>OFJB01001144.1_pt1 | contig 10946 bp, 9 predicted proteins | sample 1775081 | NCBI WGS metagenome assembly OFJB01 (sample SAMN08195771, study PRJEB24354) | sludge metagenome | isolation source: initial sludge from phenol fed wastewater aerobic bioreactor | place: India: Nagpur | collected 2016-06-05 | reverse complement strand
CCGTTCCCCCCGCCGGTGTTGAGGTTCCCAGCGAGTCGGAGGCCCGCCATCGCTGCGAACCTCAACGCGGACGGGAGGGGGACGGACGGGAGGGGGACGGACCGGAGGGGGACGGACCGGAGGGGGACGGGCGTGCGCCGATAACCTGCCCGCGATGAGCACTCCGCCCTTCGTCGACCTGCCCGACGGCGTGATCGCCGACCGGTGGCCGGTGCGCGGGACCGAGCGTGCCGTCCTGCACACGCGGCTCGCCGACACCGACTCCTGGGCGCTCCTGGTTCCCGGTTTCACCGGGAGCAAGGAGGACTTCATCGCCGTGCTGCCCCTGCTCGCGGACGTCGGGATCGGCGCGGTCGCCTTCGACCAGCTCGGGCAGTTCGAGTCCGACGGATCCGACCGTGCGGGGGACTACGACCTGTCGCTTCTGGCAGGTGACGTGGCGGAGGTCGCCGAGCACGCTGCCCGGCTCGGTGCCGGTGCCGGTGCCGGTGCGGCTGCCGTCGGCCCGCATCTGGTCGGCCACTCGTTCGGCGGGCTTGTCGCCCAGCGGGCCGTCGTGGACGGCCTGCGGCCGCGGTCGCTCGTGCTGCTGTGCACCGGTCCCGGCGCGCTGCCCGCGGCGGCCCACCCCGACCTCCTGCGCCTGCGGGCGGCAGTGGAGCAGGTCGACCTCGCCGACATCTGGCCGCAGCTTCCGGCCTCCCAGCGGTCGATGTCGGCGCCGGTGGCGGAGTTCGTCGAACGACGATGGCGCACGAACCATCCCGAGCACGTGCGCGAGGTCGCGCGGATGCTGGTCGAGCAGCCGGACCTCACCGCGCTCCTGGCACCGACGACGTCGGCGGTGCCGACCATCGTCATGTGGGGCTCGCTCGACCAGACGTGGCCGTCGGCGGGCCAGCAACCCTGGGCCGGGGTGCTCGGCGCGCGGGCGGTCGAGCTCCCAGGGGCGGGCCACTCGCCGAACGCCGACGACCCGGGGGCCCTCGTCGCCGCGCTGCAGGCGGCGTGGCGGTCAGGAGGTCGGTGACGGCGTGCTGGTCGGTGACGGCGTGCCGGTCGGCGACGGCGACCCGGAGGCCGACGTCGTCGCGGTGGGCTCGGTGAGCGGCGTGATCTTCGCCTTGCGGGTCTTGTCCCGCAGCACGACCCAGGTCTGACCCGGCTTGAACGGCATCACACTGCCGTCGGGCAGCGTGAACACGGTGCCCGACGTCGGGTCGGGTCGGCTCCACGTGACGTCCCAGGCCAGCCCGTCCCGCAGGACGACCGCCTTGCCGGAACCGACCGTGTGCGCCAGAGGCGTGTTGCCCCCGCCCTTGTCGAAGTACGTCGACGGCTCCTGCTTGACGTACTGGATGACCACGGTCGCTGCGTTCTGCCCGTTGTCCGACTCCTCGGCGCGGGCGCGCTGGTCGTTCAGCCAGACGCGGTACAGACCGCTCGTCGCGTCGTAGACGAAGGCGGCCGCGCCGTAGCCCCAGCGCATGCTGGCCTTCTTCGCCACGAGGCCGCCGGGCGGCGGGGTCGCGTCGAACGTGAAGCCCACGTCGTGCGCGACGGTCGCCTTCGGCGCGATCGCCAGCAGCGTCCGACCGTCCGCGTACAGGTTGTAGGGCGCCCGTCGGCTCGTGTCCCGGCGGTAGGCGGAGGCGCCGTGGTTCGGGGACACGTCGTACGTGGAGGCCTTCGCCAGGACGGGCCAGAGCTTGTGCTGGGCGCCGGAGTAGGCGAACGCGGGTCGGCCGTACTGGGCGACGAGGTCGATGTCGGTGATCCGCGCCGACCGGACCGGACCGATCCGCTTCGGGATCGAGGTCGAGAACACCGCGGCCAGTCGGGTGATTCCGTACTCGACCTCCTCGACGTACACGATGTCGGCCTTGGTCAGGCCGGCGTGCGGCTGGGCGTACGTCGTGTTGTCGAGCTTGACGATCAGGACCGGTCGATCTCCCTTGTCCGGATCCAGCGGCTCGCCGTTCAGCGGGGACGTCGGCGTCGGCGTGGGTGTGGGGGTCGGCGACGGTGACGGGGAGAGCGACGCCGACGGCGTCGGGCTGGCGGTGACGGCGGACGACGTCGGGCCGCTGCTGGGCGGAGCGACGGTCGGCGACGAGCACGCGGCGACGGTCGCGAGGCAGAGCGCGAGCAGGGCGGTCAGGCGGGTGGCCGTGGGTGACACGCCCGAACTGTAGGTCCCGGCCCGGAGCCCGGCGCGCATCGGGAGCAGCCCGGCGCGCCCCGGGCACGCCGCTGCCGGGGGGCGATCGGGACAGCGCCGGGCGTCCGTGGACCTGGTGGAGGGATATAGCCGCGCTCTACCCACGCCGTGGGTCGTGGTGGTGGAAAGTGGAGCAAAGTGGAGTATGGTGGCGCCACCTGGAGGGACCGGGGAGGGAGGTGAGGCTCGTGGGAATGGGATTCCTCGGCGAGCACTCGCCTCGGCTGGACGACAAGGGCCGGATGGTCCTGCCGGCCAAGTTCCGCGACGGCTTCGCCGGCGGCCTGGTCCTGGCCAAGGGCCAGGGGCGCTGCATCACGATGTGGCCCGCCGACGAGTGGAGCCGGTTCGCCGAGCAGGTGACCAAGGCGTCGCAGACCGATCCCCAGGTGCTCGCCTACCAGCGCGTGCTGTTCTCGGGCGCCTTCGACCAGGTCCCCGACCGCCAGGGCCGCATCACGGTGCCGCCGCTGCTGCGCGAGTACGCGTCGCTGGACCGTGAGGTCGTGGTCACTGGCAAGAACACGGTCGCGGAGATCTGGGACCGGTCCGCGTGGCAGGACTACATGGCGCAGCAGGACGACGCGTTCGCCGACTTCTCCGGGGTGGTGATCCCCGGCCTGTAGACGACCCGGATGCGTGCCGTGCGGTGAGGTCTCCTCCCGCTCCCCGCAATGCGCCTGACGTCACTTCCCCGGCGCCAGGAGCCCGCTGGCAACAGCGGGCGGGGACCTGGCTCCACGGCACGCACCGACCGCCCGCACTGACCGCTCGTACCGACCCGAGACCCCGTGAAGGAGGACCGATGACCCACCTCGCACCGAGCATCCCGCTGTCCCCGGCAGCGCGTTCCGTGCTGCGCTCGACCGGGGTGCTCGCGCTCTCGTGCGCCATGACGGTCCTCGTGCTCGTGGCCGCGGCGTCCGTCATCGGATCCTGGTCGTAGCGTCATGACGACTCCGCCTGCTCACGTCCCGGTCCTGCGCGACCGAGTCATCGCCCTGCTCGGCCCGGCGCTCACCGAGCCCGGATCGGTCCTGGTGGACGCGACCGTGGGACTGGGTGGGCACGCCGAGGCCGCCCTCGACGGCTTCCCGCACCTCCGCCTCGTCGGGCTGGACCGCGATCCGGCCGCCCTAGCGTGGTCCGCGGACCGGCTGGCCCGCTTCGGGGAGCGCGTCACGCTGGTCCACGCGGTCTACGACGAGCTCCCGTCGGTGCTCGACGACCTCGGACTGGCCGCCGTGCAGGGGATCGTGTTCGACCTCGGTGTCTCCTCGATGCAGCTGGACCGGACCGATCGGGGCTTCGCCTACTCCCAGGACGCCCCGTTGGACATGCGGATGGACCCGACGACGGGCCTCACCGCCGCCGACGTCCTCAACACGTACGACGCCGGCGACCTCGCGCGCGTGCTGCGCGCCTACGGCGAGGAGCGCTTCGCCAGCCGGATCGCGGCCCGGATCGTCGTCGAGCGGAAGGTCGCGCCCTTCACGACGAGCGCACGCCTGGTCGAGCTGATCCGCGACGCCATCCCGGCGGCGGCCCGGCGCACCGGCGGCAACCCGGCCAAGCGGACGTTCCAGGCCCTGCGGATCGAGGTCAACGGCGAGCTGGACGTCCTTCGTCGCGCGATCCCGGCGGCACTGTCGCGCCTGGCCGTCGGCGGCCGGATCGTCGTCATGAGCTACCAGTCCCTGGAGGACCGGATCGTCAAGCAGGCGCTGGCGGTCGGCGCTCACCCGTCGGTGCCGGACGACCTGCCGATCGTCCCGGTCGACCGGCAGCCCTGGCTGCGGCTGATCACGCGCGGCGCGGAGCGTGCCGACGAGAACGAGATCGCGGCGAACCCGCGGTCGGCACCCGTGCGCGTGCGCGCGGCCGAGCGGACGGCGGTGGCGGCGTGAGCGCAGCGGCACGCAAGCACGAGCTCCCCGAGGAGCCCCACGGTCTCGACGACACCGCGGCCGAGCAGCTCGTCGACGGTACGGAGCAGGCAACCGCGCACGCGACGGAGTACGCCACGCGCGGTGCCCGAGGCCACCGGTCGGCCCGACCCCACCTGCAGATCGTCTCGCCGCTGCGCCCGGAGCGCGCCAGCCGCGGGATGTTCGCGGTTGTCGTGGGCGGCGTCCTCGTCCTGGGGATGGTGGCGATCCTGCTGATCAACACCACCCTCGCGCAGGGGGCGTTCACGATCAGCGAGCTCCAGGCCCGCCAGGCCGGGCTGGCCCAGCAGGAGCAGGCCCTCGCCGAGGACGTGGCCGCGGCCTCCGTCCCACGCGCCCTGGAGAAGCAGGCGCGGTCGATGGGCATGGTCCCGAGCGAGAACCCGGTCTTCCTCCAGGTGCCCAGCGGCCGGATCCTCGGCAAGCCGAAGCCGGCAGGAGGCGCCCGGTCGGCCGTGCCGACGCTGGTGACGCCGGCGGACGCGACCGTGACCGAGGCCGTCGACAACGGCAAGGCCGACCTTCCCGAGTCCGTTCCCGTCGGCTACGACCCGGCTGCCGCGGACGCGGAGGCCGCAGCGAAGGCAGGGAGCGCCGACGCGGGCACGAAGGCGAGCGGCACGAAGGCAGACGGCAAGAAGGCAGACGGCACGAAGGCGAGCGGCACGAAGGCAGACGCGAAGAAGGGCAAGAGCGGCGAGAACGGGCTGTGGCAGGACTCCACCGTCATCGACGTGACCGGCGACGTGGCGAGCACGGACGCCGGCCTGTCGGCCGTGCCCGTCAACTAGGCGCCCGGTGTCCACCCGTTCCGCGCCCGGACCGACGCGGCGACCCAGCACGGCGGGTCGACGTCCCGGTGCGGGCTCGCCGCCGCCGCGTCGCCCACCGGCGCGCCCGCCGCGGCCTCCCCGGCCGTTCGTCCTCGGCGACCCGCGACGGCGTGGCACCGCGCTGCTCGTCGTGACCGCGATCGCCTTCTCCCTGTTCGCGGTCCGTCTCGTCGACCTCCAAGCCATCCGTGGCGATGCGCTCGCGGCGAAGGCGTTGGGGCAGCGGCTGGAGACCACGCCGATCACGGCACAGCGCGGCGCGATCCTGGACAACAGCGGTCAGGCGCTCGCCCTGACGGTGGAGGCGCGGAACGTCACGGCCGACCAGACGTTGGTCACCGACCCGCAGGCGGTGGCGCAGGCGCTCGGCCCCGTCCTCGGAGCCGATCCGTCGGTCCTCGCCGAGCGGTTGACCGGCACCCGCCGCTTCGTCTACGTCGCGAAGGGCCTGACCCCGGAGACGTGGGAGCGGATCGCCGCGCTCAAGCTGCCGGGCATCTACAGCGAGACGACGAGCCGGCGGGTGTACCCCGCGGGCGACCTCGGCGCGAACGTCGTGGGCTTCGTCGGTGCGCAGGGCGAGGGCCTCGGCGGCATCGAGTACGCCCTGAACGCCGAGCTCGCCGGCACGAACGGCACCCAGACGTCCGAGCGCGGCCCGGGCGGCAAGGTCATCCCGACGGGGCAGAACTCCACGACGGCCGCGACCGCCGGCGAGAGCGTGCAGCTCACGATCGACCGCGACATCCAGTTCGTCGCGCAACGGGCGCTGGCACAGAAGGTCAAGGAGGCGCAGGCCGACAGCGGCACGCTGGTCGTCATGGACCCGCGCACCGGGGAGATCCTCGCACTCGCGACGACTCCGACGTTCGACCCGAACAAGGCCGGGTCCGCCGACCCGGAGGCCCGCGGTAACGCGGCGCTGACCCACGTGTTCGAGCCCGGCTCCACGGCCAAGCTCATGACGCTGTCCGCCGTGGTGAACGAGTGGAAGGCGAACCCATACTCCGCGTTCCGGGTGCCCGGCGGCCTCAGCCGCGGCGGGAAGGTCTTCCACGACGACCACGCCCACGGCACGGAGATGCTCACGCTCGCTGGGGTCATGGCGAAGTCGAGCAACATCGGAACCATCCTCGCGGCCGAGCGCATCGGCGGGCGGAAGCTGTTGAAGTACCTCAAGAAGTTCGGAATCGGAGAGCCGACCGGGCTGCGCTTCCCCGGTGAGGCGGCGGGGTACGTGCCGCCGCACGCGGACTGGTCGGCGACGTCGTTCCCGACGATCGCGTTCGGGCAGGGCCTCTCCGTCAACGCCGTCCAGACCGCGAGCGTGTTCTCGACGATCGCCAACAACGGCGTGCGCGTGCAGCCCAGCCTGGTGTCCCAGACCCTCCTCGCCGACGGCACCGTCGTGCCGGCCCCGGCGCCGAAGACGACGCGCGTGGTCAGCGCATCGACCGCCCGGCAGGTACGCGCCATGCTGGAGTCGGTCGTCACGGACGGCACCGCGCCCGCGGCGGCGATCCCGGGGTACCGCGTCGGCGGCAAGACGGGTACGGCGCAGGAGTACAACGAGAACTGCCACTGCTACTCCGGCGTCGTGGCGTCGTTCATCGGCATGGCGCCGCTCGACGACCCGCAGTTGGTCGTGGCCGTCTCGATCTTCAACCCGAAGGTCGGTCGGTACGGCGGTGTCCTGGGTGCGCCGGTGTTCAAGCGGGTCATGACCTACGCGTTGCAGAAGCGCGACATCCCGCCGACCGGCAAGAAGCCCGGCAGCCTGCCGATCTACGCTGGCTGAGCCATGGCACTGCGGCCCGCCCCTCGTCCGGTACCGCTGTCGACGGTCGTCGACGGCGTCGCGACCGCCTCCGTCGTCCCTGACGTCGACGTCACCGGTCTGACCCATGACTCGGCCGAGGTCCGGCCGGGTGACGTGTTCGTGGCGCTGCCGGGCCGGACCACCCATGGCGCCAGGTTCGCGGCTGCGGCTGTGGATGCCGGCGCCGTCGCGGTCGTGACCGACGCGGCCGGGGCCGCTCAGTGCGCCGGCCTCCCGGTCGCGGTCGTCGTCGTCGACTCCCCGCGGGCGCGCCTGGGGGAGCTGGCCGCGCGGGCGTACGGGCGTCCGGCCGATGATCTGGTCCTGCTCGGCGTGACCGGCACCAACGGCAAGACGACCGTCGCGGCGATGGTCGAGTCCGGGCTCCGGGCCGCCGGGCACGTGACCGGCATCATCGGGACCACCGGGATCCGGGTCGACGGCCGGTCGTACCCGAGCAGCCGCACGACGCCCGAGGCCAGTCACCTGCACGCGACGCTGGCGCGGATGCGCGAGGACCACGTCGACACCGTGGTCATGGAGGTCAGCAGCATCGCCGTGAGCGAGCACCGCGTCGAGAGCGTCGAGTTCGCCGCGATGGCGTTCACCAACCTGACCCAGGACCACCTGGACTACCACGGCTCGATGGACCAGTACTTCGCCGCGAAGGCCGAGCTCTTCCGGCCCGCGCACGCGCGCACGGGGATCGTGGGGATCGACGACGAGTGGGGCCGGCTCCTCGTCGACCGCGCGACCGTCCCCGTGCAGACGTGGTCGCTCGCGGACCCGCGTGCCGACTGGCACGCCGAACGGACGGCGGACGGGGTGAGCGTCGTCGACCCGGGTGGATCGCGCACCCTGGTCGAGGTCGGGCTCCCGGGCTCGTTCAACGTCGCGAACGCCGTGGTCGCCTTCGCCCTCCTACGTCACGCCGGAGTCACGCCCGAGTCCGCTGCCGCCGGCATCGCGGCTGCTCGCGTCCCCGGACGCATGCAGGTCGTCGGCGACGGCCCGGTCGTCGCGATCGTGGACTACGCGCACTCGCCGGACGCGGTCGAGCGCGTCCTGCGAGCGGGCCGCGAGGCGGCGTCGGGCCGGGTCATCGTCGTGCTGGGTGCCGGCGGAGATCGCGATCGCACCAAGCGGCCGCAGATGGGGGCGGTGGCAGCGCGACTGGCGGACGTGGTCGTCGTGACGGACGACAACCCGCGCTCGGAGGACCCGGCGTCCATCCGCGCCCAGCTGCTCGACGGAGTCCAGGACGTCGCCCCGGCCGAGCGCGCGGAGGTCCACGAGGTCGGCGACCGGGGCAGGGCCGTTACGGTGGCCGTCGGACTGGCCCGGGCAGGCGACGTCGTGCTGCTGCTGGGCAAGGGACACGAGCAGGGACAGGAGGTTGCGGGCGTGGTGACGCCGTTCGACGACGCGACCGTCCTGCGTGCGGCCCTCGACGGTCGGGGAGCGCCGTGAGGCCGCTGACGATCGCCGAGGTGGCCGCCGCGACCGGCGGCGCGATCGCCCCGGGCACGCCCGAGGACCGTCGCATCGGCTCGGTGGTCGTCGACTCGCGGCAGGTCGTCGACGGCTGCCTGTTCGTCGCGACGGTCGGCGAGCGGGTGGACGGTCACGACTTCGCTGCGGACGCAGTACGCGCCGGTGCGTCCGCCGTCCTGGCCGACCGGCCTCTCGTCGGCAGTGACGGGGAACCGCTCCCGTGCGTCGTGGTCGACGACACCATCGCGGCGCTGGGGCGGCTGGCGGCGTGGTACCGGGACGAGGTCCTCTCCGCTCGCGTCGTCGCGATCACGGGGTCGGCCGGCAAGACGACGACAAAGGACCTCGTCGTCGCCATCCTGTCCGATCTCGGATCCACCGTCGGGCCGCCTGGGTCGCTGAACACCGAGGTCGGCCTGCCGTTGACCGTGCTGTCCGCCGACCCGCAGACCGACTTCCTCGTCCTGGAGATGGGGATGCGCGGCGTCGGGCACATCGACTACCTCGCCCGGATCGCCCGCCCCGACGTCGGCGTCGTGGTCAACGTCGGCACGGCGCATATGGAGCTGCTCGGATCGCAGGAGGCCATCGCTCGCGCGAAGGGCGAGCTCGTCCGCGCGCTCCCGCCCACCGCGATCGCCGTGCTCAACGGCGACGACCCGCACGTCCGCGTGATGGCCGACACGACCAGCGCGCGCGTCCTGCTGTTCGGCGAGGCGGGCGGAGACGCCGTGCGCGCGGAGGACGTCTCGCTCGACGACCGGGCCCGGCCCGTGTTCACCGTGGTCGACGTCGCGGCGGGCGAGCACGCGGAGGTCCGGCTGCAGCTTCGCGGCGCCCACTTCGTGAGCAACGCCCTCGCGGCCGCCACGGTCGGACTGGCCCTCGGCGCGGACGTCGCGCAGGTCGCCGCGTCGTTGTCCGCCGCGGAACTGGCCAGCCGCTGGCGCATGGAGGTGCGGGAGGCTCCCGGCGGGTACACGGTCGTGAACGACGCCTACAACGCGAACCCCGACTCGATGCGCGCCGCGCTGCGGACGCTCGTGGCCATGGGTGCCGGCGGTCGGACCTGGGCGGTCCTCGGGGAGATGCGCGAGCTCGGTGCCGACTCGATGGCCGAGCACGACGAGATCGGCCGGCTCGCCGTCCGACTGAACGTGTCGCGGCTGATCTGCGTCGGCGACGGGGCCCGGGTCATGCATCTCGGCGCCGCCACGGAGGGCTCCTGGGCCAACGAGACGGCGCACGTCCCGGATGCGGACGCGGCGATCGCGATGGTGCGGGCGGAGATCCGACCGGGGGACGTCGTGCTCGTCAAGGCGTCTCGGAGCGTCGGCTTGGAGCGCGTCGCACTCGCCCTCCTCGACGGAGACGGGGCCCCATGAGACTGGTCGTCATCGCGGCAGCGATCGGTGCCGTCGTGGCGCTGGTCGGCACGCCGTTGCTCATCCGGTTGCTGGCCAGGCACGGGTACGCCCAGGCGATCCGGCAGTCCACGGACGACGAGCACTACCCGGACCACGAGGCGAAGCGCGGCACCCCCTCGATGGGCGGCGTCGCGATCATCGTCGGCGTCCTGCTCGCGTACTTCGGAACGCACCTGATCGTGTGGAGACCGCTGACCCCCAGTGGCCTGCTGATCCTGTATCTCATGGTCGGGCTCGGGCTCGTCGGCGTCGCCGACGACTACCTGAAGATCTTCAAGCAGCGCAGCACGGGCCTGCGGGCGCGGACGAAGCTGATCGGGCAGGGCCTGGTGGCGGTCTCGTTCGCGTACCTGTCCGTGCAGTTCCCGAACAGCGACGGCATCACGCCCGCGTCGATGGCGGTGTCGTTCCTGCGCGACTCGGCGATCATCTTGCCGATGGGCGTCTTCGTCCTGTGGACCTGGTTCCTGATCACCGCCACGACGAACGGCGTCAACCTCACCGACGGACTGGACGGTCTGGCGACCGGCGCTGCGTGCGCGTCGTTCCTCGCCTACGTGCTCATCGGCGTCTGGCAGTACGGGCAGAGCTGCTACCTCAGCACGGCCACGACGTCCTGCTACGCCACGGCCAATCCCATCGACCTCACGATCGTGGCCGCGGCTGCCGCGGGCGCCACGTTCGGGTTCTTGTGGTGGAACACCTCTCCCGCCAAGATCTTCATGGGCGACACGGGATCGCTCGCGCTGGGCGGCGGCATCGCGGGTCTCGCGGTCTTCACCCGGACCGAGCTGCTGCTCCCGCTGACCGCGGGACTCTTCCTGATCACCACGATCTCGGTCATCCTCCAGGTCGGATCGTTCAAGCTCACCGGTCGTCGCGTGTTCCGCATGGCCCCGCTCCACCACCACTTCGAGATGCTCGGCTGGCCCGAGATCCAGATCGTCGTTCGGTTCTGGATCATCCAGGGGCTGTGCATCGGGGCCGGGCTCGCGCTGTTCTACCCGTTCGTCCGCTGGGAGCTGCGGCAGGACGACCCGGTGGTCGACGTCCGGATGTTCGCCGACCCGGCGCTGTGGCCGGTCTTCCTCACCGCCGGCCTGTTCGGCGTCAGCGTCCTCGGCGCCCAGGCGCCGCTGTCGACCTACGCCCGCACCGACCCGAGCCTCGGCTACGGCCTGGGCGCGACCAGCGGACAGACCT
>OFJB01001143.1_pt1 | contig 10951 bp, 11 predicted proteins | sample 1775081 | NCBI WGS metagenome assembly OFJB01 (sample SAMN08195771, study PRJEB24354) | sludge metagenome | isolation source: initial sludge from phenol fed wastewater aerobic bioreactor | place: India: Nagpur | collected 2016-06-05 | reverse complement strand
TTCATGAAGTGGGGCGACGAGCTGCCCGCCGCCACGGCACAACTTCGTCTCGCTGCCGCGGATCCGGTCGGAGCGTCCGGCGTTCGACCTCCACCACCCTGAGCTGGCTGCCTACGGGGCGCACCCCGCCCCGGCAGTCACCGCCACGACGGACTCCGGGAGCGCATCGTGAAGGTCGAAGGGCGGATCTTCGTCTTCGCCACTGTCTTCTTCCTCGCCGTCGCGGGCATCTACTGGTACCTCTCCCGCGACCCGATCGGGTCGGTGGCGCTCGCGCTCTGCGGTGGTCTCGCGTTCCTCGTCGGCTTCTACCTGCTCTTCACGGCCAAGCGGGTCTTCCCGCGGCCGGAGGACCGGCTGGATGCCGAGATCGACGAGGCTGACCCGGAGTACGGCTTCTACAGCCCGCACTCGTGGTGGCCCCTCGCGGTCGGCTTCTCGGTCTTCATCGTGGCGCTCGGCCTGGTCTTCGCGAACTGGGTGACCGTCTTCGGTGTGACGTTGCTCATGCTGTCCCTCATCGGCTGGCTCTTCGAGTACTACCGGGGTGACTTCGCCCGCTGAGCTCGCACGGCCTGTCGATTTCGGGGAGGTCGAGAGCCGACGTACCATGTCGAGGTCTTCGTCGTGAGGAGTCCGGTGGTGCGTCGTCAGATCGTCGTAGGCGCATGCGCTGTTGCCGGCCTCGGTGCCGCTGCCCTCGCCGTGAGTGCCTGCACGCCGGCGGCGAGCGTGGAGTTCCAGACCGTGGTCCCCTCCGACGTCTCCCGCGCGACGATCACCGCCCAGCCGGCCTCCGGCAAGAAGGTCGATCCCGGTCAGCGGATCACCGTCACCGCGGACTCCGGGCAGTTGTCCGACGTGGTGGTGACCGGTCCCAAGGGGAACCTGCTCAAGGGCACACTGTCCGCCGACGGCACGACGTGGACGGCGAACAAGGAGAGCCTCGGCTTCGGCAAGACCTACACCGTGAGGGCGACGGCGATCGATCAGCGCGGCGTCCAGACGTCGTCCACTGACGAGTTCAGCACGCTCGAACCGAAGGCGCTCGTCAGCGCGTCGGTGGATCCCGGCCAGGGTCGTACCGTCGGTGTCGGCATGCCGATCACGGTCAACTTCGACCACGCGATCAAGGACCGCGAGGCGGTCGAGCGCGCCCTGGTCGTCTACACGCCCACGCCCATCGAAGGTGCGTGGTCGTGGACCAACGACACGCAGGTGCGGTTCCGTCCGAAGGACTACTGGCCCGGCGACATCGACGTCACGGTCGACGCCAACCTCAAGGGCGTCAAGATCGCCAAGGGCGTGTTCGGCAAGGAGGACACGTCGACGACCTTCCGGGTCGGCTCCTCGACCGTCATCAAGGTCAATGCCGACACGCACGAGGCGAAGGTCATCCTGGACGGCAAGAAGGCCCGCACGATCCCGGTCACCACCGGCAAGCCCGGGTTCGAGACCCGCTCCGGGACGAAGATCATCCTCACCAAGGAGCCCACGCGGATCATGGATGCCGCGACGGGCGGCACGGACCCGAACGACCCCGAGTACTACCGGCTCGAGGTGCAGTACGCGATGCGCCTGACGTACTCGGGGGAGTTCCTCCACGCGGCTCCCTGGTCGGTCGGCTCGCAGGGCCTGGCGAACGTCAGCCACGGCTGCATCGGCATGTCGACCGCGAACGCCCAGTGGCTGTTCGGCATCGCCAAGATCGGCGACCCGGTGGAGGTGACCGGCACGGACAACCCGCAGAACCTCGGCAACGGCGTGACCGTCTGGACGACGACCTGGGACGAGTGGCTGAAGGACTCGGCCACCGGTCCGGTCACGACGTCGGTGCCCGGCAGCGCGACCACGCCGACGGTCCCTGCCGACCCGTCCGTGCCCTCGACCGACGGCGTGACGACCCTCGACCAGCCGAGCAGCCCGTCGGCGCAGCCGTCGTCGACGGCGAGCGACTCCAGCTCGCCGCAGCCGCAGGCGCTGGGCCAGTAGGCCCTCGCGGGCTGCAAGACGGCATACCGGGCCGGTCGGCGCGCCGAAGGCGCTCCTGCCACGGTCAGCGCGGCTAACGCGCTCCTGGCACGGTCAGGGCCCCAGGAAAGCCCACCCTCCGCCGTGGTCACCCACGGGCACGTCGCGCGGCGGTGCGCACGCAGCGAGCCCTGGCCGCGTGCGGTTCGGCGTGCCCAGGGAGAACGGGGAGGGCCCGCCGTCCCTGGAGGACGGCGGGCCCTCACGGTCCCAGCGAGCGCGTCAGTGCGTGTCGGACTGCTCGTGTGCGATCTGCTCGGCGTTGGTCTCCTCCATGCCGGGGTGGTGCAGCACTCCGCCGTGGAAGTTGCGGATCTGGTCCGCGTCCTCGTACCCGTGGAGAGGGGCCTCGACGGCCGCGGCGTGCGCCGCGTGCTCCTGGCCGGCGGCGATCTCCGCCGGGCTGGGCAGCGGCACGTTGTCGGCGTAGAAGAACGAGCTGAGCTTGTGCCGCAGGTTCTCCTTGCGGAAGTGCTTGTTGCGCACGCCGGCCTCGTCGGTCCGGGCTGGTGCGGGGAGCACCGCGTGGTCGGTCTTGGAGGTGATGACCGCGAGGTCCTTCTCCGAGAGCGGCTCGTGGACCTCGATGAACTCACCGTGCGGCAGTCGGAGGACGCGGCCGGACTCGTACCCATGCAGGAGCTTCTCGCGGTCCCGGCGCTGCAGGCCCAGGCACCAGCGTCGGGTGATCACGAACACGATCGGCGGGAGCACGAACACCAGGACCCGCAGGGTCCAGGTGATCGCGTTGATCGACAGGTTGAACGTGATCGCGATGATGTCGTTCGCGCCGCCGATCCACATCAGGCAGTAGAACGTGATCGCCATCATGCCGAAGCCGGTGCGGGTGGGGGCGTTGCGCGGGCGGTCGAGCAGGTGATGCTCGCTCTTGTCGCCGGTCACCCACGCCTCGATGAACGGGTACAGGGCCAGAACGGTGAAGATCACGCCGGGGATCACGGCCGCGGGCAGGAAGATGTTCCACGAGATCGTGAAGCCGAAGATCGTCGACTCCCAGTTGGGCATGATGCGCAACATGCCGTCGAGGAAGCCGATGTACCAGTCGGGCTGAGACCCGGCGGAGACCTGGTCGGGCGTGAACGGACCGAACAGCCAGATCGGGTTGATCGTGACCAGTCCGCCGACCAGGGCGATGATGCCGAAGACGACGAAGAAGAAGCCACCGGCCTTCGCCATGTAGATCGGCATGAACGGGAAGCCGACGACGTTGTTGTTGGTCCGCGCCGGTCCGGGGAACTGGGTGTGCTTCTGCGTCCACACCAGCATGAGGTGGACGGTCACGAGCGCCAGGATCAGGCCGGGGATGAGCAGGATGTGGACCGGGTACAGACGCGAGATGAAGTCCGTGCCCGGGAACTCCCCGCCGAAGAGCAGGAACGCCATCCAGGTGCCGACCACGGGGATCGCCTGCATGATCCCGCGGGCGATCTGCAGACCCGTGCCGGAGAGCAGGTCGTCCGGGAGGGAGTAGCCGGAGAAGCCCGCGCCGAGCGCCAGCGTCGTCAGGATGACGCCGATGATCCAGTTGAACTCACGCGGCTTGCGGAAGGCCCCGGTGAAGAACACGCGGAACATGTGCACGGCCATGGCGCCGACGAAGACCAGCGCGGCCCAGTGGTGCATCTGGCGAAGCAGCAGGCCACCGCGGACATCGAACGAGATGTCCAGTGCCGAGGCGTACGCCTGCGACATCTGCACGCCCCGCAGCGGCACGTAGGAGCCGTTGTACACGACCTCGACCATGGACGGCTGGAAGAACAGCGTGAGGAACACGCCGGTCAGCAGCACCACGATGAAGCTGTAGAGGGTGATCTCGCCGAGCATGAACGACCAGTGGTCGGGGAACACCTTGCTGAACTGACGGCTGAGGAACCGGTTGCTCCCCAGTCGCTGGTCGACGTACGTGGCGGTCGCCCCGCCCGCGCGCTCGATCGGGGTCGTGGCGGTCATCCGCGCTCCCAGAAGCTCGGGCCGACAGGCTCGGCGAAGTCGGACGTTGCGACCAGGTACCCCTCGTCGTCGACGCCGATCGGCAGCTGCGGCATGCGCCGGGCGGCCGGGCCGAAGACGACGTTGCCGCTGTCGGCGAGGTCGAAGGTGGACTGGTGGCACGGGCACAGCAGGTGGTGCGTGCGCTGCTCGTAGAGGGCGATGGGGCAGCCGACGTGGGTGCAGATCTTCGAGTAGGCGAGGATCCCCTGGTAGTCCCAGCCCTCACCCTGCTGCGAGCGGATCTCGTCGGGGTCCATGCGGACGAGGATGATCGCGGCCTTGCCCCGGGCGTTCAGGTTGCCCTGGATGTGCTCGACCTCCTCCAGGTCGGCCGGGACCGCGGAGATCAGGCCGCCGACCGGGAGGTCCTCCGGCTTCACCGGGGCGTAGGTGCCGTCGGAGACGATGCGCGATCCCTTCGTCCACAGCGTGGTCGAGAGGATCTCGGCGGGGGACTTGCCCTGCTCCGCGGGGGTGGGGATCCACAGGTCCTTGAGCATCACGACGAGGGGGATCGGGAACAGCACCAGGGCGCCGACCATGGTCCGCCGGATCATCTTGAACTTCGCGAAACCCGACTCGTCGCGGCCGCGCTCGTACCCGGCGGCCGCCTCGGCGCTCTCCTCGGGGGAGCTCGCCATCGCGTGCCGTTCCTGGACGACCTCGACGTCGGACATGAGCTTCTTGGCCCACTGGATGGCCGCGGTGCCGATGAACAGGATGCCCAGCCCGAACGTCAGGCCCAGGGCGATGTTGCTCGCGCTGGTCTCGCCGAACACGGGGATGTAGACCGTGGTCGACTTGTCGATGCCGACGTACGCGGCGACGAACAGCACGACGCACAGCACCGACAGCATGAACATCGCCGCGACCTGTCGCTGCGCGCGACGGTTCCAGCGCGGGGAGAGGTCGGCCTGGCGCGGCTGGTGGGGGACCTCAGCGACAGGAAGGTGACCCAGCGGGACCGGAGCGCCGGCCTCGTGCGACCCGTGACCCTCGCCGTGCGGGGTGATCTCGCTCATCGTGCCTTGATTCCGATCCAGACTGCAGCCCCGATGAGGGCCGCGAACAGGGCGGTGGCCATGAAGACGCCTTCACTGACCGGGCCGAACCGGCCGAGGCTGAGGCCTCCCGGGTTGGACGACTCCTGCATCGTGCGGACGTAGGCGATGATCGCCTGCTTGTCCTTCGTCGGCAGCTGGGCGTCGCTGAACACCGGCATGTTCTGCGGACCGGTCAGCATCGCCTCGTAGATCGTCCGCGGCGAGGCCTCCATGAGGCTCGGGGCGTACTTGCCCTCGGTGAGGGCGCCGCCCTCGCCGGCCGCCTGGTGGCACTGCGAGCAGTTGATGCGGAAGAGCTCGCCGCCGTACGCGGGGTCGGCGTCGGCGTAGGCGATCTGCTCCTCGGTGGGGATGGCCGGGCCCGGGGCGAGACTGGCGACGTAGGCGGCCAGCGCGGCCACGTCCTCGTCGGAGTAGATGTTCTGCTTGGACGGAGCCTGGGCGCCGGGGTCGGCGAGCGGCATGCGGCCGGTGGAGACCTGGAAGTTCACGGCGGCGGCGCCGACGCCCACGAGCGTGGGCCCGGTCGCGGTGCCCTGGGCCTCCAGCCCATGGCACGACGAGCAGCCCTCGAGGTACAGCTGCCGTCCCTTGTCCACCTGGGTCTGCGAGCCGTCGGTCGCTGCGGCGACGGCGGGCTGGACGCTGGCGATGGCGGCATAGCCGCCCCCGACCACGGCGAGCGCGCCGACGAGGAGCGCGGATGCCATCAGCGGGCTGCGCCGTCTGGCGGCCAAGGACTTCACGTGTGCGGTGACCCTTCTCGTGCGGTGGTTCTGTGCGGGGAGGGGTGGAGCCGGACTACTTCAGGACGTAGATCATGAAGAACAGGGCGATCCAGACGACATCGACGAAGTGCCAGTAGTACGACGTGACGATGGCCCGCGTGGCCTGGTCGTGCGTGAACCGCTTGGTGACGAACGTGGTGGCGAGGACGAACAGGAAGGCGATCAGTCCGCCGGTCACGTGCAGTCCGTGGAACCCGGTGGTCAGGTAGAACGCGGAGCCGTAGGCGTTGCTCGACAGGGTCAGGCCCTCGTGCACCAGCGTGGCGTACTCCGTCACCTGGCCGGCGATGAAGATCGAGCCCATGATGAAGGTGATCACGAACCAGCGGCGCAGGCCCTTCACGTCGCCGCGCTCGGCCGCGAAGGCGCCCAGCTGGCAGGTGACCGAAGACAGCACCAGGATCGTGGTGTTCACGGTCGCGAACGGCACGTTCAGCTTGGCGGTCTCGTCGGCCCACAGGTCCGGGTTGACCGCGCGGAGGGTGAAGTACATCGCGAACAGGGCCGCGAAGAACATGAGCTCGCTGGCCAGCCAGACGATGGTGCCGATGGCGACCATGTTGGGCCGGTTCGCCGGTGCGTGGGTGTAGGCCGCGGGGACGGTCGTTGCGTTCGCCACGGGGGGAGTGTTGCAGATAGAGCGTCGGGATTCACCGTGACCCCCCGATGGGGCGAAACACCGATCGCGCGCGGTGCCCGAACCTCCACCGAACCTGGCCCGAACGTACCCCTGACGGCGGCTCGACGCCGGGCGAGAGGCGCCGGCACGCCCGAGCGGAGGCGCGCGGGCCTCCCGACCGCCGGTGACTAGAGTGTGCGACGTGCAGCAGCAGTCGTCCTCGAGTCCCGCCGCCGAGCCCGTGCTCCGGGTCCTGGTCTACAGCGATGACCGCCAGGTCCGCGCCGCCGTGCGCCGCGCCCTCGGCAAGCGGCCCGCCGCCGACCTGCCCGAGCTGGAGTACGTCGAGGTCGCGACGGAGCCGATGGTGATCCGAACCGTCGACGCGGGCGGCCTGGACCTGCTGATCCTCGACGGCGAGGCCACCCCGGCCGGCGGGATGGGCGTCTGCCGCCAGGTCAAGGACGAGATCCACCGCTGCCCTCCGGTCGTGGTGCTCGTCGGCCGTCCCCAGGACGCCTGGCTGGCCACCTGGTCACGGGCGGACGGCGTCGCCGCGCACCCGATCGACCCGATCCGGCTGGCCCACGTCGTGGCCGACGTGCTCCGCCGCCGTCTCGCCGTCGCGACCGCCTGACCGTCTTCCGTCGTGACCGGTCAGCCGCCTACCTGGCCGTCCGTGCTGGGCGCTCTGCTCGCGGGCTCGGACCTCGACGAGGGGTCCGCCGACTGGGCCATGGACCAGGTGTTCACCGGGCTGGCCACCCCTGCGCAGCTGGCGGCCTTCGTGACCGCGCTCCGGGCGAAGGGCGAGACCCCGCAGGAGGTCGGCGCGCTGGCCGCGGTCATGCTCCGGCATGCCCGACTCCTCGACTTCGGGCCGGCAGGATCACCGGTCGCTCTCGACGTCGTCGGGACGGGGGGCGACCAGGCTCAGACGGTGAACATCTCCACGATGGCAGCGCTGGTGTGCGCGGCTGCGGGGGCCCCGGTCGTCAAGCACGGCAACCGCGCCGCCTCGTCCGCGACCGGCACGGCCGACGTCCTCGAGGCCCTGGGTGTCGTGATCGACCTGCCTCCGGAGGCGGTCGTGACGTCGGTGCGACGCGCGGGCATCGGGTTCTGCTTCGCCCCCGTGCACCATCCGGCGATGCGCCACGCCGGCCCCACCCGTCGGGAGCTGGGCGTGCCGACCGTCTTCAACATCCTCGGCCCGCTGACGAACCCTGGTGGCGCCCAGGCGGCCCTGATCGGGTGCGCCAACACGACCTTGGCGCCCGTCATGGCGCAGGTGCTGCACCAGCGCGGCGTCCGCGCGCTCGTCGTCCGGGGGGACGACGGGCTGGACGAGGTGACGACGACCGGCTCGACGACCGTGTGGGACGCCACGGGCAGCGAGGTCCAGCTGACCTCGCTGGTGGCCGCGGACCTGGGCGTGCGGGCCGTGAGCTCGGACCTGCTTCGCGGCGGGGACCCGCAGCGGAACGCCGACCTGCTCCGGGCGACGCTGTCGCCCGGGGCCCCGGCCGAGGTCGACGCCGACCAGGTCGCCGCCATCCGTGACGCGGTCGCCGTCAACGCCGCATCGGCCCTGGTGGCGTACCGGGCCGCTCTGTGCGCTGCTGACGGGACGGCGACGGACGGCCGCCCGTTGCCGGAGCGCGTGGCGGACGAGCTCGAGGTGGCGCGGTCGGTGATGGCCTCGGGCGCTGCCCTGGACGTGCTGGACGGCTGGGCCGCCATCACCGCCGAGCTGAGTGCGTCCTAGGCGGAGCGCAGCCGGCTGACCAGGGTCGCGTCGACCGGCCCCAGGGGGCGGGTGGCGCGGTAGTCGCCCTCGCACGCGCCGATCAGCCCGGGGCGCCGGGCGGCCGTGAGCCGCTCCGCGGTGTCGCCGCCGCAGTGCGCGGGCCACGCCAGCGGCCCGCCTCGCACCAGTCGGACGCCCCCGCCCTCCAGCCACCCGAGCACAGCGAGGCTCTCCTCGACGAGCGCAGCTGGCGCGGGCCGATGGCCGGGTGCGACCTGTTCCGCGCACGCGACGAGCGCGTCGACGACCGGGCGCGGGTCGACGCCCGCTGCGACGGCACCGGACGCTGCGAGGCGGCCGTGGCGGACGACGTGGACGGCCCACCCGCCATCGGGGGTCTGCTCGGCGGCGACCAGCTCCGGGAGCGTGGACAGCGCGCCGAGGCGGTGCGCCCGCACACTGCCGGTGATCGCCTCCTCGAGCCGTTCGCGCCACATCGCGGCCTCCTCGAACCGCTCCTCCTGGGCCAGCAGCGCCATCCGACGCTCTGCGGCGTCCACCACCGCCCGCAGGTCGCCGGACATCGCGTCGCGCAGCCGGTCGACCAGCCGCCCGTAGGCGTCACGGTCTCCGTCCGCCGTGCACGGCGCCAGGCACCGGCCCAGCTCGGCGAGCGCGCAGCCGGGGTCCGTCTGCCGGGGACGACGTGCCAGGCGGGTCGAGCACGTGCGGATCGGGTAGGCCAGGAGCAGGGCCTGCGCGGCCGCCTCGGCCCCGCGCCGGGATGCGTACGGTCCGAGGTACCGCGCGCCTTGCGCGTGGTCGTCGGACACGTCGGCGACGACGGCCAGCCGTGGCGCGGGCTCGTCGGTCAGTTTCAGCCAGCGCTGCGCCTGCGGTCGGCGGGAGCGCTGGTTGTAGCGCGGCTGCTCGGCGACGATCAGCCGGATCTCGCGGACGTGTGCCTCCAGGGCCGTCGCGCACACGATGGGCGTGACCGACTCGGCGACCGTGATCATCTCCGACATCCGGCGGCGTTGCTCGGACGCGGTGAAGTAGCTGCGGACGCGCGCTCGGAGGTTGCGGGAGGTACCGACGTACAGCGGGGCTCCGGCCCGGTCGCGGAACACGTAGACGCCGGGGGAGTTCGGCAGGCCGTCGGCCAGGTGCCGCTTCGTGCGCTGGGCGTGGCTGACGCGCGAGGACAGCGCGAGGACGTCCGCCACCGTGGTGGCCCCGAGGTTCCCCGCCCGCTCCAGCAGCGCGTGAAGGACGTCGGTCGTCGCCCGGGCGTCGTCGAGGGCGCGGTGGGTCGGCGTGACCGTTGCCCGGAAGTGCGCGGCGAGCGTGCCGAGCTTGCAGTTGCGCACCTCGTCGCGATGCAGGACCGCGCGAGCCAGACGGACGGTGTCGACCACGGTGGGGTCGGGCCACGCGTAGCCGAATCGGGCGCTGGCCGCCGCGAGGAAGCCGATGTCGTAGGGAGCGTTGTGCGCGACGAGCACCGCGTCCTGGGCGAACTCCCAGAACGTCGGGAGGACCGCGCCGAGGGGCGGCGCCGTCGCCACCAGCGCGTCGGTGATGCCCGTCAGCGCGGCGACGAACGGCGGGATCGGCGCGCCTGGGTTCACCAGGGTTTGGAACTCGCCGACGATCTCGCCGCCGTGGACCTTCACCGCGCCGATCTCGGTGATTCCGGCGTCCGCCGGGACGCCGCCGGTGGTCTCGAGGTCCAGCACGACGAACGTGACGTGCCGCAGGTCGGCGTCGACGTCCGCCAGCCGCAGCTGGACCGCGTCGACGCGGCGCGGTCCGACCCGCGCGGCGCTGCTGCTGTGGGCCACGTCCGGACCCTAGGTGACGGGTGCGACAGGCGGCGGACACCTGCGGACCGCCCGGGGCGCGCTGGATAGGGTCGGCGGGTGACTACGGCTTCCCTTCCCGACGAGCGGACCCGGTGGCGCTGCGCCCACTGCGGCAACCTGACCCGGTTCGACGTGACCCGGACGACCCGCGTGCGCGAGTTCTGGCACCTGTCGATGGGGGGAGCGCCGAGCATCGACGAGCGCGAGGTGCTCGAGGAGGTCGTCGAGCAGGTCTCCTGCCGGTGGTGCGGCGCTGTCGACCGGGTCGAGCTCGTGTCCCGGCCGGAGTTCGGCGGACCCGACGGGGAAGGTCCGGGCGACGGCGGTCCGTGAGGCCTGTCAGAGGGGCGTCCTAGCGTTCCTCGCATGATCATCGACTGCGGTACCTGTGAGGTCGCCGGCGCGGCCTGTGCCGACTGCGTCGTCACCGTCCTGCTCGGCCCGCCCAGCCGGGAGCTGATCGACGAGCACGCGGCGGCGGTCGCCGTGCTTGCCGACTCCGGGCTCGTCCCCCCGCTGCGGCTCGTCCCTCGACGCGCCTCCTGATCGGCAGCCTCGGCCTGGCGCGCGACCGGCCTCAGGCGTAGAGCGCGTCGATGTCGGCGGCGAACTCGCTCATGATGACGGCCCGCTTCAGCTTGAGCGACGGCGTCATCTGGCCGCCCTCCGGCGCCTCCCCGCCTTCCGCGGCAGCAGCCCCCGCCTCAACGGTAGGCGCGCCGCCCGGACGCTTGATCTTGAGGGTCTGCTTCTGCGTCACCGAGGCCGCCTCGGCCGCGGCGGCGCTGGACACGATGAGCCCGGCCTTCGGCGGGGTGGTG
>OFJB01001142.1_pt1 | contig 10954 bp, 8 predicted proteins | sample 1775081 | NCBI WGS metagenome assembly OFJB01 (sample SAMN08195771, study PRJEB24354) | sludge metagenome | isolation source: initial sludge from phenol fed wastewater aerobic bioreactor | place: India: Nagpur | collected 2016-06-05 | reverse complement strand
CTCCGATGGACTCCCGAATACGTCAAACGTCTACTGCCTCCCCGGCAGAGCCGGGGGGCCTCCCTTGGTAGGCTAGCGATATGGCTTAGCAGAGCTATCGGAAATCCTGAACCAGCCTACAAGAATGGGGAAGCTCTTAAAAAAATCAAAGGTAGAACTGGAGTTGTATTTTTCAAAGACTATTGGCAAAGAACCCCAAACGGGGCATTGGATGGCGACCATATAGACCTCTGGGATGGGAAAACCACACCAGGACAATCTTCCACATATTACGAAGGATATGTCACTGCGTTCGACAAGGCCGCTGAAGTATGGTTCTGGGAGATCAAATGAATATCAAAATATTCTTGATTTTATTTTTTCTTTATAACACCCCCGCAGCATTTGCCTCTCCTGACGTTCTTGACGGTGGAATTAACATAGCCAGCAACCCTCATCGCTGGCCTTTGATACAAAGCATTCCTCTAAAAAATGAAAATCACGCCAAAACCACATCCGTGGAAATTCGCGAGCAAGGCAATCACTGCATTCTAAAGGTCGGCGGTTTAAATGAAGTTGAACTTGGAATGAAAGCTCCTTGCGACATACAAACCATGGGCGCCATAAACTCTTTCCGACCTGCTGTTCAATTCATAAAAAACAAATGGTTACCAGATGAAATATGGTTCGAAATAGTCGGCAACCTCAAATATTACCCAACCATCCGTTCTGAATGCTCAAAGACAAAACGTGCCGTCGCCATTCGGTGGCGTAAAACAGAGAAAAATATTGAGCCTTACCTTGAACTCGGTCAAATCAGCGACGACATTAGCGCGGCACGCTGCCCTCGGTCGTATGTTGAAGTTAAGGGGCCACTGATTTACGGACTTACCCCCCCAGACAACCCCTAACAGGATGTTGAGAAAGTCCCCGCCCTTGGCCTGATGCGGGAAAGCAGGCAGACTCGGGCCTGAAAGACGGGAGCTAATTTTCGGGAGGGACGATGCGCGGTGCCGATGTCATGCAGGGAGCGATGTTCAGCTATGTGAGCCTGGAGGATCGGATTCCCGCGGAGCACCCGCTGCGCCGGCTTCGGGTTCTGGCAGACGCCATCCTGGCCAGCATGTCGGCGCTCTTCGATGCCCGTTATTCCCATACCGGTCGGCCCTCGGTGGCGCCGGAGAAACTCCTGCGGGCGCTGCTGTTGCAGGTCCTCTACACGGTGCGTAGCGAACGCCAACTCATGGAGCAGTTGGACTACAACCTCCTCTTCCGCTGGTTCGTTGGCTTGGGGATCGACGATCCCACGTGGGACCGCTCGGTGTTCTGCATCAACCGGGACCGGTTGCTCTCGGAGGACATCGCCCGGGAATTCTTCCGCCGAGTCCTGATGCTGGCCGACTGGCAGGGCTTTATCTCCGACGAGCACTTCAGTGTGGATGGCAGCTTGATCGACGCCTGGGCGAGCCACAATAGCTTCGTCCGGAAGGATGGTGGCGGTCCGGATCGCCCGTCGGGGCGCAATCCGAGCGTGGATTTCAGCGGCGAGAAGCACAGCAACGCCCCCCATGAGAGCACCACCGATGGGGAAGCCCGCTTGTTCAAGAAGGGGGAATTCACCGAAGCCAAGCTGCGCTTCATGACCCATGCGCTTTCCGAGAACCGCAACGGCCTCATCGTTGATGTGGAAACTACCCAGGCCAGCGGTACTGCCGAATGTGAAGCGGCCAAGCGGATGATCGGCCGCACCGTCCAGTCGGGGGCGACGGTGGGCGCGGACAAGGGCTACGACACGGCGGATTTCGTGAGCCATCTTCAGGGCCTGGGCATCAAGGCCCACGTGGCGAGGAAGATGAGCGGCAGCGCGGTCGATGGCCGTACGGCTCGGGGTAAGGGCTACGCCCTGAGCCTGAAGTGCCGCAAGATGATTGAAGAGGCATTCGGCTGGATCAAGACCGTCGGTGGCTTGCGGAAGACCCGCCACAAGGGCGTGGCCAAACTCGCCGACCAGGCGCTGCTCTGCTTTGCCGCCTACAACCTGACCCGGCTGCAAACCCTGCTGGCGCCGAGGATGAAATTGCTGCCCACATAGGGCGAGGTGCGCCCGCTGCCGGCCCGGTGGCGGGGAAATGGGGCTGCAAGCCCCACCACAAAGGGCGGAAAGGCCCGAAAAACCGGGCCGCCGGGGCTGCCGCCCCGTAAAAAACCCCGGCAGGGAAAGAAAATCGGGAGTCACCTTGAGTTTCTCACCAGCCTGCTAAGCAAATAGACGAAACATGCACAACTATTGAAAAATATATTCATGAGAGCCAATTTAAATATAGCAATTTCATATCTTGCATTATTTCTTATCAGCCACACAAACCTGGCGCTCGCCGAAGAAAAAGACATTTCGAACAGCGAGCCTGTGATAGCTAGCTGCCTGAGAGACAAGATCTGTAGCTGCCGGGAAGCGGGAGGAAATGTATATGAAGAAGGATTTAAAATACGCTGCATTTTCAGGGGTAAAAACATAGAACAAACCTACCACTATTTCAGCGGACACCACGCAAGTGAAATAGCCGGACTATTACCCAAAGAGCCAATCAAAAAAATCATAAAATCAAAAAACAAAAACAAGGAATCGGAAGAAATCGAGATCAGCTATAGCGCCAACCGAAGAACCGGAAAAATCGAGATCAAGCTGGATTACACCTACTGCGGATATGGCTATGTATTCACCCCGGGAAACAACAGCACCATTCTCGACTTCCTCTACTTCAGCTATAACTGACCCCGAGAAAAGCACGCCAAACGAATGAAACCACGCCACAATTGACGCCGTACTGTTGACGAAATGACCGCAACGACCAGACATCGTTTTCAGGCAACCAATTGATGATCGACGCGGCATCGGTCCCAATACCTTCGCTTTCTCCGCCTGGCGAAAGTTGTCGCGCCAGCCAAACCCACCATCTGCCCCACCGACCTCTCCCGCCACTACCCGACACGCGCCTGTAGAAAGGCCGGTGTAACATGACAGCAAAGTCATGCTGCGAGTTGGCGCCCGATGATCAAGTTTTCCTGGCATTCCCTGAGGACCCGACTGGTGGCTGGGGTTCTTTGTGCGTCCGTGCTATCGGTTTGGGTTGTCGTCTTCTTCATTGGCAAGTACCTGCGCGCGGACATGGAAGCTGCGATCTCGGCACAACAGTATTCGGCGGTTTCGTTGGTCGCTTCGGAGATCGAGCGTTCGGTCGGCGAGCGGATCAACATCCTTGAGGCGCTGGCCGGGCGTCTGACCAGGCTGCCGGCCGATCCCGCCGCTGGACAGGCGCTGCTCGATACGCAAACCGGGCTCGACCCCTTGTTCAACTGGGGCATCATGGTGCTCGACGCAGGAGGCACGGCAATCGCCAGTGTTCCGGCGCGTCACGAGCGCAGCGGCACCCACTATGGCGACCGCGATTTTTTCCGGGAGCTGGTCGCCACTGGCAAGCCGCTGATCACCGAGCCACTGACCGGACGCCGCACCGGCGTACCGGTAATCACCATCGCTGTGCCGATTTTTTCGCCGGACCAGCGGATGATCGGTGCCGTGCTCGGCATCACCAACATGGGGAAACCCAATTTCCTCGATCAGATCAGCCAGGCCAAATACGGACGCACCGGCGATTTCTTCGTCACTGACACCCGGGCCCGCATGTTCATCGCCTCGTCGGACAAGCAGCGGGTTCTGAAGAAGGGCCCCCCACCCGGCGTCAACGCGGTTTACGACAGCTACATCAACGGCCGTCAGGGATCGGGCGTCGCCGTCAGTTCGCGCGGGGTAGAGGAATTGTCGTCGTCGGTGCGAATCGGCAATACCCCCTGGGTCATGCAGTCTGTGCTGCCCACAGCCGAGGCCTTCGCCGTCGTGCGCGAGATGCAGCAGCGGCTGCTGATTGCCGGGCTGACCTTCACCCTGTTTGCCGGGGCCTTCGCCTGGTGGTGGGTCCGGCGCCAGTTGCGGCCGCTCGAACGTTCCGCCGTCCTGCTCGACGAAATGCGCCAGGGCAGCCGGCCGCGCAGCGCGCTGCCGATCGAATCCGACGACGAGATCGGCAAACTCGCCAACGCCTTCAACGGCTTGCTCAAGGCCATCGTCGACCAGGAAGCCCTGCTCGCCAAAGTAGCCGCCACCGAATTGCTGCGCAAGACGCTGGCCCACGTGCCGGGCATGGTCTTCCAGTACTACCAGCACGCCGACGGCAGCGGCGCCTTTCCCTTCGCCAGCGCGGCGGTGCAGGACATCTACGGGGTCAGCGCCGAAGTCATCGAGGCCGATGCTCACCTGATCCGCGACCTGCTGGTGCCGGAAGACCATGATCGCCTGTTCGACTCGATGCGCCGGTCGGCGGCAAACATGGAGCGCTGGCTGGTCGATTACCGGATCCGCATGGCGGACGGCCGGGTCAAGTGGCTGCACGTGGACGCGATGCCCGAGCACGAGGACGGCAGGATCGTCTGGTACGGCTTCGTCACCGACGTTACCGCGACCAAGGCGCTGGAGGAGGAACTGGAAATCCACCGCAGCCACCTGGAAGAGCTGGTCCGCGAGCGCACCGAGCAACTGGAGGAGGCGCGACGCGTCGCCGAATCGGCCAGTCTGGCGAAGAGCAGCTTCCTCGCCAACATGAGCCACGAGATCCGCACCCCGATGAACGCCATCATCGGTCTCACCGGCCTGCTCGAACGCAACATCGACGATCCCCAACATTGCGACAAGCTGGCCAAGATCCATCTGGCGGCGGATCACCTGCTGGCGATCATCAACGACGTGCTCGACATCTCGAAGATCGAAGCCGGCAAGATCCAGCTTGAGGACATCGAATTCGACCTCACCGAAACCGTCACCCGCGCCGGCGATCTGATCGCCGGCAAGGCCCGGGAAAAAGGGCTGGATTTCGCCCTCGAACTGCCGCCGCCGATCGGCGGCTGCCTGCGCGGCGACCCCACCCGGCTGGCGCAGGCCCTGCTCAACTATCTGGGCAACGCGATCAAGTTCACCGAACGCGGCGGCATCACGCTGCGCGCCAGCCTGCTCGAGCAGACGACGGGCACCGCCAGCTACCGCTTCGAAGTCGAAGACAGCGGCATCGGCATCCCGACGCTGGCGCTACCCAGCCTGTTCGGCGCCTTCGAGCAGGCCGACCGCTCGACCACCCGGCAGTACGGCGGTACCGGCCTGGGGCTGGCGATCACCCGCCAACTGGCACGCATGATGGGCGGCGACGCCGGCGTCGACAGCATTGAGGGACAAGGCAGCCGCTTCTGGTTCACCGCTCGGTTTGTCCGCTCGTCGCGCGAACTCGGCGGGCCCAGCGCCCGCCGCCGCAGCGACGCCCCCGAAACCGTCCTGCGCCGCGACTACGCGGGCAACCGCGTCCTACTCTGTGAGGACAACCCGGTCAACCAGGAAGTCGCGCTCGCCCTGCTGCAGGATGTCGGGATGCGCGTCAGCATCGCCCAGAACGGCCGCGAAGCCGTCGAACGTTTCACCAGCCAGCCCTTTGCGCTGGTCCTGATGGACATGCAGATGCCGCTCATGGACGGCCTCGAAGCCACCCGCCGCATCCGCGCCCTGGCCGGCGGCGAGGCGGTGCCGATCCTGGCGATGACCGCCAACGCCTTTACCGAGGACATGCAGCGCTGCCAGGCCGCCGGCATGAACGATTTCGTCGCCAAGCCGGTCGAGCCCGAATTGCTCTTCGCCAAGCTGCTGCAATGGCTGCCACCAGTCCCGGCCAGCCCGCCGACCACTCCCGCGAACACCGCCAACGACGGCGCCCTGCGCGAAGCGCTGGCCGCCCTGCCCGGCTTCGACTTCAACGCCGCGCTGGCCCGCCTGCGCGGCAACCCGCAACGCCTGCTCAAGCTACTCCACCTGTTCGTCGCCGAACACCACGCCGACCCCGCAGCCCTGCGCGAGGCCTTGAGCGAAGGCAACCGCCAAGCGGCGGAGAGAATCTGCCACGCCCTCAAGGGAGCGGCCGGCAGCGTCGGCCTCGGGCGCATCCACGAACCGGCCGCCGCACTCAACGCCCTGCTGCGCCAGGATGTCGCCGACGCCAACGAGGCACCGCTGATCGAGCAGATTGCCGATGCCCTGCAGCAGCTCGCCAGCGCCCTCGAGGGCCTCGCCGCCGCCGATTGAATGGCAACCCGGCGGCGCTTGATTGACGACGACACCGGTATACTCGCGGTTTTTCAATCGACCGACTGAACCATGGCCACTTCCGCATTTTTCGCGCTGCTGCGCGACGTCAGCAAACTCGCCGCGACCGCGGCCGACGACCTCGCCGCGCAGAGCGCCAAGCTCACTGCCGCCGCCGACGACATCGCCGCGCTGACCGGCAAGGCGGCGGTGAAGACCGCTGGCGTCGCCGGCGACGATCTGGCGGTCGGCGCCGGCCAGGTCGCCGGCGTTTCGCCCAACCGCGAACTGCCAGCGCTGTGGCGGATCACCAAGGGCAGCGCGCTGAACAAGGTTTGGCTGGCGGCGCTGCTGCTGGTCGTTGGCTACTTCCTGCCGGTGGCGATCACCGTCGCCCTGGCGCTGGGCGCGCTCTACCTCGCCTTCGAGGGCGGCGAAGGCCTGCTCGAATACTTCCACGAGGAAAGCGGCGAGGCCGCCGAGGAAGTGCCGATGACCGAGGACGAAAAGGTGCGCGGCGCGATCAAGACCGACATCGTGCTCAGCTTCGAGATGCTGGTGATCTCGCTCGCCGCCACCGGCGACGCCCCGCTCGGCTACAAGATCGCCGTGCTGGCGCTGGTCGGCGTGGTGATGACGATCGGCGTCTATGGCCTGATCGGCCTCATCATCCGTCTCGACGACATGGGCCTGGCGCTGGCGCGCTCCGGCGAAGGCTTCCGCAGCCGCCTCGGGCTGGCCATGGCCAACGCCGCGCCGGTCGTCCTCAAGGTGCTCGGCCCGGTCGGCATGGTCGCCATGTTCGCCGTCGCCGGCGGCATCCTCGGCCACCTCGTCCATCTCGAAGTCGGCCATTGGGCGCTCGCCCTGCTCGCCGACATCGGCATCGGCGTCGCCGTCGGCCTGCTGCTGGTCGGCCTGCATCACCTGTGGGCCAAGCTGCGCGGCCAGCACTGAAACCGGGGGCAAGTCCCCCCTACGCAATTCATCGTATTCCCCGCGCCGGGGCCGCTCCGTAATCTGTCGCTGCACTGCACAAATTGCGGACGGACCCGATGAAAAAACGCTTACTGACCTTCCTGCTCTGGGCCACCAGCCTGGGCGCCCTGGCCGCCCCCGACCCGGCGCTGGTCCGCCAACTGGCGGCCGACGACAACTCCGACAAGATCGCCGCCATCCAGCAACTGACCGCCGCCGCCGAGCCCGGCACGGCGAAGCTGCTGCAGGCGATGGCGGACGACAGTCTCTATGTCGCCGGCGACAAACTCTATGTCTACGACGGCGAGAAGACGGTCGACGCACTGAACGGCGAAACCGCGGAACTGCCCGACGGCGCCGAGACGATCACCGTCAATAACCGCCTGCGTGGCGAACTGGCCAACGCACTGGCCGCGCTCAAACTGTTCGATGCCGACCGCGCCGTCCGCCTGGCCGCCGCCCGCGAACTGCAGAGCCAGGTCGGCGCCGAGCTGGCCGGCGTGCTGGCCAAGGCGCGCGACCAGGAACAGGATGCCGAGATCAAGTCGCTGCTCGCTCTCGCCCACGCCCAAGCGACACTGCAGGACGCCGACCCGGCGGTCCGCCTGGCCGCCGTCAACACCCTGGCCGCAGCCGCCTCGCCGGCGGTCAAGAGCCTGCTGCTGCCGCTCACCGAAGCCGGCGGCGAAAGCGACGAGAAAGTGCGCGCAGCGGCAAGCGCCGCGCTGAAGAGCATCGAGCGCAGCCTGGCCTGGATGGACACCCTGGCCGGCATCTTCTCCGGCCTGTCGCTCGGTTCCATCCTGCTGCTGGCGGCGCTCGGCCTGGCCATCACCTACGGCGTCATGGGCATCATCAACATGGCGCACGGCGAACTGCTGATGATCGGCGCCTACTCGGCCTATGCGATGCAGAGCCTGTTCCGCGCCTGGGCGCCGGACTACGTCGACTGGTACCTGCCGGCCGCCATCCCGGTCGCCTTCTTTGCCGCCGCCGCGGTCGGCGTGCTGATGGAGCGCACGGTCATCCGCTGGCTGTACGGGCGCACGCTGGAAACCCTGCTCGCCACCTGGGGCCTGTCGCTGATCCTGATCCAGGCGGCGCGCGTGCTGTTCGGCGCGCAGAACGTCGAGGTCGCCAACCCGAGCTGGATGTCGGGCGGCGTCGAACTCCTGCCCAACCTGATCCTGCCCTGGAACCGGGTGATCATCATCGGCTTCGCGCTGTTCGTGCTGTTCCTGGTCTGGGTGCTGATGAACAAGACCCGGCTCGGCATGTTCGTCCGCGCCGTCACGCAGAACCGGGCGATGGCCGGCTGCGTCGGCGTGCCGACCGCGCGTATCGACACCATGGCCTTCGCCCTCGGCGCCGGCATCGCCGGGCTGGGTGGCGTGGCGCTCTCCCAGATTTCCAACGTCGGCCCGGACATGGGCCAGGGCTACATCGTCGATTCCTTCATGGTCGTCGTCGTCGGCGGCGTCGGGCAATTGGCTGGCGCGGTCTGGGCCGCCCTTGGCCTCGGCATCTTCTCCAAGCTGCTCGAAGGCTGGGCCGGCGCGGTGATCGCCAAGATCATGATCCTCGTCGCCATCATCATCTTCATCCAGAAGCGTCCGCAGGGCATTTTCGCCCTCAAGGGCCGCTTTGCCGACCAGTAAGGAGCGACGCATGTCTGCCACCTCTTCCGTGCTTCCCCTGCCCGCCGGCCGCGTGCCGCTGACCCTGCGCGTCTTTGCCGCGCTCGACCGCAAGGCCTGGATCGCGCTCGCCGTCTTCCTCGCCCTGGCGCTGGTCGTCGTCCCGGTGCTCAACCTGGCGCTGCCGCCGGAGAGCATCTTCCACGTCTCGGCCTACGCCATCACGCTGATCGGCAAGATCATGTGCTACGCGCTGGTCGCCGTCGCCATGGACCTGATCTGGGGCTACGGCGGCATCCTCTCGCTCGGCCACGGCCTCTTCTTCGCGCTCGGCGGCTACGCCTTCGGCATGTACCTGATGCGCCAGATCGGCCGCGACGGCAGCTACCAGAGCGACCTGCCCGACTTCATGGTCTTCCTCGACTGGAAGGAACTGCCCTGGTTCTGGCTGGGCAGCGACAGCTTCGGCTGGGCCGCCTTCCTGGTCGTCGCGCTGCCGGCCGCGGTCGCCTTCGTTTTCGGCTACTTCGCCTTCCGCTCGCGGATCAAGGGCGTCTATTTCTCGATCATCACCCAGGCGCTGACCTACGCCGCCATGCTGCTCTTCTTCCGCAACGAAACCGGCTTCGGCGGCAACAACGGCTTCACCGACTTCAAGCGCATCCTCGGTTATCCGATCACCGCCCCGGAAACCCGGCTGGTGCTGTTCGGCCTGACCGCCATCGCGCTCGCCGCGACGCTGGTCTTCGCTGCCTGGCTGGTCAAGTCGAAGTTCGGCCGCGTGCTCACGGCCATCCGCGACGCCGAAAGCCGCGTCATGTTCATCGGCTACAACCCGCTCTGGTACAAGCTGACCATCTGGGTCATCTCGGCCGTGCTCTGCGGCATTGCCGGCGCGCTCTACGTGCCGCAGGTCGGCATCATCAACCCGTCGGAAATGAGCGCCGCCAACTCGATCGAGATCGCCATCTGGGTCGCCGTCGGCGGGCGCGGCACGCTGATCGGCCCGGTCATCGGCGCCTTCACGGTCAACCTCGCCAAGAGCTGGTTCACCGTCAGCTTCCCCGAATACTGGCTGTTCTTCCTCGGCCTGCTGTTCATCGTCGTCACCCTGCTGCTGCCGCAGGGCCTGGTCGGACTGTGGAAGAAAATCATCAGCAAGAAACAAGGAGCCAGCGCATGAACGCCACCGCCGAAACCGTCCTCGACGACCGCCCCGAAGGCTCCGACAGCGCCGACCAATTCGGCCACCTGGTCACCGGCGAGCTCGACCTGTCGCACGGCGTCGCCCTCTACCTCGACGACATCACTGTCAGCTTCGACGGCTTCAAGGCGCTGAATAATCTCAGCCTGGCCATCAATGCCGGCGAACTGCGCTGCATCATCGGCCCCAACGGCGCCGGCAAGACGACGATGATGGACGTCATTACCGGCAAGACCCGGCCCGATTCCGGCAAGGCCTTCTTCGGCCAGACCATCGACCTGACCCGGCTGACCGAACCGGAAATCGCCCACGTCGGCATCGGCCGCAAGTTCCAGAAACCGACCATCTTCGAACAGCACACCGTCTTCGAGAACCTCGAACTGGCGATGAAGACCGACAAGCGCGTGTGGAAGAGCCTGCTCGCCTGGCTGAGCGGCGACGACCGCGACCGCATCGCCGACACCCTGAAACTGATCCGCCTCGACGGCGAAGCCGACCGCCCGGCCGGCCTGCTCTCGCACGGGCAGAAGCAGTGGCTGGAAATCGGCATGCTGCTGATGCAGGAACCGAAGCTTTTATTGTTGGACGAACCGGTCGCCGGGATGACCGACGACGAAACCATGCGCACGGCAGAGCTGTTCGTTTCCCTGGCCGGCAAGCATTCGCTGGTCGTCGTCGAACACGACATGGCCTTTGTCGAGAAGCTGGGTGGGCTGGTGACGGTGTTGCATGAAGGGTCGGTGCTGGCCGAGGGCGATCTGGCGACGGTGCAGAATGATCAGCGGGTGATTGAGGTTTATCTTGGGCGCTGAGGCTTGTTCTTTCGCGCTGCGCGGGCGGGCGGAATCGGTTGCTGAAGCGTTGGGTTTCCTTATGCTTAGGCGAGCGGCTTTGGCTTCCGACGCGCCGGTTTCCGCGCCTGACGCGCGGGCGTACTTTCTTTTTTGTGGAAAAAAGAAAGTAGCCAAAGAAAAAGCCACC
>OFJB01001140.1_pt1 | contig 10994 bp, 9 predicted proteins | sample 1775081 | NCBI WGS metagenome assembly OFJB01 (sample SAMN08195771, study PRJEB24354) | sludge metagenome | isolation source: initial sludge from phenol fed wastewater aerobic bioreactor | place: India: Nagpur | collected 2016-06-05 | reverse complement strand
GGCGTGAGCTGCTTGTTGGTCTGCCGCGGGTTCGCGACGATGACCGCGAGGGCGTTCGCCGGTCCGACGAGGTTGGGCAGCAGCCACGCTCCGCCCCAGCCGGGGATGAGGCCGAGGAAGACCTCCGGCAGCGACATCGCGGCGGCTGCCGTTGACATCGTCCGGTAGGTGCAATGCAGGGCGAGCTCCGTGCCTCCGCCCATCGCGGCGCCGTTGACGAATGCGAAGGACGGCACGTCGAGCTCGCCGAAGCGGCGCAGCACGGCGTGGCCGAGCTGGCCGAACTCCTCGATGGTCTCGCGGCGGTCCACCAGGCCGATCGCGGACAGGTCCGCGCCGACGGCGAAGATGAACGGCTTGCCGGTGACGGCGACGGCCGCGAGGTCGGTCATCGCGGAGACCTGGTCGAGCGCGGCGTCGATCGACGCCAGGCCCGCCGGGCCGAAGGTCGTCGGCCGCGTGTGGTCGCGATCGTTGTCGATCGTGATGAGCCCCAGGCGACCGGCGCCGTCGGGCAGGTCGACCACGCGGACGCGCGCGTGGGTGACGACCTCGTCGGGGTTCGTGGCGGCCTGCGTCATCGTGCGCTCCCGTCGTGGTTCAGGTTCTCCCAGATGACCGTGCCGCCCATGCCTAGGCCGATGCACATCGTCGTGAGGCCGTACTTGGCGGACGGGGTCCGCTCGAAGTCGCGCGCGAGGTAGCTCATCAGCCGGATGCCGCTGGATGCCAAGGGGTGTCCGACGGCGATCGCGCCACCCATCGGGTTGACGCGGGGGTCGTCGTCCGCGATGCCGAAGTGGTCCAGGAAGGCGAGCACCTGTACCGCGAACGCCTCGTTGACCTCGAACAGGTCGATATCGTCGATGGACAGGCCGGTGCGGGCCAGTGCCTTCTCCGTGCTCGGCACCGGGCCGACGCCCATCACCTCGGGCTCGACTCCGGCGAACGCGAAGCCCACGAGCCGCATCTTCTTGCTCAGGCCGAGCTCGTCGGCGACCTCCTCGGCCGCCAGGATCGCGCCCGTCGCGCCGTCGTTGAGGCCGGAGCTGTTGCCGGCGGTGACGCGGCCGTGCGGACGGAACGGGGTCTTGAGCGCTGCGAGGCCCTCGAGCGTGGTGTTGGGCCGCATGACCTCGTCGGCGGAGAGCAGACCCCAGCCGAGCTCGGCCGAGCGGGTCGCGACGGGGACCAGGTCGGGCTGGATCCATCCGGCCTCGTAGGCGGCGGCGGTCTTCGTCTGCGACGCCATCGCGTACGCGTCCGCACGCTCCTTGGTCAGGTGCGGGAACCGGTCGTGCAGGTTCTCGGCCGTGTTGCCCATGATGAGCGCGTCGGTGTCGACCAGTCGCTCGGCCAGGAACCGCGGATTGGGGTCCATGCCCTCGCCCATCGGGTGGCGGCTCATGTGCTCCACACCGCCGGCCAGGGCCACGTCGTACTGGTCGGCCATGATCGCGGAGCTGAGTGTCGTGACCGCGGTCATCGCCCCGGCGCACATGCGGTCGACCGAGTAGCCGGGGACGCTGCGCGGCAGGCCCGTCAGCAAGGCGGCCGTCCGTCCGATCGTCATGCCCTGGTCGCCGATCTGGGTGGTCGCGGCGACAGCGACGTCGTCGATCCGCTCGGGCGGCAGCGTCGGGTTGCGTCGCAGGAGTTCGCGGAAGACCTTCACGACCAGGTCGTCGGCGCGGGTCTCGGCGAGCGCGCTGCCGGCCTTGCCGAACGGGGTACGGGCCCCGTCGACGAAGACGACGTCACGGACGCGGCGAGCGGACGGTTGTGCCACGTGGGCTCCCTCGGTCCAGGCACGCCGGAGGTGGCGGCCCAGCCATATTACTCGCGAGTAACTAGTGCCGCCACCAAACCCGCGAGGCGCCTGCAATGGTCGCTATTCGCCGCTCTGGCGGCCGAATAGCAACCATTCAGGGCGCGTCGGCGGTGCGGGCGAGGGCGTCGAGGAGGACCGGGAGGGACCGGTCGATCTGCCAGGGGCGGGCACCGGCCGCCTCCAGCGCCGCGCGCACCGCCTCGGGGGTCACCGGCTCCGGCGGCGTCCAGCACAGCCGGCGCACGGTGTCCGGGGCGAGGAGGTTCTCCACGGGCAGGGAACTCGCGTCCGCGACGTCGGCCAGCCCTGAACGGGCGGCTGCCAGCCGCGCGTAGGCGTCCGGATCGCGGTCCGGCCACGACCGCGGGGGAGGCGGACCACTGGCCGGCATCGAGGAGGCGGGCAGCTCCTCCAGCGGGAGGTCGGCGGCGCGCGCGATCGCGGCCCACCACCGGCCGAGGTAGCGGCGCGCCCCGCGCCCGCGGAACTCCGGTAGCGCGGTCAGGGCATCGGCCGACGCGGGGGCGGCCGCGGCGGCAGCGACGATGGCCGCGTCCGGGAGCACGCGCCCGGGGGAGATGTCCCGCTGCTGCGCCAGCTCGTCCCGAGCCAGCCACAGCTCTCGTACGATCGCGAGGGCGCGCGGCTTGCGCAGCCGATGGATCCCCGAGGTGCGGCGCCACTCCTCCGGGCCGCGCTCGCGCGGCGTGAACGAGAGCAGCGCGTCGAACTCCTCCCGCGCGATCTCGTCCTTGCCGGCCGTGACCAGTGCCTCCCCGAGCACTGTCCGCAGCTCGACCAGGAGCTCGACGTCCAGCGCCGCGTATCGGAGCTGGGCCGCCGACAGGGGTCGGACGGACCAGTCGGTCGCGCCGTGCCCCTTCTCCAGGTGCTGGCCCAGCTCGGACTCCACCAGGGCAGCCAGGCTCACGCGCTCGCGCCCCAGGAGACGCCCGGCGAGCTCGGTGTCGAAGAGGCTGGTCGGGTACAGGCCCACCTCGGCGAGGCACGGCAGGTCCTGGGTGGCCGCGTGGAGGATCCACTCGACGCCCTCGCTCGCCTCCTGCAGGACCGACAGGTCGGGCACGCCCGTGGGGTCGATGAGGGCGGTACCGGCGCCGTCGCGGCGCACCTGCACGAGATAGGCCCGCTGTCCGTACCGGTAGCCGGACGCGCGCTCGGCATCCAGCGCCAGGGGCCCGCTGCCCGCCGCGACGAGGTCCGCGTACCGCTGCAGGGCCGGGAGGTCGGCGATGACGTCGGGAACGGGCTCGCGGGGCTCGACCGTGGGGAGCGCGGGCACGGCCGCGGGCGTCGCGTCCGGGGAGTCGGACACGTCGGGCGTCGCGTCCGGGGAGTCGGTCTTCTCAGTCACCGGCGCGGCTGTCGCCTTCTGCCCGTGACGCTCGCGACGCCCGGGACCACCGGGGGCAGCCCGGAGGCCTGGGCGAGGAGGTCGACCCACGCCTCGACGTGACGGCCGAGGTCGTCGAGGACCTCGCCGGTGTCCTCGGCCTCGACCGGCGTCCAGGAGGCACGGATCTCGACGAATCCCTCCGCGGGGCGGTCGGCGAGAGTGCCGAACGAGCGCCCGGCGGTCCGGGTGACCGTGCCGCCCAGCTGCGTCGCGTGGCATCCGCGTGCCGCCAGTGTCTCCAGGATCCAGCTCCAGCCGACATCGTGCAGGAGCGGCTCGTCGACGAGATCGGCCTCGAGCGCGGCGCGCACGAAGACGACGACGCGGAAGCACCCGTCCCACTCCTCGACCCCGTCCGGATCGTGCAGCAGCACGAAGCGACCGGTCGCCGGCTCGGCCTCGGGGTCGGCCACGTCCGCGGTGAGCGCCACGGCCGACGGGGCCAGCCGCTGAGGCGCGGGTGCCTCATCGACCTCGAACTCCGGTCGGGGAGAGGCGCCCTTCACCTGCGCCAGCGCCCGTTCGAAGGCACCGCTGTCGGTGACGATGCTGCGCACGACGCCAGGCTAGGCGGCGTCGGGCGCCCGCCCGGCTCGCCGCGCCGGAGGCCCGCACCGCCGCCGCCTAGGGTGGGCGGCGTGGGGGCTCTGCTGGCGCTGCTGAGCAGCCTGTCGTGGGGCACCTCCGACTTCCTCGGGGGCCTGATGAGCCGCCGGTTGCCGGCCGTCGCCGTCTACGGACTGTCCCAGGCGGCCGGGTTGGTCGCGCTCTCCGTCACCGTGACGGTCAGCGGCGCATGGGCGTTCGATGCGAGCGCGTGGGGCTGGGGCGTGGTCTCCGGCCTCCTGGGGCTGGGATCGATGCTCGCGTTCTACTCGGCGCTGGCCATGGGCCGCATGGGGATCGTCGCGCCGCTGGTGTCCTTGTCCGTCGTCGTCCCCGTGCTGGTGGGGATGCTGCGGGGCGAGGCGCCGACGACCCCGCAGGTCGCGGGCATCGTCGTCGCCGTCATCGGCATCGTCCTGGCGTCCGGGCCGGAGCTGACCGGGGCGGAGTCGACCCGGCCCTTGCTCCTGGCGGGCATCGCCGCCCTGGGCTTCGGCGTCATGTACGTGACGATGGCAGCCGGCAGCGAGCACCAGCCGCTCCTGCTGACGACCTCGATGCGGGTCACGACGGTGCTGACGCTCGGCGTGGTCGCGCTCGTCGTTCGCAGTCTTGGGGGAGCGCGTCGCCGCGACGCCGCACCGCTCGTGGCGATCGGCGTCCTGGACGCGTCGGCGAACCTCGCGTACGGAGTGTCCACGACCATGGGGCTGCTGGCGACGACGTCCGTGCTTGCGTCCCTCTACCCGGTCGTCACGGTCGTGCTTGCCGGCGTGTTCCTTCGTGAACGGCTGCGCGCCGTGCAGTACGCCGGGGTGGCGGCGGTCCTGGCGGGCGTCGTACTGATCGGGCTCGCCTGACCGCCTCGACCCAGGGGGTGGGGCGAGTTGCCACTGATCATGCCGAAGCGATGTCGGTCCGGCATCCGGCCAGGCGGATCGGTGCGGACCTGGCTCCAAGCGTTGCCGCGACAACAGCTGCTGGCGTCCGTCACAGCGCCAGCGACCGCCGCGGAGATGTTGCCCATTTCCCGAGGCCCGCGTGGATCAGCGCCCCGGAGCTCGGGCAGTGTCGAGGCGGGACACGGAACCCTCCTGTCCCCAAGCCGGGTCTCGACCGCTCCACGCCAGGACAGGACGTTGTCAACGGAAGTCCTCACCTTCACGGACTCAGCCGGTTTCGCCACACGGCCCGTTCGACCGAAGGCCCTCGGCGGCGCACCTTGGACTCGGGCGCGGAACGGCCGGCCACGCCTGGACCGCACTATGCTCGGCGTGCCTGGCCCGATGTGCTTGCGGGTGCGCTCAAGGGAGAGTCGGCCATTTCACGTTCCGTCCACCCCACGATCTACGACGTGGCGGCGCGCGCGGGCGTCAGCATCGCCACGGTCTCGAAGACTCTGAACACCCCGACTCGGGTAGCGCCTTCGACCCGCGAGCGTGTCCTGGACGCCGTGCACGAGTTGGACTACGTCCCGAAGGAGGTCGCCACTACTCGGGCGCGTCGGGGGACCGGGCGAGTCGGGGTCTTCGCGCCGTTCTCGGCGCACCCGTCGTTCGGCGATCGGCTCAACGGCGTCCTCGGCGTCATGTCGGGGCCGCGGCACGAGGTCGTCGTCTTCGACGTGCGATCCGCCGAGGAGTCGGCGGACGTGCTGGAGAGCCTGCCAGCACTGCGCTCCCTGGACGGGCTCATCCTCATGTCCGTTCCGTTCGGCAAGAGGGTGGCATCGGCCATGCGGCGCGGCCGGCTGCCGGTCGTCCTCGTCGACCTGGTCCGCAGCGACTTCCCGACGGTCCTCGTCGACGACCTCCAGGGCGGTGCGCTCGCCGCCGTGACGCTGCGTGAGGCGGGCAAGTCGCGCCTGGCGTACGTCGGCCACCGGCAGCTCATCGATGACTTCGACTCTCCGTCGCGGCGTCGGCAGGCCGGTTTCGAGGAGGAGATCACTCGGGGCGGGCTCGGGATCTTGCCGCCGGTCATGACCCTGCTGGTGAGTAACGACTTCACCGAAGCCTCGGCCGCCGCCGAGGAGCTCCTGCGCGCCGATGGGCGACCGGATGGTGTCTTCGCCCACACCGACGAGCTGGCCGCGGCCGTGTGGGCAGCCGCTGACCGGGTCGGGCTCCGCGTGCCGGAGGACCTGGCCATCGTCGGGTTCGATGACGGAGTCATCGCACAGGCGCTGGGGCTGACCACTATCCGTCAGCCCCTGCGCGAGACCGGTCAGTGGGCAGCGCAGTCGATGCGCGAGATGATCGCCGACCCAGGGCTAGTCGTGCCGTCCCTCACCTTGTCCGTGTCACTCATCCGGCGTCGCTCGGCCTGACCAGCCCGCGTCGAACGGTCGCTCGCGACGATTCTGCGAATGATCCTGCATCCCGACCCCGCCGGGAGTACGGTGCGTCCGCGGTGAAAAAAGTGCTTTTCGAAATGAACTTTTACTCCCAAGTCCGAAGGTGAAGGAGAAGATGCAGTGAGGCGAACACTAGTTCTCGCAGGGGCGTCAGCCGCCCTGCTGGCTCTCGCCGGTTGCAGCTCGGGAACGGCGGCGGAGACCGAGACGACGACGGCGGCCGAGTCCGCTGCGGCAAGCCAGGCCGCCGCATCGTCGGACGCGCTCGTGGCCGCCGCGACGGAGGCGGCACGCAGGATCGTCGGCAACCAGGAGCTGTCCGGCAGCGTGACGATCCTCGGGGCGCTCGGCGGCGACCAGCTCGACCAGTTCATGGCGGCCTTCAAGCCCTTCGAGGACGCCTCCGGCGTGAAGGTCGAGTACGAGGGCACGCGAGACATGCTCTCGGTGCTTCAGACGCGGGTGCAGGGCGGAAACCCGCCGGATCTCGTGTCGAACCCGAGCATCGGCCAGATGAAGCAGCTCATGGCGTCCGGTGACCTGATCGCGCTCGACGACGTCCTCGATATGGAGACCGTGCGGAAGGACTACGACAGCGGGCTGCTGGATCTCGGCACCCACGACGGGAAGCTCTACGGGATCATGGAGACCGCGGCGCTGAAGGGCTTGGTCTACTACGACCCGGAGACCTACAAGGGGCCGGCGGCGCCGAAGAGCTGGACCGAGCTGAACGACTGGGCCAAGCAGTTCGCCGCGAGCGGGACGACCCCGTGGTGCGTGGGCATCGAGAGCGGCGCGGCGAGCGGCTGGCTGGCAACCGACTGGATCGAGCAGTTCGTGCTCACGAACTACGGCACGCAGACGTGGGACGCGTGGGCCAGTGGCGACCTGCCCTGGACGTCGCCGGAGATCAAGTCGGCGTTCGAGGCTTTCGGTGCAATCGCGACCGACCCGGCCATGGTCAACGGCGGTCCGACGGCGGTCGTCAGCACCGATTTCATCCAGGGCTCCCTGCCGCTGTGGGCCGACCCGGCGCGCTGCGCGCTCACATTGCAGGCCGACTGGCTAGGCACCACGGTCGTCGCGCAGGTGCCGGGCACGGCGGAGGGGAAGGACGTTGACTTCTTCCTCTTCCCGCCGGTGACCGAGGCGAACGCCGGGCTCGTCGAGACCGCCGGCGAGATGGTCGGCGCCTTCCACGACACCCCCGAGGTGCGGGCGATGCTCCAGTACCTGGTCACGCCCGAGAGCCAAGCGCTGCTCGCGTCGTCGGGATCGTGGCTCGCGCCGAACCGGTCCGTGCCTACGGCCGCCTACCCGACGCCGGCGCGGCAGAAGGCCGCCGAGATCCTCAGCGGCGCGACCGGGGTGCGGTTCGACGCATCGGACCTGATGCCGCAGGCCGTGAACGAGGCCTTTTGGGACGCGACCCTGACGTACCTCGGGGATCCCAGCAAGCTCGACGACGCCCTGCAGTCGGTCGAGGAAGCACGGCTGGCGAACAAGTGATCCGGGCTGCCGGGTCGGTGCGGCGTTCGTGCCGGCCCGGCAGCGTAAGGAGTGGTCGTGTCACCCATCATGCTGGCGGTCTTCGCCGGGCTCGCCGTGCCCATCGGCATCCTGCTGTACCTGCTCCTTGGGGAGTGGATCCTGCGCCGCGTCCGGCCGCGGGCTGCCCGGGCCTGGCGGGTCGTGCTGTGGCTGGCACCGGCCGCGGTGCTGCTGCTCGTCACCTTGCTGTACCCGCTAGTCCGCACGGTCGTCATGAGCTTCCAGCGGGCCGACGGGGGTGGGTTCGTGGGGCTGGACAACTACGTCTCCGTGCTGACGCGCGCCGAGACGCTCACCGCGATCCGCAACAACGTCCTGTGGCTGGTGGTGTTCACCGCGTTCGTCACCCTCGTCGGGCTGATCGTCGCGACGCTGGCCGACCGGGTGCCCTACGAGCGGGTCGTACGTACCGTGATCGTCTTGCCCACCGCGATCTCGTTTGTCGGCGCGGGCGTGATCTGGGGCTTCGTCTACGCCTACAAGCCTCCCGGCCTGCCGCAGACCGGGACGCTGAACGCGATCTGGACGGGACTGTCGCCCACGGCGGACCCGGTGGCGTGGCTCACTAACGAACGGACCGTCAACGGCGCGCTCATCTTCATCGGTATCTGGATGGCCGCGGGCCTCGCGACCGTGATCCTCGCGGCCGCGATCAAGGGAGTTCCGATCGAGACGCTGGAGGCCGCGCGAATCGACGGTGCGTCCGAGCTCACGGTGTTCTTCCGGATCATGCTGCCGCAGATCGCGACGACCGTCGTCATAGTCATCACGCTCATGGCGATCAGTGCCCTCAAGGTGTTCGACATCATCTACGTGTTGACCAACGGCAACTACGACTCGCAGGTGCTAGGCACCGAGATGTACAGCGAGATGTTCAGCTCGCAGAACAACGCGACCGCCAGCGCCATCGCGGTGGTTCTCCTCCTCGCGACCGTGCCGATCATCCTCGTCAACCTCCGATTCTTCCGGGAGAAGGCATGACCTCGACCACGCGTCGCGGCCGCGTCGGTTACGCCGCGTTCTTCGCCAAGCACGGCGCGCTGATAGCGATAACGGTCGTGTGGATGGTGCCGCTGCTTGCGCTGTTCCTCAGCTCGTTCCGCTCGGCGCACGACATCAGTAGCACGGGCTGGTGGACGTCGATCTTCCCGCCGTACAGGTTCACGCTGGAGAACTACGAGTCCGTGCTTGCGCGGAACGGGATCGGACGCAACTTCGTCAACAGCATCCTGATTACCGTCCCCGTCACGCTCATCACAGTCGTGATCGCCTCGGTGACCGGGTTCGCCTTCGCACGCTGGCGGTTTGCCGGGCGGGACGCGCTGTTCGTGATCGTCCTCGTTCTCCTCAGCGTGCCGTTGCAGATGACCCTCGTGCCCGTGCTGCAGCTGTTCTCGAGTCTGCACATCGTGGGGACGTTCCCGGCGGTGTGGATCGCGCACGTCGGCTACGGCCTCCCGTTCGCCGTCTACCTGCTGCGGAACTTCTTCGCCACCATCCCGGACGAGTTGTTCGAGGCAGCCGCGATCGACGGCGCGAGCGACCTCACGTCGTTCTTCCGCATCGGGATTCCGTTGGCCGCGCCGGCCTTGGCGGCGGTCGCGGTGTTCGAGTTCATGTGGGTGTGGAACGACCTGCTGGTGGCTCTCATCTACCTCGGCGGGAGCCCGGACGTCGCACCGCTGACGCTGGCGGTCACGAACCTCGTGAACTCCCGCGGCGAGGGCTGGGAGGTGCTGACCGCGGCGGCGTTCATCCTCATGGCGGTGCCGATCATCGTCTTCTTCGCCCTTCAGCGGTACTTCGTGCGCGGCATGATGGCAGGAGCGATCAAATGACTTCGGAGATGTTCGCCGACGGGGACGAGATCGCCCTGAGCTCCGAGACGCTCGCATGGCAGCGAAGTGCGCTGGCATTGACCGGGGAGATCGACGACTCCACCGTGGATTCGGCCCGCCGCGGGCGGTTCGCCTCGAGCCAGATCCTCGCCGAGCGGTTCACCAAGCCGCCGGAACCCGACGTGACCTGGCGTGATCATCAGGTCGGACCGTACGGGGTGCTGGTCCGTGAGTGCCGGCCGCCTGAGGCCGCCGGGCCGCACGCCGCGTACGTCTACCTGCACGGAGGGGCCTTCTGGCACGGAGCGGTCAACGAGCGCGTGAACGAGTCGCTCGTGTCGGAGCGGACCGCCCGCACGGGCGCGATCTCATTCGTGGTCGACTACCGGCTGGCTCCGGAGTTCGGCTGCCCGGCCGCAATCGAGGACACCCTGGCCGTGCTCGAGTGGCTCCACCAGGCGGCCGGAGCGCTGGACGTCGATCCCGGCCGAGTTCTGCTGGGCGGGATCTCCGCAGGCGCGAATATTGCCGCCGCCACGACCAACCGCCTCGGCCGGTCGCCGCTGCTGGCCGGACTGCTCCTCGAGGTGCCCGCGATCGACCTGCGTGCCGAGGGCACGTGGGACGACCGGTTCGCCGCAGTCAATGGCCTAAACACGCCGGATGAGATGAAGCACCTGTACAGCAGCGACGGCGATCCCGCGGACCCCGACCTGTCGCCGCTGCTGGCACCCTCCGTGGCCGGGTTCCCGGCGACGCACGTCGTCACGGCCGAGTACGACCCGTGGCGTCGCGGCGGCGAACTGCTCGCAGGGCGCCTGCGAGCCGCCGACGTGCGGGTCACCGCTACCCGCCACATCGGCGCGCTGCACGGCTCGGTCGGACTGACCGCGCGAGACCCGATCGCGGCCGCCTGGCAGGACGACGTGTGCGCGGCGATCGGCCGCCTAGCCCGGTCGATCAAGGACTCCGGTTGATCCTGCACCGGCCGTGCAGCGGAGTTGCGTCTCAGGCCTTGGGCTCCAACGTGAGGCTGATCGAGTTGATGCAGTAGCGCAGGTCCGTCGGGGTGCCGTAGCCCTCACCCTCGAAGACGTGACCCAGGTGGCTCCCGCAGGTCGCGCAGCGGACCTCCGTCCGCACGCGCCCCAGGGACCGGTCCTCGAGGTAGACGACGCTGTCGCCGGCCAGGGGTGCGTAGAAGCTCGGCCAGCCGCAGTGCGACTCGAACTTGGTGTCGCTTCGGAAGAGCTCGGACCCGCATCCACGGCAGCGATACACGCCCTCGGTCGTGGTGTCCGTGTATTCGCCGACAAACGGGGCCTCGGTTCCGGCCGCGCGCAGCACGTGGCACCCCAGCGGCGCCCGCTCCGCCTGCCCCTGCGCCCCAGAGCG
>OFJB01001139.1_pt1 | contig 11006 bp, 5 predicted proteins | sample 1775081 | NCBI WGS metagenome assembly OFJB01 (sample SAMN08195771, study PRJEB24354) | sludge metagenome | isolation source: initial sludge from phenol fed wastewater aerobic bioreactor | place: India: Nagpur | collected 2016-06-05 | reverse complement strand
GGACCGATCGTCTGCAGCGCGCGGGGTGTGCGCAGCTCTGGCGGTGCGGGGATGCCAATGACCGTGGCGCGCATCCCATAGCGGAGCAACTCGGTCGTCAACGGCTCGCCGGTATCCGTATCGATGATGCAGATCAGGTCCGGCACCACGGCGAGCACCGCTCCGGAGCCGGTGCGGGCGATCAGATTCTCATTCTGGAAGTCGATGGCCAGGGTGTCGCCGTCGTGGGGGCCGAACCCCTCGAAGGTCACGAGCCCGCGCGCGAACCCCGCCACCATCCGCCGCTCCACGTCCACGATCTTGCCCGTGAAGAGCACCCGGCCACCGGTCACCTCCAGCACTGCCCGGACCGGTGATGTATGGGCCGCGCGGGCGGAGAGCACCGCATCGCCGAGCGCCACGGCGAGGGAGAGCGTGCCCGGAATGGCCATCCGCTTCACCTGGACGCCCGTCATCGCCGGGTAGGCATAGCCGGCTGCGCCGCCCATCTGGATCGTGACGGCGCGCATGTAGCGCTCGAAGGTCTTGCCATCCGCGATGCGATCGAAGACGACCGCATGGCCGAAGTGATCGCAGAGAGCACCCGGGGTGGGGGAGACGCCATAGATGATGTAGGTCTCCATCTGGAGTTCCGGAAAGGCGCGGCCCTGGCCGTCCCCGTCGATGAGCGGCAGCCCGGACTGTGCCGCCACGATCATCGGGATCGTGGAATTGCTGCCGCCGATCTCGCTGGGAACGATGTGCGTGAACGGCTGTCCGAGGTGCTTCTCCAGGGCGCGCATGGCGTTCAGGGATTCATCCGCGCGGCGCAGGCGCTCGACGGCGACGGTGGGCGAGCCCATGCCCCCGACCGAGACGACGCGGGCGTCGTCCGGCACCTCGTCAAGTCCGACCACCTCGATCTGCGCGCCGGCGTTGACGAACCCCCGGGCGATCAGCTTGCCGAGATAGGGGTTGCCGCCGCCCCCGGTGCCCAGGATGCCGGCGCCGATCGCCAGGCGTTCGAGATGGTCCGTCGTGACGATCCAGGACATTCGTGCCCGTTTTCCTTTCACTGCCAGGCGCTCGCGCCGCCACATCGCGGGTGGCCGCGTTGTCGCCATTGTGCGCGAATCGCTGCCATGGCGCGACGGGGCATTCCGGCGTGATCCGCTCCGCTCGTGTCGTAACCAACCCTCCGGATTGCGCGTTGTGATGGGCGAGAGGCAGGAGGATCGCAGCTGTGGCGATCCGAGGCGTTCCCCCAAAGCTCCATGCCCGGCCTCTCGCTTGCCTCCCCGGATACGGGGCGATCGGTTGTGGCGGTCGCGATCGCGATCCGGGGAGGTTGTCTGACGGTGCGGGCGGTGGATGAGATGCGATCGACGGCGTTGACGCCGGCGACGCTCGTGGTAGGGTGGAGCCGTGGAACCTGGTGACGCAATGCGGCCCGATCGTGCTGAAAAGAACCTCTCGATCAGTTCAGAGCCGCCGGGTACCCAATCCGCGCCGCGATGTCCGACAATAGCGCTATCGACGACTGCTCCAGATGCTGAATGGCCCCAACCGTCGTCATGCCAGCCCGATCGCCCGTCCAGCCAGGATGCGCGCCCACGCTACCGGAGGAGATCCATGTCGCACGTCGCGTCCCGGCTTCCTGACGACGATGCCCGAACCCAGCGCGCCCGGCCGATGTCCGCGTTGCGTGCCGCCCACCGCCGGCTGCGGCGCCTGCGCGCGACTGGCTCCCTGTCGGCGAGGATGATCCACCTGCTCAGCGCGATCGTGCTGATCGCGGGGATGTTCTTGCCCTTGGCGACATCCGGGGTTTCCGCCGCACCAAGCGCCCCGAAATCGACCGATCCCAAGGCGCAGCAGTCCGATACGGTGATCTCCTCGCCCCAGGCTGTGAGCATCTCCGGCGACTTCGGCCAGTTCTCGTTGACGAGCTTCGATGGCGTGTGGAAGGGCAGCTTCCCGGTCTCACCCGGAAGCTACTCGTGGCAGGTCGTCGTCACCGGCGGCGATGGCAACCAGTATGTCTTCGGGCCGGGCGGGCTGAACAGCGGCTCCGGCCAGGTCTCCATCGCCGATGGGGATTCCGCCCTCTTTGCCCAGTACGATCAATACACGAACGATATCGTCGTTACCTCATCACAACACGTCTACACCCTCTCTACGAACCTGGGTGATTTTCCGCTGCAGCCGGATGGAGGGGTCCTGACCACCTGGGTGAACTCCCAGGGCGGGGACTTCTCGTACCAGCTTCTGGCGGACGGCCAGCCGGTCGCTGCCCAGCAGGCGACCCCCGTGGTGGAGCAACAATCGACCTCGCTCGATTATGGGCCGAACCTGCTTTCGATCGACCCGTCCTCCGGGCAGATCGTGAATGTCCAGACCGCCACCGCCGGGACCTTGACCATCAACCGGGTCGATAGCAACGGCAACCCGCTGCCTGGCGGCTGCTATCAGGTGCTCAGCGGCGGGTCGCTTGTCAATCAGGGGTGCGACAACGGCAGCGGCAGCACGACGCTCACCTTCCCGCAGGGGCTTCAACCGGGTTCCTACACCGTTGTCGAGGTTGTGCCGCCGTCCGGTGTGGAGGCTGCGCCGAACCAGGACGTGCAGTTGAACGCCGGTGACAACACCGTCACCATCCAGTCGGCCTCGACCGAGACGCCGACCGAGGAACCGACGGCGACCGAAGAGGCGACCGCAACCGAGGAGACCCAGCCGACCGAGACCGAGACGGTGGAGCCGGCGGAGTCGCCGACTTCGGAGGGCGGTATCATCGGCGGGGAGACCCCGACAGCAGAGAATGCGACCGAGACCCCCGCTCCCGGGGAGCAGACGCCGACCGCAACCGAGGTCCCCGAGCCGGGTGATCTGGTCGTGACGATCGTAGACCAGAATGGACAGCCGGTACCGAATACCTGCTGGCAACTGCTCGATGGGAACAACCAGCAGGCCGGCCAGACCTGCGATGCCACTGATCCGACCCCGAACAACGGACGCATCGGCTTCTATGGGGTGCCATCCGGCACCTACACCCTGCATCAGACCGATACGAACCCGGGCACCGAACTGGCCCCGGATCAGCAGGTCCAGGTCGATCCCGGCCAGGAGCGCGATCTGACGGTGACGCTCCAGTCGAACGCGACACCGACCGAGGAAGCCTCTCCCACCGAAGAACCTTCGCCGACCCAGGAGCCGTCTCCGACCGAGGAACTGGCGACGGAGACGCCCACCGAGGAGCCGGCCACCGCCACACCGGAGACGGTCGAGCCGACCGCGACCGAGGAGGCTTCGGCGACGCCGACCGCGGAGGCGACCTATGGTGAGCCAGGCAACCTGATCGTCGAGGTCAAGGACGGCGACGGCAATCCCATTCCAAATACGTGCTTCGAGATCCTCGACAATACGGGTGCTGTCGCCGGGCAGACCTGCGATGCGACCGACCCGACGCCGAATAACGGACGGCTCGGCTTCTATGGGGTGCCGTCCGGCCCGTATACGCTGCGCCAGACCGATGGCCCCGCCGGGTTCGAGCGCGCGCCGGACACGCAGGTGACCGTCGTGGCCGGGCAGGATACGCAGCAGGACTTCACGCTCGCATCGTCTGGTGAATCGACGCCAACCGAAGAGGCCTCTCCCACCGCCGAACCCGGCCAGCCGACCGCGACCGAGACGCCGCAGGGCCAGCCGACCGAGGAGGCCACCGAAACCCCCACCAGCGGCGATACGGGCACCGTTCGTGTTGACGTCTCCCAGTGGGCGTCCGAGGGGCAGCAAATCTGTGTTCAGTTGAACACCACTGGTGGGATCGGGTTCGCCAACCCGCCGACTGCCTGCGATAACGGCGATGGGGACACCGATGGCCAGCCGGGCATCATCATCCTGGCGGACATCGCGCCGGGCGACTACCTGCTCAGCGTGACCCAGGGACCGCAGGATGCGCTCGATTCCCAGCCGATCCCGGTGAGCGTGCTGGCGGGCCAGACCACCGACACCTCCTTTGGCGGCGCGGGCGCGCCGACGGAGACGCCGACTGAGGAGCCCACGGCCACCGCGACCGAAACCCCAACCGAGACGCCGACGGAAACGCCCACGGAGGAACCGACTGCCACCCCTTCGGAAACCGCGACGGAGGAGCTGACCGCCACGCCGACCGAAACCGGCGAGGCCAGCCCGACCGAGGCGGCAACGGCCACCCCGTCGCCCACCACGGCGCCGTCTGGAAACATCCGCGCCACGTTCAAGGACGATCAGGGGACGCCGGTCGCCGGGACCTGCATCACCGTCGATGGCGGCCCCGCGGTCTGCGACAACGATCCGACCGATCTCGATTCCGCGGTGGGCAGCATCCTGGTCGAGAATGTCGATCCGGGGCAGCATGAGGTCGCCGCGAGCACCGTTCCTGCCGCGTACCTGACGCCGGGCCCGATCCAGGTGGACGTCGTCGCGGATCAGACGGCCGCTGCCGAGTTCACGCTTGAAGCAGCGCCGCCCCAGGTGGGTACGGGCGAAATCACGCTCACGTTGAATGAGGGGACGCTGCCGGCCGGCCTGTGCGTCAGCCTGACGAATACGGCTACCAGCCAGCAGTACGGCATCTTCTGCGATGGCGACGAGAACGATACGAACGCCGATCCGGCGATCATCGCGATACCCGATATCCCGGTCGGCTCCTACGCCGTACGGCTGACCGATGATAGCCGCCAGAAGATCGACGGCTTCCAGTCCGCCACGACCGCAACCATGACGATCACGGCCGATCAGACGACGAGCGTGACGATCGCCATCATCGCCAACCCCCAGCCGACAACCGGCACGGTGGAGATCTCGACGCGCAACAACGCGACGAACCAGCTGCTGCCGGGCGCCTGCTACGAGCTGCGTCCGACGGCGGGTGGCCAGGCGATCGCGGGCTGCGACAACGATGCGAACGACCTCAACGGCACCGCTGGCGTCATTCGCTTCGGGGATGTTCCCGCGGCAGAGTTCCGGATCGTGATGACGACGACACCGCCAGGATTCAACACGGCGGCCGACCAGGTCGAGACCATCCAGGCCGGCGTGCTGAACCAGTTCGAGGTGCGCCTCGATCCGCTGCCGGCGACATCTGAACTGACGGTTCACAAGGTCGGTGAAAACGGGAAGGCCCTGCCAAACGCCTGTTTCGCGATCCGGCAGAATGGCGTCACGCTCCAGACCATCTGCGACGCCACCGATGATGGCCCGGGCGACGGCACCGTGGTCTTCACGGACCTCACGACCGGCACCTACCAGCTCGTCGAGACGAAGTCGCCCTCGCCGGACTACCAGCCGTCCGATCCGATCACGGTCACGATCGTCGGCGGGACGAACCAGGACCTGACCGTCACCAATGCGCTGCGCCGGGGCCGGGTCGTCGTCTGGAAGGTCGACGCCGCCAACGCGAACACGCTGCTCACCGGCGCCTGCTTCCGCCTCTCGAACGCCGCCCGCACCTATGGGCCGTTCTGCGACGGCGACGATGGCACGGTCGATGGCCGGACGTGGTTCAACGGCGTCGTGCCAGGCGACTACACATTAACAGAGACCGTCGCGCCCGCCGGCTACCAGAAGGTTGCCGATCGCAAGGTCAGCGTGGCGCCGGGGGCCTCGATTCGCGTCAACGTCGCGGACCAGAAGCTGCCGCCGCCGGCCGAGACTGGCACCGTGCAGGTCAACAAGACCGATGCCAACAACAAGCCGCTGAAGGGTGGGTGTTTCCGCCTCTTCGATGGCAACAACAACCCGGTGACCGCCCAGTTCTGCGACATCACCGACGGCGTGAACGACGGCATCATCCTCATCAGGCAAGCGCCGGTCGGCACGTGGACGCTGCGCGAGACGCTGGCGCCATCGATCGACTTCAAGATCGCGGACGATCGCCCGGTGGTGGTGAAGAAGAACCAGGTCACGGTCATCTCGGTGCCCAACATCCTGAAGGATGGGCGCATCAAGATCACGAAGGTGGATCCGAACGGCAATCCGATCCAGGGCGCCTGCTTCGACGTGACGAACGACAAGCAGAAGGCCCAATGTTCCGACGTGAATGGCGTGATCATCTTCACGCTGCCCGCGGGCACCTACAACCTTACGGAGACGGTCACGCCGACCGGCTTCCAGAAGACGGCGGATCGCAAGGGCATTGTCGTCCGGCCGGGTCAGACGACGACGCTGACGATCGTCAACCAGCTGGCGCCAGCGCCGAATACCGGCTCGCTGCAGATCGTGAAGTTCACCTGCCCGGTCGGCACCGGCACGGAGCGGACGGTCTTCCTTGGGGCGACGGCGGGCAACGCCGAGCTCGCGAAGACGGCCGGATGTGCGCCGTCGGTGGCGTCGTTCAACCTCGTTCCGGCAAATGGTTCGGGCGGGCCGGGCAACGTCAAGACCGATACGAACGGCCGCTATCAGGTCACGCTGGTGGAAGGCCTCTACAACCTGACCGAAACCGCGCCGGACCTGCCGGGCGACCAGAAGGTGCAGCTCCGGATCGTGAAGGGCCAGCTGACCACCGTCGTGGTGATCAACTACGTCGCGCCGCCGAAGCCAGCCCCGGCCACGATCAACGTCACGAAGTACACCTGCCCGAGCAGCTTCGATGGCACGATCTACGATGACTTCGCCCAGAACTGCACGGCCACCTCGATGTTGACGAATGGCGTCACCGTCCGTGTCAGCGGGCCGGTCAACCAGAAGCACATCACCGGGGACAACGGTAAGCCGGGCCAGTCGACGTTCTCCAACCTGACCGCGGGCACCTACACGATTGCGGAGGATCGCCCGGCCACGATCCCGGTCGGCTATCTCTTCTGCGGCACGAATGCGCAGTGGCCGGCCGACCTGAAGGCTGTCAATGGCTCGTTGCAGCTCCAGATTCAGAGCGGGCAGACGATGACCTGCCAGTTCTTCAACATTCCGGAAGTTCCCGCGAAGGACACGGGCACGATCCTTGTCCACAAGTACATCTGCGACGTGAAGACGCCGCCGAAGGGCTACAACTTCGAGCAGGCCTGCCGCCTCAGCGACCAGCAGGCGAAGTTCCAGATCAGCGCCTACAACACCGAGACCAAGCAGTTCGACGCCGGCCCGACCGCGCGTGCGAACCCGGATGGCATTCTCCGCTTCAAGAACCTGAAGCCGGGAACCTACAAGCTCGTCGAGGTGGATGGCGCTTGGTGCCATGCGAAGTCGAACGCGGTGGATAGTGCTGGCAATCTCGTCGTGAAGCCGAACGAGTTCGCGGAGGTCTGGATCTACAACTGCGTCGAGCCGACGACACCGCCGAACACCGGCGCCGGGCCGGATGCGGGACCGGGCAATGGTGGCGGGATCGTCGAGCCGGGGAGCGGGGAGACGGACCTCCCGCCGGGATCGAGCGATGGGCCGGAGTTCGTGCCGGACATGGCGCTCCCGGTCGTCCTGTTCGGGGCATGGGCGAGCCGTCGCCTGGCGGCTCGCGGGCAATGGCGCGGACAACAGGATGCCGCGCTCCGGTCGGCGCTCGAGTGGGACATCCCGAACGAGGATCGTCCCGCCGCCTGAACGGGCGATGAGCAGGTTCGGACAAGCAGCAGAGAGCGGCCTCCAATCGAGGCCGCTCTCGCCCTCTCTGTCACCGTTTGCGGCCTGCGGCGCCAACGTGAGCGATTGTTTCTCCCGTTCGGAATGAGGGAAAGCCACTGGCCCCGGGCTCTGCGTGAGACGGATCCCGAGACCCCTTGGGTGGGGCAGGGCCTATGGCCAGCAGGCGGGTCAAGGACCGTGCTCACTGCCAGCGGTTCGGAGGATCATCGCCCGGAGAGTTGGGCGAGCCAGTCGAGCAGGGTGCGGCATCGCTGCGGGTCGATGGTGAGGCCGATGTCCAGGCCCCAGAGCCAGTAGTCGGCGAGGCGGACGGTCAGCCAGGACCATGTGCGAGCGGCGTCGAGCGCGCCAAATGCAACATATCCCTGAAGAAGCTGCTGGAGATGGCCGGGACCGGCGATCTCCTCGACACGGGTCCAGAGAAAGGGAGCCAGCGCCACCTCCGGATCGCCGGTGAGGGGCATCGGGTCGATCATCGTCCAACCCGCACGATCGCCCCAGAGCACATTCTCGCTGTGCAGATCCCAGGTCGCCATCCGTCCGGAGTCCGAGCGGGCAAGGGACTTGGCGAGCGGGACGGTCCGTTCGAGTCGGGAAGGTGGAAAAGGCCGCCCCAGATGATCCCAACGCTCTGCGAGTGTGGATGCGATCTCGGTGGCTCGCCCGGCAGTGGAGGCGAAGGCGGCATCGACGGGCGGGGCGATCGCGAGGCGGCGGGTGAGGCGTCCCGCTTCGCGAATCGCTTCATCGATCGGGAGCGATGTCAGATCTCGGCCCGCGTCGAGCCGTTCCATGAGCACGGCTCCATCGCTCGGGATCGCGTCGACCAGCCGGACGGTCCCGTGGCCGTCCCAAGCCCGGAGCCCGGCGATCTCCAGGGCCGTGGTCTCATCGGGATAGGCGATCTTGAGGGCGAACGCGATTCCAGCCTGCCGTACCGGGACTACCAGACCGTGGGCGCCATGCCGGGGAGGGCCATCGAGAGCCAGCGCCCAATCTCGTGCTGCGCGGTCCAGGATCGCAGGCACGGTGGCGAGCCAGGCGCGCCCCGGATCGCCGAAAAGCCGTTCGACGTCTTCGGCAAGACCGTCCGGGATGCCGCCGGGAGCGCTCATGAGGCGGCCGTCGCGATCTCCAGCCCGCACCGTGGGCATGTATCGACGGTCGTGGCCTTCCCAAGCGGGATGAGCGGGATCACGAAGAACAGGGCGATGGTGCGGAGCTGCTTCTGGCGGATGAGGTGGCCGAAGAAGCCGCAACGCGGGCAGGTCCGCACGTAGTCCGTCGATGCCCGTCCCCAAAGAAAGGTCTTCGTGCCAAAGAGCAGGATCATGCTGTCGATTCCCTCCGGAGATGGCTGGCACCGGACTGGTTCCCGTAGTTGCGGTGGATCATGGCCCGGCCGGGCGTGAAGCCGAGCCGCTCGTAGAACGGCAGCACCACGTCGTCGCAGACGAGGTCGATTGCATAGAGGCCGTTCAGGTGGCCGAGCATGCGCCGGACCAGCTCGGAGCCGATACCCTGCCCCTGATGCTCTGGCAGGACCTCGAGCAGGGGGATGAAGGCCATCAGGGCTCCGTCGGAGATGGCATTGGCGAAGCCAACGACGGCGCCGGCGTCCTCGTCCACCGCCAGGACAACGGCGAAGCTGCCTGCCAGCACCCGCAGGTGGGTCTCCGGCGACGGCGGATCGGGCCAGCCGACGAAGAACCCGGTCAGCATGGCGGGGGTGACGCCTTCGAGCGTCGTGCGGTAGGAGATCAAGCGGGAGGATCCCTTGGGCATGTGGGGAACGACGGGCGGTCAGGCGTCCGCATCGGCGAGGATGGCAGCCAGCTTTGGCAGGGCGATGTTGCGGCCAGAGATCACGACAACGACATCGCCTTCCACGGTTCCGGCGTCACCCGCGAGCAGCGCCGCCAGGGGGGTGGCGCCCGCGCCCTCCGCCACAAGGCCGTGGTTACGCGCCAACCACCGGATGGTGCCGTGAATGTCCGCCTCGGCGGCGGTGAGCAGGCGGACGTGATGCGCGCCGATGATCCCGGCGGTGATCGCGCCGGGCTCCAGGTTGCCGGCGATCCCGTCGGCGATCGTGTCCCCGATGCGGACCTCGACCGTGTCGCCCGCGACAATGGCCGCCGAGAGCGCGGTCGATTCCGCTGCCTCCACGCCGATCACGCGGATCGGTCGCTCTGGCGTGGACAGCTCGGCGGCGCGAAGGCTCAGGCCGGCGACCAGCCCGCCCCCGCCAACGGCCGCGATGATGGTGAGCGGACGCCCGTTGTCGCCCGGCACTTGGGCAACGATCTCATCGGCCAGGGTGGACTGCCCGGCGATGACGTGCGGATCGTTGTAGGGCGAGATGTAGGGCATGGGCTGAGCGGGATCGGCCGCCAGCGCCATGGCGTGGAACTCGGCGGCATCGACGCTCGTGCCATGCAGGATGAGCTCGACCGGCATCCGGGCGAGGGCCTCGCGCTTGGCCGGGGACGCGGTCTCCGCAACGACGATGGTCGCACGGAGGCCGCGTCTCGTCGCTGCCCACGCGATGCCAAGCCCGTGATTGCCTGCCGAAGCCGTAACAATGCGGCTGCCGGCCGGAAACGCGGCGCAGGCGGCGAGCGCGCCGCGCACCTTGAACGATCCCGTCGGCTGGAACGACTCCAGCTTCAGGAAGACGGACTCGCCAGCCGCGGGTGCGGAGATCAGCGGCGTTGGGGCGAGCGTGGAGAGCACGACGTCACGGGCGGCGGCGAGGTCGGCGGCGGTCGGCAGGGCTACCGGGCGGCGGGTATCGGACATGGACGATTCCTTTGGGATGCTCTGGCGGGCGATCGATTCATGCCATTCCGGCGGGATCGGGCGGATCGGTGGGCGGGGCAGGGCGCTCCTCGCGCCGAAGGCCTGGCAGCAGTATCGCGCCGGCGCCGACCACGGCTCCGGCCATCATGCCGCCGGCCGCATCTCCCGCGATCCAGCCGCTGGCCAGCCCGACGAGAAGCGCCGCGAAAAAGACGACAGCCTGGCGGTTGGAGAAGCGTGCTCGTGGGGGAGACATGCGTGGAAGCACAGGTTCCTCGGGGGAAATCGATGGAGCGGACGATCTCGGGCGTTGTCCGAGCCATGACCTTCGGATAGGACCGGGCCATTCGTCCGGCGCATACCGGTGATCATCGCTGGATGGCACACTGCATGGTAGCATCTGGCGCAGGCGGCCCTGACGGACGACAACTTCCTGATTCTCTTCCGGGATGCGACGGGCGAAGACCTGCTGTCCGGAGGTGCGCTGCGAGGCAGCCGGTTGGGCTGCGCAGCGGCGCGCCGGTGGTGCAGTGAATGATGAGGTTATCACCGCACACGTCGCATGATACGGGATGGTGGTCAATTTCATGGCAGGCAACGCGATTTCC
>OFJB01001137.1_pt1 | contig 11031 bp, 6 predicted proteins | sample 1775081 | NCBI WGS metagenome assembly OFJB01 (sample SAMN08195771, study PRJEB24354) | sludge metagenome | isolation source: initial sludge from phenol fed wastewater aerobic bioreactor | place: India: Nagpur | collected 2016-06-05 | reverse complement strand
CGCCAGGGGCATGACGCTCTACACGTTCGACAAGGATGCGAAAGGCGCGTCGAACTGCTACGACAAATGCGCCGCCAACTGGCCGCCGCTGGCCGCCCCGGCCGACGCGATGGCGATGGGGGAATGGACCGTGGTCGAGCGCAAGGACGGCACGCGCATGTGGGCCTACAAGGGCAGGCCGCTCTACACCTTCGTCAAGGACAAGGCTCCCGGCGACGTGACCGGCGAAGGCGCAGCAGGCGTCTGGCACGTCGCGCGATAGCCGGCCGGGCGGGCGCCGGCCTCCATTGTGAATTGCATGGCGGATAGACGCAACCTAGGATATGTTCGATGGTGGTCGAGCATGAAGGTGGGCGCCCGCCATGTACGTCCTTTTCATCTTCATCGCCGTTCTGACGCCCGGAACGGCGAGCGGCACCGTCCTATCGTCGACGGTGACGACCACGCCCGGATTCACCTCCCTTCAGGCGTGCCGGCGGGCTCGGCGACCGGCGGTGACTCGGTCGCCGCGGCGGCGGGCTCGGCAGACGCGGTCGCAGCCTTGCGGCGCGGGGCGCGGGCCTTGGGCGAAGCAGAGCCGCCTTCGACGGCCAGCGCGCGCACGATCCGGGCGGCGGCCGCGGCGGCAATGCCCGCATCTGGGCCTCGGTCGCGCGCAGCATGGCCGAGCGCTGGTGGCGCCGCCATCGGCACCCTCAAGCACCTGCCACCCACACTGCTGGCGCAGTACCACTTTGACGCCCCTGGCTTCAAGCCCTATGTGGGCGCGGGCCTGAATTACACGCGCTTCTCCAGCGTGAACCTGCCCGCAGGCGTGAGCATTGACCGCAACAGTTTCGGTCCCGCGCTGCAAGTGGGCGTGGACATTCCGCTGGCAAAAAACCTGTACCTCAACTTCGACGTGAAGAAGGTTTTCATCAAGACCGACGTGAGCGCAGGCGGTGCCAAGCTGGGCACCTTCAAGGTAGACCCCGTTCTGGTGGGCGTGGGTCTGGGCTGGCGCTTCTAAGGGCACAGGGCCCAGGCGGGCCCTGCGTTCCTGACAGCAAAAGTTCTCCAAGGGTCTGAAGGGCTGGCGCCTGCGCCAGCCCTTTTTTTTGCAGGTGCGGAAATGGCCTACACACGGCTGTCAGCGAGGCAACGCACAATGGGGAGAGGGGCAGGGGAGCGCGTGGGGTGTGCCGCAAGGCGTGCACCCTATGCGCCTCTGCTTTTGACCCACCGGCGGCGCTGCCGCACCAACGTCTCGACGACCCATGCTCCTGCCTCGCTATTCCGACATCACGCACGGGCTCACCCAGCGGCCCGCACGCATCTCCCCCAAGTACTTTTACGACCAGCACGGCTCGCGGCTGTTTGAAGCCATTACGCGCCTGCCGGAGTACTACCCCACGCGCACCGAGATGGCGCTGATGCAGGCGCATGCGGACAGCATTGCCCATGCCATTGGCCCAGGGCGCACCCTGATTGAGCTGGGCGCAGGCAACTGCCAGAAGGCCCGCACCCTGTGCCGTCTGGTGCAGCCGGCCTGTTTTGTGGGCGTGGACATTTCGGCGGATTTTCTGGAGCAGGCGGTGCAGGGGCTGCGCGATGAGTTTCCGGCGCTGGATGCCCGTGCGCTGGCGGGCGACATGACCCTGGGGGTGTCACTGCCCGACGACATTCCCCGCACGGGGCGCCTGGTGTTTTACCCGGGCTCGTCCATCGGCAACTTCGACCCGCCGCACGCGCTGCATCTGCTGGCCCATATGCGCGAGCTGGTGGACGACGATGGTGGCCTGCTCATCGGCATCGATTTGCCCAAGGACGTGGCGGTGCTCGAAGCCGCGTACGACGATGCCGCGGGGGTCACTGCCGAGTTCAACCGCAATGTGCTGCGGCATGTGAACCGCCTGATCGGCAGCGACTTTGACGTGGCGCAGTGGCAGCACCGCGCGTTCTTCAACACCGAGGCGTCGCGCATCGAAATGCACCTGGAGGCGGCCTCTGACACCGAGGTGTGCTGGCCCGGCGGCGGCCGTCGGTTCGACCGGGGCGAGCGCATCCATACCGAGAACAGCTACAAGTACCCGCTGCCCGTTTTTACCGATATGCTCGCACGCGCCGGTTTTGCGCAGGCCCAGGCGTGGACGGACGAGCGGGGCTGGTTCGCGGTGGTCCATGCCCGTCCTTGACCGGTGACATTCATGACCGTGACATCCCCCACACTCGACACTCTGTTGGCGCGCTACACCGCGGTGCGAGGCCGCTCGCTGTCTCTGGCGGCCCCACTGTCGGCAGAGGACTGCGCCGCGCAGTCCATGCCTGATGCCAGCCCCACCAAATGGCACCTGGCCCACACCACCTGGTTCTTTGAGACCTTTGTGCTTGAGGCCCACGAGCCCGGTTTCCAGCCGTTAGCACCGGCGTTCCGTGTGCTGTTCAACTCCTACTACAACGGCGTGGGCGCCAAGCACCCGCGCCCGCAGCGCGGGCTGCTCACGCGGCCATCGCTGGACGAGGTGCTCGCCTACCGGGCCAACGTGGACGCCCGCATGGCGCGCCTGTGGCCCACCGTGGCGCACGACGCTGCGCTGCGTGGCCTGATCGAGCTGGGCCTGCAGCATGAACAGCAGCACCAGGAGCTGATACTCACCGACGTCCTGCACCTGCTGTCCTGCAACCCCTTGTTTCCCGCCTATGCCAAGGCGTCTGACGCTGTGGCGCCGGAGCCCGCCGGGGCGCTGGCGTGGCACTCCTTTGACGGCGGGCTGACCGACATCGGCGATGCAGGCAGCGGCTTTGCCTTTGACAACGAGGGCCCGCGTCATCGGGTGTATCTGCACCCTTACGCACTGGCCTCGCAGCTGGTGACGCAGGCTGAATATCTCGCGTTTGTGGAAGCTGGCGGCTACCGCAACCCGCTGCTCTGGCTGGCCGAAGGCTGGGACTGGCGGGCGGCGCAGGGCCTGGAGCAGCCGCTGTACTGGCATCGCATCGACGGCGCCTGGCACCACTTTACGCTGGCGGGGCTGCAGCCGCTGCAGGGCGACCAGCCAGTGGTACATCTGTCGTACTACGAGGCCGATGCCTACGCGCGCTGGGTGGGCGTGCGCCTGCCCACCGAGGCCGAATGGGAGCATGCGGCCGCGCAGGGTACCGCAGGCATGGCGCAGTGGCACGGCGCTGCGTGGCAGTGGACACAGTCGAGCTACGCGCCTTACCCGGGCTTTCGGGTGGCGGAAGGCGCCGTGGGTGAGTACAACGGCAAGTTCATGGTCAACCAGTACGTGCTGCGGGGTTCGTCCAGCGCCACGCCGCCAGGGCATGAACGGCTGACTTACCGCAACTTCTTCCCGGCCACGGCGCGCTGGCAGTTCACGGGCATTCGGCTGGCACGCGACATTGGGTGAAGACGACTAGCGCCCGGCGCTGACCGCCATCGACCTGTCGCGCTGGAGCAGGCATGACGATGTCGCCATGCGCTGTGAATCTGCTTGCTATGAAATATGTAGCTTGCAGCGCATATTCCACTAGCGCTTGGACGAAAAAAGCCTCAAAACTACGCTGAAGGGTGCCTGGCCATGCGCTTGGGAGGCGCATGGCCCTTGGCACATCAGACCTTGTCGAGTGCCTGCGCCAGGTCGGCCTGCAGGTCGTCGATGTGCTCGATACCGACCGACAGGCGCACCATGCCTTCACTCACACCGGCCTTGGCCAGTTCTTCGGGGTTAAGCTGGCGGTGGGTGGTGGATGCTGGGTGCGTGGCCAGCGACTTCGCATCGCCAATGTTGACGAGGCGTGTGAAGAGCTGCAAAGCATCCAAGAAGCGCGCACCGGCTGCGCGCGGGTCGGCGTCGCTGTTCTTCACACTGAAGCTCAGGATGCCCGAGGCCTTGCCGCCCGACTGGCGTTGCACCACCGCGTGGTCCGGATGGTCGGGCAGGCCCGCATAGCGCACCCATTCCACCTTGGGGTGGCTCTGCAGGTACTTGGCAATGGCCAGCGTGTTGTCGCAGATGCGGTCCATGCGCAGGGCCAGGGTCTCGATGCCTTGCAGGATCAGGAACGCGCTTTGCGGCGACAGCGCCGCGCCGGTGTTGCGCAGTGGTACCACGCGCGCACGGCCGATGAAGGCGGCAGGGCCCAGGGCTTCGGTGTAGACCACGCCGTGATAGCTCACATCGGGCTCGTTCAGTCGCGGGAAGCGCGCCTTGTGCTCGGCCCACGGGAACTTGCCGCTGTCCACAATCGCGCCGCCCACGCTGTTGCCGTGGCCGCCCAGGTACTTGGTGAGCGAGTGCACCACGACGTCGGCGCCGTGCTCGATGGGGCGCAGCAAGTAGGGGCTGGGCACGGTGTTGTCCACGATCAGCGGCACGCCGTGGTCGTGCGCAACCTTGGCGATGGCCGCGATGTCGGTCACGTTGCCCAGCGGGTTGCCGATGGACTCGATGAAGATCGCCTTGGTGCGCGCATCGATGTGCTGCGCAAAGCTGGCCGGGTCGCGCGGGTCGGCAAAGCGGGTGGTGATGCCTTGCTGGGGCAGCGTGTGGGCAAACAGGTTGTAGGTGCCGCCATACAGCGTGCTGGCCGACACGATGTTGTCGCCCGCCTCGGCAATGGTCTGGATGGCGTAGGTGATGGCTGCCATGCCCGAGGCCACGGCCAGCGCGGCGATGCCGCCTTCGAGCGCCGCGACGCGCTTTTCGAGCACGTCGGTCGTCGGGTTCATGATGCGGGTGTAGATGTTGCCCGGCACCTTCAGGTCGAACAGGTCGGCGCCATGTTGGGCGCTGTCAAATGCATAGGCTACCGTCTGGTAGATGGGCACGGCCACGGCCTTGGTGGTGGGGTCGGGGCTGTAGCCTGCGTGGACGGCCAGGGTCTCGATTTTCATGCAGCTTGTCTCTTTCGTTGAAGGGAAGGGGATAAGGGAGTTGGGGCAACCGGCTTCCACCGGTGCCGGGGCGGAGCCGAATGTGCCGATGGCGCGGGCCATTCTGGCACCGCTGGCCCACCGCGTCATCGAATCGTTGGCTATGTGCTTATGACGTTCTTGCGTGCCCAGAGCACCCTCAGGCCGCAGGCTCGTCCAGGGCGCTGTCGCTGGACTCTGGCGTGGTGCGCCGCTGTGGGTGGCTGCGTCGCCAGGCCTTCTCGATCTCGACCACCACCAGCACCACCAGCGCGGCGCCGATGCACAGCGCCAGCTCGCCCAGGCTCAGCGGCTCGGTGCGGAAGATGGGGTTGAGCCAGGGCACATAGATGGTCGCCAACTGCAGCGCAAAGGTCAGCAGCACGGCGCCCAGCAGCGGGCGGTTGCTCCACAGGCCCAGGCGCCAGATGGGCTCGGACTCGGACCGGATGGCGATCACGTGCGCCATCTGCGCCAGCGTGAGCACGGTGAACACCATGGTCTGCCAGTGCGCATGGCCGGTGTGCAGCGCCCAGGCCTGCACCGCCAGGCACAGCCCGCCAATGAGCAGGCCCACGCCCAGAATGTGCTGCCACATGCCGTGGGCAAACAGGCTCTCGCGCGGTGCGCGGGGCGGGCGCTGCATGATGCCGCGCTCGGCCGGCTCGGCCGCCAGCGCCAGGCCCGGCAGGCCGTCAGTGACCAGGTTGACCCACAGGATATGGATGGGCAGCAGCGGAATGGGCAACAGCAACAGCGGCGCGAGAAAGATGGTCCAGATCTCGCCCGAGTTGCCGGTCATGGCGTAGCGCACGAACTTGCGGATGTTGTCGTAGATGCGGCGGCCCTCGCGCACCGCCGCGACGATGGTGGCGAAGTTGTCGTCCAGCAGCACCAGGCTCGACGCCTCGCGCGCCACGTCCGTGCCGCCCTGGCCCATGGCCACGCCGATGTCGGCGCGCTTGAGCGCCGGGGCGTCGTTGACGCCATCGCCCGTCATGGCCACAAAGTGGCCCTGGGCCTGCAGGGCCTCGACGATGCGGATCTTCTGCGCCGGGTCCACGCGGGCATAGACCTGCACCTGCTCCACCTTGGCCCGCAGCGCGGCATCGTCCAATGTGGCCAGGTCGGCGCCGGTCAGCACCGGAGCATCGGCACTGCGCACGATACCCAGCCGGTGCGCAATGGCGCGCGCGGTGGCGGGGTGGTCGCCCGTGATCATCACTGGCGTGATGCCCGCGCTGATGCAGTCGCGCACTGCGGCCTGGGCCTCAGGGCGGGGTGGGTCGATGAGGGCGATCAGGCCCAGCAGCTCCAACTGGTTTTCCACCGCGTCGATGTCGTTGGTGTCGGGCAGGCGGGCGTGGCTGCGGCGGGCCAGGGCCAGCACGCGCAGGCCCTGGGCGGCGAGCTGCTGTGCGGTGGCGAGGGCCTTGGCGGTGTCGATTGGGGCAGCGCCTTCGGGCGTCCAGTGGGCGGTACAGCGGGGCAGCACCGATTCTGGAGCGCCCTTGGTGTAGGCCACAAAGCCTTGCGCCGCACGGTGGAAGGTCGTCATGCGCTTGCGGTCGGAGTCAAAGGGCTGCTCCTGCACGCGGGGGCTGGCGGCGTCGAGTTGGGCCTTGTCCAGCCCGCCTGCGTGGGCGGCCAGTACCAACGCCGTTTCGGTGGGGTCGCCCAGCCACTGGGTGCCTGACGGACCCTCTTCGGCCTTTGCCTGTAGCGTGGCGTCGTTGCACAGTGCGGCGGCGCGCAGGGCCTCGGCGTGGGCGGGGCCGGGCAGGGGGTCGCCGGGCACCCAGCGCACGCCGTGGGCCAGCAGCAGCTCGGCGTGCATGCGGTTTTGGGTCAGGGTGCCGGTCTTGTCTGAGCAGATGGTGGTGACTGAGCCCAGCGTCTCCACCGACGGCAGGCGCCGCACCAGCGCGTGCACGGCCACCATGCGGCGCGCGCCCAGGGCCAGCAGCACGGTCACCACGGCGGGCAGGGCCTCGGGAATGGCGGCCACGGCCAGGCTGATGGCGGTGAGCGCCATCAGCAACGGGGCCTCGCCACGCAGCACGCCCACCACAAAGATCACCGCGCAGATGCCCAGCACCGCAATCGCCAGGCGCTTGCCAAAGGCCGCCAGGCGCAGTTGCAGCGGCGTGCTGCGGTCGCCGGTGTCAAGCAGCTTGGCGACCTTGCCCAGCTCGGTGTGCATGCCGGTGGCCACCACCAGCCCGCGTGCGCGGCCATGGGTGGCCGTGGTGCCCTTGAAGGCCATGTTGGTGCGGTCGCCCAGCGCGCCCACGTCTTCGGCCGCCAGGGCTTCGGTCTGTTTGGCCACCGTGACGGATTCGCCCGTGAGGGCCGATTCATCCACCTGCAACTGCGCAATCTCGATGAGTCGCAGGTCGGCCGGGATCTGGTTGCCCGCCTCCAGCAGCACGATGTCGCCGGGCACGAGCACGGTGGCCGGCACCACCTGCACCAGCCCGCCGCGCAGCACGGTGGCGTGCGCCGCCGCCAATTGCCGCAATGCAGCCATGGCTTGGTCGGCGCGCCAGGCCTGCACAAAGCCGATGACGGCGTTGAGCACCACGATGACGAGGATCACCAGTGTGTCGGTGATCTCGCCCACCAACCCGGAGATGACGGCCGCGCCCAGCAGCACCAGCACCATGAAGTCCTTGAACTGGTCGGCCAGCAGACGCCACCAGGGACGGTCTTGCGATGCGGCCAACTCGTTGGCGCCATGGGTGGTGCTGCGGCGCTGCGCTTCGTCGGCGTACAGCCCTGCGTCAGGGTTGACGCCATGGGCCTGGGCGACGGCCTCGGTAGGGTGCAGGTGCGGCGCGGTGGATGGGGACATGCGGCAATCGGTGTAACGGGCCGCACGCCCACACAAGGGCTTCTTCGCGTTGCCTTAGAGCGGCTGACAAAACTCAGCGAAGCGGCCCTGGCTAGGCGTTTCGCCGCAGGCAGTACAACTAGTACGACAAGGCGAGACAACGACGCCTGGGGAGTTTTGTTAGCCGCTCTTAGTGCGCGACTTACGGCCGGGCTTTGTAGAACTGGAGCGGGGCTTCTGGCACCTGGTTCAGCACCTGGCGCTTGATCTTGCCCACCACGTGCATTTCACAAGGCTTGCAGTCAAAGCGCAAGGTCAGCTTCTCCTTGCCATTGATCAACATCAAGGGTTCGGCCTTGATGGTGCCCTGCACGCCCGTCACGCCCTTGGCCTGCTTGGGGCACAGGCTCATGGAAAAGCGCACGCAGTGCTTGGTGATCATGAGGCTGACTTCGCCTTCTTCCTCTTTCGATTCGTAGGCGGCGTCGATCACCTTCACGCCATGCTTCACGTAGAAGTCGTGCGCCTTGTGGTTGAACACGTTGGCCAGGTAGGTCAGCGTGTCTTCGGGGAAGGGCACGGGCGGCTCCACGGGGGTGGCGCGCGGCAGGCGCACGAAGCCCTTGGCGCGCGCCGCCTCCAGCGCGGCCAGCGCCTCGCGGCGCAACTGGTTCAGCGCGGAAGCCGGTACGAACCAGGGCTGGCTGAGCTGCAGGGCGATGTCGTGCACGGCAAAGATGGTTGCGCCGAAGCGGCCCAGCTGCTCGCGCAGCGTGGCCTCAGCCTTCACCGCGTCGGTGGCGCTTTGGTGTTCCTGCACGATGGCGGCATGGCCGACGAAGCCGTCCTCGTCGGTCAGCGTGAGTGCAAAGCCATCGGGCGTTTGCGCGAACTGCGCCCACAGGCCGATGCGCCGGTCGCTGGACTTTTTGTCCAGCGTGCGCACCCAGTCCATGTCGCGGTTGCGGTTGATTTCCAGGCCCTTGCGCAGGTCCTTGAAGCCGGCGATCGGGTCCTTGGGGAAGACGCGCCAGATGCCTTTCTTGGCATGCACCGACTCGGCACGGTTGATGTGCACGCCCACCAGTTCCTTCTGCAGGTCGTAGTAGCACAGGCCGTCGCCGTTGTGCAGCACGGTGGCGGGGTCGCTCACTTCCAACTCCACAAAGTCGGGGCCCACCTTGGTCACCCAGCCGATGGCCTGGCCGGGGTTCTTGGGGGTGTCGAAGGCGCCGATGTCTTCCTTGCGGCCGGTGACAAAGTAGTCGGTGAACTCGCGGTTGAAGTTCTGGAGCGGGTCGGGTTTGAATGTGAAAGTGGTGCGCCCGCTGGACGAGCGCGACAGCGGCCGGCCCTGCGCCTCGCGCTCTTCGATGATCTCGTCCAGCAGCGTGCGGTAGTGGGCGGTGATGTTCTTCACATAGCCCATGTCCTTGTAGCGCCCTTCGATCTTGAAGCTGCGCACGCCCGCGTCGATGAGCGCGCGCAGGTTGTCGCTCTGGTTGTTGTCCTTCATGCTAAGCACGTGCTTGTCATGCGCGATGAAGCGGCCCTGCGCGTCCGTCACCTGGTAGGGCAGGCGGCAGGCCTGGCTGCAGTCGCCCCGGTTGGCGCTGCGGCCCGTTTGCGCATGGCTGATGTTGCACTGGCCGCTGTAGGCCACACACAGCGCGCCGTGGATGAAAAATTCGATGTTGGCGCGGCCAGGGGCATCCACCGGGCCCAGTGCCTTGTGCACAGCGGCAATCTGCTGCACCGTGAGCTCGCGCGCCAGCACGATTTGCGACAGGCCCGCGTCTTGCAGAAAACGCGCCTTTTCAGGCGTGCGGATGTCGGTCTGGGTGCTGGCGTGCAGCTGGATGGGGGGCAGGTCGATTTCGAGCAGGCCCATGTCCTGGATGATCAATGCATCCGCGCCCGCCTCGTACACCTGCCAGGCCATCTGGCGCGCGGCTTCCAGCTCATCGTCGCGCAGGATGGTGTTGAGTGTGATGAAGATACGGCTGTTGAAGCGGTGCGCGTGCTTGACCAGGCGCTCAATGTCCCGGATGTCGTTGCCCGCGCTGGCCCGGGCGCCGAAGGCCGGGCCGCCGATGTAGACGGCATCGGCGCCGTGGTTGATGGCTTCGATGCCAATGTCTGCGTCGCGCGCAGGCGAGAGCAGTTCGAGCTGGTGGGGCAGGAGGGACATGGGGCGTGATTATCCCAGCCTGCCTCGCCGGGCGGTGCGCGCCGGACGTATTAGCCCGGTTAATGCTGGAGCAAATTACTAAGTTTGCTTAGTAATTTTCCAGAAATGAGGGTTCGGGTGGCTACGATGCAGGGTTTGTTGTGTACAAGTTCGGTGCACAACAGGATGCTTTGACCGACCCAGGAGACTTTGTACTGTGCTGCGCCCCGTTTTCGCTTCTTCGCCCCTGTTCCGTATTTCTGCCCTGACCGCCATTGCGCTGGCGGCCAACCTGGCCTCCGCCCAAGACGTGCAAGCCGTCAAGATCGCCCACGCAGGCCCGGTGTCGGGCGGCATTGCCCACATCGGCAAGGACACGGAAAACGGCGTGCGTCTGGCCATTGACGACCTGAACGCCCAGAACCTCGTCATCGGTGGCAAGAAGATCAAGTTTGAAATCGCGGCCGAAGACGACGCGGGCGACCCACGCCAGGCCACCGCCGTAGCGCAGAAGCTGTGCGACCAGAAGGTGGCAGGCGTGGTGGGCCACCTGCAGTCGGGCACGTCCATTCCCGCGTCGGCCGTCTACGCCAAGTGCGACCTGCCACACATCACGGCCTCGGCCTCCAACCCCGACCTGACCAAGCCCGGCCACAAGACCACCTTCCGCCTCATCGCCAACGACAACGCGTTGGGCGCTGCGCTGGCGCTGTTTGGCGCGGACCACCTCAAGCTCAAGAACGTGGCCATCATCGACGACCGCACGGCCTACGGCCAGGGCGTGGCCTCGGTCTTCAAGGCCACGGCACAGCAAAAGGGCCTGAAGGTGGTGGCCGAGGAGTTCACCAACGACAAGGCCACCGACTTCATGGCCATCCTCACCGCCATTAAGAACAAGAAGCCCGACGCGATCTTCTACGGCGGCCTGGACGCGCAGGCGGGCCCCATGCTGCGCCAGATGGAGCAGCTGGGCCTGGGCAACGTGAAGTTCTTTGGCGGCGATGCCCTGTGCACCGAAAAGCTGCCCGAACTGTCGGGCAAGACGCCCGCGCTGAAAAACGTGACCTGCGCCACGGGCGGCGCCTCGGTGGACAAGATGCAAGGCGGCTCGGACTGGCAGAAGCGCTACGA
>OFJB01001136.1_pt1 | contig 11037 bp, 10 predicted proteins | sample 1775081 | NCBI WGS metagenome assembly OFJB01 (sample SAMN08195771, study PRJEB24354) | sludge metagenome | isolation source: initial sludge from phenol fed wastewater aerobic bioreactor | place: India: Nagpur | collected 2016-06-05 | reverse complement strand
AGAACAGAAATTCATACTTCCCATCTATCCGGATCAATATTCCGGCATTCAGCCCATCGTTCTGAAACTAACGCATGTTTATTATGAGACTCGAAACGGAACCGATCAGCTTGCCGGCGAAGTGTTCACGGTACCAGACGGGGATACCGAGACCGTTGCTACCTGCAAATGGGAACCGCGGGTTGCGAGTCCCGTTCCGCTGCCGGGATAAAGCCCACCGAATGAAAGAGTGTGCCGCCATATTATGCGGGTGTTCAGCAAGTCCTGATTGAGAGGGAACAAAAGAAGGACGTATGCCGTGCGGCATGCGTCCTTTTGATATGGGTCCATTTATTTTGCAGCAATCTCCTGCACCCTTCCAACCTGCCCGTCCGTGAGCATGACCTTGATGCCGTGCGGATGAAAGCTACTGTTGGTGAGGATGCGCATCACAACGCCGTCCGTCAGTTTGCCCGAACGCTGGTCGGCTTTTAGTACGATTCGAACCGAGGCGCCAATCGAAACGTCGGCGCGGCTTTGTCCGTTCATGGCGGCACCCTCCAATTCCAGGTTGCAGTTCAGCTCCAGGACTCGCGCAACTTCTTTACATCTTCGTTGGTGATGTAATCATCGTAGCTCTCGCGCCGGTCGATGATACCGCCGGGGAGAATCTCCATGATGCGGTTGGCGACGGTCTGCGTCACCTGATGGTCGTGCGAGGCAAAGAGCATCACGCCCGCGAACTCCGTCATGCCCTCGTTGAGCGCGGTGATGGCCTCGAGGTCGAGATGGTTCGTCGGCTCGTTGAGAATCAGCACGTTTGCGCCGGAGAGCATCATTTTTGCCAGGATGCAGCGGTTTTTCTCGCCGCCGGAGAGCACGCAGGCCTTCTTGAGCGAATCTTCGCCGGAGAAGAGCAGCCGTCCCAACCAGCCGCGAATCGTCGTTTCATATTGATCCTTGGAGTATTGCCGCAACCAGTCAATCAGCGAGAGATCCACGCCGTCGAAATACGCCGTGTTGTCGGAGGGCATATATGCCTGCGTCGTCGTGACGCCCCATTTGAACGTGCCTTCGTCGGGCTCGATTTCTTCCATCAAAATCTGGAACAGCGTGGTGCGCGCCAGCTCGTCCTCGCCGACGAACGCGATTTTGTCGCCGCCCTGCACGATGAAGCTGACGTTGTCGAGCACCTTTCGGTCGCGAATGGTCTTTGAGATGCCGCTGACCATCAGAATGTCGTTGCCCACCTCGCGATCCGGCTTAAAGTGGATAAACGGGTAGCGGCGTGAGGACGGCGCAAAGTTGTCCATCTGGAGGTTGTCGAGCATCTTTTTGCGGCTCGTCGCCTGCTTGGACTTGGAGGCGTTCGCGCTGAACCGCAGAATGAACTCCTGCAATTCTTTGGCCTTTTGCTCGTTGGCCTTGCGCTTGTCCTTCTCCTGTTGCGACGCCATCTGCGTATAGGCATACCAGAAATCGTAGTTGCCAACGTACATCTGGATCTTGCCGTAGTCGATGTCCACAATGTGCGTGCAAACCTTGTTCAGAAAATGCCGGTCGTGGGACACGACGATGACGGTGTTCGGAAAGTCGAGCAGAAAGTCCTCGAGCCAGTTGATGGCGTAGATGTCGAGGTTGTTCGTCGGCTCGTCCAGCAGCAGATTATTCGGCTTGGCAAACAGCGCCTGCGCGAGCAGCACCTTAACCTTGTTCGGGCCGTCGAGATCGGACATCTGCTTGTCCTGCAGTTCGGCGGGTACGCCAAGGCCGTTGAGCAGAATGCTCACGTCCGACTCGGCGTTCCAGCCGTCGAGTTCGCTGAACTCGCCTTCCAGCTCCGCGAGCTTGATTCCGTCCGCGTCGTTGAAGTCCGGCTTGGAATAGAGCGCTTCCTTTTCCTGCATAATTTCATACAGGCGGGGAAAGCCCATCATTACCGTTTCGAGAACGCTGTATTGCTCAAAGGCGTAGTGGTCCTGCCGAAGCACGGCGATGCGCTCGCCGGGGGTAACGCTGACCTCGCCGCGGTTGGGTTCCAACTCGCCGGAGAGGATGCGTAAAAAGGTGGATTTTCCGGTTCCGTTCGCGCCGATGAGGCCATAGCAGTTGCCAACGGTGAACTGAACGTTCACGCGCTCGAACAACGGCTTTCCGCCAAACTGGAGTGAGATATTCTGTGCACTGATCATTGGTGTTTCTTTCGTTTCCTTATAATAAAATCGGCTTAGTGTACCACATTGGGCGTGATTTGCATAGTATAACAAACGCTCCGGACGTTGCCGTGAGCAAATCCGGAGCGTTTTTGAGTTGGAAAACAAAATTGTTGCGGTACAGATTCGTTATATTATGGACCGATTTTTAGTTGTTCATCATGTCCTGCATCAACTCGCCGATGCGATCATCCGCGTTTTTGTGCCCGGCCTTTTGCGCGGCGACGTAGTACTCTCCGGCGAGATCGTAGTCCTGCGCAACGCCGATTCCGTGATGATAACAGTAACCCACCCAGAGCAGACCGTTTGCATAGTATTGATCCGCAGCGAGTTTATACAGACTGAATGCCATCTCCTCATTGACTTTAACCCCTGCACCCATGCGATAACACTCCCCGAGCTGATACTGTGCAGGAGCATACCCACGCGCGGCAGCTTCGGTTAAATAGCGAACGGCGGTACCGAAATCCTGCCTTTCATAGGCTGCCATACCCTTTTTATAGGAGTCCGGTTCTTCGGCGCTCATATCGTATGTTCCGGAAATTGGATGGGTGGGCGTTGCTGTCACGCTTGGTTCCAAAGTGGCTGTTTGCGTTGGAACTGCGTTGGTTTCGTATACCAATGCGGGCTGCTGCGTGGGCGAAGCCGCAACAAACGGCGCGGAAGTCTCAGCCGAATTGCTCGATGGTTGCGTTTGCGGGGTTGCAACGGTAAAAGCGGGCAAAAAGGAGACGAAGTATAACACGGCGCTTAGTACGAAGAACAGAATGAATGAAACAAGTTTCTTACGCATGGACCACCCACTGGACCGGAAGACAAACACGACGATGGCAATTAGATCCGCGAGGATCGTAACGATCAACAAGGGCAGATTACACGTTAAAGATGTAAGAACCATGTGCACCTCAAGCTTCAAAATTGAATTGTAATGGGAAAGAACTGGGTAAGAAAAGAGTATCTATAAAAAGTATAGTGCATGAGAATTGTGTTTTACAAGCAGAAAACTGCGTTTGAAGATGCGTCAGAACGGAAAATTTCTGATATGATTAGATTCGGTTCGATACCAAGGGCCAAAGGCAATCTCTGCAATCATCTTACCGAAAGTGAGTTTCGTCCTATGCGCAAAATCGTTGTCGTATCCGACTCGTTTAAGGGGTCGTTGCCGTCCAAACAGATCTGCGAAATTGTAGAGCAGGAGGTAAAGACGTTCTTTCCCGACTGCGAAGTCGTCGGCATTCCGGTTGCGGACGGCGGGGAGGGCACGGTGGACTGCTTCCTCGCGAGCCTGTCGGGCCAGAAGATATTCGTCGAGGTCAACGGGCCATACTTTGAACCGGTGCAGGCGTTCTACGGCCGCATCGGCGAAACCGCAATCATCGAGATGGCGGCGGCGGCCGGACTGCCGCTCGTTGCCGACCAAAAGAACCCCTTGCTGACCACCACCTATGGCGTTGGCGAGCTGATGCGTCATGCGCTGGAACACGGCGCAAAGCGGATGATTCTCGCGCTCGGCGGCAGCGCGACGAACGACGGCGCCTGCGGCGCGGCGGCGGCACTCGGCACGAAGTTCTTCGACGCGGAGGGAAAGGCGTTTGTCCCCACGGGTGGAACGCTCTCGAAGATTGCCCGCATCGACAATACCGAAACAGATAAGCTGCTGGCGGGTGTTTCCGTCACCGCCATGTGTGACATCGACAACCCCATGCACGGGCCAAACGGCGCGGCGTATGTCTTCGCGCCACAAAAGGGCGCAAGCCCCGAAGACGTCGCGTTTCTCGACGGCGAACTCGCCGCGCTGGATCAAACCATTTTGCGCGAGCTTGGCAAAGAGGTTGCGCTCGTTCCCGGCGCGGGTGCGGCGGGGGCGATGGGCGCGGGCGCGCTCGCGTTCTTTGGCGCGACCTTGCGTCGGGGCATTGAAACGGTGCTGGACACGGTTCGCTTTGAGGAGCAAATCCAGGGCGCGGACTTCGTCGTCACCGGCGAAGGGAGAATCGACGGGCAGAGCCTGCGCGGAAAGGTCGTGATCGGCGTTGCGCGGCGGGCCAAGGAGGCGGGCGTGCCGGTGGTCGCGATCGTCGGGGACGTTGCGGACGACATCGGCGGGGTCTATGACGCGGGCGTTACTGCCGTGTTCAGTATCAACCGGCAGGCGATTCCCATTTCGGAAGCGAAGAAACGCAGCGAGCGGGACTATCGGATGACCGTTCAAAACATGGTTCGCCTGCTGCTGGCCGCGCGCGATTTTCGGTAATTGTCCGGTATGTTCCGCGCAATGTATAAACACGCACCCTGTATGCATTGTATAGAACACTTGATTTTTCCAGAAAATACGGCGTTTTTTCGGATTATCCGACAAAATACAAGTTCCGTTTATGAATAATCAGGATTATATATACTGCATTTTCACCGAACAATGAGTTGCAAAACGACGGAATCCTGATTATAATCTGCGTAGATGTTGAATGGATATCCATTCAATATTTCCTGTCATTTCCAATGACTCGAACAAAAAAATGGAGGAAAGTCTGAAATGAAGAAGTTAGTAGCGATTCTACTGGCACTCGTTCTCGTCGTGTCCTTTGCGGCATGCGCGGCGCCTGCTGCGACCGACACCCCCGCTGCTGCGGACAAACCCGCTTCCGGCAATCCCGTCGTGAAGGTTGGTATCTACGAACCTGCATCCGGTGATAACGGCGCGGGCGGCAAACAGGAAACCCTTGGCATCGAGTATGCAAACAGCGTCAGCCCGACCGTTGAAATCAACGGAACGACGTATGATGTGCAGCTCGTCAAGGTTGACAACGAGAGCTCGAACGACAAGGCAGCCTCCGCCGCGTCCACGCTGGTTTCGGCGGGCGTATCCGTCGTGCTCGGTTCCTACGGCTCGGGCGTGTCCATTGCGGCTTCCCCGACGTTTGAAGCGGCTGGCATCCCCTGCATCGGCATCACCTGCACGAACCCGCAGGTTACCGAAGGCAACACGCATTATTTCCGCATCTGCTTCCTCGATCCGTTCCAGGGCACCGTTCTGGCGAACTATGCCTACAGCACCCTCGGCGTGAAGACGGCGTACTGCCTCTCCAAGCTGGGTGACGATTACTCCGGCGGACTCGTGAACTACTTCGTCAAGGCGTTTGAAGCGCTCGGCGGCACCTGCGTGCAGGATACCTTCCCGGATGGCAACAGCGACTTCACGAGCTACATCAACAACGCCAAGAACGGCGGCTGCCAGGTCTTCTTCTCGCCGGTTTCCACCGAAGCCGCGCAGCTGATCATTGACCAGGCGCAGTCCCAGACCCTCGGCATGCCGATCCTCGCGGGCGACACGTGGGACAGCAACGTCATCCTCCAGGCCGCGAAGGGCAAGAGCGTTGACGTCACCGTCACCACCTTCTACCCCGAGGGCGCGAACGCCGAATTCGACAGCGGCTTCAAGACCTGGGTCAATTCCGACGCGACGCTGCTGGCCAACAATGGCGGTGACGACACCGTTGCGGCCGTGACCGCGATGGGTTACGACGCGTACTTCTTTGCTCTCGAAGCGATGAAGAAGGCCGCGAGCGTTGAGCCCGCCGCCATCATGGAAGCACTCTGGAGCACCACCTACGACGGCGTGTCCGGCCCGATCGCGCTTGATCAGGTCAATGGCGACGCAATTCGCAACACCGCGTATGTCAAGCATGCCAACACCGAAACCGGCAAGTGGGATGCCCTGCCTGCGGTTACGATTGGTTAACAAACGCTGATGAATACGGCGGGGGTTCCGGCCCCCGCCGTACTTTATTCGAGGCGCGCAAGGGGGCGCGGCTCGACGGGAAATGGACTGTACTGGCTTCGCGCAGCGAATGCGCGTAAGATGGGATTGCCGATGAACGGCGGGCGGAACACGCCGCCGGTTCAAACGGCATGGATGGAGGCAAATCAATGCTCGATTTTTTACACGCCAACCTTTCCTATATTTTATCGGGAATATCGGTCGGCGGTCAGTATGCGCTCATCGCCATCGGGTATACGATGGTCTACGGCATACTGCGCCTGATCAACTTTGCCCATGGCGACGTGTTCATGTGCGCGGGACTCATGATGGTGTATCTCACAACGGCAATGCCGGTGACCATCGCGATTCCGCTCGTCCTCGTCATGACGGTTGCACTGGGCTTTTTCATTGAGCGCGCGGCCTATAAGCCGCTGCGTACCGCGCCGCGTATGTCCGTTATGATCAGCGCAATCGGCGTTTCGTACCTGCTGCAAAACGCCGCGCTGTACTTCACCGGCGGACTGGCCAAGGTTTACCCGACCATTCCGTGGCTGAGCAACACGGTTACAATCTGGGGTTCGACCACCAAGATGGTCACCGTCGTTACCCCGATTCTGACGATCGTTCTGGTCGTACTGCTCTCGCTCTTAATCAAGTATACAAAGGTCGGCATGGCCATGCGCGCCGTCTCCCGCGACTTTGAGACGAGCCGGCTCATGGGCATTCAAATCAACACGGTCATATCGGTGACGTTTATCATCGGGTCCTTTCTTGCCGCGGTTGGTTCCATGCTGTACTTTACCAACTATGCGTCCGTGACGCCGGTTTCGGGCGGCATGCCGGGACTGAAGTGCTTCATCGCGGCGGTGTTCGGCGGAATCGGCAGCATTCCGGGCGCGGTGATCGGCGCGTTTATCATTGGCATTGCGGAGAACATCATCAAGGGCGGCACGTCGATCTTCGGATTCGGCGGAAGCGGCTGGACGACGTTCTCGGATGCGTTCACCTTCGCGCTGCTCATCATCATCCTCGTCGTGAAACCCACGGGCTTGTTCGGCGAAAAAACGACCGACAAGGCGTAAGGAGGGGACGACATGAAGAAGAAAAGCAAACTGGAGCTCTGGCTCGCGTTTCTCGCGATTGCGCTTATCTACGTCGTAGTCGCCGTACTCGAACAGACGGTGGACTCGAACCACATCATCTTCACCGTGCTCAAAAAAGGCGCGATCTACTCGCTCGTTGCGGTCAGCATGAACCTGCTCAACGGCTTTACCGGCCTCTTCTCGCTGGGGCAGGCGGGCTTTATGCTCATTGGCGCGTATACCTACTCCATCTTCACCATGCCGGTCGAGGTCAAGATGACCGAGCAGGTGTATAAGTACTACGCCAGCGCGATCCACTTTGACACGGGCATCTTCGTTGGCCTCGTTTGCGCGGGTCTCGCGGCGGCGCTGTTTGCGGCGCTGATTGGCCTGCCGGTGCTCCGGCTCAAGTCGGACTACCTCGCAATTGCGACCATCGGTTTTGCGGAGATCATCCGCGCCATCTTCCAGTGGGACGTGCTGGGCCCGGTGACCAACGGCGCAAACGTCATGCGCGAATACCTTGACCTCACCGACGTGAAGATTCCGTTTACGGACATTCCGTTTCCGCCGACGTTGTATGTGTTTCTCGCGGCGGGCGTCTGTATTGCGCTGATCGTGCTCTTGATCAACTCGTCCTACGGGCGCGCGTTTAAGGCGATTCGGGACGACGAAGTTGCGGCGGAGGCAATGGGCATCAACCTCTTTAAGCACAAGGAGATGAGCTTTGTCATCAGCTCGTTCTTTGCGGGCGTCTCCGGCGCGCTGCTGGCCATGTATCAATACACCGTGCAGGCGGCGCAGTTTAAAAGCGCAATGACCTACGAAATTCTGCTGATCGTCGTCATTGGCGGCATCGGCTCCATCTCCGGTAGCTGCATTGCGAGCTTTCTCTACATCGCCGCTTCCGAATGGTGGCTGCGCGGCCTCGACATGGGCAAGTTCCTCGGCATCGAGGCGCCAAACCTCTTCCGCTCCGGGTTCCGGCGGTTTGTGTTCTCCATCATCATCATGGCGATTGTCCTCTTCTTCTCCAGGGGATTGATGGGCGACAAGGAGATTTCGTTCGGGGGACTCATCAAGCGGTTTAACAAGTCAAAACCCGCCAAAGCGGCGAAGGGAGGCGGTATCGATGCCTGAACACGTTCTGCGGATGGAAAATGTAACCATGCAATTCGGCGGCGTCGTTGCCGTCAACAACCTCTCGCTGGAGGTCAATCAGGGCGAAATCGTCGCGCTCATCGGCCCGAACGGTGCCGGTAAGACGACCGCCTTCAACTGCATTACCGGTATTTATGATCCCACCAACGGGCTCATTCAATTCAACGACAAAACCATCGTGGCGAACCACCCGCGCGGTAAGATGAAGAAGCTCTACGCGGGCGAACACGCGGACAAATATGTTTCAGCGCACACCGTCGATCCGACGCCGGATCAGGTGACCAAGCTTGGCATTGCGCGCACGTTCCAGAACATCCGGCTCTGGAAGAGCATGACGGTGTTCGACAACGTACTCACCGCCAAACACATGCGCGCCAAACAGAACGTGTTTACCGCAACGCTGCGCCTGACGCTGAAGGAAGAGAAGCGCATGCGCGAGGAAACCGCCGCGCTGCTCGAGGAGCAGAACCTGCTGCAGTATGCGGGCGACCTCGCGGTGAGCCTGCCCTACGGCCTGCAGCGCCGGCTTGAGATTGCGCGCGCGCTCGCAACCGATCCCAAGCTGCTGCTGCTGGACGAACCGGCGGCGGGCATGAACCCGCAGGAGACGCAGGAGCTCGGCGAGTTCATCGTTCAAATCAAGAACAAGTACGGCCTGACGGTGTTTATGATTGAGCACCATATGGATCTCGTCATGCAGTTTAGCGACCGGATCTACGTGATCGACTTCGGCCGGCTGATCAGCCAGGGCACGCCCGCCGTTGTGCAGGCGGATCCAAAGGTCATCAACGCGTATCTGGGGGTGGGCGAATGAGCGAGACAATACTGAGCATCAAAGACCTCAAGGTCAACTACGGCGGCATTGAAGCGGTCAAGGGCATCAGCTTCGACGTGCCCAAGGGCGACATCGTTACCCTGATTGGCGCAAACGGCGCGGGCAAGAGCTCAACGCTGCGCGCCATCGTAGGCCTCGTAAAGCCCAAGGGTGGCACGATTGAATTCGAAGGCGAGAACATCGCCGGTAAGGACACGACCAACATCGTTGCCAAGGGCATTACGCTCGTTCCGGAAGGGCGGCGGATCTTTCCCGACCTGACGGTATATGAAAATCTCCGCGTCGGCGCGTATATGCGCTCTGACGATATTACGCCGGACGTCAACTGGGTTTACGAGTTGTTTCCGCGCCTCAAGGAGCGCTCCTGGCAGCCAGGCGGCACGCTCTCCGGCGGCGAGCAGCAGATGCTCGCGGTCGGTCGCGCGCTCATGAGCCGTCCGAAGCTGATGATGATGGACGAACCGTCGCTGGGACTCGCACCGCTGATCGTCCGCGACATCTTCAGCATCATCAAGGAGATCAACAAGCGCGGTGTGACGATTCTCTTGATCGAGCAGAACGCGAACATGGCGCTCTCCACGGCGCACACGGGCTATGTGCTCGAAACGGGACGCATCACGCTCTCCGGCCCGGGCAAGGAGCTACTCGCCAACGAGGCGGTCAAGGCGGCCTACCTCGGAACCTGATTCGAACCCAACATACAAAGAACCCGACTTTTGATCAGTCGGGTTCTTTTGTTTGAATTCGATGCTTGACAAAAAAGCAATCTATTTTGTTCGCTTTTCTGAAAGTCGGGTTCTTTTCTTGAGGTGATGCGATTTTGAAAAAGTCGGGTTATTTCTTCTCGCTCTTGAGCAGTTCTTCGAGTGTATCCGCCAGGCCGTTCAGCCAGTCGCCCTCAAAGAGCTCAATCAACCCCGCGTCGCAGGCGGTCGCGAGATCCTTCTGAATCGGCAGTTCGGCGGTGGCGGGAATGCTGTATTTCTTCGCGAGGTCGGCAATGTCCGTTTCGCCGAATGGATGGATGACTTCGTCGCAGCCGGGGCACTTGACATAGCTCATGTTCTGCACGAGCGCGAGCACGGGAATCTTCATGAGCTCCGCCATGCGCACGGCTTTTTCCACGATCATGCCGACGAGCTGCTGCGGCGAGGTGACGACGATGATGCCGTCCACGATCAGCGGCCACGCCCACGCCTGCCCAGCCCCGATCCCGGAGCGAGCGGCCAGATCGGCCAACGACGTGAACGATAGCCAGAACGCTCCGGCGGCGATGAACACCGTCCCCGCGGCCGCTGTCATCGCTGCCCAGCGCCGCCCGTCCGATTCTCGCCTCACAGCCCCGCCCTCCCGAAGGCTGCGGACGGTGGGCTCGCCGAACGACCGAACCAGCGACCCACGTTCCGGCTCCGGCCGTCTGACGCGGTCTCGGATGCGGGCTGAATGGCTCGGTAGGCAGAGCGCACGGTCGTGGCGATCTCGCGATCACCCAGACCCGCCGACTGTGCCGCAGCACCCAGCGCATCGAGCGCATCGGCGGCCGAGACGCCGTTCTCGGCGAGGCGACAGGCAGCCCAGAACAGGCCACGGTTCCGCTCGCCCTCACCCCGCCCGGCGACCCACGACGCCAACCGCTTAGATTCCATATCCATCGAGCCGCTGCTGGGACGTGGTGGGGCGACGGGGCGCGGGTCGAGAAAGTCCCGCAGACGTGCCGCATCCACCGCGCCGACCGAGTGCGCGGCGATGTCCGCGACCTCGTAGAGCTTCACATTGCCGTCGATGATTCGCCGGGAAGGAGGGGCGATGATGTAGCCGCCGTCGCCCCGGAAATCGACACCCGCAGCGGCTGCCTGCCACGAACGCTGCTCGCTGCCTGGTGTCGCCGGGAAGTACACGTGCGCGCCACCGGTGGGTGTGCGCACCAGCAGACCCGCTCCATCGACGAGCCCCGCTTCGGTGGCGCGCTGGTACGCCGCGCGGCCATCGTGGGGGCCGTGGACATCG
>OFJB01001135.1_pt1 | contig 11062 bp, 11 predicted proteins | sample 1775081 | NCBI WGS metagenome assembly OFJB01 (sample SAMN08195771, study PRJEB24354) | sludge metagenome | isolation source: initial sludge from phenol fed wastewater aerobic bioreactor | place: India: Nagpur | collected 2016-06-05 | reverse complement strand
TCGTGCTGGACTTCTTCGACAAGCTCAAGTCGGTCAGCCGCGGCTATGCGTCGATGGATTACGAGTTCAAGGAGTACCGCGCCTCCGACGTGGTGAAGGTGGACATCCTGCTCAATGGCGAAAAGGTCGATGCGCTGTCCATCATCGTCCACCGCAGCCAGTCGGCCTACCGTGGCCGCGCGGTGGCGGCCAAGATGCGCGAGATCATCAGCCGCCAGATGTTCGATGTGGCGATTCAGGCTGCCATCGGCGCCAACATCATTGCCCGCGAGACCATCAAGGCGCTGCGCAAGAACGTGCTGGCCAAGTGCTACGGGGGCGACATTACCCGCAAGCGCAAGCTGCTGGAGAAGCAGAAGGCCGGCAAGAAGCGCATGAAACAGATTGGATCGGTCGAGGTGCCCCAGGAGGCATTTTTGGCCATTTTGCAGGTGGAAGACTGATGCAGTTCATGCAAATCTTGACGTCGTTGGTGCTGGCGGCCTTTGTGGGGTACATTGGTGCCTGGTACACCGGGGCAATCGAGGGCAACTTTGCGCTGCTCCTGTTCCTTGCAACGGTCGTCACCGGTGTTTACTGGCTGGCGGAGCGTATTTATTTTCTCCCTCGCCGGCGGCGTGCAGCCCAGGCCATTGAGGATGCAGCCGCCGAGCGGCGCGCAGAACTGGATCGCATGGGGATCCAGAAGGTGGACGTGGATGTGCAGGAAGCCAAGGGCCGCATCCTCATGCAACCCTGGTGGCTGGACTGGACGGCGGGCTTGTTCCCCGTGATTGCGGCCGTTTTCTTTTTGCGCTCGTTTCTGTTCGAGCCCTTCAAGATCCCGTCGGGCTCCATGATCCCGACGCTGCTGGTCGGTGATCTGATTCTGGTGAACAAATTCACATACGGTATCCGGCTGCCGGTCATCAACACACGGCTGACGGAAGGCACCCGGCCCGTGCGCGGTGATGTGCTGGTATTTCGCTATCCACCACAGCCCAGCATGGACTACATCAAGCGGGTGGTGGGTGTGCCGGGCGACGAGGTGGCTTACATCAACAAGCGCCTCACCATCAATGGCAAAGCGCTAGATACGAAAGCCTTGCCCGACTTCTTTGAAGAAGACTCGATGCGGTACTTCAAGCAGTTCGAAGAGCAACTGGGCGACAAGCCACACCGGTTGTTGAACAACCCCGATGTGCCCGCTTTTGTACAAGGCGCCAGCAATTTTGCCTATCGTGAAAACTGCCGCTACAGTGTGGAAGGTGTCACTTGCAAGGTGCCGGAGGGGCACTACTTCATGATGGGTGACAACCGCGACAACTCATTGGATTCCCGTTACTGGGGGTTCGTGCCCGAGGGCAACATTGTGGGTAAGGCCTTTTTTGTCTGGATGAATTTCGGTAATCTCAAGCGCATCGGCTCGTTCCATTGAGGACGAGGGATTGCCAACAACATTGAGGGGATCATTGATGAAGACACATCGCATCGCTAGCCACTCGCGCCAACGCGGGTTGTCGTTTTTTGGACTGATTTTTGTGGGGTTGATCGCTGTGGCCGCGTTTGCTATCGGCGGGCAGTCGGTGCCTATCTTTCTGGAGTACACCTCTGCGAAGAAGGCCATTGAGAAGGCCAAAGTGGAGACGACGGTGCCCGGTGTGCGTGCTGCTTTCGACCGAGCGGCAGCGATTGACGACATCACATCCATCAAAGGCTCTGACCTCGAAGTAACGAAGCGTGGCGACAAGGTTGTGGTTTCGTTCAAATACTCGCGCGAGATTCCCCTGGCGGGTCCAGCCTATCTGGTCTACCGCTTCGATGCGCAGACCAACTAGGTGCAGGCCGGTCTTTTAGCGCTGCAGGGACGTCTGCAGCACGTTTTTTCTGATCCCTCGCTGCTCCAACGCGCCACCACGCACCGCAGCTTTTCGGCCGACCACAACGAGCGGCTTGAATTCCTGGGCGATTCCGTCTTGAACCTGGCAGTGGCCAGTTTGTTGTACCAGCGGCTGTCGGCCTTGCCGGAGGGTGATCTCTCGCGTGTTCGGGCCAATCTGGTCAAGCAAGACACGCTGCACCAACTGGCTGTGCAGCTCAAAGTGTCCGAGGTGTTGCGTCTGGGCGAGGGCGAGGCCAAGTCAGGCGGGCAGCAGCGGCCCTCCATCCTGGCCGATGCACTGGAAGCACTGATCGGTGCGGTGTATCTGGACGCAGGCTATGCCAGCGCAGAAGCCCTGGTGCACCGCCTTTTCCAGGGCGTGGAGATCAATCCGCAGATGCAGGCAGCGTCCAAGGACGCGAAAACCGCGTTGCAGGAGTGGCTCCAGGGCCGCAAAATGAAGCTGCCGCAGTACAAGGTGGTGGCGACGGTGGGAGCGGCCCACCGCCAGACCTTCGACGTCGAGTGCGATATTCCCGAACTGGGCCTGACCGAGCGTGGCATCGGCGGGTCCCGCAGGGCGGGCGAACAAGCCGCTGCTGCGGCCATGCTGGCCACATTGAAAGCAAAGAATTTATGAATGACGCTACCAAAGATGTAGCTACTGACGATGGTGCTGAGGGCGCCCCGGTGCAAAACGATCTGGACGCCATGCTGGATGCTGCGGGCGCGCCTGCTGCAGTGCCTGGCCAGCGCTGCGGCGTGATCGCCATTGTGGGCAAGCCCAACGTGGGCAAGTCCACCCTGCTCAACGCCCTCGTGGGGCAGAAGATCAGCATCACCTCGCGCAAGGCGCAGACCACGCGCCACCGCATCACGGGCATTCGCACCCTGGACCAGACGCAATTCATTTTTGTGGACACCCCAGGCTTCCAGACCCGGCACGCCACCGCCCTCAACAAGTCGCTCAACAAGACCGTAATGGGCGCGATTGGAGACGTGGACCTTATTCTGTTTGTGGTCGAGGCTGGCAATTTCACCCTGGCCGACGCCAAGGTGCTGTCGCTGTTCAAACCGGGTATTCCCACGCTGCTGGTGGCCAACAAGCTGGACATGGTGCATCGCCGTGCCGAGCTGGCACCCTGGCTCAAGAGCATGCAGGAGCGTCACCCGTTCGCCGAATTCGTGCCGATGTCGGCCAAGAACAAGGGTGACATCGAGCGCTTGTTTGGCATCTGCGCCAAATACCTGCCCGAGCAGCCCTGGTGGTATGGCGAGGACGAACTGACCGACCGCAGCGAGAAGTTCCTGGCCTCTGAAACCGTGCGCGAAAAGCTGTTCCGCTTTACTGGCGATGAGCTGCCCTACACCTCGACCGTGGTTATCGACAAGTTTGACGAGGAAAAGAGCAAGCAGCACAAGCGCCTGGTCAAGATCGCCGCCACCATCGTGGTGGAGCGCGAGAACCACAAGATGATGGTCATCGGCGACAAGGGCGAGCGCCTCAAGCGCATTGGCACCGAGGCCCGCCAGGAGCTGGAAAAGCTCATGGACGCCAAGGTGTTCCTGGAGCTGTGGGTCAAGGTCCGCTCCGGCTGGGCCGATGACGAAGCCCGGGTGCGCTCCTTCGGCTACGAGTGAGTCCCGAACGCTGACTTTCCCTTCCTCCTGCTCGCGCACACCGCAGCAGGCGTCACAGGCGATCCTTTCCCTCCCTCCATCCCCGCAGCACCGTGGCCGTAGCCAAGCGCGTTTCCGATGAGCCTGCGTTCGTGCTGCACAGCTACGACTGGAGCGAGTCCAGCCTGATACTGGAGGTCTTCTGCCGCCAGCAAGGGCGAACCGCTCTGGTGGCCAAGGGGGCCAAGAAGCCCAGCTCCAACTTCCGTCCGGTGCTGCTGCCACTGCAGCCCTTGCTGGTGACCTACACGCTCACGGGCGATGGTCATGCGGACATCCATACGCTGAAGGGCGCGGAGTGGGTGGGCGGGCACGTGATGCCCACGGGGGATGCCCTGCTGTCGGGCATGTACCTCAACGAACTGCTGCTGCGTCTGTTGGCGCGTGCAGACCCGCACCCCGCCTTATTCGATGCCTATGCAGGCGTGGTGCGCGTGCTGGCCAGCGAACATGGCGATGCGCTGGAGGCGGTGCTGCGCAGTTTTGAGCTGCTGCTTCTGCGCGAGATCGGACTCTTGCCCGGTCTGGACGTGCAGACCATGACCTTCGACCCCCTGAAGCCCGACACCCGCTACACGCTGGTGCCCGAAGGCGGCTTGCGCGCCGCGTCCGCCGCAGACCGTGCAGGCCTGACGGGCAGCCAATGGCAGGCCCTGCAGCGTGGCCTGGATGATGTGGCCAGCTACACCGCCACCTTGCGCGCGTGCGCCCCCGTGGCGACCGAACTCAAGCCGCAGCTGCGTGCCTTGCTGCAATACCATTGCGGTAGCCCGACGCTGCGCACCCGCCAGCTCATGATCGACTTGCAGGCCCTATGAACCCATCCTCCCGTTCCCTCCAGCGCACCGCCTTGTCCGTCAACGTCAACAAGGTGGCCCTGCTGCGCAACACGCGCCATCTGGGCATTCCCAGCGTCACCCGCGCGGCCGAGCTGTGCCTGAAAGCGGGGGGCCAGGGCATCACGGTGCACCCACGGCCCGACGAACGCCATATCCGCAGCCAGGACGTGTTTGAGCTGGCAACGCTGATGAAGGCCTGGCCCGATCGCGAATACAACATCGAGGGCAACCCTTCGCAGAACCTGATGGACTTCATCCGCCAGGTGCGCCCCCACCAGGCCACCTTTGTCCCCGACAGCGAGGACCAGTTCACCAGCGACCACGGCTGGAGTTTTCCGCAAGATGCCGAGCGCCTGAAGCCCCTGGTGGCTGAATGCAAGGCGCTGGGCGTGCGTGTGAGTCTCTTCATGGACCCGGTGCCCGAGCAGATGGCCGCCGCCAAAGCGTTGGGCGCTGACCGGGTGGAGCTGTACACCGAGCCCTATGCAGCCGCCTGGGGCTCGCCGCAGCAGGCGGTGGAGCTGAAACGCTACGCTGCAGCCGCCCAGGCGGCGCTGGATGCAGGCTTGGGCGTGAATGCGGGCCATGATCTCAACCGTGACAACCTGGCGGCTTTTGTGCGCGAAGTACCGGGCGTGCTCGAAGTCTCCATTGGCCATGCGCTGATCGCCGATGCGCTGGAGCTGGGCTATACAGCCACCGTACAGGCCTACCTGGATTGCATTGCCCAGGGGTTTGCGGCTGCTGGAGACTCCTGATTTGATAGCTGTAACCGCATATTGCACTAGCGCTTGCAGCCATTTTTGTTGAAATTCCATGATCTACGGCATCGGTACCGACATCTGCGACGTGCGCCGCATCGCGGCCAGCTTGGCCCGCCACGGCGACCGTTTTGCAGAAAAGGTGCTGGCCGATGGCGAACTGGCCACCTGGCGCGAACGCAGCGCGCGCTGGCCCGACCGGGGCTTGCGCTACCTAGCCACCCGGTTCTCCGCCAAGGAGGCCTTCAGCAAGGCGATTGGCCTGGGCATGCGCATGCCCATGACCTGGCGCCATTGCGAGGTCGCCAAGCTGCGCAGTGGCCAGCCCGTCATCGTGCTGCACGGCGCGCTCAAGGAATGGTTTGAGGCCCAGGGCCTGCAGGCGCACCTGAGCGTGACCGACGAAACCGACTACGCTGCCAGCTTCTGTGTGGTGGAGAAAATTCAAACCCAATCACCTTGAAGCGCTGGATTGATATGTGCTGATAGCTATCCATTGAGTAGCAATTGCCCTTTGAAATGTCCCATGACTGAACACGCTCCCCTGATCCTTGATGTCGCTGGTACCACCCTCAGCGCCGATGACCGCCGTCGCCTGGCGCACCCGCTCACGGGTGGCGTCATCCTGTTTGCCCGCAACTGGGAAAACCGCGCGCAGCTGCTGCAGCTCACCAGCAGCATCAAGGCCGTGCGCGACGACCTGCTGATCTGTGTGGACCACGAAGGCGGCCGCGTGCAGCGCTTTCGCACCGATGGCTTCACCCATCTGCCGCCCATGCGCGCGCTGGGCGAGATGTGGATGGACGATGGCAAGGGCGCCAAGGCCGTGCCCGGCAGCGGTGCCCTGCGTGCCACCAACGCAGCCACGGCGGCGGGCTATGTGCTGGGCGCGGAGCTGCGCGCCTGCGGCGTGGACTTCAGCTTTACACCGGTGCTGGACCTCGATTGGGGCGAAAGTGGTGTGATCGGCGACCGCTCCTTCCACCGCGACCCCCGGGTGGTGGCGCTGCTCGCCAAGAGCCTCATGCACGGCCTGCTACAGGCGGGCATGGCCAACTGCGGCAAACATTTCCCTGGTCACGGCTTCGTCAAGGCCGATTCGCACACTGAAGTTCCTGTGGACAAGCGCAGCCTCAAGGCCATCCTGGCCGACGATGCAGCGCCGTACCCCTGGCTCAGCAGCACGCTCACCAGCGTGATGCCGGCCCACGTGATCTACTCCAAGGTCGACAGCCGCCCCGCAGGCTTCTCGCAGCGCTGGCTGCAAGACATCCTGCGCCGCGAGATGCGTTTTGACGGCGCCATCTTCAGCGACGACCTCAGCATGGAAGGGGCCCGCCGACTGGACGGCCAGGTGGTCAGCTACACCGATGCCGCTGTGGCGGCGCTGGAGGCAGGTTGCGACCTGGTGCTGTTGTGCAACCAGAGCGTGGGGGATGGCAAGGCCGTGGACGAACTCATCGAAGGCCTGGAAAAGGCCCAGCAGCAAGGCCGCTGGCAGCCGAGTGTGGACAGCGAATCCCGCCGCCTGGCGCTGCTGCCCGAAACCCTGCCGCAGGCCTGGGACGAACTCATGTACCAGCCTGCTTACCTGCAGGCGCTCGACCTGTTGCCCTGACCTGGTTGGTAATCAGGCGTTGGGTGTGGCGCCGTCCCGCGCGGCGCTGCCCCTTCACCGCTAAGGTGTGTTGAAAGGCCCTGGCGTCACCGGCGTCGGTGCGGCCGGGGAGGCGTTGGCTACAGCATCCGCGGCGGTAGCCGGTGGTGTGGGTGGGGCAGGGGGCGGTGGCACCCCCTGAAACCGGCGCACCACGCGCTGGAACACCAGCGCATTCGGAATCTGCAGCCAAGCCACGTGGCCGGATGTTGCGCCGTGGTCTTCCAGTGTGGTGTAGAGCAGGTTGATGTCCACCACCCGTCCCTTCGCGCCCGGCTTTTCAGCAGTGTCCAGCACCTCGATGTAGTCGCCAATCTTGAAGGGCCGCACGGTGAAGATCAGCAGCGCGCAAAACAGGTTGGACAGCACGCTCCAGGCCGCGAAGAACGCTACCGCCCCCACCGTGGCAAACCCGGTGAACGCAGTCCAGAGCACCGTGGCGGACACCCCCATGCGCTCCAGCACCAGCAGCAGCGCGCTGGCAATGATGATCCACCGGATGAGGCCGTTGATGGGCACCACCAGCTCATTGGGCAGCTGGTAGTGCGCACTGGCGCGGCGTACCAAACGGCGCAGCGTGCGCTGCAGCAACCAGGCTGCGAACAGGATCAGCAGGATTTGCGAGCCGGGGATGATGACTTCGAGCCAGTCCTGCATCCACTCAGGCAGTCGGGTTTTCAGAACTTGCATGCGGGAGACGGCGGTACGGGCGTTGCGTTCGGTCGCGTCAAACGAGAAAAAGTGGAAGAAACTCAATGGCGTAATTGCTCCAGGGTGTCCATCTGCATTTCAAAACTGAAGAAGCGGTTGCGGCCCTGCGCCTTGGCGGCATACAGCGCCTGGTCGGCCCGCATGATCATGCTTTCGGCGTTGGTGCTGTCATCGGGCACGCAGGTGGTGATGCCGCCCGACAGGGTCAGCGTGTCGCCCAGCGGGGAGCCCGCGTGCGCAATGGCGCGCACCTTGAGCAACTGCCCCAGCGCGCGCGCAAACGTCATCGCGCCGGAGCGGGGCGTGTTGGGCAGGATGAGGGCGAATTCCTCGCCGCCATAGCGCGAGGCGACGTCCCGGGGGCGCACGCAGACTTCGCGCAGCAAGCGGCCCACTTCCTTCAGGCAGGCATCGCCTTGCACGTGGCCGCTGGCGTCGTTGAACAGCTTGAAGTGGTCCAGATCGCACAGCATCAACGTGAGCGGCGTTCCGTCGCGTCGTGCGGCCAGGATCTCGTTGTGCAGGATGCGGTCAAACCCGCGGCGGTTGACGAGGCCGGTGAGGGCATCGATTTCCACCATCTCATTGAGCCGCTGGTTGGCAGCATGCAGCTCGGCAGACATCGACACCAGCCGTCGGCGCATGTCCAGCAGGCGCCGCATGGCACGCAGCTTGGCCATCAGCACGATGGGTTTGACGGGCTTGACCAGGTAGTCATCGCCGCCCACCTCGATGCCGCGCCACACATCCAGTTCGTTGTCCAGGCCCGACAGAAAGATGATGGGTGTCCAGTCGCCGGCCTCGCTCTCGCGCATCTGCTGCGCCACCCAGTAGCCGTCCTGGCCTGGCAGCTTGATGTCCAGTAACACCAGGTCCGGCCGGTGTGTCTTGAACAGATGCAGCGCAGCCTGGCCTTCAGGCGCTTCGAAGATGTCGGACACACCCGCCCGCCGCAGTTCGGCCACCAGCGCCGCGCGCACGGAGCCCTGGTCCTCGACCACCAGCACAGAAAAAGCATTGCCCGAGGGCAGGGGCTCGTTGGCAGGGTAGGGGGCGTTGCTGGAGCTGAAGGGCACGGTGTGTCTCCTTGGTGCCTGTGGACCGGATGGGGCGGCGGCCAAAGACCGCCGGCCGGCATCAATCGGGCCTCAGGACTCGCGGCGCAGCGCCGGGAACAGGATCACGTCGCGAATGCTGGGGCTGTCTGTCAGCAGCATCATGAGGCGGTCAATGCCGATGCCGCAACCCCCCGTCGGTGGCATGCCGTATTCCAGTGCGCGCACGAAGTCGTGGTCGTAGAACATGGCCTCGTCGTCGCCGCTGTCCTTGGCCGCCACCTGGGCGTGGAAGCGTGCGGCCTGGTCCTCGGCGTCGTTCAGCTCGCTGAAGCCATTACCGAACTCGCGGCCCGTGATGTACAGCTCAAAGCGCTCGGTCACCTCGGGGCGGTTGTCGTTGGCACGGGCCAGCGGCGATATCTCGGTCGGGTGCTCCATGATGAAGGTGGGCTGCCACAGCTTGTCTTCCACCGTTTCTTCAAAGTACAGCACCTGCAGGCTGGCCAGGGTGCGGCTGGAGAGCTTGTCCTTCTCTTCCGTCATGCCAAGCTTCTTGAGCGCGCTGATGAGCCACGCAGCATCGTCCACATGGGCACCGGCTTCGGTGTACTGGAAGATGGCTTCGCGGATGGTCAGGCGGGCAAACGGCTGGGACAGGTCCACCGCGCGGCCCTGGTACGTCATCTGCAGAGATCCTGTGGCCTTGAGCGCCACTTCACGGATGAGCGTCTCCGTGAAGTCCATCAGGTCCTGGTAGTTCCAGTACGCGGCGTAGAACTCCATCATGGTGAACTCGGGGTTGTGGCGCACCGAGATACCTTCGTTGCGGTAGCTGCGGTTGATCTCGAACACCCGTTCGAAGCCGCCCACGATCAGACGCTTGAGGTACAGCTCGGGCGCAATGCGCAGGTACATCTCCTGCTCCAGCGCGTTGTGGTGCGTGACAAACGGCTTGGCATTGGCGCCGCCCGGAATGGGATGCAGCATGGGCGTCTCGACTTCGAGGAAGCCATGGCTCACCATGAACTCGCGCAAGCCGCTCACAGCCTTGCTCCGGGCCACGAAGCGCTTGCGGGCCTGCTCGTCGGTGATCAGGTCCACATAGCGCTGGCGGTATTTCTGCTCCTGGTCGGCCATTCCGTGGAACTTGTCGGGCAGCGGACGCAGGCTCTTGGTGAGTAGGCGCAGGCTGGTCACCTTGACCGACAGCTCGCCGGTCTTGGTCTTCATCAGCGTGCCCTCAGCGCCCAGGATGTCGCCCAGGTCCCAGTGCTTAAAGGCCGCATACAGATCTTCGCCCACGGCGTCGCGGGTCACATACAGCTGGATGCGGCCGCCCACTTCACCCAGCGAGCCGTCCTGGATGGTGGCGAAACTGGCCTTGCCCATCACGCGCTTCAGCATCATGCGGCCAGCCACGGAAACGCTTACCGGCGTGGCTTCCAGCGACTCGTTGGTGGCCGCGCTGTGTTCCAGGTGCAACTGCGCCGCCTTGTGGGCGGGCTTGAAGTTGTTGGGGAAAGCAACGCTACCGCCGTTGGCCTGAGCTTCGCGCAAAGCGCGGAGCTTTTCGCGGCGCTCGGCGATGAGCTGGTTGTCGTCCTGGGGAGGGAGAGTTGTGTTGTTGTCAGACATGGAGGGCCGCCCGCAGATGGAGGCGTTCAGAGGCGTTGTTTCGGGCCAAAACCCATGATTTTAGTTTTTTGGCCGTGCCGTGTGGAGTTTGCGCCCGTCAGACCCCGGATAATTTGCTGCATGTTCCTTAAAGCTGGCCTGCTTTCGCTGTTGCTGCTGCTCGCCAGCCGTGTGTTGGGTGTGGTACGCGAAACCGCACTGGCTGCCGCTTTTGGCAACTCCGGCATGGCTGATGTGGTCATCGTCATGGTGACCCTGCCGGATTGGCTTGCTGGTGTGCTGGTCAGTGGCGCTTTGGCCTATGTTTTGTTGCCGCATTGGGCTAGAGAGTCGCCAGCGCAGCAGAATGCTACTCAAAAGCGTTTGGCTAAATATCTGCTGTGGGGAAGCACTCTGGTGGCAAGCGCGATGGTGGCGTCGCCCGGTTTCTTGGGGGCTCTGCTGGTACCGGGGGGATCTCCTTCTCTCCAGGGCTCACTCAGCCAGGCCGTGGTTTGGAGCGCCATTGCTTTGCCAGCCGCGGTTTTGGCGGGCCTTTGGGCAACGCGGCTGCAGCACGAGCGGGATTTTCTGGGTTTGTACAGCGCAAACTTGGTAGTGAATGGTGTGCTGATTGCGGCGTTGTACTTCTGGAGTGTCCGTGGATCAGAGACGGACCATGGGGCGGTGTCCACCTTGGGCATTTTTCTGTTGGTCGCTGTCTTCTTGAGGCTGTTGTGGCAGCGGTGGCGTATGAGGCCGCTGTACGGACGCAGCGGACTCGCGGTTTCTTCTCCTTCAGTGTCTGGCCCACTGCCCGGCTGGCGCATCTGGATGTGGGCGGTTTTGGGCGCTGGTCTACCGCAGACTCTTCCCTTTTT
>OFJB01001134.1_pt1 | contig 11064 bp, 8 predicted proteins | sample 1775081 | NCBI WGS metagenome assembly OFJB01 (sample SAMN08195771, study PRJEB24354) | sludge metagenome | isolation source: initial sludge from phenol fed wastewater aerobic bioreactor | place: India: Nagpur | collected 2016-06-05 | reverse complement strand
GCCGCGCTGATGGGGGGGCTGATGACGCTGGTGGGCACCTCCCCCAACATCATCGTGTCGCGCGTGCGGGCCGAGTTGACGGGCCAGCCCTTCTCGATGTTCGACTATCTGCCGGTCGGGCTGGGCATCACCGTCGTCGGGCTGCTGTTCCTGATGGTCGGCTGGCGCCTGCTGCCCCAGGACCGCAGCGGTGCCCGGTCGGCCGAGGAGGCCTTCGCCGTCGAGAATTACGCCAGCGAGATGAGGGTGCCGGCCGGATCGTCCTTTGTCGGCCGCACCGTCGCCGACGTCGAGGCGCTGGCGGAGGGCGAGGCGCAGGTGATCGGGCTGGTCCGCGAGAGGTTCCGCCGCTATGTGCCCGACCGGCACTGGACCCTGCTGGCCGACGACGTGCTGGTGCTGGAGGGCGACGCCCCGGCGCTGCAGCGCCTCGTCCACGACCTCGGAGTGACCGTCGTCCTGGCCGAGCACCGGCTGGAGCGGGTCGTTCAGTACGCGGACCTCGTGGTGATCGTGCCCGGCAACGGCGAACCCGTCCGCGCGGGCCGGCCCGCCGAGATCATGGGGACAGCGCCGATCGCGCCGCCGGTCGTGCAGCTCGGTCGTCTCGCCGGCTGGGACCCGCTTCCGTTGTCGGTGCGTGATGCCCGCCGGGCGGCCGGCCCGCTGCGTGACCTGCTCGTCGGGAGATCCCCCATGCTCCGCGTCGTCCGCACCGACTCGGCCGCGCTGGCGCGGACGTCCGGACTGTCCGTGCGGTACGGGGCCCACGCCGCCCTCGCCGACGTCGATCTCTCCGTGCGACGTGGCGAGGTCGTCGCCCTGATGGGCCGCAACGGCGCCGGCAAGTCGACCCTGCTCGGATCCCTCGTGGGCATCGGGCCGAGGCGGTCGGGGTCGGTCGCCGTCGACGGCGCCGACCCGGTCGAGCTGCGCGGGCCGGCCCTGCTGCGCACGGTCGGGCTGGTGCCGCAGGAGCCAGGCGACCTCCTGGAGGCCTCGACGGTGTTCGACGAGTGCCGAGCGGCTGACAAGGACACGGGCTGCGAACCGGGCACCACGCGCGCGCTCCTGGCCCTCATGGCCCCGGACATCGACGACAGCACGCACCCGCGCGACCTCTCCGAGGGCCAGCGGCTTCTGCTCGCCCTGTGCCTGGTGCTCGCCGCGCAGCCGCCGCTGCTGCTGCTGGACGAGCCGACGCGTGGTCTGGACTACCCCACCAAGGCCCGCCTCGGCCAGGTGCTGCGCGACCTCGCCGACGCCGGGCACGCGATCGTCCTGGCGACGCACGACGTCGAGCTCGTGGCGGAGGTCACTGATCGGGTCGTGATCCTCGCCGACGGGGAGGTCGTGGCGGACGGGCCGACGGCCCAGGTGGTGACGTCGTCGGCGATGTTCGCCCCGCAGGTGGCGAAGATCCTGGCGCCGCAGGACTGGCTGACGGTGGAGCAGGTGGAAGCCGCGCTCGGCGCGAGTGGCCCCGCGCTCGGCGCGAGGAGCGCGGGATGAACGCCGTCCGCGACGGCGCGTTCGCCCGCGTCACGGCGGTGCGCCTGGGGTTCACGTCGATGGCGACGATCGCGCTAGCCTCGCTCGTCGGCCTGGTCGCGTTCGGCTGGCCGCTCGTCGCCGACCCGCAGTCGGAGGCGGTCGCCCACTCCCACGACGCACCGTACCTGTTCGCGGTCGTGGTGCCGCTCCTGCTCCTGGTCGTGCTCGCCCAGGTGTCCGACGGCGGCATGGACGCCAAGGCCGTCGCGATGCTCGGGGTCCTGGCTGCCGTCATCGCCGCGCTACGACCGCTCGGCGGCGGGACGGCGGGGATCGAGCCGATCTGGGTGGTGCTGGTCCTCGGCGGGCGAGCCCTCGGACCGGGCTTCGGGTTCAGCCTCGGTGCGGTGTCGATGCTCGCGTCGGCGCTCACGACCGGTGGGGTCGGACCGTGGCTGCCGTTCCAGATGATCGGCGCCGCGTGGGTCGGCATGGGCGCCGGGCTCCTCCCCCGCGCGTCGGGGCGGCGCGAGATCGCGATGCTCGCCGGCTACGGGGCTGCCGCCTGCGTCGCCTACGGCTTCTGCCTCAACCTGTGGTTCTGGCCGTTCACCTCGGGCCTGCCGGAGGGAATCGCGTTCGTCCCCGGCGACCCGTTGCTGGCCAACCTGATCGCCTGGCTGCGCTTCAGCCTCGTCACGTCGTTGGGCTACGACATCCCACGTGCCGCGCTCACGGTCGCGCTGATCCTCGTCGCCGGACGGCCGGTGCTGCTCGCGCTGCGACGGATGTCGCGCAAGGCCGCGTTCGAAGCCGCGGTCACGTTCGAGCGGTCGGCGGCCTGACGTGCGCGTTCGGCTACTGGGCACCGGCTCCGCCGACGGCTGGCCGAACCCGTTCTGCGACTGCCGGAGCTGCGCGGCCGAGCGGGCGGCCGGGCGGTCCCGTCGACCGAGCGCCGCGCTGGTGGACGACCGGATCCTGGTCGACTGCGGCCCGACAACGCCCCACCTGACGGGCCACGTGTCGCTGCGAGACGTCGAGCACCTGCTGGTCACGCACGGCCACCCGGACCATCTGCAGCCGATGATGCTGCTCACCCGTTCGTGGGTCGACGTCGGACGGCGACTGCACGTGTGGGGGCCCGAGCAGGCGATCGCCGCGTGCCGCGCCTGGGTCGGACCCGACGCCGACGTCGACCTCCACGTCGTCGGCCCGGGGACGACGGTCGAGCTGCCGACGGCGGCGGGCACCTACGCCGCGACGGTGCTCGCCGCCGAGCACCATCACGGGGACGGCGACGTGCTCGCGCAGGAGGCCGTTCTCTACGCGGTGACGGCCCCGGACGGTGACCGGCTGCTCTACGCGACGGACACCGGCGCGCTCCCGGCATCGACGATCGACGCCGTCGGCGGCCGGGTCGACCTCGTGCTGATCGACGAGACGTTCGGCGACCGGGCCGACCACGGGCGCGGACACCTGGACCTCACGACGCTTCCGGGCGTGCTCGACGCGCTGCGCGCCGGCGGCGTCGTCGACGTCCGGACTCTCGTCGCGGCGACGCACCTCAGCCATCACAACCCGCCGGCCGAGGAGCTGCGGCCACGACTGCGCCACCTCGGCGTGCTGCTGCCCGACGACGGCGACCTCCTGGACCTCGCCGTTCCCGGGGGCCGGCCGGCGGAGCGGATGCTGCTGCTGGGCGGCGCCCGGTCGGGCAAGTCGACCCGGGCCGAGGCGATCGCGTCGGCCTACGCCGACGTCGGCTACGTGGCCACCGCCGGCCAGCGCGCGGACGATCCGGAATGGGCCGAGCGGGTCGCGCTGCATCGGGCCCGCCGACCGGAGCACTGGGCGACCTACGAGGCCGGCGACGGCATCGACGTCGCGGACGTCGTGGACGTCGTCTCCGCCGCCGAGGCGGGCACGTGCGTCCTCGTCGACTGCCTGACCTTGTGGCTGACGGCCGTGCTCGATCGCGCGGACGCGTGGGCGCGGGCCGAGGCCGGCGACCGCGTGGGCGTGCACGCGGACGTCGACGCCGCGGTGGACGCCCTCGTCGACGCCGTGCGGGCCAGCCGCGCGACTGTCGTCCTGGTGTCGAACGAGGTGGGCATGGGAGTGGTCCCGGCGTCGGCGTCGGGCCGGCTGTTCGCCGACCTGCTCGGCCGGCTGAACGCCCGGGTCGCCGACGCGTGCGACACGGTGACGCTGATGGTGGCCGGCCGTCCCCTCGACCTCACCCCACAGCCCGCGAGGCGCCTCGCGTGGTCGCTATGAGCAGGAATATCGCCCGAATGACGACCATGGAGGGCGTCTCGACGGTGGGGAGAGCGACATGACGGACGCCGTGGAGACGCAACACGACGCGAAGACCGAGCCCGGGATCGACCCGATTCCCTGGGCGGTCCCGGCGCCGGACGCCGCCGCCTTCACCGCGACGATCGCCCGCCAGGCGACGCTGACCAAGCCCGCGGGCGCGCTCGGCCGCCTCGAGCCGCTGTCGGCCTGGATCGCCGCCGTCCAGGGGACCTGCCCTCCGCGACCGTTCACGCGGCCCCTCCTGGTCATCCTCGCCGGCGACCACGGAGTCGCGCGCGCCGCCGGCACCTCGGCGTACCCGCCGGAGGTGACCGCCCAGATGGTGGTCAACTTCGTGACGGGCGGCGCGGGCGCGAACGTGCTCGCGCGGCAGGTCGGCGCCACGGTCCGGGTGGTCGACGTCAGCGTCGATGCGGACCCGGGCTATCTCGACGCGTTCGACCCACGGGTCGCCTCTCGTCGCGTGCGCCGCTCGTGCGGGTCGGTCGACCGGGAGCCGGCGATGACCGTCGCCGAGGCGGTCGCATCGATCCGACTCGGTGCCGATCTCGCCGACGAGGCCCGAGCCGACGGCGCCGACCTGCTGGTGCCTGGCGACATGGGCATCGGCAACACGACGGCGGCCGCGGCCCTCACCGGCCTCCTGACCGGGCGGGCCGCCGACGACGTGACAGGGCGCGGCACCGGGATCGACGACGCGACGCTTGCCCGCAAGCGCGCGGCCGTCGCCCAGGCGATCGATCGCGGCCGCCCCGCCGTCGACGACCCCGTCGCGCTGCTCGCCGAGGTCGGCAGCCCCGACATCGCCGCGATGAGCGGGATGCTCGCGCGCGCCGCCGCCCTCGGGCTGCCCGTCGTCCTCGACGGCGTGATCTCGTGCGCCGCAGCCCTCGTCTCCCGCCGCATCGCCCCCGGGGCCGACGCATGGTGGGTCGCCGGGCACCGCTCAACCGAGCCCGCCGCCACAGAGGCGCTCGCGGCCCTGGGACTGGACCCGTTGCTGGACCTCGGTCTGCGCCTGGGCGAGGGCTCCGGGGCCCTCGTGGCGGTCCCCGTCCTGCAGGCAGCGAGCGCCACCTGTCGGGAGATGTCGACCTTCGCCGACGCAGGCGTCAGCGACCGCGATCAGGGCGACTGACTGTGGACGCGCCACGGCGGACGCGATGACGGTGACGGACGGGGTCCGACTCGCGGTCGGCACCCTGACCCGCCTGCCGGTGACCCCACCGCGGATCGTCGACCGCCGCGTCGCCCGGGTGGCGATGCTGCTCGCACCGGCGGTCGGCGCCGTCCTCGGTCTGCTGGTCGGCGCCGCTGCCCAGGCCGTCGTCGACCACACCCGTGCCGCGCCGCTGCTGGCCGCCGCGCTGGCGGTCGGGGCCGTCGCGTACCTGACCCGCGCGCTGCACCTCGACGGCCTCGCGGACACCGCTGACGCACTCGGGAGCGGCCGACCCGCGCCGCAGGCGCTGGAGATCGCGCGGCGCTCGGACATCGGGCCGTTCGGCGTCGTCGCCGTCGTGCTGGTCCTGCTCGTCCAGGCGGCGGCGCTGTCGCAGGCCCTCGGTTCCGGTCACGCGGCCCTCGCCGTCGCGGTGGCCGTGGGCAGCGGTCGGCTGGCGATCACGCTCTCGTGCACGCGCGGGATCCCGGCAGCACGCGCCGACGGGCTCGGTGCCGCGGTGGCGCAGTCCGTCCCGCGCCTCGCGCTCGTGATCGTGACGGTCGGATGGTTCGCAGCGTGCGCCGTTGGTGCTCTGGCCGCCGGGACGGGCGCCCGCGGCGCCCTCGTCGCCATGGCAGCGGCAGCGACAGCGCTGCTCGCGGCGGCAACCCTTCTGCGCACCGCGGTCCGCCGGCTGGGCGGGATCACCGGGGACGTGCTCGGCGCAGTGTGCGAGACCGGCACGACAGCGGCGCTGGTCGTGCTCGCCCTGGCCGCCGCCTAGGTTGGGGCCGTGACGACCGAGCTGCCCGCCCCGCTGCGCGAGGCCGTCGACCGCATCGAGGAGGCTCCGGCACCGCTCGCCGGCGATCCGGCCGCCGGAGCCTTGGGCAGGCTGGACGCCTGGTGGGAGACCGTGTCAGGCGGGGACGCGCGCCCGGCCCCCCACGAGGTCTCGCCGAGCTCGTCGGTCGCCGATCCGACGGAGCCCGGCGATCGTCGGATCGAGGCGCGCCTGCTCGCCGGCCTGAGCGCGGCCGACCGTGCCGTCGACAGCGGGGCCACCGTGATCGTCACGGCCGCCCCGGGTGACGACGTGCCCGCCCGCGCGGTCATCGCCCTGCTCGCCTGGCGGGAGGCGTCGACCCTCCTCCCCCAGCCGCCGGGGACCTCCGACGCCGAGTGGATGCGACGCTGCGCGCGCGTGCGGGACGTCGCAGCGGCCGCGCGGTCCGTCCGGGCCGACACCGTCGCCCTGCTATCGGTGACACAGGCCGACGACGTGGCGTTCGCCGCCGGAGTCCTCCTCGGCGCCGCCGCCCGCCGTACCCCGTGCCTGGTCGATGGGACCACCGCCCTGTCGGGTGCCGTCGTCGCCGACCGCATCAGCTACCGGGCGCGAGGCTGGTGGCTGGCCGCATCGGACTCCCCGGACCCGGGCCGATCGGCCGCGATCGACCGGGTCGATCTCGCGGTCGCGCTGCCCCTGCAGACGGCTGACGACAGCGGGCTCGCGGCCCGCGCGGTGCTCGCCCTGCTCGCGCTGCCCTGAGCTCAGCGACGCGCGCCCACGAGGCCGATGGCCGCGCGGGCCCGACCGAGCGTGCGGTCCGCCACCTCCGCGGCGCGCTGCGCGCCGCGCGCGAGCAGCGCGGTCAGCTCGTCGACGTCGCCCATGAGCTGGTCGTGCCGGCGACGGACAGGGTCGAGCGCGTCCACGACGGCGTCCGCGCACGCCGACTTCAGGTCGCCGTACCGTCCGTAGCCCGACATCGCCTCCGCCGGTGCCTGTCCGGTCAGTGCGCCCAGGATCTCCGCGAGGTTCGCCAGCCCGGGCTTGGCGTCCGGGTCGTAGACCATGCGCCCGTCGCCGTCCGTCACCGCCCGCTGGATCTTCCGGCGGATCACGTCCGGCCGGTCGAGCATGCGGATCACGCCGGCCGCGTCGTCGGGTGCCGACTTGCTCATCTTCCGCGCGGGGTCGGCGAGATCGCGGACGCGGGCCGCCGCGGGGGCCGCGGCCAGCTCCGGAACGACGAACGTCGGCCCGTACAGGCCGTTGAACCGGATCGCGACGTCGCGCGCGAGCTCGACGTGCTGCGACTGGTCGCCTCCGACCGGGACGCGCACGGCCTCGTACAGAAGGATGTCGGCCGCCATCAGGCACGGGTAGGTGAACAGCGAGGCACGCGTGCGGGGCTGGCCGCCCTTCTCCTTGAACTGGATCATGCGCCCCAGCTCGCCGACGTACGCGACGCACTCCAGCAGGTACCCCAGCTCCACGTGCGCCGGGACGTCGGACTGCACGAACACCGTCGCGCGGTCGGGGTCGAGTCCGCTCGCGAAGAACAGTGCGGCGGTGGACATCGTCCGCTCCCGCAGCGGCGTCGGGTCGTGCGCCGTCGTCAGCGCGTGCAGGTTCGCGACGACGTAGAAGGCGTCGTCCTGGGCGTCCCGGAACCGACGCAGGGCGCCGAGGTAGTTGCCGAGCGTGAGCGAGCCGGAGGGGGTGATCCCGGACAGCAGGCGGTCTCGCCCGGGCAGCGGGTGGGTGGTCATCGAGGTCCTCGGGGTCGGGCCCGCCCGAACGGCCTCGAGACACGCGATGGCCGCCCGTACGGGCGGCCATCGGTCAGGTCATGACAAGGAGCCGTCCGTCAGGACGGCCACCAGAACGCGTGCGTGCTCACACCCGGCACCGTAGCCGACGCGCGCACCCGTGGTCTGCGGCGCGGGTCACCGTCGCGGGTCGGAGTCGACGAAGGGCGGCGCCACCACCTCGAACCGGGACGCTCGACCCCGCACGTCGACGACGACCTCGTCGCCGACCGCGACGTCCGATGCGAGCAGGGCCAGGCCGATGCCGACCTTGAGCGTGGGCGAGAACGTCCCGCTCGTCACCTCGCCGATCACCTCGCCCGACAGGGAATCCTCGCCGTCCGCCGCGACGCGATGGACGACCATGTGGCACCGCGGGATGCCGCGATCCATCGACCGGAGGCCGCGCAGGCGGCGCGCGGGTCCCTGGGCACGCAGCGCCGACGCCGCGTCCCGCCCGGCGAACTCCGGCTTCGCCCAGCCGACGGCCCAGCCGATGCCGGACTCGACGGGGCTGATCGACGGGCCGATGTCCTGGCCGTGCAGCGGGTAGCCCATCTCCGTCCGCAGCGTGTCCCGCGCACCGAGCCCGGCCGGCGTCGCGCCCGCCGCGACGACCGAGTCCCAGAGGTCGCCCAGCACCGCGACCGGCGCGACGAGCTCGTAGCCGTGCTCGCCGGTGTAGCCGGTCCGGCACACGATCACCGGCTGTCCGCCGAACTCGGCCGAGGCCATCGCCATGTAGTCCAGCTCGGTCGGCAGGCCGACCGCGGCGACGACGTCGGCAGAGCGAGGGCCCTGGACCGCGAGGATGCCGTGATCGAGGTGGTGGTCGTCGACCTCGACGTCGGCCGGCGCCGATGCACGCAGCAGGTCGACGACGGTTCCGGCGTTCGCGGCGTTCGGGATCACGAAGATCTCGTCGTCTCCCCAGCGGTAGACGATCAGGTCGTCGACGATGCCGCCATCCGACGTCAGCAGCATCGAGTACTGCGCCCGCCCGTCCCCGATCCGGTCGAGGTCGTTGGCCAGGACGGCGTTCACGAACGCCGCGGCACCCGGACCGTGGATGCGGACCTTGCCCATGTGGGAGACGTCGAACACACCGACATCGGTGCGGACCGCCGTGTGCTCGGCGACCACGCCGGCGTACTCGATCGGCATGTCCCAGCCACCGAAGTCGGCGGTCTTCGCGCCCAGGGCGACGTGGCGGTCGTACAACGGGGTTCGGCGCAGCTCGCTCACCCGCGAACCGTAGCCGCCGCGATCATCCGGGGAGCCGGCACCGGCAGGCATAGGCTTCCCGCATGACGATCGCTCCCGCCCCGACCCCCACCGCCCGCGTCACCCTCGCCGACACCCGACCGGCCGCCACCACGGCCGAGGCGCTCGTGGTCGGCCTGGTCCCCGGTCGCGGACGGGCGGCCAAGGCCGAGGTCGTCACGCCCGGACTGACCGCCGCCGTCCGCACGCGGCTCATGGAGGCGTTCGCCGCCCTCGGCGCCCGGGGCACGGCCGGCGAGGTCACGCGGATTCCCGGCGGAGGCACCATCGCCGCACCCGTGGTCGTCGGGCTCGGGCTCGGCGACAGCGCCAAGCAGTCCGACCCGGAGACGCTGCGCCGAGCGGTCGGGGACGTCGTCCGCGCGCTCGCCGGCACGCGCCGCGTCGCGATCGCGCTCCCCACCGCCGACGACGACGCCGTGCTCACCGTCGCCGTCGCTGCCCAGCTGGCGGCGTACGACCACGTCGCCTTCCGCTCGGCCTCGCGCAAGGGCCGCAAGGCACCCGTGTCGGCCATCACGATCCTGGTGCCCGATGCCCCGTCCGCAGACCTCAAGCGCGCGGTCAAGGACGTCGCGAGCGTGGCCGCCGCGGTGAACCTCGCCCGCGACCTGGTGAACACGCCGCCGAACGCGCTGCCGCCGGCCGGGCTGGCGGCGGCCGCCGTGGCAGCGGTCGAGGGGCTTCCGGTCGAGGTCCGCGTCTGGGACGAGGCCGAGCTGGCCGAGGAGGGGTGCGGAGGCATCCTCGCCGTCGGCCAGGGGTCGGCGAACCCGCCGCGGCTGGTCCGGATGTCGTACGCGCCCGCGGGCGCCACGGCGCATCTCGCCCTCGTCGGCAAGGGCATCACGTTCGACACCGGCGGCATCTCGATCAAGCCCGCGGCGAGCATGGACGAGATGAAGGCCGACATGGCCGGTGCCGCCGCCGTCGTCGCCGCCGTCCGCGCCATCGCCGCCCTGGGCCTGCAGGTCCGCGTCACCGGCTGGGTCCCGACCGCCGAGAACATGCCGAGCGGGAGCGCCCAACGACCGGGCGACGTCATCACGATCAAGGGCGGCACGACGGTCGAGGTCCTCAACACCGACGCCGAAGGCCGGCTGGTGCTCGCCGACGCCCTCGTACTGGCCGCTGAGGAGTCCCCGGACCTCATCGTCGACATCGCCACGCTGACGGGCGCACAGCGGATCGCGCTCGGCGCCCGGACCGCCGGCGTCATGTCGAACGACGACGCGGCGCGCGCCGTCGTGTGCGTGGCGGCCGACGAGGCCGGCGAGGCGATGTGGCCGATGCCCCTCCCCGACGACCTGCGTGCGTCGCTGGACTCCGCGACCGCGGACATCGCGAACATCGGCGACCGGCTCGGCGGGATGCTGTCGGCCGGGGTGTTCCTCCGGGAGTTCGGCCCGGCCGGTCAGGCGTGGGTGCACATCGACGTCGCCGGCCCAGCGTTCAACGACAAGGGCGCCTACGGCTACACGCCCAAGGGCGGAACGGGCGCCGGCGTGCGCACCTTCGTCCAGATCGCTGCGGAGATGGCCGACCCCCGGTAGCGCGATCGCGGCGCGATGGGAAGATGTCCCGAGCGTCGTGTCACGCACCAACGCAGCACCGGCGGTAGACGGGAGTGTCGACTGTGCCCTCAGCAGACCTGGTGATCCTCGGCGGCGGGAGCGGTGGCTACGCCTGCGCGCTGCGGGCGGCCGAGCTCGGCAAGTCCGTGATCCTCATCGACAAGGACAAGCTCGGCGGCACGTGCCTGCACCGCGGCTGCATCCCGACCAAGGCGCTGCTGCACGCGGCCGAGGTCGCCGACAGCGCCCGCGAGAGCGAGGCCTTCGGCGTGCGTGCGGTGCTCGAGGGCATCGACATGCCGAAGGTCAACGAGTACCGCGACGGTGTCGTGAACCGGCTGTACAAGGGCCTGCAGGGCCTGGTGAAGAGCCGCAACGTCACGTTCGTCGAGGGCGCGGGTCGGCTGGTGTCCCCCGACACCGTCGAGGTGAACGGCGAGCGCTACACCGGTGCCAACGTCGTGCTGGCGACGGGCTCCTACGCCCGCAGCCTGCCCGGCCTGGAGATCGGCGGCCGGATCATTACCTCCGACCAGGCGCTCTACCTCGACTACGTGCCCCGCAGCGTCATCGTCCTGGGCGGCGGCGTCATCGGCGTGGAGTTCGCCAGCGTATGGAAGTCGTTCG
>OFJB01001133.1_pt1 | contig 11076 bp, 11 predicted proteins | sample 1775081 | NCBI WGS metagenome assembly OFJB01 (sample SAMN08195771, study PRJEB24354) | sludge metagenome | isolation source: initial sludge from phenol fed wastewater aerobic bioreactor | place: India: Nagpur | collected 2016-06-05 | reverse complement strand
CTTGCCCAGGAACGTCTCGAACAGCCGCAGCTGCTGAGCGACGAGAGCTGGCGCATGCGTCACGTTCGCGAAGAACCCAATGCGCACGACCGGCGCCGTCGGGAGCTTGGGCAACGTCCCGGCCGCCGGAGCCGCGGCCGGAGCCGCGGAGAGCACGCCTGCCTGTGCCGGCGCACCTGCCGCGGCGAGCGCGGCCACGGCGGCCAGCGCTGCTCCGGCGACCGCTGCGGTGCCACGGGTCAGACGGGATCGGGACATGGTGCTCCTTCGACGTCGGAGTGGCGCATTGCCATCATTCCTATATTCTCTACAGTAGAACTTGCAAACTGGATGACGGCGCGTGGCGCGCCGGGAGGAGCGACCGGTGCCGACGACCACGGGCAGTTGGCGATGTCGATGACCGCCAAGACCGCGAGCGGCGTCCGGCGGGTCGGCGGCCAGCGACGGCGCGGCACCCGCGAGAATGCGGGCATGCATGTGTCCGCCAAGGCTGCCTACGGCATGCGCGCGCTGCTCGAGCTGGCGGCCGCCTATGCCGACGACCGGACGCGACTGGTCAAGGGTGAGACGATCGCCACCGCGCAGCAGATCCCGCTGAAGTTCCTCGAGGGCATCCTGCGGCAGTTGCGTCAATCAGGGATCGTGGCCAGCCAGCGGGGGGCCGAGGGCGGCTACCGACTCGACAAGGACCCCGCGGACGTCTCCATCGCCGACGTGGTCCGCGCCCTCGACGGCCCTCTCGCGGCCGTACGGGGCCAGCGACCGGAGGATCTGGACTACACCGGCGCGTCGACGCACCTGCGAGAGGTCTGGATCGCGGTGCGGGCGTCGATGCGACAGGTCCTGGAGGGCATCAGCCTTGCCGACGTCGCCGCCGGTCGGCTCCCCAGCGAGGTCACCGGCCTCCTCGACGCTCCCGGGGCGTGGCACCGCCGTTGACCGCGTTCGCGGCAACCATGCTGTATTGTTGACCGACATGATAGGAAATACGATCTCGGTCGCACGCCGCCCCGCCGTCCGCCGCACCGTCGCGGGCACGGCAGCGCTCCTGGTCGCCGTCGCCGGCCTGACCGCCTGCGCCTCCGGCGAGCCCACGGGCAATGCCTCGTCGTTCGCCGACGTCAGCGGTTCCGCCGTCCCCGTCGTCGATGATCTGACGGCCCTGTGCGCGCAGATCGTCGACCAGAAGCTCGATGCCGACACTGGCGCCGCGCTCGCCGAGGGCAGCGGCTACGTCTCGCGCGTCGTGAAGATCGACGGCCAGCCTCAGGCGGCCACGGCCGACGCCCGTGACGACCGCATGAACTTCGAGGTCGAGAACAACGTGATCGTGGGCTGCACCGTCGGGTAGGCGAGGAACGAGGCCCGCCAGGCCGAGTCCCGCAGCCGACCAGACCATCAGCCCGTCGGGTAGGCGGTCAGTCGCCGAGCAGGAGCGTCACGGCCGCGTAGACGTCCAGCTCGGCGCTGGCGACCTGCTCGGCCAGGTCGGCCAGCCGGCGATCGTCGATCCGCCCGAGGACGGCGTCCGCCACCAGCGCTCGTAGCTCGCTGCGCGCGCGGACGGCTCGCCGCTCCCCCAGCCGGCCCGAGCTGCGCAGCCACGCCGAGCGCTCGTCGATCGCATCGACCACGTCGTCGATCCCGGTTCCCGCGGACGCGACCGTTCGCACGACCGGCGGGTCCCACTCCCCCGGCGCGCGCTGCGCCAGCGCACGCCGAAGCTCGCTGACCGTCGCGTCCGCCCCGTCGAGGTCCGCCTTGTTGACGACGAGCACGTCGGCCACCTCGAGGATCCCGGCCTTCGCGGCCTGGATGCCGTCGCCCATGCCGGGCGCCACGAGCACGAGCGTCGTGTCAGCCGACGCCGCGACCTCCACCTCCGACTGTCCGACCCCGACCGTCTCGACGACGACGGTGTCGTAACCGACCGCGTCCAGCACGCGGATCGCCTGCGGAGTCGTCGCCGCCAGCCCGCCGAGGTGGCCCCGCGAGGCGACCGAGCGGATGAAGACGCCCGGATCAGTCGCGTGCTCGGCCATTCGGACCCGGTCGCCGAGCAGGGCACCCCCGGAGAACGGGGAGCTCGGGTCGACCGCCACGACGGCAACCGTCCCGCCCCGGGCGCGCAAGGCCGTGACGAGGGCGGACGTCGTCGTCGACTTGCCGACCCCGGGCGGGCCCGTGACGCCGACCACCGTCGCGTGCCCCGTGAGCGGTGCGAGCGTGCGCATCAGCGCGGGGACGTCCGGCGACCGGTTCTCCACCAGGGACAGCAGCCGCCCGACGTCGAGCGCGCGTCCCCCTCGAGCCCCGACGAGCAGGGCGTCGAGGTCGGCCGCACGCGTTCCCACGGGTGGCTTAGGCGGACGGGACGCGGACGAGCAGCGCGTCACCCTGCCCGCCACCGCCGCACAGGGCTGCGGCACCGATGCCTCCGCCGCGCCGCTGGAGCTCCAGCGCCACGGACAGGACGATGCGCGCTCCGGACATGCCCACGGGGTGCCCGAGGGCGATCGCTCCGCCGTTCACGTTCACGATCTCGTCGCTGATCCCGAGCTTGCGCGACGACACGATGCCGACCGCCGCGAATGCCTCGTTCAGCTCGAACAGGTCGATGTCCTCGACGTCGATGCCCTCCTTCGCGCAGGCGGCGAGGATCGCGTTGGCCGGCTGCTCCTGCAGCGAGGCGTCCGGGCCCGCGACCACGCCGTGGGCGCCGATCTCGGCGATCCAGGGCAGGCCGAGTTCGACCGCCTTCGCCTTGCTCATGACGACGACGGCGCACGCGCCGTCGGAGATCTGCGACGCGCTGCCGGCCGTGATCGTGCCGTCCTTCGCGAACGCCGGTCGCAGGGTCGCCAGCGTCTCCACGGTGGTCTCCGGACGAACTCCCTCGTCGGCGGTGACCAGCACCGGGTCCCCCTTGCGCTGCGGGACCGCGACGGGCGTGATCTCCTCGGCCAGCTTCTCTGCCGCCGCCGCTGCCCGCTGGTGCGACCGGGCCGAGAACGCGTCCTGCTCCTCGCGCGTGAGGTCGTACCGCGCGTTGTGCCGCTCGGTGCTCTCCCCCATCGCCAGGTTGTCGAACGCGCACCACAGCGCATCGTGCGACATCGAGTCGAGCATCGTCCAGTCGCCGTACTTGACCCCCGAGCGGGAACCCGTCAGGAGGTGGGGCGCGTTGGTCATCGACTCCATGCCGCCCGCGACGACGATCTCGAACTCACCGGCGCGGATGAGCTGGTCGGCGAGGGCGATGGCGTCGATGCCGGACAGGCAGACCTTGTTGATCGTGAGCGCGGGGACGTCCATGCCGATCCCGCCGGCGACGGCCGCCTGGCGCGCGGTGATCTGGCCGGCGCCCGCCTGGATGACGTGCCCCATGATCACGTAGTCGACCTGGTCCGGAGCGACGCCCGACCGTTCGAGAGCCGCCTTGATGGCGACACCGCCGAGGTCGGCCGCGCTGAAGGAGGACAGCGAACCCAGCAGACGACCCATCGGCGTGCGGGCTCCCGCGACGATGACCGACCCGTTCTCGAACGACATGACGAACTCCGCTTCGCAGGCGATGTGCATCCGCCGCGAGACCCGCGACGGCTCGATGCCACGATACCGACCATGACCTCGGCGAATTCTCTGCTCACCCGTATCGACCACGTCGGCATCGCGGTCGCGGACCTCGATGCCGCCATCGACTTCTACGGCCGCGCGTTCGGGTTGTCCGTCGTGCACGAGGAGGTCAACGAGAAGCAGGGGGTCCGCGAGGCGATGCTGGCGGTCGGCGACTCCGGATCGTGCATCCAGCTGCTCGCTCCGCTGACGCCGGAGTCGACGATCGCCAAGTTCCTGGACCGGTCCGGACCGGGCATCCAGCAGATCGCCTACGGCGTCGACGATGTCGAGGCCGCGGCGAGTGCGCTGCGCGCAGAGGGCGTGCGGATGCTCTACGAGCACGCCCAGGTGGGCACGGCGGGCTCGCTGGTGAACTTCTGCCACCCGAAGGACTGCGGCGGCGTGCTCGTCGAGCTCGTGCAGGCAGCCCCCGACGCGGCCCACTAGGACTTGCGGATCACGGGTTGAGGTGACACCGCCTGCGTGAGCGTGGGCCACGAGTGGGAATCTCTGGATTGCTGAAGATCTAGAGAAGGAGTCCGCTCGTGACCCACGAGGACATTGTGTACGACCGTCGTGTCCGCTTGATCGAGTACGCCGCGAAGTGCGGGAACGTGACCCACGCCTGCCAGGTGTTCGGGGTCTCGCGCAAGACCTACTACGAGTGGCTGAAGGCCGCCTCGGCGTACGGGACCAGCGCTCTGCTGCCCAAGGGCCGGCGGGTCCCGCATCAGCCGAACGCGATGAGTCCGGAGGAGATCTCCGCGATCCTGGCCGAGGCCGTCGCCCGGCCCACGCTGGGACCCAGGAGCCTGCTGCGACACCTCGCGGACCGCGGCATCCACCGCTCCGCCTCCGGCGTGGCCAAGGTGCTGCGCCGACACCGGCTGGGGACCGCGAGGCAGCGCGTCGCCGCGCTGGCGTCGCTGACCGCCGCGGACGCCGGACAGGTCACCGACGCGGCCCTGGAGGGCCCGTTCGGGTTCTGCCTGTTCGCCACCCACCCCGGGCAGGTCGTGTCCTTGGACACGTTCTACGTGGGACGGTTGAAGGGCGTGGGGGCGGTCTGGCAGCTGACCGCGGTCGACGTCGCGACCCGCACCGCGGTTGTCCAGCTGGTCGTCGGGGACAAGACCGCCGCGGTCGCCGCAGGGTTCCTGGACCACCTGAAGAAGGCGCTGCGCCGGCTGGGCATCACCCTGACCGGAATCCTCAGTGACAATGGGCCGGAGTTCACCGGGAAGGACTTCGCGACGAAGGTCACCGCGATGGGCCTGGTCCATCACCGGATCCCGCCGAGGTCGCCGAACCACAACGCGGTCTGCGAACGCTTCCACGGGACGGTGCTGAGCGAGTTCTTCCGCCCGCACTTCCACCGCGGACGCGTCGACGACGTCGCCCTGCTCGAGAAGTCGCTGCAGGCCTGGACCGTCGACTACAACGAGCGCCGCCCGAACAACGGGAACTACATGCGCGGACGCACCCCACTGCAGGTCAAGCGCGAACTCGCCAACCGCCTGCGCCAGACTGCCGCCTGACAACCAACCCGAGCTGTCCGGAGACGACCACTGTCACCCCGACCCGTGATCCGCAAGGTCTAGGGCGCCCTCCCGGAATTCGGCCGGCCACCCTCCGGTTGGCGCGAGCATGACGACCATCGGACTGATCGGCAGCGGCAACATCGGCGGCACCGTGGCCCGCCTCGCGGTGGCGGCGGGGTACGACGTCGTGCTGAGCAACTCACGCGGGCCCGAGACGTTGGCCGAGCTCGTGGCCGAGCTGGGGCCGCGGCACGCGCGGCCACTGCTGCGGACGCCGCCGCAGCCGGCGACATCGTCGTCGTGACGATCCCCCTGAAGTCCTACCGGGACGTCCCGGTCGAGCCCCTGGCCGGCAAGGTCGTCATCGACACCAACAACTACTACCCGCAGCGCGACGGGCACATCGCCGAGCTCGACGACGAGTCCACGACCACGAGCGAGCTGCTCCAGGCGCACCTGCCGACCTCGCACGTCGTCAAGGTGTTCAACAACATCTGGTTCGGTGCCCTTGCAGCACTGGCCCGGCCCGCCGGCGCCGCCGACCGGACCGCGCTCGCGATCGCCGGCGACGACGCCGATGCGAAGGCGCAGGTCACCGCGTTCCTCGACACGATCGGCTACGACGCCGTCGATGCCGGTCCGCTGAGCGAGGGGTGGCGGTACCAGCGAGACACGGCGGCCTACGTGAGCCTGTACCTCGGGCCGGGCGGCGTCGAGGACATGCGGTCCGCCACGGCCGAGCAGGTCAGGACAGCGCTGGCCGCCGCAGTGCGGTACCGCGACCTGCCGAGCTGAGGCGCGCCGGACACGCCGCGCGTGCCTAACCGACGGGCGGCGTGCGCGTTCCGACCAGGACCGTGCTGCCGACAGCGACGCACCGGTTCACCGACTCGCACCCGAAGCCGGAGATCCCCGGCGCGGCGCGAAGATCGCCGATCTTGTCGTACGAGTACGTCGTGAAGCCGTCGAGCGTCGAGGCGACGACCGACTGCACGCCCTGCTTCCCTCCCACCATGCAGAAGCCCGCCTGCGGGCACGTGACCGACGTGTAGTCCGGAAGCGACCCGACGGGCACACCCACCGGGATCGTCTGCTGGGCCCAGTCCACGAGGTTCGTCGTGGTCAGCACCTCCCCGGACACGCCGGCGGCCGCGCAGGTCGTGGTGCCGGGCGCGCAGTCGATCGCCGAGATGAGCTGGTCCGCGTCCGCATTGGTCCACCGCCACAGCCACTGCGGGAGGCCCTGCGCGTCGCGGGTCATCGTGCCCAGGAGCACGTTGTACTTGACCGGCACGAGGCACGTGACCGGGTCGGTCTTCCCGGGCAGGCACGCGATGCCGCTCATCGGCCGTACCTTCGGGAACTGGTTGGAGCTCCACTGCGTGCGCCCGCCGTCGAACGTCGTGTAGACGACGGACTCGTTGACCGACACGCACACGGTGTCCGTCACGCACGTCTGGGTCTCGGACCCGGTCGCTGACTGCACAGGGCCGAACCGGGGACGGTACGCGCTCATGTCGTCGGTCACGAGTACCTCGAACTGACCGAAGAACGCACAGTCCAGCGACGTCGAGCACCGGATCGCCTTCGTGTTGAAGGCCCCGCGGTCAGCGATCGGGAGGGTCCACAGCGTCCCCCCGGTGACCGAGCGCCCGATGTTCTCCTTTCCTCCCCCGATGCACGCGCCGTCGAGGGCGCCACCGCACACCGCGAGGTCGAACTCCGCGACCTGGTTCACCCGGCCGAAGCCACCGCCCACGTCGAAGCTCTGGTACCACGCAGCCGCCTTGCCCACGCCGACGCAGGACGTCGTCACGCACGTCAGGGCGCTGATGATCGCCGGGGCAGGCCGCATGCGCCACGGCACAGCGGGATCGCCAAGCGCGTCCGTCCGGAGGGCGTCGCCGTCTCCGTCCAGTCCGAGGCAGCTGCCCTGGACCGGGCACACGAGGACGGTGACCGTCACGCCGGCCTGCAACGGGTTCTTCCGGAACGCGCGCGCCGTCCCCCACGTCGGCGTCGCGTCCATCGTCATGACGGTGTAGTTGCCCTGCCCGCCCGTGCCGACGCACCGTGACGGCCCGTCGCATGCGAGGGCCGCGAACCGCTTGTCGATACCGGCCGGCGTGTCGAGCAGCGTGACCGTCGTGCCGCGCAGCAGCGCGCTCGACGGCATGTCGTCACCGCCGGCGACGACGCAGAGGTCCGGTGCCGCGCAGGCGATCTTGTCGAACGACGTGGTCGCCGGCGCCGTCCTCGGCAGCGGGACCCCGGCCCAGGTCCGGCCGTCGTCCGTCGACCGCCAGACGCCGCCGTCCGCGCCCGCCACGTAGCACCGCCGGGTGTCCGCGGTCGCGGTCGGGTCGCCGGCGCACGTGATGGCCGAACCGACGTTCGTCTTGCGCGTGTTGACGACGGGGAGCTGCTGCACTGCGGCCCAGGTCGCACCGGCGTCAGTGCTGCGGTAGACCCACGATCCGTAGGTGACCGTCGGGTTCAAGGGGGCGGACACGGCCAGGCAGCTCGTGTCAGAACACGTCACGCCGACCAGGTCGACCGGGTCGGTGGGCGCCTTCGGGTTCTTCACCAGGTCGACGAACGACCAGGCGAGCGGGACCTCGTCGGTGTTGGGGGCGCGCAGGACCGCCCCCGACTGGCCGACGGCGACGCAGGTTCCGGCGCTCGCACAGGAGACCGACATGAGCTCGGGTCCGTAGTTGGTCCATGACCAACCGCTCGGAACCTCGGTGGCCGGCGCAGCGGCCGCGGGGACCGCGGCCTGCGAGCTCGCCTGGGCGGACCCGGCGACGAGGACGAGGAGCACGGCCATCGCCGCGACGAGGACGGCGGCCGCCGATCGGCGACGCGCCCGAGCTGGGGTCCGTACCATGGCCGAGATGTTCGTCTCTCGCGTCGGGCGCGCCAGGCCAGCGCGACGGATCCTCGGCAGCATAACGGCTCTCGGACTTGCCGTTCCGCTGGTTGCGGCGACGGTTCCCGCCGGCGAGGCGGCCGCCGCCGCCCCCTACGTACGGGTCGACGGCGCCTCGCTGACGCGCTCGGCCGACCGCGCACGGGTCACGGCGCGGGTCACCTGGAACGCCGACGGCGTGGGCGACTTCGGCATGACACGGGGCGACCTGCGGCTCGTCGCCGTCAGCGAGCGCGGACACCTGCCCTACGTGCTCGGGACCGTGAGCCAGGACATCTCGCGCGACCAGACGCGTTCGGTGACGATCGTGGTCACCGAGGCCCGCGCGCTGGCGGCAATGCGGACGGGCAACCGGATCGTGCTGACGGCCAGCCAGCACCAGGACCCCGGACAGGTCACCCGCTCGGACCGCACCTACGTGACGGTGGCCGAGGTGCAGCCGTTCGGTTCGCCGCAGCCGCGGGTCGGGACCACGGACTGCTCGGCGACGGCGATCCTCCCCGGCGCGATGCTGCGCTACTGCGACCTGGTCGGTGCCGATCTCGACGGCGCCCTCGTGTCGGTCCACGACCCCGAGAGCCAGGAGGGAACGGTCCCGAGCCGGAGCACGCGACTCGAACGAGCGGACCTGACAGGGGCGACGGCGATCCGCTCGGACTTCAGCGGAGCCAGCATCGCCGGGGGACGCCTCAACGGGATCGACCTGACGCGGGCGAAGCTGGACAACCTGTCGCTCGCGGGCGCCGAGGCCATCGAGATCGTCGCCCGTGGGGCCACGAGCGACAAGGACGCACGGGACTCGGGGGCGGACTTCTTCCGCACCAACCTCACGGGGGCCGACTTCCGCGACACCGTGTTCCGAGGCGTGTCCGTCGCGCGGTCGCGACTGGACGGAGCCGACCTGCGCGGCGCGACGTGGGAGTCATACGGCAACGGGGCCACGTTCCGTGGAGCGGACCTCAGCGGAGCCCTGCTCGGCGCATCGCTCGTCGACTTCGTCGACTTCACGGCCGCGACGCTGACGGCCTCGACCCTGACCGACCTCCAGCTCGCGTGGACGTACCTGTGCCGGACCGCGCTCCCTGCCGGCTCGACCCTCGACGCCTCGCGGGACTGCCGCGGCCCGGTCGAGCGCAGCCGCGCCCCGATCCCGGTGCCGGAGCGGGCCGACCCCTACGTGCGGATCAGCGACGACGCCCTCGACGGCGGACCGGGCCCGCGCGTCGTGTCGGCGCGGATCGACTGGGACGAGGAGGCTGCGGACCCGGCAGGCTACGGGATGACCCGAGGGACACTTCGACTGGTCGCGGTCGACGCGCGGTCGGGCGTCCCCACCCTCCTGGACGCGCAGGCCGTCGACGACGTGACGACGCCGGCCTCGTACACCGTCACCATCACCGATCGCGCGAAGCTCGCCGCGATGGGCCGCGGCAACCGGATCGTGCTGACCGCGACGCAGCACACCCCACGTGCCCGCGCTGGCAAGGTGACCACCCGGACCTACGTGACCGTCGACGTCCTCCAGCGGGGACCGGCACTGGGGCGCATCGGCACCCTCGACTGCTCCCGGGTGGCACTTACCGCAGACTCCGCGCGCGCCCTCGACTTCTGCGACCTGTCCGGGGCGATGCTCGACACGGCAGCGCTCAACGGCCGCTCGATGCGCGAGGTCGACCTCGCCGGTGCCACGATGCACAACGCCCGCATCGGCGGGCTGTTCCTCGACGGCTCCCGGCTGGCCGGTGTCGATGCCGACGGATCCCGCTGGTCGAACATCTCGGCCTTCGATTCATGGGCACCACGACTGGACCTCAGCGGCGGCACCGTCGTCGGCAGCCCGCTGTACCCGCGCAACCTCGACGGGGCCGTCTTCGACGGGAGCACCCTCACGGACAGCTCGCTCACTGCCGCGTCATTGCGGCGCGCGACGTTCGCGAAGGCGCGCCTGATCCATCCGGACCTCGCCTACGCCGACCTCTCCGAGGCGCGGATGACGGGAGTCGACGCCTCGCTCAGCAATCCGAGCCTGTTCCTGGCCGACCTCACGCGCGCCGACCTGTCGGGCTCGACGTGGAACGTCGACGAGACCGGCGACAACCCGTGGCGGTGGCCGACGCTGTGCTCGTCTCGACTGCCCGCGCAGGACTTCGGCGTCAGCGGGGACCGCGACTGCCCGCGGTGAAGGGCTACGTCGCGCGGACGCGGTTGTTGCGCGGGTTGTGCTCGAGCTCGGCCAGTCCGAGGTGCTCCAGCAGTGGCGGCACGTACATCCCGAACCGGCCCCGGTAGCCGGCGCGCAGGCCGTACCAGCCTCCGAGGGGATTCGACGGGTCCCGAGCCCACGCCTCGACCGTTCCGGGTTTGGCCGGCTTCTTCTCGTCGGCCGCCCCCAGCTCGACCCAGTCGCCCTGGGCGACGAGCCAGTCCCGGAGGTCGTCGACCGCTCGCAGGTCGTACCGCAGGGTGGTCGAGCCGACGACGCACACCAGCGCCGGCGGGCTCATGTCGAGGTCCCGGTACATCGTGTACGCGGACGTGCCCGGCGCGGTCGTGAGCGTCCAGGGGTCCTCTGCCGTGCCCTCTGCCGTGCCCTCCGCCATGCGACCTCCTCCCCGAGAAGGTTCCCCGCAGACGCACGGTAGCCCGTTTCCCTTGGCGAGCAGGGCTTTTCCGAGTATCACGGATTCGCAACCCGGTCGCTCTTGACGCCTCACTTGTTTTTTGCAAGTCTCTACGCACTGCACCGGAGCGAGGGAGACCACTATGGCCATGATGTTCGTGAACCTGCCGGTGACCGATCTCGATCGGGCGAAGTCGTTCTACTCCGCGCTCGGCTTCACCCTCAACCCGCTCTTCACCGACCACAACGCGGCCTGCTTCGTCGTCGAAGAGGACCACAGCGCCTTCATGATCTTGACCCGCGAGTTCTTCCAGACCTTCACCGACCTGCCGGTCGGCGACCCCGCGGTCGCCCCGGCCACCGCG
>OFJB01001132.1_pt1 | contig 11076 bp, 7 predicted proteins | sample 1775081 | NCBI WGS metagenome assembly OFJB01 (sample SAMN08195771, study PRJEB24354) | sludge metagenome | isolation source: initial sludge from phenol fed wastewater aerobic bioreactor | place: India: Nagpur | collected 2016-06-05 | reverse complement strand
GGCGCAGCCCGTCCTCGAAACAGGCGAGGAGATCGCCCTCGTCGCCGGTCTCGAGATGAACCACCCGCCCCGGCGGCAGGCCGGCCTGAGCGAGCGCCGGGGCGAACAGATCCGCCCGCGTCACGCACCACACCACCGCGCCCCCCGTCCGCGCCGCGATGCCGGCGGCGAAGAGCGCCGCCGCCGCGCCGTCCACCGCCCCGTTGCCGCCCCCCGCCACCTCGTGCAGCCCGCCGAAGGCGAGCCCGCCGCCCGGAAGCCGCCGGTCGATCTCCGGAACCCCGAAGGGCAACACCCCGCGCCGGCACGCCGCCCCGCCTTCGAGAGAGCCGATCCGCGTGCGGAGATCGGCGAGGACGGTACGGACGGCGGAATTCGTCACGGCGAGAGATCTCTTGCCCCGGGGAGGTCGCGGAGGGTTTCGGTTCCATCTTGATGTTCTATTTTTGTTCTTTTCGAAGGCAGAGTCAATCCGACCCGCGTCGAGGTCGTCGACGAGGGCCTCGCGTCTCGGAGACTGTCGAAAACTCCGGCGCTCTCGCCGGCGGCGCCGCGCCGAACGACGCGAGGCGAAACGCAGGCCCGCCACACGGGGATCCGGTCCCTCGGGCGGGACGGGACGGCGCGAGGCCGGGGCGACATCCGCCGCCCCGGCCTCTCTCGCGTCAGGCCTTGCGCGTGACGAACCGCGTCTCGAGATAGGCGTCCACCGCCTCCGAGCCGCCCTCGGTGCCGTAGCCGGAATCCTTGATGCCGCCGAACGGCACCTCCGGCAGGGCGAGACCGAGGTGGTTGATCGAGACCATCCCGCTCTCCACCTCGCGGCCGATCCGGCTCGCCGCCGTGTCCGACCCGGTGAAGGCATAGGCGGCGAGGCCGAAGGGCAGACGGTTCGCCTCCGCGATCGCTTCGCCGAGATCGCCGAAGCGGTTGATCACGGCGACCGGCCCGAACGGTTCCTCGTTCATGATCCGCGCGGCGAGCGGCACGTCGGCGAGCACCGTCGGCTCGTAGAAATAACCGCGATTGCCGAGCCGCCGGCCGCCGGTCTCGAGCCGTGCCCCCGCCGCGACGGCATCGTCGACCAGCGCCTGGAGCGCCGGAATGCGCCGCTCGTTGGCGAGCGGCCCCATGTCGGTCGCCTCGTCGAGACCGTGGCCCACCCTCACCTTCTGCGCCGCCGCCGTGAAGCGCTCGACGAAGCGGTCGGCGATCGACGCCTCGATCAGGAAACGGGTCGGCGACACGCAGACCTGCCCGGCGTTGCGGAACTTGTAGGTCGCCATCGTCGCGACCACCGCCTCGACGTCGGCGTCGGCGGTGACGATCACCGGCGCATGACCGCCGAGCTCCATCGTCGCCCGCTTCATGTGCGCCCCGGCCAGCGCCGCCAGTTGCTTGCCGACCGGCGTCGAGCCGGTGAAGGAGATCTTGCGGATCACCGGATGCGGGATCAGGTATTCGGAGATCACGGCGGGCACACCGTAGACGAGATTGACGACGCCGGCCGGAACCCCCGCGTCGGCGAAGCAGCGGATCAACGCCGCCGGCGAGGCCGGGGTCTCCTCCGGTCCCTTGACGATGATCGAGCAGCCGGTGGCGAGCGCCGCCGACAGTTTGCGGACCACCTGATTGATCGGGAAGTTCCACGGCGTGAAGGCCGCGACCGGCCCGACCGGGACCTTGACCGCCATCTGCAGGACGTCCGGCCGGCGCGGCGGGATGATCTGCCCATAGGTCCGGCGCGCCTCCTCGGCGAACCAGTCGACCACGTCGGCCCCTGCCAGAACCTCGCCGCGCGCCTGAGCGAGCGGCTTGCCCTGTTCGCGTGTCAGCGCCGTCGCGATCTCGTCGGCGCGCTCGCGCAGGAGATCCGCGGCGCGGCGCATGATCCGGCTGCGATCGTGGGCGGAAGTCACCCGCCAGACCTCGAAGCCGCGCGCGACGGCGGCGAGCGCCTCGTCGAGATCCGCGGCTTCCGCCCAGGCGACGGTGCCGATCCGATCTTCCGTCGCGGGGTCGAGGACGGGGAGGGTCTTGCCCGACAGGGCCGGCCGCCACCGACCGTCGATGAACAGCTCCACATCCGGATAATCGACCATCTCTTCGCCTTTCGCTTCTTTTCCGATCGCGGGCGTGCCGCCCGTTCAGAGGAGGTAGGCACGCGGGACGTATTTGTAGGGCACACGGCGCAGATCGCCAGGGGCCGGTCCCGGTGATTCGATCTCGATCATCGCACCGCACAGGGGCTCGAAGGAGGCCCTGAAGTGATTCTTCGCCTTGACGAGAAAGAGATCGACCTCGCCCAGATCGACGCCGTGCAACCGGCACCAGGCGGGATCGTTGACGCTCTGGCAGCTCTCCGTGACGACGATCCGGAGATCGCCGCGCGCGAGCACCGCCGTCCGCCCGAGCGACACCGGCAGACCGTGCGCCATCGGCCCCTCGTTGCGGAAACGCCCGTCGGTGAGCCTCACCACCCGCCCCGCGAAGGGCACGGGAGCGCCGTAGTCCGGCATGATGCGCCCGCCGAGCGGCGCCTCGATCGCCGCCCCCTCGCCGAGCGCGAAGGCGCGCGCCACCAGCTCCGGATCGAAGAAGAAGGAGAAGACCGCCCGCCGCGTCGAGCCGCTCTCGAGGAAGGCGCGGAGGAGCCCGGTCGTGTCGCCGATCCCGCCCGACAACGGATTGTCGGCGGTGTCGATGATCGCGATCGGCCCCTTCGTCCCGGCGGCGAGCAGAGCCTCCGCCCGCGCCAATCCCTCCGCCGCCGGCGTGACCGGGGCGCGGAAGGCCTCCCGCCGCGCCATCATCGCCTCGTGCATCGCCTTCAACGGCGCCGCGACGTCGGCGCTCGCCTCCGCCGTGATCGTCGCGAGCCCCGAGGAATGGGGACTGTCGGCATAGGTGAAGGAGCAGAAGAAGGTCGCGTCGTCGATCGCCGGATCGGCGGTGAGCGCCTCACCGATCTCGACCAGCTCGCGCATCGGTCCCGACGCCGTCCGCATCATGTGGCTGAGCGGCAGCATCGGCACCGGCGACATGTGGACCCGGTGCCGGCGCCCCTCGCGCAGCTCGCTCATCAGCATGGCGAGCGCCCGCTCGCCGGTCTCGCGCATGTCGACGTGCGGATAGGTGTGATAGCCGGTGAGGATCTGCACGATCCCGGTGATCTCCGGGTTCAGGCAGGCGTGCATGTCACAGGAGATCGCGATCGGAACGTCGGGCCCGACCCGGGCACGGATCCGCCGCAGAAGATCGGTGTCCGGCGAGACCGACTCGGTCGACAGCGTCGCGCCGTGGAGCGAGAGATAGACGCCGTCGAACGGCCCCTCGCCGAGATGCTCGACGATCAGATCGTGGATCGCCCGCATGTCCGCCTCCACCGTCAGCCCGCCGGGCGGTGCCGCCGCGCACAGGGAATAGCGCACCTCCACGTCCGCCGCGCCGTCGGCGAGGGCGACCACCGCGCCGATCTCCGTCGCCGTGCCGCGATAGAAGGCCTCGGCCTCCGGACCGATCGACCACTCCCGCCGCCGGAAGTCGGCGAGCGTCGTGAGAAGCGGCGTGAAGCTGTGCGCCTCGTGCCAGAGCCGGGCCACCGCGATCCGGAAGCGCTCGTTCATCGAAGGTCTCCTGTCTCGCCGCACGCCGCCGACCCCTTCGGCGACGCGCGGCCGTCTCCGCGCCGGATCCTCGGCGCGGCGCCGCCGTCGTCATCATCGTCATCGATGCGAAACGAATGTTTCATGTTTTATGATTGAAATCCATTTGGATTATGATATTAGGTATTGAAATGAATGTTTCAAGTGATTTCGCGAGCGGAACGATGGATCGGTTCGACCATGTCGTGATCGGGGCGGGCAGCGCGGGGTGTGTCGTCGCCGACCGCCTGTCCGCCGACGGCCGCCGCCGCGTCCTCCTGCTCGAGGCCGGTGGCGAGGCGAGGCGCCTGAAGGTCGCCGTCCCCGTCGGCTATCTCTACACGCTCGGCGACCCCGCCTACGACTGGTGCTCGAGGACCGAGGCGGAGGCCGGGCTCGACGGCCGCGCGCTCGCCTATCCGCGCGGCCGGATCCTCGGCGGCTCCTCGGCGATCAACGGCATGATCTACATCCGCGGGCAGGCCGCCGACTACGACGGCTGGCGCGACGCGGGATGCCTCGGCTGGGGATGGGACGACGTCCTCCCGCTCTTCCGCGCGACCGAGGATCACCACGCCGGCGAGAACCACCACCACGGCACCGGCGGCGGCCTCCGGGTCGAGCGCTCGCGCGTGCGCTGGCCGGTGCTCGACGCCTATATGCGGGCCGCGATCGAGGAGGGCCTGCCCTTCCGCGCCGACTTCAACGGCGGCGACAACGAAGGCGCCGGCCATTTCGAGGTCACCCAGCGCCGTGGCGTCCGCTGTTCGACCGAGGCCGGCTTCCTGCGCCGGGCCCGCCGTCGCCCCAATCTCGAGGTGCGGACCGGCGTCGAGGTGACCCGCCTGATCGTCGAGGGCGGACGCGTCGTCGGCTGCGCCTATGTGAAGGACGGCCGGGAGACCACCGTCGCGGCCGCCGGAGAGGTCGTGCTCTGCGCCGGCGCGATCGGATCGCCGCTGCTCCTGGAGCGCTCGGGCATCGGCGACGCCGCCCGGCTCGCCGCCGCCGGCGTGACGCCGATCCTCGATCGTCCCGCCGTCGGCGAGAACCTGCAGGACCACCTGCAGATGCGCGTCTCCTTCCGCCTGAAGGGCATCGACTCGCTGAACGAGAAGGCCTCCTCGCTCTTCGGACGGGCGGCGATGGCGATCGAATATGCCCTGCGCCGCTCCGGCCCCCTCTCGATGACGCCGAGCCAGGTCGGCATCTTCGCCCGGTCCGGACCCGGCGTCCCCCGCCCCGACCTGCAGTTCCACGTCCAGCCGATCTCGATGACCAAGGTGCCGGGCGAGCTCGATCCGTTCCCGGCGCTGTCGGCCTCCGTCTGCAATCTGCGCCCCGAGGCGCGCGGCGGCGTCCACCTCGCCGCCGACGGCGCGAGGCCCGAGATCCGGCCGAACTATCTCTCCACCGAGGGCGATCGGGCGGTGGCGGCCGCCGGCATCCGCCTCGCCCGCCGCATCGCCGCTCGGCCGTCCTTCGCCGCCCACGTCGTCGAGGAGGTCGCGCCCGGCGCCGCCGTCTCCGACGAGGCCTCGCTGCGGGCGGCGGCGGCGCGCATGGGCACCACCATCTTCCACCCGGTCGGCACCTGCCGCATGGGCGCCGACGAGGGAAGCGTCGTCGACCCCCGCCTGCGGCTGCGCGGCCTCGCCGGCCTCAGGATCGTCGACGCCTCGATCATGCCGACGATCGTCTCCGGCAACACCAACGCGGCGACCGTGATGATCGCCGAGAAGGGGGCGCGGCTGATGCTCGAAGACACCCGGTGACGCCCCGTCGACCCGGCCCGCCGTTTCGCCCCTCGCGACTCCCTCTTCCGAAAGACCGTCCATGAGCCACCTGATGCACCGCAATCTGCGGCAACCCCTCGCCACCGCCGTGCGCGCCGAGGGCATCTACATCTACGACGCCGAGGGACGGGCCTACATCGACGCCTGCGGCGGCGCCGCCGTCTCCTGCCTCGGCCATGGACACCCCCGCATCCGCGAGGCGATCCTGCGTCAGCTCGATACGATCGCCTACGCCCACACCAGCTTCTTCACCACCGAGGCGGCGGAGCGGCTGGCCGACCGTCTCGTCGCCGACGCACCGCCCGGCATCGGCCACGCCATCATCCTGAACGGCGGCTCCGAGGCCGTCGAGACGGCGCTGAAGATGGCGCGTCAGTACCATGTCGAGCGCGGCGAACCGCAGCGCGACGTCGTCATCGCCCGCCGCCAGAGCTATCACGGCAACACCCTCGGCGCCCTCGCGACCGGCGGCAACGAAGGCCGGCGCCGGACCTTCCGCCCCCTGCTGATCGAGACTCGCCACATCGGCCCCTGCTTCGCCTATCGCCACATGCGGCCGGGCGAGAGCGAGGCCGACTATGCCACCCGCGCCGCCCGGGAACTCGAGGACGAGATCCTGAGCGTCGGTCCGGACCGGGTGATCGCCTTCGTCGCCGAGACCGTGGTCGGGGCGACCGCCGGAGCGGTGCCGCCGGTCGGCGACTATTTCAAGCGCATCCGCGCGATCTGCGATCGTTTCGGGGTGCTGCTGATCCTCGACGAGGTGATGTGCGGCATGGGCCGCACCGGCACCCTGCACGCCTGCGAGCAGGAGGGCATCGCCCCCGACATCGAGGTGATCGGCAAGGGCCTCGGCGCCGGCTACGAGCCGGTCAGCGCCGTCCTCGTCGCCGACCGGGTCTACGAGGCCTTCGCCAACGGCTCGGGCGCCTTCTCGCACGGCCACACCTACATGGGTCACCCGGTCGCCGCCGCCGCCGCCCTCGCCGTCCAGGAGGCGATCGCCGAGGACGACCTCCTCGCCGCCGTCCGCCGGCGGGGCGACCACCTGCGCCGCACGCTCGAGGCCCGCTTCGGCAACTCGCCCCACGTCGGCGACATTCGCGGACGCGGCCTCTTCCTCGGCCTCGAACTGGTCCAGGATCGCGGCAGCCGCGAACCCTTCGACCCGTCCCTGCAACTGCACGCCCGTCTGAAGCAGACCGCCCTGCGCAAGGGTCTGATGATCTACCCGTCCGGCGGCACCATCGACGGCACGCGCGGCGACCACATCCTGCTCGCCCCGCCCTTCATCCTCACCGAGGACCAATCCGACGAGATCGTAAGACGTCTCGAGGAGACCATCGACGAAGTCATCCGCGCACTCTGACCCCTCGCCACGGAGGCAAGACGATCATGTTCGAACTACACAGACGCCGTCTGCTCGCACTGACCGCCGGTCTCGCGACCGCCACCTTCGGCTTCGCCGCGGTGCCCGAGGCGAGTGCCGCCGAGAAGACGCTGACGGCCGTCATGAGCGGCAATCTGAAGGCGCTCGACCCGTCGATCTCCACCGCGCAGATCACCCGCACCCACGGCTTCATGGTCTACGACACCCTGCTCGGCATGGACGCGCAGTACCGGCCCCGGCCGCAGATGGCCGACGTCACCGTCTCCGACGACAAGTTGACCTATCACTTCAAACTCCGCGACGGCCTGAAGTGGCACGACGGCACCCCGGTCGGCGCCGAGGACTGCATCGCCTCGCTGAAGCGCTGGTCGCGCTACGACGCCGCCGCCTCGCGGCTCTTCGAGCAGGTCGCGAGCCTCGAGGCGACCTCGCCGACCTCCTTCGACATCAAGCTGAGCGCCCCCTTCGGCCAGATCCTGGCGCTGCTCGCCAAGCCCTCGCCGATCCCCCCCTTCATGATGCCGAAGCGGCTCGCCGAGACGCCGAAGGGCCAGCAACTGCCCGAGCAGATCGGCTCCGGTCCGTTCAAGTTCGTCGCCGCCGAATTCCGCCCCGGCGACAAGGTCGTCTACGTCAAGAACACCGACTACGTCCCGCGCGAGGAACCCGCGAGCTGGACCGCCGGCGGCAAGGTGGTGAACGTCGACAAGGTGGTCTGGCAGTCGATGCCCGACATGCAGACGACGATGAACGCCCTGCAGAACGGCGACGTCGACTTCGTCGAGCAGGTCCCGCTCGACCTCCTGCCGGTGATCGAGGCGATGCCCGACGTCGCCGTCGGCAAGGTGCGCCCGCTCGGCATGCAGGTGGTCGCCCGCATGAACCACACGCTGCCGCCCTTCGACAATCTCGACGTCCGCCGCGCCGCCATGCTCGTCCTCGATCAGGAGGAGCTGATGCAGGCGGCGATCGGCGACCCGAAATACTACCATCTCTGCACCTCGATCTACGGCTGCACCGTCCCGCTCGCCTCCGACGCCGGCAAGGACTGGCTGTTCGGCGCCGGCCGCAAGGAGAAGGCCAAGGAGCTTCTGAAGAAGTCCGGTTACGACGGCACCCCCGTCGTCATGTTGCAGCAGACCGAACTCGACGCCTTCAAGCCGCAGCCGCTCCTCGCCGCCCAGCGGATGCGCGAGATCGGTTTCAACGTCGAGGTCCAGTCGATGGACTGGCAGACCCATCTCCAGCGCCAGTACAGCCGCGCGCCCGTGGCCGAGGGCGGTTGGAACATGATCTTCTCCGCCTGGGGCATCACCGGCATCTGGGATCCGCTCGCCTCCACCGTGATCGACGCGAGCGGCTCCAACCAGGCCTGGTCGGGCTGGCCGAAGGATCCCGAGCTCGAGGAGCTGCGCAAGGCCTTCTCCGTCGAGACCGACCCGGCGAAGCAGAAGGCGATCGCGGAGAAGGTCCAGGCCCGCGTGCTCGAGCAGGTCAACTACGTCCCGCTCGGCGAATACGACATTCTCGCCGCCTGGAACAAACGCGTCGCGAACCTGCCGGAGGGCCCGTTGACCCTCTTCTGGGGCGCGACCAAGAAGGACTGACGCCCCCCACGAGACCCGGCGCCGTCCACGACGGCACCGGGTCCCGCGAGGCGTCTCGCCCCACCCGACGCCCCCATCCGAGGGAACGAGCATGATGTTGCGGTTTTTCGTCTGGCGGTTGGCGTCGGCGGGGCCGGTGGTGGCGATCATCGCCGTGATCGCCTTCGGCCTCCTGCATCTGACGCCCGGAGACCCCGCCCGGATCGTCCTCGGCGAGAACGCCACCGCCGAGAACCTCGCCGCCGTGCGCACGGCGATGGGGCTCGACCTGCCCCTGCCGGTCCAGTTCGGTCATTGGCTCTGGGGCATCCTCCACGGCGACCTCGGCGTCTCCATGATCTCGCGCACGCCGGTCTCGCGTCTGATCGGCCAACGCATCGGGCCGACGGTCGCCCTCGCCGTCTGCGCCATGACCGTCACGATCGCGGTGGCGCTGCCGCTCTCGGTCTGGCTCTATCGCCGGGAGTCCTGATTCCTTCCGCAATGACGATCAGACGGCGGGGCGTCCATCAACCGGGCGCCCCGCTGTCTGCTGTCCGGGCGACGGCGCCGCACGGCCGGTGCGGTCCCGATCGTGCGTGCGCGGTTCAGAGGGACCCCGGGGGCGCGGGGCGGTCGTGGCGAGCCAGAACGAGGCCGGATCGCCCAAACGAACGATTCCGCTGGCGGCACATGGCCTTGCCCCGGTGTTTCGTTGGACCGCGCCCGATTCATTGCGATGCCGCCCCATGCGATCGCTCGTCCTCACCTGGCCGAGACTATCCAGCGCGGCCCCGAATCGCTAGACTCGAAGTCGCCCGGGTGGACGCAGGGCCGGCCCTGGCCCGTTTCCCCCATCCATCGCACGACAGGCAAAGGCAGGCAGCGCGTGAAGGAACCCCGGATCATCGACCAGGATGGCCACGAGGTTGGCGTCGACCCGCCACGCACGCGAGAGCACATCACGATCAGCGTCTCCGCCAGGACCATCGCCATCGTCTTCGGGCTGATGCTGGTCGTCTGGATCGTGCGCGAACTCTCCAGCACCCTTGTCATCTTCGCCGGGGCGATGCTCCTGGCCACCGCCATCGACAAGCCGGCCTCCGCGATGGTGCGCCACAGGGTGCCGCGCGGCGTGGCGATCCTGATCATCTTTGCCGCCATCGTCGCCCTGCTCGCCCTGATCGTCTCCCTCCTGATCCCGCTCATTACCGATGAGGCCAAGCAGCTGGCCAAGGATCTTCCCGACTACCAGCAGCAGGTGGAGGACATCCTGCGCCGCCTGCACATCGGCAACGGCGGCGGCACCGCGATCTCGCTCGATTCCGTCACCGAGCAGCTGAGCGGCAACCTCCAGCTGATCGCCACGCATCTCACCGACATCACGCTGGAGATTGGGCATACCGCCATCGTCCTCTTCGTGACGCTGGTCATCGCCTTCATGATGGGGATGCACCCGACCAGCGCCTCCGACTACGTGGCGCGGTTCCTCACGCCCGATGCGAACGCCCGCCTGCGCCGGATCACCGCCGACATCGATCACCGGATCGGGACATGGGTGCGCGGGCAAGTCCTGGTGGCGATCAGCTTCGGGCTGTTGTTCGGGCTGGGGCTCTGGGCAATTGGCATCCCCTTCGCCGCCTCTATCGCCCTGACCGCCGCCGTCCTGGAGGTGATTCCCTATCTCGGCGGCGCCGTGACGCTGATCATCTCCGTCCTGGTGGCGTTCAGCATCGGCCTGCCGGAGGTGGTGCTGGTCATCATCCTCTACGTGATCCTGATCAACATCGAATCCCACATTCTCGCGCCGCTGCTGATTGGCGACGCCGTGGGTCTGCCGTCGATGGTCGTGCTGGCCGCGCTCTTTGTCGGCCTGGAGACGAAGGGCATCATCGGCGTGCTGCTGGCCGTGCCGACCGTGCTGGTGATCGCCGCGATCCTCGACGAGTTCTGGCCGGGGCCGGAACGAACAGGCCCTACCAACGCCATGGAGCGAATGGGCGGATGGGCGGCCCGTGTGACCCGGCAGATCGTGCGCCCGATCACCGCCCCGCTGCCGGAGCCGGCAGCGACACCGCAGGAGGACCGGCCCGACCCACCGCCGCCCGCCTGATGCCGATCCGTCACCTGCCCGCCCGTGACGAATGTCATGCCGCGATCATCACGGATGACACTCGCCGCGGGCAGGGGCGCTCCGTAGGATAGAGCCATCGATCGGCCGCGCTGGACCGGCCGAGCACCCCTATCGAAGGAGCACCCTGCATGCACGAATCCGCGCAGCCCCTGCCGGTCAGCCTGGAGCACGCCTCCAAGCGCTACGGCGCCATCACCGTGGTCGACGACTTCAGCTTCGTCGCCCATCCTGGCGAGACCGTGGCCCTGCTCGGCCCGAACGGCGCCGGCAAGACCACGTCCATCTCGATGATGCTCGGTCTCAAGCACATGTCCGCCGGTCAGGCGCATATCTTCGGCCACGCGCCGATCAGCACCGCGGCGCGGGTTCGCACCGGGATCATGCTCCAGGAGTCGGGCCTGCCCTCCACCCTGAAAGTGCGCGAGATCGTGGAGCTCTTCTCGCGCTTCTACCCCCACCCGATCAGCAACGCCGAGGCGATCGAGGCGGCCATGCTGACCGAGAAGACCGAACGCCGGATCGCCGA
>OFJB01001131.1_pt1 | contig 11078 bp, 10 predicted proteins | sample 1775081 | NCBI WGS metagenome assembly OFJB01 (sample SAMN08195771, study PRJEB24354) | sludge metagenome | isolation source: initial sludge from phenol fed wastewater aerobic bioreactor | place: India: Nagpur | collected 2016-06-05 | reverse complement strand
GCCGCGCTGATCACCCTGGGCTGCGGCGGCTCGGCCGGCAAGGAGGGGCCGTGCTCGCACATCGGCGCCGGCGTGGCCGCCGGGGTGGGGCAGGCGCTGCGGCTGAACGCCGAGCTGCGCAAGCGCCTGGTGGCCTGCGGCGTGAGCGCGGGCTTTGCCAGCGTGTTCGGCACGCCGATCGCCGGCGCGATCTACGGCGTGGAGATGCTGGCCATCGGCCGCATCCGGCACGACTTCCTGTTTCCGGGCATCGTGGCCGGCGTCACGGCCTTCGTCGTCAGCCGCTTCTGGGGCGTGCCGTATCCGGACTATCACATCGCCTTCGACGCGCGCTTCACCGAGCTGCTGTTTCTCAAGACCGTGCTGATCGGCGTGCTGTGCGGCCTGGCCGCATCCTGGTTCGTCGAGGCCCTGCACCTGGCGCGCCAGGGCTTCGGCTGGCTGGGGCGGCGCCTGGCACTGTGGCCGCCGCTGCTGCCGCTGCTGGGCGGCGTGGTGCTGGCGCTGCTGCTGGCCGTGCTGCCGCGCGAGTACATGGGCCTGTCTCTGCCGGTGATGGAGCGCGCGCTGCAGGGCCAGGCCATGCCCTGGCTGGGCTTCGCGGTCAAGATCGTGCTGGTGGCGGTCACGCTGGGCTCGGGCTTTTACGGCGGCATCGTCACGCCGCAGTTCGTCATCGGCGCGGTGCTGGGCGGCGCGCTGGCGCCCCTGCTGGGCATGCACGCGGCGCAGGGCGCGGCGGTGGGCATGGTAGCCGTGGTGGCGTCGGCCTCCAACACGCCGGTGGCGGCGGTGCTGATGGGGGTGGAGCTGTTCGGCGGCGGCTCCACGCTGTACGTGGCCGGCGCCTGCGTGTCGGCCTACCTGATGGTCGGCCATCGCAGCGTGTATCCGTCCCAGCACCTGGCCTACCCCAAGGCCGCGTGGTTCACCGCCCCGGCCGACCAGCCCGTGGGGCACGAGAAGGTGCAGCTGTCCTACGGCCTGCTGCGCTGGTGGCGCGAGGTGGTGCTGCCGTCGTGGCGGCGCGTGCGCGATCGCCTGCGCCGCCGCTGAGCGGCTCGTTCAGGCGGCCAAACCGAAGAACGCGCGCGCGTTGCCGTCCAGGATGCGCCGCTGCCCCTCGGCGCCCAGGAAGTCGCACGAGCGCACCAGCGAACCGGGCTGCTGCTCGCCCAGCGGGAAGGGCGCGTCGGTGCCCAGCATCACGCGGTCGGTGCCCATCACGTCGGTCAGCAGCCGGAGCGCGCCGGGGTCGAACACGGCGCTGTCGGTGTACAGGCGCCGCGCGTAGCTGGAGGGCAGCTCGGGGCAGTCCTGGCGCACGATGTCGCGGTGCTTCCAGGCGTTGTCCACCCGGCCCAGGGTGTAGGCGAAATTGCCGCCGCCGTGGGCAAAGCAGATCTTCAGCGATTGGGGAATGCGCTCCAGCGCGCCCGAGAGGATCAGCGACAGCATGCCCAGCTGCGTCTCGGCCGGCATGGCCACCAGCCAGGGCATCATCCATTGCTTCATGCGGCCGTCGGTCATCATGTCCCAGGGGTGGACGAAGACCGGGATGGCGTTGTCGGCGCAGAACGTCAGGAAGTCGATCAGGTCCGGATGGTCCAGGTCCTTCTTGCCCATGTGGTTGCCGATCTGCACGCCCAGCGCGCCGGCCTGCATGGCGCGCGCGGCCTCGGCCGTGGCCAGCTGCACGTCCTGCAGCGCCACCTGCGACAGCCAGCGCAGCCGCGCGGGGTGGGGCGCGCAGTAGGCGGCGGCCTTCTCGTTCATGCGCGTGGCCCAGTCGGCGGCGCGCGACGCCTCCCAGGCGTAGCCGAACATGACCGGCGTGGCGCAGACGATCTGCAGCGAGATGCCGGCCGCGTCCAGCCCGCGCACGCGCGCGTCGGGGTCCCACAGCTCGTCGTGCACCGGGCGAAACGGCCTGTCGCCCAGCATGATCTGGCCGGTCTTGCCATCGGCGTCCACCGTGAGCCAGGGCGCGCGCTCGGCGTCGACGGCGCGGGCCTCGGCCTGGCTGATGCGGGGGAAGAAGTGCGAATGGATGTCGATCATGGTGAGCGTGGGGGTTGGTTCTAGCCGGCCGAGAGGTAGCGGTGCTGAGCCGCCTTGTCGGCGCGCAGCGCGTCGGAGCTGCCGCTCCAGGCCACCTGGCCTTTTTCGACGATGTGGTGCTGCTCGGCCAGCTCGAGCAGGGGCGCCAGGTTCTTGTCCACCACCAGGATGGCCATGCCTTCGGCCTTGATCTCCCGCAGCGCCAGCCAGATCTCGCGCCGCACCAGCGGCGACAGGCCTTCGGTGGCCTCGTCCAGGATGAGCAGCTCGGGGTTGGTCATCAGGGCGCGGCCGATGGCCAGCATCTGCTGCTCGCCGCCCGACAGCTGGTTGCCGAAGTTGGACGCGCGCTCGGCCAGGCGCGGAAACAGGCGGTGCACGCGCTCCATGGTCCAGGCATTGGGCGCCCCGCGCTGGCGTCCGGTGGCCACCAGGTTTTCGCGCACGCTGAGGTTGGGAAACACCTGCCGCCCCTCGGGCACCAGGCCCAGGCCCAGCCGGGCGATCGCGTAGGGCGGGCGGCCCTGCACGGCCTGTCCCTTCCAGCGCACCGTGCCGCCCAGGGGCGTCAGCAGGCCCATGATGGTCTTGATGGTGGTCGTCTTGCCCATGCCGTTGCGGCCCAGCAGGGTCACGCACTGGCCCGGCGCCACCGCCAGGTTCATGCCGAACAGCACCTGGCTGGCGCCATAGCCGGCGGCCAGATCCTCGACTTCGAGCAGGTTCATTGAACGACCCTCCGCGCTGCGCGCCGTGGGATTCGCGCTTGGGAGCGGCCCGGCGCGCTCATGCCGGAATCTCCTCGTCGCCCAGATAGGCCTCGCGCACCAGCGGGTGCTGCCGGACCGCCGCCGGGTCGCCGCAGTAGATCACCCGGCCGTGGAACAGCACGCTGATGCGGTCGGCCAGCGCGAACACGGCGTCCATGTCGTGCTCGATCAGCAGGATGCCGTACTGGCCCTTCAGGCGCTGCAGCAGGGCCACGATCTGCGCCGACTCGACCGGCCCCATGCCGGCCATCGGTTCGTCCAGCAGCAGCACCTTGGGCTGCATGGCCAGCGCCATCGCCATCTCCAGCTGGCGCTGCTGCCCGTAGGCCAGCAGCGCGGCCGGGGTGTCGCGCTGCGCGCCCAGGCCGATCAGCTCGATCACCGCGTCGGCGCGCCGCACCAGCTCGGCCGTCTCGCGCGCCGGCTGCCAGAAGTGGTACGCATGGCCCAGGCAGCCCTGCACCGCGAGGATGACGTTCTCGAGCACGGTGAAGGGGCCGATGACCGAGGTGATCTGGTAGGAGCGCCCGATGCCCGCGCGCGCGCGCTCGGCCACGCCCAGGCTGTCGATGGACTGGCCCAGCAGCCGGATGCTGCCCGCGTCGTTCCTGACCTCGCCCACGATCTGGCTGATCAGGGTGGTCTTGCCCGCGCCGTTGGGGCCGATGATGGCGTGCACCTCGCCGGCGCGCACGTCCAGGTCGACGTGGTCGGTGACCAGCAGGCCGCCGTATCGCTTGACCAGCCCCTGAATGCTCAGCAGTGCCTGCGTCATGTCAGCGGCCTCCCCGGGCGGCCGGCGCATCGGAGAGGATGCCCCACAGCCCGTTCTTGAGGAACAGCACGATCAGCACGATGACCGGCCCCATGATGACCAGCCAGTGGTCGGTCAGGCCCTTGAGCCCTTCCTCCAGCAGCAGGAACACCAGCGCGCCGACCACCGGGCCCATCAGCGTGCCCATGCCGCCCAGCAGCACCATCACGATCAGCTCGCCCGACACCGTCCAGGCCATGTAGGCGGGCGAGGCAAACGAGGTGAGGTTGGCCAAAAAGAAGCCCGCCAGAGCGCACAGCAGCGCCGACACCACGTAGCCCACCAGCCGGTAGCCCAGCGGCGGCGTGCCGACGGCGTTGACCCGCCTTTCGTTGATCATGGTGGCGCGCAGCACCAGCCCGAAGCGCGAGGCCACCACGCGGCGCAGCAGCAGCAGCGCCACGGCCAGCGCCGCCAGCACCGACAAATACAGCGCGGTCTTGCTGCCCGTCAGCGCGCCGAAGCTGGACAGCCGCGCAATGCTCAGGCCCTCGTCGCCACCGTATTGCTTCAGGCCCACGGTGACGAAGAACAGCATCTGCGCGAACGCCAGCGTGATCATGATGAAGGCAATGCCCTGCGTGCGCAGCGCGATCAGTCCCACCGGCACGGCGACCACCGTCGTGACCAGCAGCACCAGCAGCAGGTGCGCCAGCCCGTTGTCCAGGCCGTGGTGCGAGGCGATCGCCACCACGTAGGCGCCGATGCCCATGTACATCGCGTGCCCGAAGCTGACCATGCCCCCGTAGCCCAGGGCCAGGTTGAGCCCCACGGCGGCCAGCGCGAACACCAGGATGCGCCCGACCAGGATCAGCACGTAGCTGTCGCCGCTCACGAGGCCATACACCGGAACCAGCACGAAAAAGGCTGCCAGCAAGGCCGTGAACACCGTGCGCCAGCGCGCCTTGGGCCAGCCCAGCAGCGTGGGCGCGGGCGATACCGCGGCGGAAGTTGAAGGCAATGACGACATGGGCAACACCTTCAACGGTTCTTGACCGGAAACAGGCCATCGGGCTTGAGCGCCAGCACCACCGCCATCAGGACGTAGACCGCCAGCGACGACAGGGCAGGCCCCAGCGTGTTGGCAGCCTCGGGGTCCAGCACGCCGCGCAGCAGGGCAGGCACCAGGGTGCGCCCCACGGTGTCGACCACGCCCACCACCAGCGCGCCCAGGAAGGCCCCGCGGATGGAGCCGATGCCGCCGATCACGATGACCACCAGCGTGGTGATCAGGATCGGGTCGCCCATGCCGGGCTGCACCGACATGATGGGCCCGACCATGGCGCCGGCCAGGCCGGCCAGGCCCGCGCCCAGCGCGAAGATGAAGGTGTTGAGCCAGCCGATGTTGACCCCCAGCGCCGACACCATGGCGCGGTTGCTGGCGCCGGCGCGGATCAGCATGCCGATGCGCGTGCGCTCGATCAGCAGGTACAGGCCCACGGCCACCGCCAGCCCGACGGCGATGATCAGCATGCGGTACACCGGGTAGTTGATGCCCAGCAGCGGCACCGAGGCCGAGAGCGAGTCGGGCAGCTCCATGAACACCGGCGAGGCGCCCCAGATCATGCGCGCCAGCTCGTTGGCGAACAGCACCAGGCCGAAGGTGGCCAGCACGTGGTCCAGGTGGTCGCGCCGGTACAGCGCGAACAGCCCGGCGCGGTCGACCAGCACCCCCAGCACGAACACCCCGCCAAACCCGGCCAGCACCGCCAGCACGAACGAGCCCGTGGCGTTCCAGGCGGCGGCGGCGAAATAGGCGCCGAACATGTACAGCGCGCCGTGCGCCAGGTTGACGAAGCTCATGATGCCGAACACCAGCGTCAGGCCCGCCGCCATCAGGAACAGCAGCACGCCGAACTGCAGGCCGTTGAGCGTCTGGATCAGAAGCAGTTCAGGCGTCATGCGGTACCGGGCCCTTGGTGCGGGATGAAGTCGTAGGCATAGTGCGTGCCCTCCGCGGTTGGTACGCAGCGCAGCCGCCCGGCGGTCGGGTCGGGAAAGTGCGCTGGAAACAGCAACGTCCGCTGCCGTGCATGCTGCTGCAGAAAAGCCAGGCGCGTGGCGCGCGCCTGGTCGGCGTCAAAGCAAAAGCGCGTGCTCCAATGCGGAAATCGGCATTGCAGCGGGTGGTGCAGCAGATCGCCGGTGATCAGGGCTTGCTGGCCTTCGCTGTCGATGGCCACGCAGACGTGGCCCGGCGTGTGGCCGGGGGTGTGGACCAGGGCAATGGCCTCGTCGATGCGGTGATCGGACGGCACCCGGTCGGCCAGGCCGGCCTCGAAGATGGGGCGCACGCTGTCTTCGACGTAGTCTCCCGTGCGCTGCAGGGCCTGGCGTCCGGCGTCCGAACTCCAGTAGGCGTATTCCGGCTCGACGAACAGATAGCGCGCGCGCGGAAACGTCGGCTCCCATTGCCGGCCCACCCGCCGGGTATGCCAGCCCACGTGATCCACGTGCAGGTGGGTCGAGAGCACGATGTCGACATCCTGCGGCGCCACGCCCGCGGCCTGCAGCCGGTCGAGCCAGTGCCATTGCCTGCCGTCGAAGTCCGGCCGCGCCCGCTGCTTGCAGTCGCCCACGCAACTGTCGACCAGGATGGTCTTGCCGCTGCTGCGCAGCACGAAGCCCTGCATGGTGATGACCAGCCGGTCGCTGGCGGCGTCATAGAGGGCGGGGCCCATCCATGCGCGCTGCGCCGAGATGCTTTCGGGGGTGGATTCGGGATAAAGCTCGGCGGGGCGCAGCAGCGGCCCGCTGGCTTCGACCACCAGGATGACCTCGACGGCGCCGATGCGAAAGCGCCGGGCCGTGTCGGTCATCGGCTCACCCTCGCCTGGCACCGCAACGCCATCCCGTCCGTGCTCAGTACTTGCACTCGCTCACGTAGGCGTCGCGGTGCGCCTTCAGCGGCGTGGCGATGGTCTTGAGCGAGACGCGGCCGGCGCTGTCCTTGGCCACCTGGAAGACGTGGAAGTCCTGGATCGGGTAGCCGTTGACGTCGAACTTGTAGGCCCCGCGCAGCGACGCATAGTCGGCGGCGCGCAGCGCGTTGCGGAAGGCCTGCTTGTCCGCGGTCTTGCCGCCGGTCTTCTTCAGCGCGCTGTCGATCAGCAGTGCCGAGTCGTAGGCCTGCGCCGCGTACTGCGAGGGGATGCGGTTGTACTTTTTCTCGAACGCGGCGACGAAATTCTTGCTGGTCGCGTTGTCGAAATCAGGCCCCCAGAAGGTGCCCGTGACGGCGCCCAGGGCCGTGTCCTTGAGGGCCGGCAGCGTGGTGCCGTCGACGGTGGAGGCCGACACCAGCGGGATCTTGCCCAGCAGGCCGGCCTGCTTGTACTGCTTGATGAAGTTCACGCCCATGCCACCGGGGTAGAACACGTAGACCACGTCGGGAGCGGCCGCCTGCAACTGGGCCAGTTCGGCCGAGTAGTCGGGCTGGTTCAGCTGGGTGTACACCTCGCCGGCCACGCTGCCCTTGTACAGGCGCTTGAAGCCGGCGATCTGGTCACGGCCGGACTGGTAGTTGGGCGCCAGCAGATAGGCCTTCTTGTAGCCCTTGTCGTTGGCGTAGGCGCCCATCACCTCGGCCTGCTCGTCGTTCTGCCACGAGGCGAAGAAAAAGCCCTTGTTGCACTGCTTGCCGGCCAGCGGCGCCGGGCCGGCATTGGAGCCGACGAAGGTCATGTCGGCATCGGCCAGCGGCTTGGCAATGGCCATCATGACGTTGGAGAAGGTCACGCCGGCCACCAGGTCGACCTTGTCCTTCTCGATGAACTTCTGCACGATCTGCACGCCCACGTCGGGCTTGAGCTGGTCGTCTTCCTTGATCAGGTCGATCTTCTGGCCGCCCAGCTTGCCGCCGTGCTGCTCCAGCGCCAGCGCGAAGCCGTCGTACATGTCCTGGCCCAGCGCCGCGGCGCTGCCCGACATGGTGGCCATGAAGCCGATCTTGACGTCGGCGTGGGCCAGGCCCGACAGGGCCGCCGCGGACAGGGCCACGGCCAGGGGTTTGAGAAAGAGCTTCATGTGTGTCTCCTGAGATGTATGGAACGATCGGTGCCTGACCAACGACCGGCGCGCCAGTGCCACGCGGCCGAATTAACTACAGATATAAATATTTGATAAATAAACAATTAAATCCATAGGGATTTCTCCCTGGGTGCCTGATGAGCCAGCACCCGGTCAGGCATGCGCCTGCCGGATGGCATGCCAGGCCGCGTAGTCCTTGCCCGGGTGCACGGTGCCGCAGTGCTTGCAGGTTCTTTCGGCGTCGCTCAAGGCATAGAAGACCTCGTAGGTGCGCGGCAGGTCGGCCACCAGGTCCTGCAGCTCCATGCTGGCGCCCCACACCAGGGTGGCGCACTTGGGGCAGTACCAGTTCAGGGTGTCGATGGCGGCCTTGGGGCGCTTGAGCTCGACCAGGAAGCACAGGCCGTTCGGGTCGGGGCGCTGCGGCGAGTGCTGCAGGTGCGGCTCCATCAGCCACACGTCGCCTTCCTTCAGGTCGATGCGGTCGAACTTGCCGCGGTCCCAGATGTTGAGGTAGGCCGTGCCCTTGATCTGGTAGAAGATTTCTTCCGTCGGGTTGTCATGAAAGTCGGTGCGCGTGTTGCCGCCGCCCACCATGTTGATGATGTAGTTGCCGTCCGGAAACAGCGCCGCGTTGTTGACCGGGGGCTTGAGGCTGGCGCGGTTGGCGTCGACCCAGCCCATCAGGTTCTTGGGCAATCCGTACTTGGGGTTCATGGTGTGTCTCCGTGCGGGTGGAAAGGACAGGGCGTTCAGGCTTGCACCGGCTTGTAGGCCACGGCCTTGATCTCGATCAGCAGGTGCGGGTGCGGCAGCTGGTGCACCGCCACCGTGGTGCGGGTGGGGCCGTCGTAGTCGAAGAACTCGCCCCACACCTCGTTGTAGCCGCCGAAGTCGTTCATGTTGACCAGGAAGGTCTGCGCCTCCACCAGGTCGCTCAGTTCGGCGCCGGCGCTGCGCAGGATGTCCTGGATGTTCTCGATCACCGCGCGCGTCTGCACCCGGATGTCCAGCGTGGTCACGCCCATGGCGTCGGCCTGGGCGCCGGCAAAGCTGTTGTCGGGGCGGCGCGAACTGGTGCCCGAGACGTACAGGAAGTCGCCCGCGCGCTTGATGTGCGGAAACTTGCCGCGCGGCGTGGCCTTGCCGCTGACCACCGTGGCCTGGGCGCTCTTGTCCTGGTGGGTGCTCATGGGCGTCTCCTTCAGACCTTGATGCAGATGTTGCTGGTTTCGGAATAGAAGTCCAGCGACCAGCGCCCGCCCTCGCGGCCGATGCCCGACAGCTTGACGCCGCCGAAGGGCGTGCGCAGGTCGCGCGAGAACCAGGTGTTGACCCACACGATGCCCACGTGCAGCCGGGGGCCGACGCGGTGCGCACGCGAGAGGTTGGTGGTCCATACGCTGGCGGCCAGGCCGTAGTCGCTGGCGTTGGCGCGCCGCAGCACCTCGTCCTCGCTGTCGAAGGGGGCAATGTGGCACACCGGGCCGAACACCTCCTCGTTCAGGCAGCGCGCGCCGTCGGGCAGGCCGGTCCAGATGGTGGGCTGCACGAAGGCGCCGCCATCGCGCTCGTCGCCGAAATGCGGTACGCCGCCGCCGGTGACCACGGTGGCGCCTTCCTCGACGGCCAGCCGGTAGTACGACAGCACCTTCTCGCGGTGCTCGCGCGAGATCAGCGAGCCCATGTCCACGCCCGGCTCGTCGGGCCAGCCGATCTTCAGGGCCTCGGTGCGCGCCTTCAGCGCGGCGACGAAGCGCTCGAAGATCGGCCGCTCCACGTACACCCGCTCCGAGCACAGGCAGACCTGGCCGGTGTTGGTGAAGCTGGAGCGGACGACGCCCTCGACCGCGGCGTCGAAGTCGCAGTCGGCAAACACGATGGCGGCGTTCTTGCCGCCCAGCTCGAAGGAGACTTCCTTCACCCCGTCGGCCACCGTCTGCATGATGGCCGCGCCGGTGCGCGATTCGCCGGTGAAGGTGACGGCGTCGATGCCCGGGTGGCGCGTCAGCGCCTCGCCGGCCGAGCCGGGTCCGAAGCCGTGCACCACGTTGAACACGCCCGGCGGCACGCCCGCCTCGTCGAAGGCCTCGGCGATCAGCGTGGCCGACGAGGGCGTTTCCTCCGACGGCTTGCAGACGATGGCGTTGCCGCAGATCAGCGCCGGCGCGGCCTTCCAGGTCAGCGACAGGATGGGCAAATTCCACGGCGAGATGCTGGCCACCACCCCCAGCGGCTTGCGCGTGGTGTAGTTGATCAGCCGGGTGCCGTCGGCCAAGTTGGTTTCGAAGAAGTCGCCGTGCGCGGTCTTGCCCAGGTCGGCGAAGGTGCGGAAGTTGGCGATGCCGCGGTACACGTCCAGCTTGCGCGCCTGCGCCAGCGGGCGGCCGGTGTCGGTGATCTCGGCGGCCAGGAAGTCGTCGAAGCGTCGCTCGATCACGTCGGCCACGCGGTGCAGCGCGGCGGCGCGCTCTTCGACCGTCGAGCGGCCCCAGGGGCCCTCGTCCAGCGCCCGGCGCGCGGCACGCACGGCACGGTCCACCAGCGCGGCGTCGGCCTCGTGCACCGGCGCCAGCACGCGGCCGGTGAGCGGGCTGACGTTGTCGAAGGTCTTGCCGGTGGCGATGAAGGCGCCGTCCACGTAGTTGCGGATTTCGACCAGCGAGGGTGGCAGTGCGAAGCGTTCGGTCATGGTGGGTTCAGTCTAGGCCGCGCACGCTTGCCTTACAAGCGAAGATTTCGCCCCTTGTTATAAACGGCAGGAATATTTCAACGGCCGCGGCCCAGGCGCTCGCCCACCGCCCGCAGCGCCGCCAGAAAGCGCTCGGTGGCGGCGCTGGGGGCGCGGTCGGCGCGCACCGTGTAGCCCACGGCGCCGAACGCGCCCAGGCCGTGGATGGGCAGCACCGCCAGCTGGCCCAGCTGGGCAAAGCGCTCGGCCGCGGCCTGCGGCATCAGCGCCACCATGGAGCCGCCGGCCAGCAGCGCCAGGTTGGTCAGGATCGACACCGACTCGATGCGCCGCGCCGGCAGCCCCGCCGCGCCGAAAAAGGCGCGCACCGAGGGCCAGGCCATGGAGTCGGGCGTGGGCACGATCCAGTCCAGCGCCATCAGTTCGGCCAGCGCCAGCTTGCGCCGGCGCGCCAGCGGGTGCTGCGCGCCCACCACCACGCGCAGCGCCTCCTCGTACAGGGGCTGGTGGGCCAGCCGCGCGGGCTCGGTGCCGGCCGCCGCCAGCGCCGCCGGGCCGGGCAGGGCGCCCACCACCACGTCCAGCTCGCCGCGCGCCAGCAGCGGAAACAGCAGGGTGTTGGGCCCCACGCGCACGGTCACCACCACGTCGGGCGCGCCGCGGCGCAGCCGCTCGATGGCCTCGGGCAGCAGCGCGGCCGAGGCGCTGATCA
>OFJB01001130.1_pt1 | contig 11081 bp, 8 predicted proteins | sample 1775081 | NCBI WGS metagenome assembly OFJB01 (sample SAMN08195771, study PRJEB24354) | sludge metagenome | isolation source: initial sludge from phenol fed wastewater aerobic bioreactor | place: India: Nagpur | collected 2016-06-05 | reverse complement strand
TCGGGCGCGGGAGCGGCTGGCCGTCCGCGCGCGTCACGCCCGCGGCCGCCCAGCGCGCGTAGCTCTGGTTGCCGCTCTTGGCTGCGGTGGCGCCGCGCACCTCGTAGCCCCAGTGCTCGCCGCGGCGATACTTGCCGCGCTTGACGAGATAGCGCGCGCTGGAGCCGAGCGCGTCGTCGGGCCGGCCGAACGGCGAGACGCGGCCGTCGCCGTCGTAATCGATGCCGACATTGAGCCAGACCTCCGGCATCCATTGGGTGTGCCCCATGGCGCCGGCCCACGAGCCGCGCATCTCCTCCGGCGTGCTCCAGCCCTTGTCGACGATGCGCAGCGCGTTGAGCAGCTCGGTCTCCCAGTAGCTGCGGCGGCGCGGCTCGTTCCACGCCAGCGCCGCGAGCGAGGGAAACACCGGGCGCATGTGGTTCTGCTGCACCAGCGGATCGCCATAGGCGCTCTCCACGCCCCACAGCGCCAGCAGCGTGCCGCGCTCGACGCCGAAGTCCTTCTCGATGCGGGCGAACAGCGCCTGATGCTTCTGCAGCGCCGCCTTGCCGGCGGTGAGCCGCCAGTCCGAGACGCGGCGGTTGATGTACTGCCAGAGCTGCTCGCTGAATTCCGGCTGCTTGCGCAGCTTCTCGAACACGCTCATGTCCGGTTCGATCCGGCTCAGGCAGCGGATGTAGGTGCTCTCCGAGATGCCCCGCGCCAGCGCGCGGGCGCGGAACGCCTCGCGCCATGTATCGAAGCCGGATGGCGCGGCGAGCGCGCCTGCCGGGCACGCCATCAGCGCGCCCGCGCCGAGCGCGGATCGCAGCACCGCGCGGCGGGTCGGATGGGCGGGGAAGGCGGAATCCTGCGGCATGGCGCGAGTGTAGCGCCTTGGCCGGATTCGGCCAAAGGCCAAACCGCCGCTCAGCGGGCGTTGCCCTCGGCCGGCGGCATCGCATGCGCCACCGCCGGCGCGTCGGGCGGCGGCGGCACGTATTCGCGGCCGCGGCCGCCGATCAGCCGCTCATAGGCCGAGATCAGCGTGACGTAAGGGTTGACCCACAGCCAGCCGTCGCGCGTGAACACCTGGACGTCGAAGTGCAGATGGCTGGTGGTGCCGCCGGGATGGTCCTGATAGTTCGAGACCACGCCGATGCGCTCGCCCTCGATCACGCGCCGGCCGTGCAGCACGCCGTCGGCATCGAGCCGCGCCGGGTTCATGTGCATGTAGCGGAAGCGGACATGCTCGTTGCGGCCGTTGACGAGCAGATAGACCGACTGCTGCGCGGGGCCGCGGACCACCACCGCGTCGCGCACGGCGACCCGGCGCAGGCCGTCGGCGTCGCGTTCGGCCTCCGCCGAGACGACCGCGGTGTACGTCGCGACCGCGACGCCGAGCCCGGCGGCCGTGCGCGCGAGCGCCACCGCGAGGTGCGCGTCGTCCATCTGGGCGTCGTAGTAGCGCAGCGCCCCGACGAGCGTGTCGTCGCGCAGGTCGGGGAACTGCTCGAGCGCCTCGGCCGCCGACAGCCGCGCGTGCCCGGGCAACAGCCCCGAGCGCGCCAGCCCGTCGTACGCGGTGAGCCCCGCGCCCATGTACAGCCGGTCCCAGCCGTGCCGCAGGGGGACGAGGAACGGCAGCGGCCGCACGAGCCGCGGGGCGAGCCGGGTCAGCAGCAGCTCGCGCTCGGCCAGCGCCTCGCGGACGAGGACGACGTCGCCGGTCTGCAGGTAGCGCAGCCCGCCGTGGACCAGCTTCGAGGAACGACTGGACGTCCCGCCCGCGATGTCCCCCGCGTCGACGAGGGCGACCTTCAGCCCGCGCGCGGCCGCGTCGAGCGCGGTGCCGCAGCCGGTCGCGCCGGCGCCCACGACGAGCAGGTCGAACGTGTCGTCGGCGAGCGCGGCGAGCGCCCGGGTGCGCGCCGCGGCCCCGAGGGCGTCGGGGCGTTCCGCGCTCATGGCTTCGGCAGCAGGGCGAGCCGCGCGTCCACGTCGAACGAGAAGTCGTCGATCGTGCTCATCCCCGGGAACGGGAGGTGGACGGTGCCCATGCTCGCCGAGCCGGCGAGCGAGATCTCGTCGTACGGCGAGTGCTCGGGGCCGACGGGCGTGACGCTGAGGTCAATCGCCACCTCGATCGTGCCGGCCACGGCCTGCCCGGCGACCTGGATCGGCGGTCCGGCCGCACCGGCGCCGTCGTACGTCAGCACGTGGGCGTCGTACTTCGACACGATGCTGCGGGCGGCGGCCTGCGTGAGGAAGTTGCCGGTGCGCAGCTGGTCGAGCGCGAGGCGCAGCGTGAGGCGGGCCTGGTCGCCGTCCAGGTGCAGCTCGCCGCCGGAGACGGGGGCGGTGATGTCGATCGTCATGATGCCGGCGGAGCCGCTGCGCAGGCGCACGGCAGCGCCGTCGACCGTGTGAACCGTCCAGATGACCGTCATACGCCCACGGTACCCAGCGGTGGCCGGGGCGCCACCGCGCGCACGCGGCCGGCTCCCGGGGGGCGTCAGTCGATCGCGACGACGCGGTTGCGACCGGCCTTCTTCGCGAGGTACATCGCGTCGTCGGCCCGCTCGATGAGCTGGTCGGAGGTCTCTCCCGACCGCCGGACCGTGACGCCGATGCTCAGCTGCGGCATCACGGACACGCCGCCCCCGATGCTGACGGGCTCCGCGGCCAGCGTGCGGATCTTCTCCGCGACCGCGGCGGCGTCCGCCAGGGAGCGCACGCCGGGCAGGAGGACGAGCAGCTCGTCGCCGCCGATCCGGGCGGCGTGGTCGGCGTCGCGGATGACGGAGGACAGCCGCTGGCCGAGGGTCCGCAGCACGTCGTCGCCGGCCGCGTGGCCGTAGGCGTCGTTGATGTCCTTGAAGTGGTCGACGTCGCAGAACAGGACCGCCGTGTGCGCGCCCTGCCGGGGCGTGTGCGTCGTCGCGGCCGCGATCCGACGGAACGCCTCGGAGCGGTTGAGCAGGCCGGTGAGGTCGTCGTACCGGGCACGGCGGTCGAGCTCGGCCTCGACCTCGATCAGGTCGTCGATGACGCGGCAGGTGGCGATGAGCCCGGCCATCGCCCCGTCGGCGTCGACGTAGGGCTGGGCGTGCGCCTCCACCCAGTGCGTCTCGCCCGCCGGGGAGACGGCCCGCACGCGGAAGACGCGGTCGGCGCCGGCCATCACGGCCTTGAGGATGCCGCCGACCCATGACCGGTCGTCGGGCGCGAGGCAGGCGCTCGCCTCCCGGCCGAGCCACGCGGCGGCCGACAGGTCGAACTCGCGCTCGACGGACGGGGAGATCCAGTCGATGCGCCGGTCCTTGACGAGCACCACGACGTCGGCGGTGTTCTCGGCCAGCAGCCGGTAGCGCTCCTCCGACGCGGCCAGCAGGCGCTCGGCGGCCGCACGCTGCCGGTCGATCTCGACCCGTTCGGTCACGTTCCGCCACGCGATCGAGATTCCGTCGAGCACCTTGACGATGCGCGCGTCGAGGTAGGTCGTCACGACCCCGTCGTCGTTCGACTCGGGGCGGGCGGTCCGCTGCGCGGGTTCGCCGGTCTCGGCGACGCGCGCGAACTCGGCCAGCCGACTCGCCGGACCACGCTCCGGGAACAGCGCGCTCAGGCGCTTGCCGATGAGCTCGGCGCGCGTCAGGCCCATGCTGCGGAAGGCCGCGGGGTTGGCCTCGATGCACTCGAAGTCGACGATCGTGCCGCCGCCATCGCGGACGGCGGCGAGGATGACCCGGCCGTCGAGCTCCGCGTCGAGCTCCGCGGTCAGCAGCGTGGTCAGGCGCAGGGTCGTCTCGATCGCCCGCGCCTCCGGCTCGACGTCACGCCACGCGTCGACGCGCACGGTCGGGTGCTCCGTCGTCCGCGGCACCGTCACGGTGCGGCCCGAGAGCCGGCGGTAGCTGCCGTCCGCGCAGCGGACCCGGGTCGCGAACCCCGGCGGCAGCGCCACGGCTCCACGCTCCGGGGGTTCGGCAGGGAGGGCACCCGCGCGGTCGTCGGGGTGGACGAGGTCGGCGAACCGGGTGCCGTGCAGCTGGTCCGCCCGCCAGCCGAGCACCTGCTCGACGCTGGGCGATACCCACTCGACGACGTCGTCGACGGTGGACTCGACGATGAAGTCGGCCGCGTTCTCGGACACGAGGCGGAACTGCTCGGTACGCGCGACCGCCGCCGTGACGTCGACGACCTGGGACAGCAGGACGCGGAGGGCGCCGGACGGTTCGCGGAGGGCGGTGACGGTGAGGTCGCCCCAGACGAACGTGCCGTCCGGACGCAGGTAGCGCTTGAGCAGGCGGAACGACTCGCGCGTGCCGGCGATGATCTCGTCGACCAGTTCCTGGTCCGCGCCGACGTCGTCGGGGTGTGTGAGCTCCTGCCAGGAGCACCGGGTGAGCTCCTCCACCGCCCGGCCGAAGAGCGCGCACATCGCGTCGTTGGCCCACAGGAAGGCGCCGGCGGGAGCGACGAGGCAGGAGGCGATCGCCGACCGCTCGAGCGCCTGCTGAAGCAGGAACTGCTCCGCCGCAGCCTCCGGGGCCTCTGCGCGGCCAGACGCGTCGCGATGCTCACGAGCCATGCGTCGTGACCCTCCCGACCTCCGCCAACGTTGATGGCGAACTTTGCCACCAAACGGGCCCGTGCGCACGGCTGGCGCCCCACACAGGAACGCCGCCGTCTCGCCCGGCAGCGGTCGTCAGCCGCCGACTCGCCACGACGCTCGCGGATCGTTAGGTGACTTACCGACCCATTCCACGAAACCGGCTTCTCTCAATGCGCCGAGATGCCTGAGTACAGTCGGCCGAGACGCTCCGACGATGTCAACCACGTCTCCAGTACTCAGGTTGTCACTCTCTCGAAGAGCTATGAGTATCTGCTGCTGCAGCAGCGGGAGGCTGGCCGCGAGTTGGCGCTCGACCGGCGCTCCCGACAGCGTGAGTTGCACGCTCCCGGCGGTCTGGTGGTACATCGGGTCCTGAAGTCCGGCGGCTCGCATCTCGTCGAACATCCGTCGGATACCTTCACCGAGTTCCTGTGTGATCCTGAGATCGGTGCAGACGCGCGCGATCCGGGGGTTTCGGGCGAATCGTGTTATCTCACGGGGATCACCGAGGTCCACGAGGCCGGGAAACCGACCGGGACTCTCGATCACGATTCGATCGTCGTATATGTCGACGTGGATGTAGTCGCCCTGGGCGCTGTACGAACGATGCACGGCCGCGTTGACAAGGCCTTCGAGCCACGCATCCTCGGGGACGAGACCAACGTCCTCGAATCGCCCCGACGCCTGCAATGCTCGTCGAGTGGGTTGCCACTCGCGAACTCGATCACGGGCTTCGTCCAGCATTTTCGGCAACGGACCTTCGACCCGGTCATCACCGACGAGGTTCTGTCGCGATCCCGACTCCCTTCTCGTTCCGCGGAAGCGGCACACGCGCATCTGCACCGATGGCAATTCCCGCTCTGGATGACGTCCAAACAGCACCAGTCCTGCGACGGTTAGACGTCCAGCGACCGCCAGACCTCGAGCAACCATCAGCTGATCAGGGTCGTCCACATCGAGGGCATGTGCGTAGCCCTCGATCAGTTCGCGGTCGGCCTCGGCCACAAACTCCGCAGTCGGGGTCGTCTCGAACGTCGACTGGCTCTTGTCGTAGAGCAGCTCCCGACGCTGCACGTAGGTGAGCCGGTGATTCTCGTCGCCGATCCGCAAGAACGCTTCGTCCCGGGTGGTCGTGTGCACCACTCGCCCGGGTGGGACTTCGATGACCAGGAGATGATCTGCTGTGCCGTCGGCACGCGTGAATGCGAGCAGGCGAGGCCGGGTAGCAACGGTCGGTTCAGTGAAGTCGACCGCCGCTTGCTGTAGCTCGTTGAGGTGCCTCGCGTCGGAATCGACGCCCTCCACTACTCCGCCACTGAGGCCGATCGCGATGGATCCTCCGTCGGCGTTCGCGAACGCGATCAGAGTCTCGGCAAGCTTCCTGGGCTCGACGCGGAACGACTTGCGGTCGTACCACTGACTCTCCGGCAACTGCAGAAGCGCATCTGCGAGCCGTTCAGGCGGCTCAGCAAGCGCGTTGTCGATGTCTCCCGCAGCCACCATTCTACTATAACACTTTAATAGTAAATGCGGGTCTAGAGAGCGTCATGTGGTCTACACCGTCTACTCTCACGGCCACTCTCACGAAGACTTAACACCGTCGTTAGAGCTTCCCGTCGCACGACGGAGCACCACGCCGATCACGAGGCCGATGACCACGCCGGTGACGTTGTCCACGACGTCGCGCCAGTCGGCGTCGCGGTTGAGCGGGCCGACCAGGTACTGGGTTCCCTCGACGACGAGGGGAAGCATCAGCGCGACGAGGAGGAGCACCCCGCGCAGACGCCGGCGTCCGACGAGCCCGACGCCGACTCCCAGCGGGACGAACAGAGCCACGTTCAGGGTGCGCTCGTCGACGGGCCACCACTGCCATGGCCACCGCCACAGGCCCGATGCGGGCGCGACCGGGACGGGGTGCGCCGGCAGCTGCGGCACCGCGACGGCCCCGTCAGGGGCACCACCGAGGGGCGTCAGCGTGACGGCGACCACGAGGGCGAGGGCCGCGAGGAGCAGGAAGGCAGCCCAGGTCGGCATCCGCAGGGACCTGCCGACCGGTCGGGCCGCCCATGCTCCAGCCAGGAGCCCGACGGCGAGCACCGGGAACGCCCACGGGAAGGTGTGCACTGCGCAAGACTCCCGCGCCGCCGGTTAGAGATCGGCGCCGGGACGGAACCGTCAGCCGCTACGACACCCGGCCGCTGGTCGACACGACGGTGTTGAAGAAGTACGGGGACTTTTTGTCCGCGCCGCTGGCGAGCCGGATCGGGACGGTGCCGTTCTTCGTCAGGCGGATCACCGGAAGCTGGGCCCGACCCTGGGCGTCCGTGATCGTGGACGGACCGATGGTGACCCAGCGACCGTTGATCCGCGCGCTGACGATGTAGCGGACGGTCTTCTTCAGGTGGGTGGGCACGAACGCGAGAGGGGCTCCGCGACGGACCGAGACCTTCTGCCCCTCGGCCGGCGTCGTCGCCAACGGCCGCACGAGCTTGCGCGGGGTGGTCTGGTTGGCGGTCTCCTGGCTCACGACGACGATCGCGCCGCCGGCCAGGACCGTCGGGTTGGTGGGGTTCGGCGGGTACGCCAGGGCCGTCGGCGCCGCGACGACGACAGCGAGTGCGACGGATGCGACGGCCGCACCGACGCGGGCGATTCGTGACGTCATGGAGGTCCCCCCTGCAGGTGTGCGTCGACCGTACCGCCGCGAACCGCACACGAGGTTGGCGCGAGACGGGGGCTCGACGGCGCATTCGAGCCCAATTAAGTCGTCGTTCAGCATCGGTCGACCACGGAGGCGGAAACGACGGTCGGGATGGCCATCGGCTCCGCCAGGACCCGCGGTGCGACCCCGAGCACCGAGGGCTCGCGGAAGGACAGCTCGATGGTTCGGCTCTGGCCGCGATCGAGCGGGACCACCGCCCACCATGCGAGCCGCTCGCCGTCCACGTCGGGGTACATCTGCAGGGGCTGGCCGTCGAGGGTCGCGGTCTCGTCCTCCGACCCGACGGGCGGGTAGAGGTGCACGAGCATGCTCGTGGAGCCGCGGGGTGCGTCCTTCACGTCGCCCCGGGAGTAGTTGTCGTACGGCCACCCTCGGCGGTCACGCGGCAGATCGGCCGGCGCGTCGTTGCGCATCGTCACCCGCAGCCGGGACTGCTGCATCGAGGACGTCGAGCAGCGGCCCGCCTCGTAGTCGACCGTCGTCGCGACGAACGCGTCCATCTTGTTGCCGGCGGAGTTGTTGAACGTGACGGCGACGGTCGGGCCGCGCTCCTGGGGAAGCACCCCACCGACACCGGTGCGGGCAAGCCACTCCTCCTCCGCCGCGTCTGCGCTCCACGCCCGCACGCGGCCGGCATCGACCGGCTCCCGCAGGCTGTCGGCGAGGATGGCGAGGTCGAGGCCGCCGTCGAGGACCCGCTGGAGGACCGCGCCAACGATGGCCATCGACACCCGGTCGCGCTCGGCGGGATCGGGGTACTCCGCGTACACGTCGACGAGGAAGAAGCGCTCGACATCGTCCGCGGTGAGCGTGCGGCCGTCGACGTCGACCGGCCCGGTGGCCCGCATGATCGCGGCGACCACGGCCGGGTCGATCGCGACGACGCCGTCGACGTCCACACCGCGGGCCTTCATGCCGGCCACGCTCAGCCGTGCCACGAACGGGAAGTGCGGGCTGAGGTTGTAGTCGCTCCAAGCGGTGAGGAACTTGCCCCACATGACGCGCTCGTCCTCGGTCGCGGCATCTTCCGGAATGGGCGTGGACGCGAGGTCGGCGCTCGTGCCCGTGGACTCGACCGTGAGCCGGCCGCCGTCGGCCCGGATCACGACGTAGCCGCCGACGAACCCGCCACTGCCTCGGGCCTCGGCGGGGTTCTGCAGCAGCACGAGCCACGAGCGTTCGCCGTCGGCACCCAGCAGCCCGGGCAGCCGGGCCGCCGCCGTGGCGGCGTCGGCGACCACCGGCGCGGCGTCGGACAGTGCGTCGCGCAGCTCGGTCAATGGATCGGCGACCTCGGGCCGCACGTCAGCGAGGTCGACGGATGCCAGTCGAGCTCCCGCACCGTCAGCCGCGACGGCGAAGCGCTGCAGCAGCGGGGCCACCTCGGCGATCGCCGTCACGTCGAACGTGCCGTCGGTGCGGCGAAGATCGCCGCCGACGATGCGCTGGGCGTAGGGCGCCAGGGGCTCGGCCGCGGCAAGGAGGCTGCTCGCCGCATCGGCGAGGTCGTTCACCGCGCCGGCCGTGGGCCCGATCCACGGCAGCGCCGCGAGGACGCGCCACGGCACCCTGTCCGTCGCGGCTGCGAGCTCATCGACCTCGGCGCGGGCGGGGGCTACACCGTTCACGGCCGCAACCCAGTCCTTGGACTCGATGTCCTGCCGGATCGAGGTCAGCGAGGCGGACGCTGCCTGCGCCTGGTGGTACGTGCCGAGCCACGACGCCCCCAGCCACGCGGCCACGGCGAGCACGACCACGCCGAGGGCGCCGAGAACGGCCCAGGTCACGCCACGAGAACGCGAGCGCCGATCCGAGACCATCGCCCTCCCGCCCTCGCTTCTGTGGCGAGCCTGCCGCACCGACGCACGCGCGGAGCACGCGACCAGCCCGCGGTTCAGTGCCGATTCAGGGGCGTGCCATGCGCCGGAAAGCGGATGCACGCGGCCCGGTTGAGCGGCCTATGGCCCGCCCATACGTTCGACCCGCGGGCTGGCCCGCGGCCGAGCCGGGGGGCAACGGATATGTCGATCGACCACGTCGAACCGGACGCCACTCCGGCGACCCTCGACGCCGTCGCGCCGGCCCCCGCAGCCAAAGCCGAAGCCCAAGCTGCCACCCTGCCCTCCGCCGAGGCCACCACCGTCACGTGTGCCGCACCTCCGCGTGCGGAGCGCGGCGACCACTGGTACCGGCGCACCGTCCTGCGGGTCGACGTCCTCGCGATCGCCATCGCGCTGGGCGCGACCCTTGTGGTCCGCTTCACGATCAGCGGGGAGCTCCGCCACCTGGACATCGCCGTTGCCGGGTTCCTCGTCATGATGGCCGGCCTGTGGCTCGCGAGCCTCGCCGTCGTGGGCGCCTACGACACCCGACGGATCGGCGTCGGCACCGAGGAGTACAAGCGCGTGGCCGGCGCCACGGCGATCGCGTTCGGACTGGTCGCCACGGCCTCCTTCCTCGCGAGCGCGGACATGTCCCGGATCTTCGTCGCGGTCGCCATGCCGGTCGGGCTCGTCCTCCTGCTGTTGGGGCGACGCAGCTGTCGCGCCGTGCTCCACCGGATGCGTGCGCAGGGCCAGCACCTCGCGCCGACGCTCGTGATCGGGGCCGACGGTCAGCGCGCACGCCTGACGCACGCCCTGGATTCCTCCCCGGTCGCCGGGTTCCGCGTCGTCGCCCACATGGCGCTTCCGCCCGAGACCGGTGACGCCCGGGACGCGTGGTTCGCTGCTGTGAGCCGGACCATCGACGAGCAGCGAATCGAGGCCGTCGCGGTCGCGCAGCGGTCCGAACTCGACCCGCACTTCATCCGGGAGCTGGCCTGGCGGCTCGAGGACCCCCAGGTCGACCTCCTGGTGGATCCGGGCATCGCCGACATCGCCGGGCCGCGGTTGTCCATCCGGCCGGCGGCGGACATCGCCCTGGTCCACCTGGACGAGCCTCAGCTGACGGGCCCGAAGCGCGCGATCAAGCGGTCGATGGACATCGTCGGCGCCGGCGTCGCCCTGATCTTGCTCACACCGGTTCTGATCGTGCTGAGCCTCCTCGTACGGTGCACGTCGCGCGGGCCGGTCATCTTCACCCAGATCCGCATCGGCCAGCACGGGGAGCCGTTCCGGCTGTTCAAGTTCCGGACCATGGTGGCGGATGCGCAGGAGCATCAGGCCGAGGTGTGGTCGATGAGCGACGAGGCGAACAAGGCCAAGGCCGACCCGCGCGTGACCCGCGTCGGCCGTCCGATGCGGCGGTGGTCGCTGGACGAGCTTCCGCAGTTCGTGAACGTGCTCAACGGGTCGATGTCCATCGTCGGTCCGCGACCGATCCAGGCCGTCGAGGCCGACACCCTCCAGGCGTGGCAGGGCCGGCGACACCTGACGAAGCCGGGCCTCACCGGCCTGTGGCAGATCAGCGGCCGCGCCGACACGAGCTGGGACGACCGGATGCGGCTGGACCTGGAGTACGTCGAGAACTGGTCTCCGTCGCTCGACTTCATCATCGCGTTGAAGACGATTCGGGTGGTCCTCTCGGGCGTCGGGGCGTACTAGGCGGGCGCTGCTCACCGCAGCAAAGAGAGATTGCCTACTATCGGGAACCCGTGCCGCCGGACCGAGTTCTCGCCACGCTACCGTCGGGCCGAGGGAAACCAGCCGACCCGTCGAACTGCGGCCTGCCGCGGTCGACGGTTCAACGCAACCACCAAGACCATGGCCCCGACAATCTGGGGAAATGCGCGGCCGGATGTCCAGTACGTGATCCGAC
>OFJB01001127.1_pt1 | contig 11093 bp, 8 predicted proteins | sample 1775081 | NCBI WGS metagenome assembly OFJB01 (sample SAMN08195771, study PRJEB24354) | sludge metagenome | isolation source: initial sludge from phenol fed wastewater aerobic bioreactor | place: India: Nagpur | collected 2016-06-05 | reverse complement strand
GGATATGGTGTGGCCAGTCTCCTTGCTGGAATGGTCAATGGCGTAGACATTATCGATACGGCCGTACTTTCATTTTCTGGCGGTCCTGCGGCGCCGGGCTACGAAATTATGCAGATTTTTGCAGACAAACTTGGCCTCGATACGGGAGTAGACAAGGCGGCGGTTGGAAGAATCGATAGATTGCTGCGTTCAGAGCGGGCGGAGCTTGGAAATTTCGATCAATACAAACGGCTGCCACCAGAACTGGATCTTTCTAAAGACTCTATCGCTCCGGAACTCAGCAGGCTCTTTGACGACGCCATCGAACTGACGGTGACAAAAAAGTATGAGAAAGCTCTCGATGTCTGTAGAAGAATCGAGGCTGCTTTTAACTATCCTGAGCCGGACGTCATTGTACAAAAGGCGCAAATCCCTGGTGGAATGTACACAAACATGATGTCGCAGCTTAAGGAGCTGCACCTGGAAAACCAGAAAGACGAGGTCATGCGCATGGTGCCGCTCGTGCGGCTGGATTGTGGCGTCCCGCCGCTTGTGACGCCAACCAGTCAAATTGTCGGCGCACAGGCTGTGAACAATGTGGTCTCAATCGCAAAAGGCGATCCACCCTACTCGAATGTTTCCAAGAACTTTGCCGATCTTGTAAAAGGCTCCTATGGCAAGACACCGTGGCCTATCGATCCGGAGTTTAGGTTCAAGATCTGTGGAACAAGGGAAGAAATACCTTACGATACAAGTAATTATAAAAAACAAAACAATCCGGTTCTTCCCGAGGCGGGAGGCGTAAGGCTGGCCCTCAACGAAAAAGAAGAGCTACTCTTGGAGCTTTTCCCTTCAGTGGCCGAGCGATTTCTAAAGAACAAGCGAATCGCGGAGTGGAAGGCTGCTCACCCCAATGGTGTAGAAGCCACCGAAAATACAGGGTCGGCCACCACTCCTCATGCAAGCGACTTAAGCGCCGATTGTATCGACTTGGGACAGAGTGCACCGGCCTTTTCAAGTCTCGTGGCGCCGCTCGACAAAGATTACTGTATCGAAGACGGGCTCGACTCAGGTTTTTGGGAGAACGCGATAAACAACGCTGAGTAGCCTGGGGCCTGGCTTGTCCTATGCATCCTTGTCCTTTGCATCCTTGTCCTACGCCTGTTTGTCCTTCTTCAAGTTCATTGACACGGTCATGACGAAGACGAAGCATACAAGAATAAAGGCTGCTCCCCATGCCTTTTGATGCCAGTCGTCATACGGGCTCTTTATATATTCATAGATGACAAGCGGCAGGGCACTTATGGGTTTGCCGAGCGCTGTGCTGATATACGGGCTGCCAAAAGCAGTAAAGAGCAGCGGTGCCGTTTCCCCTGCAATTCGGGCCACCCCAAGCCCTGTGGCGCTCAAGATTCCCTGCTTTGCGGCGGGCAGAATAACGCCAAAGGCAGTCCGCCACTGGGGAACCCCAAGCGAAAGCGCCGCCTCTCTATACGATCCTGGGACAAGCGCGAATACTTCGCGCATGTTTGTGGTGAGCAGTGGAATCATGATAAAGGCGAGCGCCACAGATCCGGAAAAGGCAGAAAAGCCTCTCATTGGTATCACAAGCCATGTGTAAATAACTATACCAACAATAATTGATGGAATTCCTTGTAGCGCGTTGACAAGCACGAGCACGAGCTTTGCAAGCTTTTTTTGAGCGTTCTCGGCAAGATAGAGTGCCGCAAGGATCGAAATTGGCAGGCTAAGCATCGTGGCCAGCCCCACGACGATCAAACTACCCAGAATCGCGTTAGCGACGCCGCCGCCCGGGTCCCCGAATGGCTTCTGCGCCTGGGTAAAAAAGTCGATATTGAGCGCCTTGAGGCCATTTACCGCGATGGTAACGAGCATATGACCAAGGACGATCAGTACGAGGATCACCGGAATCGCGAGCGCAACGGCAAAGGCTTTGTTCTTTGTACGACGCCGCCTTATCAGCTTGGGATCTTCTTTGATCGGATTCCCTCTTGATATTGCATCTCTTGCTATTGCATCTCTAGACATTGCCGTTCTCCGTTTTGCCGATGATTCTGCGGCCAAGAAGATTCGTTAAGAACGAAAGAACGAAAAGCACCAGTGCAAGGGCCATCATCGCCGAACGGTGAAGATCGCTCTCCGCCTCGTTGAACTGGCTTGCAATGACGCTCGCAAGCGTATTCCCGAGGGCGAAGACCGAGTTCGGCATGCGGGTAGCGTTGCCAATGAGCATCGTTACGGCCATCGTTTCGCCCAGCGCCCTCCCAAGGGCGAGCAGGATACCGGCCGCTATTCCAGAGCGGATATACGGGATGCTGACGCCCAAGATCATCTCCTGGCGCGTAGTTCCCAAAGCAAGCGCGGCTTCCCGCATCGAATTGGGCACGCGTTGCATCACTTCCGCAGTAAGAGATGCAATATAAGGAAGTATCATGACCGCAAGAACAAGCGAGGCCGAAAGTATGCCGACACCATAGGGTGCAACGCCTGCAGCGCCTTCCAGTTTCTGAACAAGCGGCACTATCGTCGTCATTCCCCACAATCCGTAGACCACCGAAGGAATGGACGCAAGGACATTGATAAAGATCGACATCGCCTTACTTAAGAAGGAATTGCGCAGGTACTCACCCATGACGACGCCTACTGAAAGAGAAAGGGGCAAGGACACGAGAAGCGCCACAAAGGAAGTCAGCAAGGTTCCCGAGAGGAAGGGCAGCGCCCCATACTGTTTTGTTACCGGATTCCACTGTTTACCCGTAAGAAAGCCGAGCCCGAAAACCTGAAGAGTCGGTATCGAGTCGACGGCCAAGGTAAGGAGGACCGCCGCAAACGCCAAAAGCAGGGCCACTGCGGCCCCGCTTATCATTCTGAAATATCGTTTATCGTTCATGTAACCCTGTCCGTCACTATCATAAGCTGGACTTTGCTGGGCCGCCTCAAGGCGGTTTTACCGAAGTTTCTGGCCACTGTAGGTGATGCTTGAGATAATCGCCTCAGTATCGGCAACGGCCGACTTGGGAAGCGGCGCGTAGTCAAGAGCTTCTGCATACTGCTGTCCATCGTGGATGATCCACCACAGTAAGTCGACAAGGGCTTTTGCCTGCTCCTTGGTTCTTCCGGCGTAGTTCTGATCCTGATAGACCACAAGCCAGGTGAGCGAACTGATTGGGTAGCCTTGTGGAGCGCTGGTGTTAGCGAGCACTATCCTTGTGTCCTTGGGCATGTTAAGACTTGCAGCGGCAGAAATCGACGCCGTGGTAGCCTGTACCCAGTTCCCGCTCGCATTCTTCAAGGTCGCCATGGCGAGCTTGTTCTGATTTGCGTAGGCCAGTTCGACATAGCCGATGCTGCCCGTCGTCTGCTTAACAACGCCGGCCACGCCGGAATTCTGCGCCGCGCCCTGACCCGCTGGCCAGCTCACGCTGTTCGCGTTACCAACTTGTGAGCTCCATTCGGGGCTGACCGCGGAAAGGTAGGCGGTAAAATTGAAGGTAGTGCCGGATCCATCCGAGCGGTACACTGGCATTATCGGCGTAGAGGGCAGATTCACACCGGGGTTCTGGGCCTTAATGGCAGCGTCGTTCCACCTGGTAATCTTGCCAAGATAGATGTCAGCCACGAGGTCACCGGTCAATCTGAGCGCCAGATTCCCGGGGAGATTGTACACGATAACGACGGCACCAACGGTTGTCGGAATGTGCACAATCTTTGCAGGGTACTTTGCCATGTCCGAATCCTTGACAAAGGAGTCGCTTGCGCCAAAATCCACGACACGGTCTTGAATGTTCTTAAGGCCGCCAGACGAACCAATAGCCTGATAATTGACTTTTACTCCGGTTTTTTGGGCATAGACGTCGAACATCTTGGTGTACAGAGGCGCCGGGAAGGTAGCTCCCGAGCCAAGCAGCGACGTTACCTGCGCTGTTGCAACTGAGGTAACGCTAAGTACCAAAAGGAGTACGATTAAGCCGCGAACGCGATTTCTCTTCATTTTCCAACTCTCCTTTCTCTAAACGTGACCAAAAGATAGGAGGCTGCAATTAAACCTTTGCGACTTTGCGGTTAGAAAACTGTTAAAACGTTGGACAATAAAAAAACCGCCCCTGCACGGAGCGGTTTTTTCGACTTTCAGCCTAATCTGAAGTCCAGTTAGTGTTGTTCTTGTGTGTTATTGATTGGTGGTAGCAGGCTGAGCAGCGGCGTCAGTGGCGGCAGCTGCAGGTGCAGTAAACCCAGCGGCCTCGAGCGAAGACTGGAGTGTGGCAATCTCATCTTTGAGCGTGGTCAAACTTGTCTTGGCAGTCGCATAGTCGCCAGAATCGTTGGCGGAAGAAGCGGCGGCAATAGCCTGCTCTTCGTTTGCAATCTGGGCATTGATGGCGTTAAGGTCAAGCTTGGCCTTTTTGGCCTTCTTGGCATCGCCAGCTGCTGCTTGAGCTTCTGCTTTTACCGTGTTGAATGCATTCTGAACATCGGTGAGAAGCGTTGCAACATCGTTCTTGGCAGCTTCAGCATTGGCAGTGGCAGCGTTCTTCGCTGCAGTAGCTGCCTGGCTATAAGCCTTTACAAGCTCAGTGAGTTGCTTGTAGTCCTTTCCGGACTGCTTTGCATTCTGAGCAGCCAACTCCGCTTCCATAGCGGCCTTGGCGTCTACAGCTGCCTGATACTCGGTAGGAGCATAGACGTCGGCTTTTGCAGCCTCAGCTTCAGACATAATAGCGTTAGCAGCATCGATATCCTTTTGAGGAAGCTGAGCTGCGCACGAAGCAACAAGAAGTGCAACAAGGACGAGAGAAACTACCTTAAGGTACTTCATAAAAGAAACCCTCCGAAAAACTCCGGCTGGGAGAAGCGGCAAGCGGGCACACACGATGTCGAAATCTTGCCTTCTTCTACATCAACCACCGGAATAGTACCTGTGATGGTAAATTATGTCAATATATGCGAAATACGCAGAGTTTAATGGCTTAGTGCAAAATATTCATAAATACCGTCTTCTAAATAAGTTGCTGCATACGCATTTTCTTCTTTATCCTTTTGTCACTTTATGGATACAATGATGCAAAGATATAATGATGCACATGAGTTTATTAGGAAGGGCTGCAAAAAGGTATTTAGCGGTCGGCATCTTGAGCGGTATGCTGGCCGTCGTTTGCAATATGCCAGTTATGGCTCAAACGCACGCAGAACCTGAGGGACACACAGAGGGTGAGACGCAAGCCCTAGCTCCCACAAGACCCAAAGTGGCCTTGGTTTTGTCGGGTGGATCGGCCTTTGGGCTGGCGCATGTCGGTGTTATTAAAGTGCTCGAAGAAGCAGGCATTCCCATAGACATGGTCTGCGGAACCAGTATGGGTGCGATTGTGGGAGGCCTGTATGTGGCCGGCTATTCTCCGGACCAACTGGAAGCGATTGTCACGAGCGTGGACTGGAATGCAGTCTTTGTGGACAGCAAGGTGACGGCTGCAGACCGCTACGAGAACGACAAGCGCATGGGTTACGCGCTTAGGATGGGCTTCGACAAAACAGGAGTCGCCATAGGGGAAGGCGTCTTTTCCGGACAAAACATTCTGACGCTTCTTACAAAACTCACCCTACACTCCCTCCCGACGCGGGATTTTGACAAGTTCCCTGTCCCTTACAGGGCTGTTGCCGCCGACATCTCCTCAGGCGAAAAGGTAGTTTTCTCCAAAGGATCGCTCGCTGAAGCTATGCGCGCGTCCATGTCCATACCTGGGGTTTTTAAGCCGTACGTTGTGGATGGCAGAATCCTGGTGGATGGAGGCATGGTGGACAACCTTCCAGTCGATCTTGCCAAGGAGATGGGCGCTGATATCGTTATCGCAGTCGAGTCGCGGGGTTATATCGACACGAGTCCGGAAGCGCTCAACAATGTTGTTGCCATTACCAACAGAACCATGAATTTATTCATTGAACAGAACATGGAACCAAACAGAAAACAAGCCGACATAATCATAAGACCTGATCTATCCAAATATGGTTCAATGAGTTATGCAGAAGCTTCGGAAATCATCAAGCAAGGGGAAAAAAGCGCGCGCGCCATGATGCCTCAGATTCAGGAACTGGCGAGCCGTATAGCCCAAGTCAGAAACCTTGTAAAACCAGAAGAGCAACCCAACAGGGCCGCCTTGCATGCGCCCGCAAAGGTTGATGCCATCGACGTCAAGGGCGGCAACATGTTGGAACAGGCCTTTGTTCGTGGAGAGTTCGCCAGCTTTTTGAACACTTCTCCGTCGCGGGACGCCCTTGCACAGGCCATAGATCGTATCTACGTTACCGGCCGCTTCGATCTGGTCAAAGTGGACCTCGAGCCCGACGAAAATGATAAAGTGACTTTGGTAGTCTCTCTTAAGCCTGCGGTACAACTCAAAGACGCGGCGCTCGTCAATTACGACCTTACGACAGTCCTGACCCAGCGTTCGACCATAAACCCTGAAGTTTCCGTGGGGCTTCTCTTCAGGGGGTGGACAACGACGAGTTCAGCCGCTTTTTTTAAGGCGACAATTGGTTCTGGAATAAATATTTATGGAGAGTATTTTCAGCCATTCGGGCCATTTTCGGTCGTGCCATGGCTGCGTTTCGATACTGACTACGACGACTGGATTTTTGACGAACTCAAGGTTTCGACGCTTTACCGAACCTATGGTACAGGTTTTTGGTTGGAATATGCCATCAGCAGCCATCAGGATGTGAGGTTGGGCCTTTCGCTTGAGAGCGTAAAAGAAACTCCAATTCCCGATTCGGAATTAGGGACATCACAAAGCTCTTCAGGCACTTCGACTTCGGGAGTTTCCGCGCACTTGAGCGCCGTGCGGGCAGCCTATCGCTTTGACAATCGCCCTTCCGCGGTGTTTCCCAGTTCTGGATTTGCTTTGCTCGTATATGCCTCGTGGGGGAGCGTGCCTTTGGGCAGCGACCTGGGATTTTTTAAGCTCGACGCAACTTACAAGATGGCCGAATCGATCGGAAATGACTCAACGATCGGCTTTTCGGCCTTTTTGGGAAGCGATTTTGCGGGAATCATACCGGGCGCCACACCTGTGACAAGCGGTCAGTATTTCTCCCTGGCGCGGAATGGCATGTTTTACGGCATGGCCGGCGGTGAGCCACAAGCTACGGGCGACACCGTTGCTGGTATCGGGGTAGAAGTCCGGCACAGAATCGGCAAGCTCAATCCAATTCTGGGCGGCGACTTCTATGCCATTGCAAATTTCAGCCTTGGCACGACGGACTGGTACGGCGACGACACGGTGAACTATTTGCCCCTGCGCTGGTCGGGCACAGTCGGTGCCGGCGCAAGGCTTACGAACCAACTCGGGGCCTTTGCAGGCGTCGGTCTTGTGGGATCAGGCAGCGGTCTGAGGCCTGCTCTTACTTTGCTTGTTGGCTCGTTTGAAGAACCAATCGAAGATCGCCGGTGATGACCATGCCTGGCCGCCAGATTGATTGACATCAATACATCATCCCGAGCATCCAAAGTGGGATTGCATTGGTGCCAGGCAGGTCGATATCGTCGCGGATGACAAAATCAGATCGCTCGCGTTGTCTTTTTGCTCCGCCAACTTCGATCGTATATCGCCGCAGTGCGCCTTCGCGGGTGTCACTTTTTGTATGAGATAGTACGAAATCTCCTGCCTTTTCGTCCCTGCACGCCTCGACGGACCAGCCAGCCTCCGCACAACAGGCGGCAACCAATGCTTCGCGGGCAGTGCCAGGGTCTCCTTTCAATACTGTGTACATGGCAGGATCTGCAAAAAACAGCTTAGCCCCTATCGATCTCGCCTTGTGATCATTTTCGATTCGGATACTGCGCAACACACCCACGGATTCCATAACCTCGAGTAACTGGTAGAGTTTAACAGCGCCGATTCCCCAATCTGCGCAGAGCGAGTTGACCTGCAACCGCGGTATTTTAGATGCCGCGAGCGTCGCGGTGATGGCTTTCATCAGGCGCAGATTGCCATCGGTCACGCTCGGGAGGAAAAAAGGAATATCCGCATAGAGCGTTTTATCGAGTGTAGCGAGCAGGCGATCTTCGATATTTCCTTCAGCATAAAATGGGCGTGTCCCTAGTGCTCTATAGGTTCTAAATTCAGCCAAAAGATCGGGCGTAGGATTTAACAGCACCGACTTGTTCTGAGAAAAGGGATCCAGTACCGGATAGAGTTCGCCTTTTTCCAGATACAAAAATTCCCGAAAAGAGAGCAAGGGCATCCGAATAGAAAGAAATCGGCGGGAAAGGTCTCCAATGCTGTTGCGCAAAACAAGCGACGATGAATCGCTGATCCAGACAGAACGTTCGGGAAAATCATCGTAAATAGCCTTGGTATGGATTGACCAATCGCGTACGTAGTGCACCTCATCGATGATTATTCCCTCATAGCCGGCAAGAAAGACCGATTTTGCCACGTCATAGAGAGACTCTCGCAATCAGGGGATTTTCCGCGGAGACATAAAGCATTTTTCTATCTCTTGCCTGGTGCAGAAGAAAGGTAGTCTTACCCACACCGCGTGCACCGGTGAGTAGGATTGCACGGGGCAGCGTACCATATTCGGTGGTAAAAGGCCGCAGCCGAGCTGGCAGCGCGGCAATCCTGCGCCCCATCGCTGCTTCTAGGTCTGCAATTCGTTGTATATCCATCAACTATCCATTATATAGGAATATATTTCTGCGTCAACAATATTTTCACTAAATCGTTGTTATTATAGAAATATTTTACTATATTCGTTTCTATGGTAATAATATGTGCTAGAAATTCGATAGCATTACCACGTTGCGTGGCGAGTACAGAAAGCCAAACATCAGTGTCTGTGCCCATGCTGAATTCAATGCGATCAATAGCACAAGGACAAATGCTGAAAATCGTTTCATTCTGCCCTCCGTTGATCTACCAAGGATTTTCGCACCTAGATATCAGACAAATTGACTCCATGAAGTAAATAAATATCAAAGAAAACAACTTGTATAACATTCTGAATCGACCCGGTTTATCGCTGGCTGAGAATGGAACGAACTGGGAAAGTACAAACCGTGACGACAGCAGTAACAAGTCAACGCGGTTGTTAGAAGTCTTCATATTCTTCTATTTCTGCTATTATATCTCTTTCCGGAAATGACCTAGTATAGGACATTGGCGTTTCATTGATATCATTCAAATCTGCTGAACTATTATCATCCGGTTGGAACGCCTCGAGACGTTCACCGAAGGGGAATCACGCCATCAGCGGGGAGTGTTGGCGCCACCTGTGACAACAATGCGCTTTCTGTAAGAATTGCGATGCAGTTGAGTGCACGACTCTGGACTGGACTTCCAGGTTCAATACCAGGCGATTCCTGGAGCCTCTGGGCAACATTTCTCAAGCATCTCAAGCAAAGTGTGAAAAGCTGAACTATACTCAAGAGGTGAGCCCTACACAACGCGTGGAACGCACATAAAAGAGGCTCCGACAAACCTGGGGCGATTCAATAAAGAAGGAGTTGCTATGAAAACGAAATTGGAACGATTCTTCAAGAAGCCAACCTCTATTTTGATGGGCTGCTTTATAGTGATGACAGTCTTAGCCTCTTTCTCTGTGTGCAATCTATTTGGCGAAGAAACTCAACCCTTATGGGAGGCAGGTCCCTCCCGAACTAAAACGGTCGTTATCAGCGATCTTCACCTTGGTATTGACGATCGTTACACAGAAACGATCAAGAATCGCCCCTATCTCGTAGAATTTTTGCAGCGCTTAGGAAAGACCGACGATGTTAAGGAGTTAGTTATCGCTGGAGATTTTCTCGATGACTGGTATCTGCCTGTTTACTATCCCAGTTACACTGATGTCGTCAAATTCTATGAGGATTGCATCAGCAACAATCAAACTGTCTTCAATGAACTCACTCACATTATTGCCAAAGGCATCAAGGTCGTATATGTGCCAGGAAACCATGATTTACTGCTCGAACCTAACGTTTTGGACAAAGCTGTGCCAGGCATTATCCAAGCTCGAGATGCGAGAGGACTCGGTGTCTATTGTGGGGGAGAAAATCAGGAAATCGCCATCGAACACGGTCATCGCTATGATGTCTTTTCTGCTCCCGACACCTTTACGAATGCCGAATTGGCTGGCAATGACGATACCATCCTTCCGCCCGGATATTTCTATGCCCGCTATGCTGCGACATGGGTGTTAGAGGGAAACCCCACCAATGTAAAGACAATGCCGGAGGTGACACATATTCCCGAGCCTTCTGATACTGATCAATATGGTGCTTACTTATACCATCGTGTTATCAAAGAAGTTACAAACCATTTAACTCCTAACGAGGATGTAGACGAAGATATATTTGACATGCACATCGCTGGCTTTAATGATGCCTATTCTTTCCGCGATTTCTATCCCGCTGAACAGGATGATGGCACGATCAGTGCCCCAGTTCTCTTCCCTAATTTCCAAAGAACATGGGACGCGCGTCAAAAAGCTAATCAGGTTAAAGTCACTAATACTTTCATTGAAGCGGTGGCTGGAACATTATCGCCCAACTACTACACTTTGCAGGCACGACGCCAATATCTTGAAAATCCCAATGAGCATGTAGATGTAGTGGTGTTTGGTCATACTCATATTCCCGTATATGAGGACTTCGGAAATGGAAAATACTATGTCAATGCGGGAACGTGGGTTGATCACAATAACCTTGTTGAAGCAGCTACTCGTACCTTTGTGGTCGTTGAAAGCGGTGAAGGCCATATCGTCACTCTTAACAAAATAATGGACGATGGCTCTGTTTCCGATATCACTGCTACTTATACCGTCACGGGACAGTAAAAATTGACTTTAGGAATTGTTTAGGATTTCAGCAGTCGAGACTATTTAGCAGTCCAATTCTCCATGTGTTGGTAGGACCAAGTGCGTCGAAGGATCCAGCCTGAAGGAAAGCAGCAAGCGCTTCCCTTCAGGCGGTCTTCGCCTTAGGTAAGAGGTCAAAGACATAGGAAAGATACGCGTAGGGCTCGTGGCACCTGACCATTAGCCTTGGCGTCTCTACGAGGCTGTAGAGAAGGTTTCAGCTTCATACGGAAAGGCCTCTT
>OFJB01001126.1_pt1 | contig 11100 bp, 12 predicted proteins | sample 1775081 | NCBI WGS metagenome assembly OFJB01 (sample SAMN08195771, study PRJEB24354) | sludge metagenome | isolation source: initial sludge from phenol fed wastewater aerobic bioreactor | place: India: Nagpur | collected 2016-06-05 | reverse complement strand
CCGGCCCAAGATTGCCAGTGTCGGCAAGGCGCTGCTGGCGGCTGCGGCCGGAGCCGCTGGATACTGGTATGCGATGACAGGACGGCCACCACCCTGATCATCATCTGTCAATGGTGCGATCACGGAACGCCCGCTGCCTGAAGGTGGTGGTTTTTGCATTTTTCACACCCTTCCACCCGTGATCACGCCAATGTAGAATTTTCGCGTTTGATGGGAGGATCAATTATGAAACTCGCAGTTGCAAGCGCATTGAGTGGAATCTGCCTTCTGGCTGCCTCGCCTTCTTGGGCGTACCATAATTGCGGCGTGGCGCCGCGCATGCCAGGTGTTGCGACGACTCTTCAGAGGAAAATCGTGGAGTTGAAGGGCGGAGAGTATGTGACAGTCTGGCGTGGTCAGAACTGGAAAGGGCGCGTTTTCGTCAAGATTCTTTCGGATGCAGGTGCCGGCAGCGGGGAATTCTGGACCAATGTTTTCGGTGGCGTGGCGACGAAACCCGAGAATGTCTCGGATTTTCGCGTCTTCCACGTGGAAGCCGAAGGGGACGGTGCGGAACTTAAATTCAAGGCAGCCGGCCCGAGCGTTCTGATGGCCTGTTCCTTGCAGGAGTTTCATGAGGACGATGAGGAGGTGGCTTCCATGTTCGTTGATCTGTCGAAGTGTGGTACCGATACACAATGCCTCGAAGACCGGTGGGGCCAGCGAACCAAACCGCATTTCTCTGATATCTTTCCCGACAAATAAGCGGCAAAAGTAGATCGCACCTACCCGCTCGGCTCCGGCCGGGCGGGCCTTTGCCCAGTCATCTGTCCTAGGTCCCGTGGTCCTCTTTGCGATCAGAGACAAGGTTCGCGAACCTTGTCCGGATCAGGTCACTGGTGGCGACGTAGGCCATATTGATCAGATAGGTGACGAATTGCTCATTCTCCGCAGCCGTCATCATGCTTAATTCTCGTAACATCTCGCGGACGTAGTCTAGCGTCTCGGCTTTGCGCTGCGCGGAGCGTGCCCTGTCTATGTCGCGAGCGGGCACGGTGTTCATATCGCGATCCTCCGGTCTTCGGGAATGAAGGGGCGATAGGGACCTCGATAGACGAGGATCGAGGACGTGAGGCCGCCACAGGCTAGAGCTTTGAGCTGGGCCATGCGGGAGACGTCAAAGAACGCTGCCACGCAGGTAACGCCGTCGATCTGGCGCGGGTTGCCGACGGGCCGGACAGTCCACCGAAAGCGCTTCCAGAGCGGGAGCCAATACGTTTCCTGCACGCCACCGATCGCGGCGATGCCCTCGAGCAGGCAATATTCCATCACCGTCCCGCAGAACTGCCCCTTGATCGGGCCATGCCCCTGTTCGCGGAACTTCTTGACGATGAAGCCGCGCGTCCATTCCGCAACATCCGGGCGGCGGATCAGTCCCTTGAAGTCCGCCATATGCGGGAAGACCTCGCTCATCAGGTGAGGAGCCGTGGTCGGGATGAGGCGCGTCCCAGTCGTAACTTCACCGTCGACCTCACCTATCAGGTAGGTTGCATCGTCAGTGTCGAACTGATCGATCTCCTTGCCGTTAGGATCGGCGTTGCGCCAGCCTTTTTCCTCCACGTAGATATCGTGACGAGCTCGGAAAAACTGGTCCAGCAAGTCATCATACAGGTGCTTGTTGGCCGCGTTAACGACATGAATTTGCATAGAAAACCCCACCGCTTGTTGACGGCAGCAGGGTCTTCAAAACTACGGTTGTACGGTATGACCCGATTTGGTCATGATCGCTCGATTCAGGGTTGTATTTGGCCGGATTTCAGGGCCAGAATGACCGCCTGAATAGCGGTGTTAACGTTGAACCTCTCACGGATCGCCTTGACGTGATTCGCCACGGTGTCTTGCGCTATCGAGAGAATCTCGCTGATCTCCCAGTAGGATTTGCCGGCCGCGATCCATGACAGGATTTCGCGTTGTCTGGGCGACAGTTTAGGCACCTGTGACCGGGTGGAAAGGATTTCGGTCGCACGCATATGGAAATACAAACTCGCCATGTGAAGCAGTGCTTCACCGCCCGGACCTACGTCCAGTGGGTACTGGCTGGCGAGCGATACGACAGCTTGCCAACCGCCTATCGAGCGCATGGGGAAGGCTATTCCGTCCGCCAGCCCGTGCTCCTTGGCCTCGCCGTTGATCTGTCGCACTCGCTCCGTTTGCATGTGCATGCGCCAGGCTTCTCGCCACTGGAAGGGTCGCGTCCTGGTCATTGACCATTTCGAAATTGGGTCGTCGGCGAAATAGGCTTGCTCGCGGTAGCGATCGGACCATGCGACCGGCCATCCATTGGCGACGACAAGGGGTTCTACGTCGGCTCCGGCGGACGGAAGCCCGGTCATGATGAACGAACCGAAGCCTTGCGCATCTATTACTTGTGCAAATTCGTCGACAAGCACGTCAAGGTTGCTGTATTGATGTGAGCGTTCGGCAAATTCCAGCAATTCGTTTCGCATCTTGAGCATGGCGTTCCTCCAGGCCAGCTCGGTGTCTATGGCGGTGCAAGAGTCATGAGTACGCGCGACAGTTCTCAGATCGACGGCCCCGACGCCGAGCTGCAGGTGGTTATCGTACCGTTCGAAAAAGTGCGGCAGCGCGCCGCGGGGCTAGTCGCCCGGACCGATCCGGTCCTTCTTAAGATGTACGGACTGATAGAGGCGCTTCTCGACCTTCGGAAGTATCGGGATGCGGCTGATGCATTGATCGCGTTCTACGGCGATGAAGCTGCTTCCGCTGCGAGGCGCATGAGGCTGATCGCTCGATCGCCCAATGATCTCCATCTCGTCCACAGCCTGATCATTGACATGAGTCAGCATAGTTAGCCCCTGCTGCGCCAAATCCGATCCGACAAAAGCTTAGACGCAATACCGGGTGAAGCAAGCCAGATGGCCACTCGTGGCCAAAAGTTGAATGCGATGTTCGGTTGATGTGCCTGAACGACGCCGACGAACTTCACTCCGTGACAAGCTACTATAATGACGGTCCGAAGGATTCGTTCCCGAAGCCGCCCAATTCTCGCAGCCGGGATGCTCGCACCAGTGCTCGTAGATGCCGGCCGGCGCCACGGATGGCCCGACGCCTTCCGGTATCTTGATCGGTTCATCGCTCATTCTCGCTCAACCCACGCCCCGCGCTTCTGCATGATTCTATCGCCCGGATACTGCTCGACCAGTTTGTTGTAGGTTGCTCCGGCCACGAGCGTGCTATTTGCCCAGGCGGCGATTTCCATGATTTCCCCGTCGCTGAACAGCCGGTAGATAGTCGACCCCTTTCTGAACATGTCGACGCGGAAACGCCAGTCCGGCCCGCGATATTCCGGCTCCGGAGGTTTCGGCGCATAGGCGTATAGCGCCTCGGCCACAAGGAAAGTCGTTTCGGGGGAGAGGGGCGTGTTCCAGCCGGCCTTGGCGCGCTGGCGGAGGATGCTGGCCAACCGCTGGAGGAGATATGGACTGTCGGGATCAACCGGCTCCAGGTAGGCCCTGGAGATCGTCGCGGCGATCCGCGCCTTCGTTTCGGCGGCAAGTTGGGTCGGTTTTCGGTGCGCGTTGGCCATGCTCCGAATAGGAGCATGTTCCTATTTCGTTCGCAAGGGTCGGTATCCCCTAAAGGGGCCAGTTGACGACGCGACGGCCTCGTCAGTGGCGCATTTTATGTTTTACACCCCCATTGGTTTGATTGATCAATTTCGGCTGGTTTCGGCCGAGTTTTACAGCCATCATATTGATCATACTCGATCCCTTTGAGCTTCCCAAGCTTCTAGCGCGGGTTCGATTCCCGCTACCCGCTCCACCTTGCCCCATAAGGCTTTGAGCCGATTTTTCCCGTCTCCGTTTTCTAGTAGTTCTACAGCCTATGTTCCCTGTTTGGCTGCATCCATTTTCCTGATCCGTTCGAGAATGGCCGTCTTCCGGCCGTGTCAACTGCCGGCCTGCGAGTATCGGGGAAAACGACCAGCGAGCCGTCGCGGTCCAGCTTCACCACGGCGCCATGTTCGCGACATAGCTTCGCCGCGTTCGCCAGTTCGGATTTGCTGAACCGAAGGCGCCCTACTCATCGGTCCGTCTCCCTGTTCCCTTCTGAGAGGGACGCATAGCGGTCAAGCACTGCTGTGTAGGCTCCGGCTTCGCGCTTGTCGCACTCGTTCAACCGTGCGCCGGTGAAGCCCAAACTCTACCACTGCGCGGACAGTGCCAACCCGACCCATGTCCCGGGCTCCGGAACCGAGATCGCCAGGCACATCGAGAAGGTGAATGCGCAGCGCCGCGAGGAAGCGGAACGGCAGCGGCAAGCGGCACTTCGGAAAGCCGGGGATGAGGCAGAACTGGCGGTGGCTGTCAAAGAGCGAGAGGCCAGGCGGAGGAAGAGGCGGCAAGCGGCGTGATCGCTACTGGGTGCTGGGAGAAAGCGGTCGGGTCCGAACATGGAGAATTGCAGCAATTTGTAATAGCCCGTCCAAGACACGGACGAAGACCGGCTGTGGCGATCCACATTCAAGACGAAGAGACCGACTGGCTTGTGCGAGATTTCGCACGGCGACGTCCGAGACGACAAGGAATTCATGGACGAAATGTGGGGTGAGCCAACGTCCGGGGATAGCCGCTAAGGTTGGCAATGCCCGTTGTGGCAGTCCTTCCCGCGTCGAGGCCGGTACTTATTTCCGCCAAATACTATCGTAAAATACGACAAGATTTGGCGCGTCCATCGGCGGCCCGATGCGGTAAACGCCGAGCTTGAAGTACGCCCTTTTGGCAGACATCGTTTTACCCTTGAAGTCGTAGACTGGGGCGTCGTTCACGAAGACCTTGAAATAGCCGTCCTGCGCATTTCGCCAGTATGCTTCGACGCGGATATCGTGCCATCTGCCACGCAGGTCCTTCTCGTCAATGATGGTGCGAACGTCGGTGCCCATGCTGTCGCGCGTCTCATCGACTCTTCGCCTCACTTGCAGGCCGCCGCCCTGGCTTTGATAGAAAAACTGGAACGCCGGGTGAGAATTCGCCTGATGGAATTGACCCATCACGATCTGTGAAAGGTCTTTTGGGTTCCAATTGTCTGGGAGGTAGATGCTCCACCCGAACCGGGTGCGAGAATTTGGCCTAATCCAACTTTTCTCGGGGGTCGTGAGTTCGACACGCTCGTTGGAGTGGTAGCAATCATCCCAGTCCGCGCTCTTTCCGCAATCGCCCTTGTGAAGTTCCATGCGAAGCGAGTGTTTACCGTCGCGAACGGGAAGCGGTGAAGACGCCAGGAGCATGCCGTAGGCTTTCACGTCGGACAGCGGGTCGCGATATATATTCAGCCCCGTTGCGATGTCTTTTCCTAGAGGTTGCCCGGCGACAACCTTGGCAAGACCGCTGATGTCCTGAGACTGGCCTGCCGCCGGGGAAGAAGCCAGCGCGACCAACATCAAAAGGACTGCGCGTATTTCCATCGCACTCTCCCGTTGTCCCTCACCGCTGAGGTAACCACCAATGTCCTCGACCGACAACTCATCGCCCCGCTGGCATAGGTAGTCGCCAACAGCAGCGCCTTACCTACGACCGCCAGCGAGGCGGCAGAAGAAGCGAAAGCCCGCCGCCTCGCGCCCGGCGAACGGACGAGGTTAAGAGCCGGCTTCCTGAAGTGTGTTCTCGATAGCCGAGATATTCAGTTCGAGAGTTGCGACGCGCTGGAGAGTGCTTTGGCTCGGTATGGTGCCTGTCAACGCCGCCGCGGTCAAAAGCTTGCGTTGCTCATCGCGCAATAGCTGCGCCAGCTTTTCGAGTTGTTCGCGCATTCGCTGCCCCATGTCCCGCGCGTTGCTCTAGCGGCACGGGGACAACTGCGCAAGCCAGCCGGCAGTAGCCCCGCTCATGCGTCGGCAAAGGGCGCGACGCCGGAACTGTATATTCAAGACACCGGCGCCGCCCTTTCCTCGACGAAGGCCGAATGGCCCGGATAGTCAACCATGTGCTGTTGGGCCTGTTCTTGAGCTTCACGCCGAAGAGTAGTTTCATCACCGCGGTATGAGCATCCACTACAGACGGCGAAGAAGTATTTTGTTTCAGCTGCAATGCTCGAGCCGTCCGAGCTGGTTCCACTCGTGCCTGTAGATCGCCCCGACGCTCCAAAGTCTCCCATCGAATGGCCAGTCACCGTTTCCGTGTGGTAGGGATCGATCATCTTCTGGTCAGTGAGCTTGTCCTTCATGGCAGTCCTCCTTCCTTGAAAACCTTCTATTTTCCATATCAAGGAAACCACATATAGCGCTGACCGACAAGCAACAGCGCTTTGTCGCCTGGCGTCCAACTATAGTTGTTTCCCGCTATATACAGTTGAAACTCATGTGAGGTGGCGGCCCGAGGCGAATACCGCCCGGCAGAAGTCAGTGCGTTTCGATTTTGCGCTCTATCAGTAGTACCTCCCCACAGGGCCGACGCACCATACCTGAGACCATCTAAACCCATCTTTGAACATGTAGATCAGGCAAATCCGCTTTTGCTTGCCCTCTCCGATGTCAGTGCTGGCAACGACGCCGTGTTCTTCGACCTGTTTCGCTAGAGCATTTTGCAGCCAGACGGAATCGGCTGGCGTCGCACAAATGCGGCTAAGGAAACCAAGCTGGAGCAGCGGGAACTGCGTTCGTCAGAACGCCCGCTGCTCTAGCACGATCTGCTCAGCAGATTGGACTGCGGGTCCACTAGTTTTCGGCCGTGAGGGCGCAGACGATTGTGTGGCATTCTTTAGGGCGGCAGCGTTTGGATTGTCGAGATAGACGGCAAGCAAGCCATACCCGCTCTTGAAGCATCGACCGTCCAATTCGAAGTTGCGGCCCTCTCCAGGTTGAGGTCGACGTTCGCGCTCGCTCCGTGGCACCAGGCGGCACGAGAGATGGTGCAGGGCGCAGGCGTGGCGTCTCCACTAGGAATCGCGCCGGCGTGTGTTTATGGAAGCAGTGGGATTCCATGGCAACGGGGCTTTGGCATGGCGGCGGGGGATGCCGATATTTCGGTCGCGGATGGCGGAGCGGACGGGGCGGCCTCCGTCGCCGTCCTCGTTCCCTGCCATGACGAGGCGCCGACCGTCGCCAGGGTGGTGCGCGATTTCAAGGCCGCGCTGCCGCAGGCGACGGTCTACGTCTACGACAACGCCTCGAGCGACGGCACCGCGGCGGAAGCCTTCGATGCCGGCGCCGTGGTCGGCCACGAGGCGGCCCGAGGCAAGGGCAACGTCGTGCGGCGCATGTTCGCCGACGTCGACGCCGACGTCTACCTGCTCGTCGACGGCGACGACACCTACGACGCGGCCAGCGCGCCGAAGCTGGTCGAACAGGTGCGGGCCGGCCACGACCTGGTGAACGGCGTGCGGATCGCCAGTTCGGACGAGGCCTTCCGCGCCGGCCACCGCTTCGGCAACAGCATGCTGACCTGGCTGGTCAACGTCATGTTCGGCCAATGCTCGCTGGACATGCTGACCGGCTACCGGGCGATGTCGCGCCGTTTCGTCAAATCCTTCCCGGCGCTGTCGTCCGGCTTCGAGATCGAGACGGAACTGACCGTGCATGCGCTCGAACTGCGCATGCCGGTCGCCGATGTCGCGACCCCCTATCGCGAACGGCCGGAGGGATCGGAGAGCAAGATCCGCACGCTCCGCGACGGCACGCGCATCCTCTTCACCATCCTGCGGCTGCTGGAGCGCGAACGGCCGCGCGGCTTCTTCGCCAGCATCGCCGCCCTGTTCGGGCTCGCCTCGGTCGTCCTCGCCTGGCCGCTGCTGGCGACCTATCTGGCGACAGGCCAGGTGCCGCGGCTGCCCACCGCCGTGCTGGCCTCCGCCCTCGCCGTCCTCGCTTTCGCCGCGCTGGGCTGCGGCGTGCTGCTCAGCGCCGTCACGCGCGCCCGCCACGAGAACAAGCGCCTGCACTACCTGCTGCATTCCGGCCCGCCTCCCGTCGGCCGGCGGATGCGTCCCCTCGCCGCGTCGCCGCGGCCGCAAACGGCGAATCCGTTCGGGTCCGGCCCCTTCGCGCCGCTTCGCGCGCTGTTTTCGGACAGCCGCATGGTGGTGTGCGCGATCTGCCTGGCCCTGATGGTCCCGCTGCTGTTCAGCCTCGACCTCGGGGGACGGAACTTCCTCGGCGGCTGGCCGCGCACCTACAGCGGCGACGAGGTCCACTATCTGGTGGCGATCAACAGCGTGATCGGCGACGGCGACCTCGACCTCGCCAACAACTACCGGTCCGTCCATGACGGTTCGGAACAGGCCGGCTACTGGAGCCGGCACCGGCCGCTCGACCACCACACGGCTTGGGTCGAGAACGGCGCGCGGCGCATCTGGTGGGACGTGTTCGAGCTCGATCCCGCCAAATGGGGTCGCGACGCGGCCGGCAATCCCGTTCCGACGCCGAAACCCGGCGTGCAGCCGCCGCCGCCGGGCACGGCCGAGTATCCGATCCATCCGCCGGGACTGCCGCTGGTGCTGGCGCCGCTGCTGTTTCCCTTCGCCGGCACGACGCTGGTGGAGCCGATGGCGATCCTGTGCTCCACGCTCGCCGTCATCGGCGCGCTGTTCTTCTATGTGGCGCTGGTGCGCAAATACACGCGCGACGGCCTGACCGTCGGCCTCGCAGCGGGCGTGACGTTTCTCGGCACGCCCGCCTGGGACTACGCGCGTTCGCTGTTCAGCGAGCCGGTCCAGATGCTGTGCGCAGCCGGCGCCTACAGCCTGTCGCTGCGCGGCCGCAGCCCGCTGCTTGCCGGCCTGCTGATCGGCGTCGGGCTATTGGTCAAGCCGCCCTTCGCGATCCTGATGCTGCCGGTCCTGGCCATGCACCTGTGGGACCGCGACGTCGCCAGGGCGCTCCGCTTCGCCGCGCCGGTCGCGGTTTCGCTCGCCGTCTACCTGGCGCTGAACGCGCACATGTTCGGCTCGCCCTTCACGGTCGCGCAGCCCTGGCTGCCGGGCTCGTTCTGGGCGGGAGCGATCGGCACGCTGTTTTCGCCGCGCTACGGCTATTTCCTGGTCGCGCCGGCGCTCGTCGTCGCGCTCGCGGCGTTCCCCGCCTTCCTGCGGCTTTTCCGGCGCGACGCGATCGTGCTCGCCGCCGGCGTCGTGATCCACTTCGCGCTCTACGCCTCCTACGGCAACTGGTCGGGCTCGACGAGCTACGGCGCGCGCTACGTCGTGCCGCTGATCCCGCTCGTCTTCGTCCCGCTCGCGGTCGCGCCGCAGGCCGGCTTCTGGCGCCGTGCCGCCATGCGCCGCATCGCCGTGCTGATCTGCGTCGTCTCGGTCGTGGCCAACGCCGCGGCGGCCGTCGAATACTGGCGCTATTGGGACAGCAACGTCTGGCTGGCGCTCCTGGACTGATGCCGAAGATCCCGCGTTTCGACCGGGCGCCGCCGAAACGGGGGAGACGCCTGCGCCGTCACGCCCCGCCCATGTAGATGTCCATGATCTGGCGGTCGTCGCGCACGTCCTTCGGCGATCCCTCGAAGCGCTTCTCGCCGGCGGCGAGGATGTAGATCCTGTCGGCGATCGGCATCGCCTCGCGGATGTTCTGCTCCACCATCAGGATGCCGATGCCCTGCTTCGTCAGCGCGGTGATGCGCTCCAGCGTCTCCATCACCATGGCCGGCGACAGGCCGGCCGAGGGTTCGTCGAGCAGGATGAAGCGCGGCTCCGACACCAGTGCGCGGGCCAGCGAAAGCATCGCCTGCTCGCCGCCGGACAGCGCGCCGGCCGCCGTTCGGCGCCGCCGGGCCAGCGAGGGATACTGGTCGATCAGCGCTTCGATGCGGCTTTCGACCAGCCGCCTGTCGGGAAGCGCGTAGCCGCCCATGCGCAGGTTTTCCATCACCGTCAGGCGCGGGAACACGCCGCCGCCCTGCGGCATCAGCACCAGCCCCTGCCGCACCACCTCGTGCACGGCAAGGTTCGACAGGACGGTGCCGTCGAGCCGGGCCGAGCCGCTCCACACCGGCAGCGCGCCTGCGATGGCCTTGAGCAGGGTGGACTTGCCGCAGCCGTTCGGCCCGAAGATGCAGGTGATCCGTCCCGCCTCGGCCGTCAGCGAGACGCCGTGGACGATCTCCTGCTTGCCGTAGCCGGTGACGACGTTCTCGGCGGCCAGCGTGCTCATTGCGGCCGCCCCAGATAGGTCTGCATGACTTCGGAGTTGCGCACGATGTCCTCGAAGGCGCCGCTGGTCACCACGCGTCCCGAATCCATGACGATGATGCGGTCGCAGACGCTGCGCACCATCTCCATGTCGTGCTCGATGACCAGGAAGGAGACGCCCTGTCGGCGCAGCCTCGCTATCGCCTCCAGGATGATCTTGCGGATGTTGGGATGCACGCCCGCCGTCACCTCGTCCAGCAGGATGAGCGAGGCCTGGCGCATGACCGCGCGGCCGAATTCCAGCAGCTTCTGCTGGCCGCCGGAAAGGTCGGAGGCGCGGTTGTCGGCGACGTGTTCCAGCCTGAGCAGCGCGAGCGTCCCGGCGGCGCGCTCCTCGGCGCCCTGCCAGTGGCCCTCGGCGGCTGCGGCCAAAAGGTTCTCGGTCACGGTCATGTTGTCGAAGAGGGCCGGAATCTGGAAGGTGCGGGCAAGGCCCATGCGCGCGATGGTGTGGGCGCTGAGGCCGGCGATCTCGTGGCCGTCGAAGCGGATCTGGCCGCGGTCGGGCTTCACCGTGCCGGCCACGAGGCTGAACAGGGTGGACTTGCCGGAGCCGTTGGGGCCGATCAGCCCGGCGATCTCGCGGCGCCCCACCTCGAGGTTGACGCCGTTGGCGGCCTTGATGCCGCCGAAGTGGCGGTAGAGGTCGCGCACGATCAGGATCGGATCGGCGGCCTGGCCCGTGCCGCCCTGCGCCGGGGCCTGCATTGCGGTGCTGCTCAACCCTGGCCTCCCTTGCTGCCGAGCAGCTTTCCGACCGCCTTGTCCAGCACGGTGGCGGACCCTGCGGCGCGGCGCGCGAACAGGCCGGCAATGCCGTTGGGCAGGAACAGCACGACCAGTATGATGGCCGCGCCGAGGATGGCGATGTAGAAGGCCGTGTCGCCCCAGTTCATCCAGATCAGCCGG
>OFJB01001125.1_pt1 | contig 11105 bp, 9 predicted proteins | sample 1775081 | NCBI WGS metagenome assembly OFJB01 (sample SAMN08195771, study PRJEB24354) | sludge metagenome | isolation source: initial sludge from phenol fed wastewater aerobic bioreactor | place: India: Nagpur | collected 2016-06-05 | reverse complement strand
TTCGCTCTCAGCAACAACCCCGTCACTCCTTTTGACAACAGTGCTGACAGCGTAACGATAGGTGTGATTACGTTGTACCGACTGATCCTCATAGTGGGTAACGTCGCTAGCCAGTGAAGTAATCGGCACAAGTACACCATCGCCTTCGGCCCGGTAGACGGTGTACCCTACCAGGGAGGTGCCTTGTGACAGCATGCCAGTAATATCAAGCACAACAAATCCACCAAATGCTACGGAGGCCTTGAGCCCAGGCGCGGCAGGGGGGGATAGCAGTGCAGTCACAGCAGTGACCGTTGCATTACCGGTTATACCGCCTTTTTGCACTGTCTGCAGACGATACTGATAACGCTCACCGGCACGGACATCGGCATCAATCAGGACAATCCGGTTGCCATGACGCTGAGCCGGTGCCGGTAAAACAGGATCAATCTTCTGCAGATTCTGGTACTGGTCCTGACAACTGATACAATCCAGTTCCTGGTAGACACGCCGCCCGACCAGTACCGCCTCTAGGTCCTCAAGCTTACGGCCTGACAGATCCTTTTCCGGCAGGTCAAAGGTCAGCCGCAGGCGAGAACCGCTTTGTTCAACCTTCAGCTGTTGCGGCGGCTGAGCAACCAGCATGTCCGGATAGAGCAATGGCCCTTTTTTGCCACAGCCGGACATCAGCACCAGCACAGACACAAGCAGGAGCCTGTTCCGTCGCGCCGGCATCCCTATTTACCTTCCCGACAACGCCGGATTTCGTCCTCAACGCGGTTACGGGCAGTACCACCAATCACATCACGGGCGTTGACACTGGCCTCAACTGTGATCGCAGCGAAGATATCATCGCTGAAATGAGGGGAGAAGAGCTGCCACTCAGCCAGGGACAGATCAATAATGTCCATCTCATTTTCGACACAGTAGGCCACTGCTTTCCCGACCGCCTCATGGGCATCTCTGAACGGCAGTCCTTTTCGCACCAGATAATCAGCGACATCAGTCGCCGTGGAAAATCCCTGACCAGCTGCACGCCCCATGGAGCTGCTATTTACCCGCATCTCACGAATCATGTCGGCAAAGATCTTGAGTGAGCCCTTTACGGTGTCAATCGTATCGAAGAGCGGCTCCTTGTCCTCCTGCATATCTTTGTTGTAGGCCAAGGGCAGGGCCTTCATCACCGTCAGCAAAGCCATCAGATTGCCATAGACACGCCCGGTCTTGCCGCGCACCAGCTCAGGCACGTCAGGATTTTTTTTCTGAGGCATGATCGAGGAACCGGTACAGAAGCCGTCGGACAGATCAACAAAACGGAAGGCGCTGGTTGACCAGATGATCAACTCCTCTGACAGCCTCGAAAGGTGCATCATCAGGATTGAAGAGGCAGCAATGAACTCAAGGGCGAAGTCACGATCAGAGACAGAATCCAGTGAGTTGCGGGTCACCGCTGGAAAATCGAGCTGTTCAGCCACATACTCCCGGTCGATCGGGAAGGTGGTACCGGCCAGTGCACCAGCCCCCAGCGGCAGGACATTGACCCGCTTGAGACAGTCGTCCATCCGACCCTTGTCACGCTTGAACATCTCCACATAGGCCAACATATGGTGCGAAAACAGAATCGGCTGAGCTGACTGCAGATGTGTGAAGCCGGGCATCACCACCTCCAGATTCTTTTCAGCCTGCTCCAGCAACGAATCAATCAGCATATCCAGATAGGCCACCACCTCAACGATCTCGTCGCGCAGGTAGAGCCGGATATCCAGCGCCACCTGATCATTGCGCGAACGCCCGGTATGCAGCCGCTTGCCGGCCTCACCGATTTTCTGGGACAGGCGGGCTTCAATATTCATATGGATATCTTCCAGCCCGACCGAGAAATCGAACTGGCCGGACTCGATCTGCGCCAGGATATCCTTCAAGCCATGGACAATCTGCTCCACATCCTGTTGAGGAATAATCCCCTGCCGCCCCAGCATCCGTGCATGGGCAACCGAGCCGCGGATATCCTGATGGTACAAACGCTTATCAAAATCAATTGAAGCGGTAAATTCTTCTACAAACTTATCCGTTGGCTGGGTAAAACGCCCGCCCCACAGCTTGTTTTGAGACATACTCGGCTACTCCTTCTGTACGTTGGACTCTGTTACAGCTTCATCTTCGCCGTTATACCCTGATGAGGGGACTTTTTCCCATCCCCCCCGTGATGAACGCTGCATGATGGTATGGACCTTGAGCGGCACACGGGAGCTACGCGGATCGATCTCATGGTGTAACGGCAGGTTAAAATACAGCAGCCGGGTGGCGCTGCCAAAACGCAGGCGGCAGACCGGAGCGCCGCTGAAATCATCGGTTGCAAACTCACGGGATTGCACCTTTTCCAAGCGGTGATTCCGGTTGATCACCACATAGGAATGGCCAAAGCCCTGGGACTGAACCGTACCTTCCAGTGTGGTTTCGTCAGAGGCATTACCAAAAACCGTTACTGTTTCACGCACACCGGGCAGGTCTTCCAGATATTCTCCATAGAACCCGCACACCACATCCCGATAGGCCTGGTGCTCCGGTTTCGGGTTACACTGGATCACAAACAGGGTATCCAGCCCTTGGCGTGTTGTAAAGAACAGCTGGTTGGCATGATCTATAATCTGTTTGATATTTGAGCTGTACAGATCCCGGTAGAGGTAGTCGAGACAGATGATTGCCATGAAATTAAAGCAGGAAGGTCTACTGCGCAGCAGATAGAAGTGTCTTCCGCGATACAGGTCATGGTACTTGTCGATAAACTCCTCACCGTGAAACGGATGGCTCTTAGCCTCAAGAAAGACCCGCAGGCCTCCATCCGACTCCTTGACCAGGACCATGCACCAGTTAACCGGCATCTCCAGCACATCACCCGAATCAATATCGCGGTCAACCAGCTCGATCGCCTCCTGGTTATCAGCTTTGAAGCGTTCAAGAAACCGGCGATACTCCCGCAGCCTGACATGCTCAATACCGATCATGGTAACGGTATTGGGGCGGAATCCTTTTTCAATCACCAGCAACAGCTCGTCCAGACGATTAACCGGCAGGCACGATTCAGGAAAGAGCAGAAAATGAAGCTTCTTAAGGTTCCCCTCGCCGGCAGCCACCAGGTCAAGGACCGATTTGATCGCCTCCCACTGTGTTTCCTGTTCAACGGGATGAAATCCGGCCTCACGATGCAGGTGGTTAGGCAGCTGAGCAATCAGACAGTGGAGATGGTGCCCCAGCGGAAAGGAGAGCTGGACCTTTTTATCGATAACCATTGGCATCGCAGCTCTCCTGACGCTCAGGCAGCGAACTCGGGAAACACGGTTCCCAGGATGGAGCGCGTCCCTTCAGGCATATCGTACTGAGCAAGGTCTCCTCGTGCGACCCAGATTGCTTCAGAGACCTCATCGGGATTGTGGCTCAGGTCATAATGAACCGGCCGACAGCGGTAAAACAGGATGATGTAATGACAGTTCTCCTCACCGGGGGTGACATGCTCAAACACATTGATCAGGCTGCCGACCTCAATCTCCAACCCGACCTCTTCGTCCACTTCCCGTCTGAGTGCTGCAGCAATGGGTTCCCCCAGGTCGATCTTGCCTCCGGGCATGACCCACATGCCCTTAAAGGGGGGGATGCTCCTCCTGGTGAGGAGCACCCGTTCCTGTTCATCAATAATTACCGCCACGACTGAAGTGACGATATGTTCCTTCCTGTAACGCGGTCTGGTCACACCTTACTTCTTGCCCTGCATCAGGGAGCGAATCCGCAACCGCAGGGAGTTGATCTTGATAAAGCCTTCGGCATCGGCCTGATTGTAGACCTTGTCCTTTTCAAAGGTTGCAAAATCCAGATTGAACAGCGAATTGGTCTCGGACTTGCGGCCAACCGTACGGCAATGCCCCTTGTACAGCTTGACCCGTGCCACGCCGTTGACCGTCTTTTGAGATTCATCAATCAGCGTCTGCAGCATTTCACGCTCCGGCGAGAACCAGTAGCCGGCATAGACCTGACGGGCATATTCAGGAATCAAGGAATCACGGATCCGCATTACCTCGCGGTCCATGGTGATCTGCTCCACTGCGGAGTGGGCCTCCCGCAGGATGGTGCCGCCGGGGGTCTCATAGACACCGCGTGACTTCATGCCGACTGAACGGTTTTCCAGCAGATCAACCCGTCCTACCCCATGCAGGCCGCCAATGGTGTTCAGGTGCGCCAGCAGCTGGGCCGGTGTCATCCGCACACCGTCAACGGCCACGGCATTACCCTGTTCAAACTCGATCTCAACATACTGAGGCTTGTTGGGGGCCTTTTCCGGCTTGCAGGTCAACACATACATCTCTTCCGGCGCCTCAGCCCAGGTATCTTCCAGGATGCCCCCTTCAAAGGAGATGTGCAGCAGGTTGCGGTCTGAGGACCAAGGACGTTTCTTGGTGATCGGAATCGGAATATCGTTCTTCTTGGCGTAGGCGATCAGCGCCTTGCGACTGTTCAGTTTCCACTCCCGCCAGGGCGCAATCACGGAGATGGAGGGGTCAAAATGGTAGTAGGCCAGCTCAAAGCGGACCTGATCGTTACCCTTACCGGTGGCCCCGTGGGAGACGGCATCACACCCTTCCAGCTTGGCAATCTCCATCTGGCGCTTGGCGATCAACGGGCGGGCGATGGAGGTGCCCAGCAGGTAGTGCCCTTCGTAAATGGCATTGGCCCGGAACATCGGATAGACAAAGTCACGTACAAACTCTTCGCGCAGGTCATCGATATAGACGGTGCTTGCACCGGTCTTGAGCGCCTTTTCGCGCACCGGAGCCAGTTCATCCCCCTGCCCCAGATCAGCGGAAAACGCCACTATCTCAGCGCCATACTCATTTTTAAGCCACTTAAGGATGATGGAGGTATCCAGCCCGCCGGAGTAGGCCAGGACGATCTTTTTCACTTCTTGTTTCTTTGCCATTGCGTGTCTCCTTAAAAATCTCTGTTATTGCATCAGAGTGGCCATAATGGCCTTTTGTATATGCAAACGGTTTTCCGCTTCGTCCCATACCACAGAATGTTTTCCTTCAATCACGCTCTCACTGATTTCTTCGCCACGGTGGGCAGGCAGGCAGTGCAGCACGATGCTGTCTGGTCTGGCTGCCGCCAGCAGCTCGTCATTCACGCAGTAGCCCTGAAACGCGAATTCCCGCTGTTTCTGCTCAGACTCCTGCCCCATGCTGGCCCAGACGTCGGTGTTGATTACATCGGCATCACGTACCGCTTCTTCAGGATCTTCAGTAATGCTAATCGTGGCGGTACCCTGCTTCTGAGCCCATTCCCAAACATGACGGTCCGGTTCATAGCCTTGCGGACAGGCCAGCGCCAGGTCAAAACCGAAGATGGCGGCAGCCTCAATCCAGGTGTTGGCCATGTTGTTACCATCACCCACCCAGGCAAACTTGAGTCCCTGATAACCACCCTTCTGTTCGATCACAGTCTGCAGGTCTGCCATGATCTGGCAGGGGTGAAACAGGTCGGTCAGACCGTTAATCACCGGCACATCAGAGTAGCGGGCGAACTCATCCACGATCTCCTGGCCAAAGGTGCGGATCATCACGCCGTCACAGTAGCGTGCCATCACCCGGGCCGAGTCCTTGATCGGCTCACCACGCCCCATCTGGGAGTTGGCAGACGATATAAACAGACCGTGCCCACCCAGCTGGTAGATACCGACCTCAAAGGAGATGCGGGTACGGGTGGAGGCCTTTTCAAAGATCATGGCCAGGGTCTTGCCTTTCAACAGGTGGTGTTCAACACCGTTTTTCTGTTTCTGCTTCAGGTCGGCAGCCAGGGCCAGCATGGCATCCAGCTCCTGCCTGGTGAAATCGTGCAGCGCAAGAAAATGCCGTGTCATGCCTCTATCTCCTTGAATATGCTCTCCAGAATCTCAATCATCCGGTTTACTTCCTGCTTGCTGACCGTCAGGGGCGGCACAAAACGCAGCACCGTGTCATGGGTCACATTCAACAGCACTCCCTTTTCATGTCCCTTTTTAACAATATCACCACCGGGAATGGTCAGCGGCATGCCGATCATCAGACCGATGCCTCGCACCTCCTTGACAAAGGGATACTTGGCCCCCAGGGTTTCCAGCTCGCCATGCAGGTATTCACCCATCTCCTCAGCCCGGTTCAACAATCCCTCTTCAAGAATAGCCCGCACCGTGGCCACCGCGGCAGCGGTTACCAGCGGGTTGCCGCCAAAGGTAGAGCCGTGGGTGCCAGGCACAAATGAAGCTGCCACCTCATCCCGTGCCAGCATGGTACCGATCGGCGCACCACCTGCCAGTGCCTTGGCAAGGGTCATGATGTCCGGTGTAATACCAAAGTGTTCGTAGGCAAACAGCTTGCCGGTACGCCCCATTCCCACCTGTACCTCGTCCAGGATCAGCAGCAGCTGGTGACGGTCACACAGCTCCCGCACCCCCTGCATATACTCCATGGAAGGGATATTGATGCCGCCTTCCCCCTGAATCGGTTCCAGCATAATGGCGCAGGTCTGGGGGGTGATAGCAGCTGATAACGCAGCAAGATCATTGAACGGCACATGGGCAAAGCCATGCAGCAAGGGGTCAAAAAAGCGCTGCACCTTCTCCTGGCCGGTGGCAGAGACCGTGGCCATGGTACGACCATGAAACGAGTCGGCAGCGGTAATGATGCCGTAGCGCTCCGGATTATTGTGTTTCTCGCGGCTGTATTTCCGGGCCAGCTTGATGGCAGCCTCGTTGGCTTCAGCCCCGCTGTTACAGAAAAAGGCCTTATCCGCAAAACTGTGGCTGCAGAGCAGTTCGGCCAGCTCAATCTGTTGGGGGATCTGGTAGTAGTTGGAGCAGTGGATCAGGGTGGCTGCCTGGTCCTGCAGTGCCTTGACCACCTTGGGATGACAGTGCCCCAGATTGTTCACCGCCACACCGGCCAGAAAATCCAGATATTCCTTGCCGTCAGCATCCCACAGACGGCACCCTTCGCCTCTGACCGGCACGATCGGATAGCGTCCATAGGTCTTCATGATTACCTTGTCAGACCGTTCGACCCATTGCTGATTCGTCATTTCTGTCTTCCTCAGTTCTGCTTTAGTACCTTGATCCTGCCATCTGCCACATAGCCCGCTTTACGTAATTCCTGAATGTAGGCCACATCATTTTTCCAGTCAATGGTCAGGTCCAGCTTACCCGTCCCCTTCTCTGTGGCTGCCTGCAGACGGAACTCATACTCGCCCGGGTCAAGCTTGTAACTGAGCCCCTTGCTGGTGGCAAAGTCCTCATTCAGGAAAAGAATGATATCCCTGCGGGGTTTTGACAGGGCGGGACGAAAGACCCCTTCCTGTTTCGCGTTGGCGGCATAGGAAGAATACTTGCCGTCATAGCTCTTGGTCTGCTTGACGTACAGCACCACCCTGAACTTTTTGCCGCCATCCGCCTGGGGGCCAACCGGGTCAGTCAAGCAGACCAGTGCCCACATCTCCTTATTGAAATCCAGTTCCGTGACAGCTTCCGGCAGCGGCTTGTCACGATCTATCTCGCGGTCAAAAAAAGTGATCGTGCCCGGTGTCTTGCCCGCACACAGCTCTTTTGCCTGGACAGCAGCAACGGTTACCAGAAGCGACGCCAATACAACAACTGCACGTGCAAGCCTTTTCATCATGGAATCCCCTTCCATAAACGCTTATTTGGTTATCTCCGTCCCGATACCGACATCCGTAAAGATCTCAAGCAGAACCGAATGCTCCATCCTTCCGTCAATAATATGAGCCTTCTTCACGCCATCATTCAGTGCCTCGGCGCAACAGACAACCTTTGGTATCATGCCTCCGGTGATTGATTCATCTTCAATCAGTCGATGCATCTGGGCAACACTGATCTTCTGGATCAATTGTTTGTCCTTGTCCAGCACACCCGGGGTGTCAGTCAGCAGGATCAGCTTCTCTGCATTTAAGGCTGCGGCGACCCGGCCTGCCACAACGTCGGCATTGATGTTGTAACTTTCGCCGGCCAGCCCGACACCAACCGGGGCAATCACCGGCAGATAGCCGCCCTGTTCCAGGGTCTTGATCAGGTCCGTGTTGACCTTGACCACATCCCCTACATAGCCGATGTCGATCTGTTCAATCGCGCCGTCCTCGCCGGTCACTTCCTGCAGCAGCTTTTTGGACAACAGCAGACTACCGTCCTTACCACAGAGACCAACCGCCTTACCGCCATGCTGATTCAGGTAGCCTACCACCTCTTTGTTGACCTGTCCCACCAGCACCATCTCAACCACCGACATGGTCTCGCCGTCAGTCACCCGCATGCCGCGCACAAACTCGGAGACAATCCCGTAACGTTTCAGAGTTTCATTGATCTGGGGGCCGCCGCCATGCACGATCACGGTATTGATCCCCAGTGACTTGAGCATGATCACGTCCAGGGCAAAGGACTCCTTCAGGCGCTCGTCCGACATGGCATGACCGCCATACTTGATTACAAAGGTTCTGCCTGAGAAACGCCGGATATAGGGCAGCGCCTCCATCAGGGTATTAGCTTTATCAATAAGATGTTTCACAACGCAATCACTCCTCTGCACAGGTAAGGTTAATGGTCACCGTGGTCCCCTGCCCCAGTTGGCTGTTGACCGCAATTGAACCGCCATGCTGTCTGACGATTTCCCGCACGCAGAACAGGCCCAGGCCAAAGCCCGGGATCTGTCCGGTGGCGTCGGGGTCAACCTGATAAAACCGTTCAAAGATCTTAGGCATTTCCTCTTCCGCAATACCACAACCGCTATCCCGGATTGCGATCTCCGCATGGCCTCCGGCACGGGTCAGCCTGATGGCCACCGTAGCGCCATCACTGGAAAACTTGAAGGCGTTTTCCAGGATCTGCTGCAGTGCAAACATAAGCCGGTCGCGGTTGCCAAGCACCGCCGCTGAGGTTTCCAGTTCAAGTAAGAGCGTCATATTCCGCTTTGACGAGACACGTTGCACAGATTCCGCGGCACTCTTTACCACCTCGGTCAGATCAAACCTGGCTGGTTCTCCTCCCGCAACCCCCAGTGCCTGATGCATACGCACCAGTGAGGTCATGAGGCAGGAAAGTGCCTCCAGGTCCTCCCGCATTGAAACCAGCCGCAGGTGACAGGCCTCGGTCGGGTGCAGCCGTGAGGCATAGCGTTCCAGCTCTTCAAGCCCCAGTGACAAGGAGGTTAGCGGCGTCTTCAACTTATGGGAGACAAGCGAGAGAAACGCCCCTTTCAGGCTGTCAAGGCTGTGCATGGCAGCCAGTTCTTCCTTCAGGGCACGTCTGCCAAGCGCCTTCTCAATTGCTGTCTGCAATTGCAACAGATTAACCGGCTTCTGGATAAAGTCATCGGCATCGGCCCGCAAGGCCTCCAGTACCGTTTCCTTGTCTCCAAAGCCGGTCATGATCAGAACCACTGCATTGGGATCGTTTCGTTTAATCTCTCGCAGCAGGTCGATGCCGCTCCCGCCCGGCATCTGGACATCAGTCAGCACCATATCGACCGGTTCAGCAGCGTCGCAGGCCCGTGCCTCCTGAGGTGAACCGGCCTGCAGAATCCGATAGTTCCTCAGCCCCTTGCTACAGAGGTCGCGGATGACCAGCTCATCATCCACCACCAGTATAACAATCTGCTTTCCGGAACGATTCAGCATGCCTGCTACCCCATGAGTGCTGACACAGCAGCAAGTGCTTCCGGCAGCTTTTCAGGCTGGCTGCCACCGGCCTGTGCCAGTTCAGGCTTACCGCCGCCACGTCCGCCAATAATCGGTGCCAGCGTACCTACCAGCTCACCGGCCTTGAAGCGGCCGGTCAGATCCTTGGTTACCGTTACCAGCAGGTTCGCCTTGCCGTCCAGCTCAGCCCCCAGCACGACAACACCTGAACCGAGCTTGTCGCGCAGCTGATCGGCCATATCACGTAGTGCCTTGATGTCAACGACCTGTACCTGCACCGCCAACAGCTTAACCCCACCCGCCTCCTGCACCTGGCTTAACAGATCGCCGGACTGGGCTGTATTCAGCTTGCCCTGCAGAGACTCTACCTCGCGTTGCAGTTCCCGTTGACGCTCCACCAGCTTTTCAACCCGGTCAACCAGCTTGCTGCTATCAGCTTTGAGCAGCTCAGCCACGGTCTGACGTTCACCTTCAAGACGGCGGACAAAACTCAAGGCATTAAATCCGGTGGCACCTTCAATCCGACGCACTCCGGCAGCAATCCCGCCTTCCGACAGAATCTTGAACAGACCGATATCACCGGCTGCCCGCACATGGGTACCACCGCACAGTTCGGCGCTCACCTCACCGATCCGCACAACCCGCACGGTGCTGCCGTACTTTTCATCAAACAGCGCAGTTGCTCCGCTCTCCACCGCCTCCTGCATCCCCATTTCACGGATGTTCAGCTCGGCATTATCCATAATCCAGCCGTTGACCAGATCTTCAACCTGCTGCAACTCTTCAGGAGTCACACCGGTAAAGTGAGTGAAATCAAACCTCAGGCGATTTGGTTCAACCAGTGAGCCGGCCTGCTTGATATGTTCGCCAAGCACCTGGCGCAAGGCCGCCTGCAGCAGATGGGTGGCAGAGTGATTGCGGGCAGTTGCCCGGCGCTTATCAATGGCAACGGTCAGGTTGACCGCGTCTCCGGTCTTGATGGCCCCCTCTTTGACCAATGCATGATGCACCACCAGATCCGTGAAAGGGCGGGAGGTTGCCAGCACCTCAAGACGGGCGCTGCCACTGGAGATACAACCGGTATCGCCGGCCTGGCCACCTGACTCGCCATAGAACGGGCTGGTATCACAGATCAGATCAATCTTGTCTCCGGCTGTTGCCGACTGCACCTTCTTGCCATCACGCAGCAGTGCCGTGACCGGCGAAAAGGCGGTCAGGCTGCCGTAGCCGACAAAATTGGTCCGCAGACCATGATTGTGCAGTTCCTTGTAGACATCGGCAATCCCGGCAGCCCCGGAGCCTTTCCAATGCTCGCGCCCCAGCTCCCGCTGATGCTCCATGCAGGCCTCAAAGCCCGGTTCATCGACACTGAACCCTTCAGCTCTGACGATATCCTCGGTCAG
>OFJB01001124.1_pt1 | contig 11110 bp, 6 predicted proteins | sample 1775081 | NCBI WGS metagenome assembly OFJB01 (sample SAMN08195771, study PRJEB24354) | sludge metagenome | isolation source: initial sludge from phenol fed wastewater aerobic bioreactor | place: India: Nagpur | collected 2016-06-05 | reverse complement strand
TTAATGTCACCGTCTCTTTCTGCCTATGACTATTGGCGAGTACTTGACGCTTGGCTAAATGTATGGGCTCCACTGGAGAGGATAGTGAAGAGCACCTTCCCCAGCCAGTTATCTGTAAACCGTATGCCGGTTATGCGTTCAAGCTTGCTTCGCCAAGACTTGAGAGGGGTTTGTGATGCACTCGGTGAATTTCCCCAAAGCAGAGTGGTCTTGGCAGACAGTAAATTTGCTATCAATGACTTGGCAACACTGGCATCAAAGTGGTCAGGCTGGATCGGAATCGCTTATGTGTTGCAAGGATCAATACTTGGGGGGGCAATGGTAGCTTCTCATCTTCAACGAACGCTCCCCCAAGACATAGCAAGTTGCATTCGTTTTTTCTGCCCACACACCCATGCTTCGAGAAATCTAGCAGCTGATTTTCGGTTGTGGATGCAATGGCTGGATAGCGAATTGACAGATTCCTTGGACCAGGAGCATGCAAGCTACACCGCTGTCCGTACGTTTGAGTTCTTGGTCCGCTCTTGGAACTCTTATCCGAGTAAGCAGTAGAGATTAAAAATGCGTGGTTGGCAAGTTTTAATTAATTTCCACTTTTGGAGATATCGAGTCATGCTAATCGCGAAATAAATCATTAAGAAAATTTATTTTTGCGATAGTTTGGGAGTGAGCATGGACAATTGTGGTGAGTGTGCTTGTTTCAATTGTTTGCGCGGTCGGTTCGTGCAATATGGTCCTTATTTTCGTGATGTCAACTTGAGGGAATTCCCTTGAAAGTAACGCCAGAAGCGCTTGCGCATTGTGCAAGTGAGGCTATCCACCAGCCTGAAACAATTCAAGGCTACGGCGCCATGCTTGTCTGCAATGTTGAGTCAGGGAGCATTCTGCGACATTCGGAAGGTATTGATACCTGGGTGCATACACCACCGAACGGACTGCTGGGTGCTTCGGTAATGCACGCATTAGGTCTGGATAGACAGGAGTGGGATGATTGGTCTTTGCAGGCGCAGGGGTCACGACCTGTAATGGTCGCTCGCATTGAATGCACGAAACTCGACGTGCCTGTGGAAGTAATGATCCACAGCCTCCCGCAGGCCGAACCTCCTTGTGTAGTCCTTGAACTCATACCAGACTCTAGTCCAAATAGTACGGCGAGAGACGAGGTCACTCTTTTAGCAAGGCTCGCTAGCTCCATCAGCAAAATGCGAGGCAGCGAATCGCTGGAGACTTTTGTTCAATCCAGCGTGACCTTCATACAGTCTTTCCTTGGATATGACCGCGTGATGTTGTACCGGTTTGCGCCGGATTGGAGCGGAGAGGTAGTGGCTGAAGCCACCGGGCCTGGATTGGGTGCCCGCTTTGTCGGACAAAGATTTCCTGCCTCAGACATTCCGCCCCAGGCCCGCGAGCTTTATCGCAAAAATTTGTTGCGCGTAATCGCCGATGTGGAGGCCAAGCCTGTCGCGCGGGTTCCTAGCCCCACTGGCGGCGCTACTCCACTAGACCAGAGCCTCTGTCTACTTCGCCATCCTTCGCACATGCACTTGGCCTATTTGGTCAACATGGGAGTGCGAGCGACACTCACTATTTCGCTGCTGCATGAAGGGCAGTTGTGGGGAATGCTGGCATGTCACCACAGCAGTCCGCGCGTGCCACCGCATCACCATCGCCATTCGGTCCTTATTGCGTGCGAGCTCATCGCCGATAGTCTGATCTCCAAACTGGACAGTCTCATTCGTCTGGAATCGTTGGAACAGGTTCGCCGTCTCGACAAAGCTGTGGCGGAGCTGGATCTGTCACTGCGCCACGCACCCAGCATGAATGAGGCCTGGGCTGCTTTCGATATCAAAGTGCGCTCGGTAGCAAATGCTGATGCAGTATTTGGCAGGGTCCACGGACAGGATTGGGGCGATACGGTGCTCCCTCCGACTGTACTCATCCAGCTGCAGGAAAAGCTCTCTGGAATTCCTGCGGGCAAGCCAGTGGTAACCACATCAATCGCTGAATGGGGTTGGAAACCGCTGGAACATGCCCGTCATCTTGCTGGTCTGCTCGCGGTATCACCGACAGGAAAACCTGACAACTATGTCGTTCTGATGCGGGCTGAGCATCACCACGCCTTGCACTGGGCGGGCAAGCCTGACACGTTTTCCTTAGTTCCAGCTCCTGACGGGAGTGTCGTTCTGGGAGCGCGTCGGTCTTTTGATGTTTGGCTCGAAGAGGTTCGTGACCGAAGCACAGAGTGGTGTTCTGAGCAGGTTACTGTTGGTGTGCAAATGGCGCAGATGATGAGTCAAATTCATGCGCGTCTGTTGCTTATCGAAACGCAGGAGCGCAACCGGCTACTCGGAGCAAGCCTTGAGCTGCTGCACGACATGGTAGTAGTTACCGAGGCTGAACCGCAGCCCGGCAGTGCAATACGCCGCATCTTGTACGTTAACCCAGCGGTTTGCAGGCACAGCGGGTATACGAAGGAAGAACTACTCGGCCGATCCCCTAGTATGTTCCAGGGCCCCGAAACCGATGCTCGAAAAGTCCAGGACATCTCGTTGTCGCTCAAACACTGGAAACCTGTCACTCAGACACTGGTCAACTATCGAAAGGACGGATCTGCCTATTGGGTAGAAATCGATATCGTCCCAATTGCTAACGATGAGGGGTTGTACACGCATTGGATCAGTATCCAGCGCGACATCACCGCAAGAGTGAGCTTCCAGCAAACCTTGCAGGCGAAGAATGAATGGTTGGACAACGTACTTCAGGTGACTCGGACAGGAACTTGGTCGCTTGATTTCATTAGCGGCTTCTGCACGCTAGATGAACACGGATCAGCCTTGCTTGGCTACGGAGCCAGCGAGCTTGAAAACCTGACGGAGCGATCGATTCGCTCCATGGTTCACCCTGAAGACTTACACGCGCTATCACTCTCACGTGAGGCACGAGATGAAGATGAAGCCCAGCTGCACGACGCGAGTTTTCGGATGCTACACCGCGAAGGCCATTGGGTGTGGATTCGTTCGAGGGGGCAGGTCGTTCGGTGGACGCCCGATGGCAGCGCTGCCTGCATGATTGGTACCTACACCGACGTCAGTGAGCGAGTGAACCTGCACAGTCAACTGGAGCATCAACATGCGTTTCTGACCGATTTGACCGCGCAGTTGCCCGGAGTTGTGTACCAATTTAGACGCAGCGCGGATGGGAGATATTCTTTCCCTTTCGCAAGTCGCAAACTACTCGACATGTTCGGCGTATCGCCCTCTGAGGTGACAGGTGACGCCGGTGAGTTGCTGGCCCTTGTGGAGCCAGACGACATGCCCGCGTTACTACAGAGTATCGAACTCAGTGCGGAGAGGATGGCACCCTGGCTGCACCGCTTGCGCATGCGTCATAACACGGACAGTCAAGTTACTTTCATCCTTGAAGCGCAAGCAACCCCACGCGCAGAAGTTGACGGGAGTGTGGTCTGGCACGGTTTTGTAACCGATGTGACGGAAAAGGTAATGGTAGAGGAAGCGGCAGAGCAGGCGAGACTGGATCTCGAGGCCACGATGGCAGCGATGCCGGATTCACTGCTCTCTCTTGACAGCACACTGACGGTTCTGCTGGCGCGCTCACCGTCATCCACGATCCTGGGCTATCCCGTGCACTCTTTTCAGGGAGCTTGCATTCTTGAATTCCTTGAGGAGCCCGCTAGGTCAATATTCGTTGATGCCTTGAGGCAAACCGATCTTCTGGGACACATGCAGAGCGTAGAGTTTTCCATGCAGTTGGGGCCCGGCTTGATGCGGCATTTCGAATGTTCGATGGCGGCTAAGAGGTGCCCCAGCAATGCTAGGGATAGGCGACATGCGCGCAAACAAGAGAAGAGCGATGGGGGACATATTGGCTATGTGGTAACGCTGCGCGACATCACGCAACGCAAGGCTGCCGAAGAGCAGGTTGAGAAACTTGCTTATTACGACCCGTTGACCAACCTTTTGAACCGACGTGCTCTTTTTGACCGGCTTGAATCCATCAGTCAGCACTGCGCTGATAGAGACACGGTATACGCCGTGTTGTTCTTGGATCTCGACAATTTCAAAGACCTGAATGACTCACATGGCCACCATGTTGGTGACGAGTTGCTGCGCGAAGTTGCCCGAAGGATGACTCTGGAAATGCGGTACAGCGACACGTTTGCCCGGTTCGGAGGGGACGAGTTTGTGGTGGTGATTCCAGATCTCGATCCTGGCATCGAAACACACGGCATCGTTACGCGCGTTGCTGACAATCTTCGAGCTTGTTTGGATCGCCGATTTCAGCTTGGAGCACTGAATTATCGGATCACATGCAGTATCGGCATCACATTCGGAGCAGGGCGTGAAGAGCCTGTCACTGATGTCATGCGGCGTGCTGACATTGCCATGTACCAAGCCAAGGCTGCTGGGCGCAACCTCTGCTATTTTTTCGATCAAGAGATCCAGTCGACCGTTACTCGACGATCTGCGCTGGAGCAGGATTTGCGGCGTGCCCTTGAGCAAGGTGAGATGTTGCTGCACTATCAGCCCATAGTGGACCGCAGGTTCCACGTCGTCGGCTACGAAGCCTTGATCCGCTGGCATCACCCAGAACATGGCTTGATTTCTCCGGCAGAGTTCATTCCACTAGCTGAGCACAACGGTCTGATTATTCCCATTGGGCAGTGGGTAATCAGCACCGCATGCGATCAGATCAGAAAGTGGGACCTGCATGCCTCCTGCAAAAACCTCTTCATTTCAGTGAATGTGAGCGCGAGACAGTTGCAGCGGGAAGAGTTTGTCAGCGACGTACTGGTCTTGATCGAAGAGAAGGGCATTGATCCGCGCCTTCTCAAATTCGAGCTGACGGAGAGCCTCCTCCATAGTGACCTTGAGACCACCATCGAGAAAATGCGCCAGCTTCAACGGGTTGGTATGCAGTTCGCGCTGGACGACTTCGGTACGGGTTACTCGTCCATGTCTTATATCAAGCGATTGCCTTTGCATCAGCTCAAGATCGACCGCAGCTTTATCTCTGATCTCCCTGATGATCTAGATGACGCCGCTATTGCCACCATGATTCACCAGTTGGCCCATACGCTGGGTATGAGTGTCGTGGCTGAGGGTGTGGAGACTGAAGCGCAGCGGGACTATTTGATGTCGCTCGGATGCCAGTACTTTCAAGGATACCTTTTTGGCAAGCCTGGAGCGTTGCCAGCAGTGCATTCGCACTTGCTGTGACAAAGGCGTGCGAGACCACCACTTTCAAAAGAACCATAATCTGCTTCAACTCTATATGAGCTTCGATCAGCTGAAAGTTCCCAGTCGGTTACGTGCCAATCGGGTAGGCGATGCAATCACCGGTTTCACGATAAGGCTTCAAACTGCTCGGACCACACGCAACTGTGCTTTGTGCAGAGCTTCCCGGGCGCCTCCATACAGTCAGCTTTGAAGTCTCAGTTTGCGAATGTTCTTTGCGGAACACATGATGTTGCTTAAGCACATCTCCCAATAATATTTCGAAAAATTGCAAGTGCAGGGGTGTTCTGGGTTGTTGATGAGGCGTACGATGCACCAGGCGGGTGCGAGTCTAGCCATCTGTCTCAACGCTAAGACTGAATACTCGCGCCTTCACCAAGCACCGATCCCATTACGCTTTGCAAGTGCAATGTCTGAGGTTTTTCCCATGTGATTTCTCGCGGTGAAACGCTGGTGCATCAATAAGGGATTCGCTTTCTTAAGGCTGTTGCGACCATGACTGTGAAAACAAAGTTACTTATCAGCTACGCACTTGTCTGCCTTATGGTGCTTGGAATTTCCGTTCTTTCTCTTTCTGCGCTTTCCAGCGACGACGAGAGTTTCAGAGATTATGTGGAAGGCATCAACGCTAGAGCGTTGGCAGTAGCAAACGTACGCACAGCAATAGACGACCGAGCTATCGCCTCCCGAAATTTGGTACTCGTCACAAGTGAAGTGGACATACAGCGTGAAAAGGCCGCAGTGGAACGTGCATCCTTTGAAGTAGAGCGAAATCTCACACTGCTCAAGACCTTGGGTGCCAAACCTTCAGTTCCTACGGAAGTCCGGGAAAGAATCAAGCTGATCGACGATATCGAGCGCAAGTATGCCCCGGTGGCAAATGATATCGTGTCGCTTGCACTGAATGGCAAGAAGCAAGAAGCCGCTGACAAGATCGTGGCAGAGTGTCGCCCGCTACTTGAGAGTTTGACTAAAGCTACTACCGAGTACGCCGTATTAACAGCGCAGCGTTCTAAAAATCTGGTGGAGGCCGATCACAAAAAATTTGCATTCAATCGCAACGTCTTGGTGGCTGGGTGTGTTTTGGCTTTTGTAATTGCGATCGTCGCTGGAATAGTGCTGACGCGCCTTATCTCATCGGGTTTGGGCGAGGCCATCCAAATCGCAAAGCGGGTAGCCGACGGCGATTTAGCAACCCCTATCAAGTTGTCCCGTTCGGATGATTTCGGGACCCTCATCCAAGCCCTGGACCTCATGCAGCGCAGCTTATCAACCTTGGTGACAAAGGTGACTCACGGCGCAGGCGCAGTAGCTATGGCCAGCTCGGAAATTGCGCAGGGTAACAACGACCTGTCTGCGCGCACTGAAAGTCAGGCTAGCTCTCTGGAGGAAACGGCAGCGTCGATGGAGGAATTGGCGGCTACAGTGCATAGAAATGCGGCGCATGCGAAGGACGCTAACTCCCTCGCGAAAGACGCATCCGCTGTGGTTACCGAAGGCGGAAAGATCATCGGACAAGTGGTCAGCACGATGAGCGAGATACATGCCTCCAGTCAGAAAATTACCGAGATCATTTCCATGATCGACGCCATCGCTTTTCAGACCAACATTTTGGCGTTGAATGCTGCAGTTGAGGCTGCTCGAGCAGGTGAGCAGGGTCGCGGGTTCGCTGTGGTGGCCAACGAAGTACGGAGTCTGGCTGGACGCAGTGCCACTGCAGCAAAGGAAATCAAGGCGCTCATCAGCGACAGTGCGGAGAAGGTAGAGGCTGGTTCGAAGCTTGTGGATGACGCTGGCTCCGCCATGACAAAGGTTATCGCGGCCATCCAGCGGGTGAGCACCATCATTGCCGAGATTTCATCTGCGTCCAGCGAGCAAAGCGTGGGTGTAAACCAGGTCGAAGAAGCTGTTTCGAACATCGACCAAGCCACCCAGCAGAATGCGGCCTTGGTAGAAGAGATGGCTGCTGCCGCTGCAAGCTTGAGCGTGCAGGCGAAAGAGTTGGTTACTGCCGTCGCAGGATTCAAGACAGAACCGCATATGAGTCCGGATAGATTTGCGAAACGAAACTTTCATGATTCGCATCCTCGGGCTTTAAGCGCTGCCTAGTTTGATCAATCGTATGCACCCGGTGAACCCATCTTGAATGTGCAGCCGCAATCGAGAATCCTCCTCACGAAGGAGATTGTGGGAACGATGGAACGATTGATTGACGATGAGCGCCGGCTGCGACGCGAGTAAAGCTCAACCTTTAAGGCACCGGTGCTGGAGTAGCCCGATGAACGAGGTGCCTCCGGGGCTGAGGTTGCCTTGCTGATGTCATTTGCGGATGCGTAGCGAATGCTGTCGGCCGTTCACATAACGGGGCTTTGCGCTGTTGGACAGTCAGCCGCTACTTGCAAGATCGACATTCCTCCCCTTTTATTCCTAGCTGCGCCGAGTGAACTACACAGACGGATCAATTGAGAGCAAGAAGGCGCGCCAGCCCAAGGACATCAACATGAGAGGGCATTTCCCCATGACTATGGAGTCACATAGTTGATCTCGATGGCACTGGGAGCATTTATCAATAACTGAATTCAAGCAGCCAACAATGGGAAGCAAGCGATGAACTCTGTTCCGACTTTCTACGAGTACTGGCTTCAGTTATTGGCAGACGGATTCGATTGCAATCGCTCTCAGCTTTTGAGCACCGCAAGCACCGAGATCGTCGCCATAATCAAGTAAGTCCCTCGCCATCACTAGTTCATCATGCATGTCGCCAACCGCCTGAAAGCCACTTGGAGTGGAGTCGGCAGCCATGTGGTTGTTCTGAGCCACGGGTTTGGTCTGGATCAGACATCGTGGTCCGACCTGCGGCCAACCTTGGATGCACGGTTTCGTGTGTTGTCCTATAACTTGGCCGGTTGTGGAGACGACGGGGCCAGCAGTTATCACCGCGACATGCATAACTCGCTCTTTGGTTATGCAGATGATTTGCTGGCTCTGCTGGACGATGCGCAGGTGCAAAAGGTCAGCTATGTGGGGCACTCTGTCAGTGGGATGATTGGCATGATTGCAGCAGTGGCCAGGCCGGATTGTTTCCAGCGCCTGATTCTGTTGCAGCCCTCGCCGCGCTACCTCAACGATCCAGATGCCGGGTATGTGGGTGGCTTCGAGCAGGGCGATCTGGACGCTTTGTATGAGGCGATGGCCATGAACTACCAGACATGGGCTGCTGGCTTTGTTCCGATGGTGATGGGGGTGGACGATCAGCACGTGTTGTCGCGGTTCAGCGAGACGCTCTTCAAGATTCGCCCTGACATCGCGCGTCACATTCTGAGAATGATTTTCCAGTCTGACCACCGCGTCATCGTCCCGCGAGTGCCAGTGCCCACTCATTTCATCCATAGCCGCAAGGATGTGGCCGTGCCTTTGGACGTAGCGCGGTGGTTGCATGCGCATTTGCCGGGTAGCACTTCGGAAACGCTAGAGCTGGAAGGCCACATGCCTCACCTTACGCAGCCTGTGGTCGTACTGGACGCCCTGATGCGTCACCTCTCCCGCGAATAGATCTTGCCCATGACCTCCCCCCATTCGACGCCAGACGATGCCCTGATCGCCTTCCTGCAGGGACTCAGTGTGCAGTCCCAGTGTCGACTGGCTGTGGCCTTGTGGCAGCGAGCGCCCGATGAGGTTGTCCCCCTGTGCAGCGTGCCCACCATCGCGCTGACTCATACACCCGTCTGGCGCTGGCGGTTGCCGGTATCTCCAAAAACTGGCACACATGCCGTTCAGCGTCTGTCCCGCAAGGAGTTGCCCAGCTTGGTCACTGCGGGCTTGCCGTTCAGTCCGGGTCTTGCGCTATACGTCGATTGCAGTGCGTTTGGCCGGATGGCGGGGGGCGGATTCGTGCTGATATGGGATGAGGCCACGGCATTGGCTGATGGTTCTGCGGATGCAGATCTTGTTGGAGGAGAGGCCACTGTGCAGTGGTTGCGGCCTGTATATGCCCAATTGGTAGATGCGCGGCAATGGGAGGAGCAAAACGCGGAATCTGCGGCGCAGTTTCACCATGTGTTCGACAGTGTCCCGCAGGGAATCGTGGTGTTGTCCGCGCGACATCCGCAAGCGCAGATCAACGCAGCTGCAGCGGCCCTGCTGGGTCTGTCTGCGGGATGGGTGCCGGCCGAGGTTCTGGCCCAAGCCATGCGGGCCACCCGTGAGCGTTGCGACAATGCGGCCGAATTGGAGCAGGCCTATGCTCCTTTGCAGAGCGATTTGGACGCAAAGCTGGTCGCCCGCTGGTTTTTGGATGATTGTGTGTGGCGTGTGGACACGCATCCCATCCTCCAGAGCGGACACAAGGGGCGGGTATGGTTGTTTCATGACATCACGCCACAAGTTCGGCTGGAGCGTTTTCTGCGCATGGAAGCCAACCACGATCCGTTGACCGGACTTTTCAACCGCCGTGCCTTTTTCGACCGTGCCCAAGTGGCCTTCCAGCTACCATCTCCATGCCCCAGCGACGGGCACCGCCTTGCGCTCGTGATGCTGGACATTGACCACTTCAAAGCGGTCAACGACCGGTATGGACATCCTGCGGGAGATATGGTGCTCAAAGAGGTGGCCCGCCGTGCGAAGTCCGTCTTGCGTGACGGTGATGTGTTGGCCCGTTATGGTGGGGAGGAGTTCATCGTCCTTTTGAACGTCGCCAACAAAAATGTTGCCCACGCCGCTGCTGAACGCTTACGGACGGTGGTGGAATCACAGCCTGCGCAGGTGGGCCAGTTGACGATTAAGGTAAGCATCAGTGTAGGGCTTGCGTTCCGAGAGAACGAGTCGGAGACGCTGTTGCAGACCATCGAGCGGGCCGATACGAATCTGTATCGCGCAAAGCGGGAAGGGCGAAATCGCGTGGTGGGTTAAGGGGACTGAGGATTCTGGACTTTTCGCTGACCCCCGCTGTGTATTGCCTGCCGTACCGGCTGTATTCCAGCTCTGCCGATAACTCCATGTATGTCATCGTGTCAAATGAAGAAAAACACTGCTCTGGTTGTGCCGTCAGAACGTGTCTAGCGCGGAGCCAATGCTGCGGGTTGAAACTTTTTGAATCGCCCCGGGGCGATTCATTCGGGTATCACCGCATAGTGACAGAGTGCCAGTACGGTCCTTGTGCTCGCGACGGCGCTAAGGAGTTGGTTTGCACGCCGTTCCCGGGCGCGAAACCTCCTTCAGCCAGGCAATCAGGTCCGACCGCTCCGCTGCGTCTTTCACGCCGGCGTAGCCCATGGATGTTCCAGGTAACGCTGTCATGGGGTCTTTCAAGAAAACGTTGAGCGACTTCTCGTCCCACACCCACAGGCTCTCCCGCATGGCCTTGGAATACGCGTTGTAGCCGGGCGCGGTGCCAGCATGGCGCCCAAACAGCCCGCAGTGCTGGGGGCCGGTGCGATTACCCTCTATGGCGTGGCAGGCGGCACAACGCGCGTACACCTGCTCACCGCGCGCCAGCGCTGCGACGTCCGGCGCCGCACTTGCACCGACGGCGATCAGGCCGCCCGCTAGCCCTAGCGCCACGATAAGCCAGCGCGGCTTCATGACATGAAAGCCGAAGGCACAGGAGACTCTCCCAGGACCTGGCGCAGCACGGCCCAGTGCACGGCCTCGTCGCCCAGGATGCTCGCGGCGACCTGTGCCAACGCGCGATCCGCAAACAGGGGCACGGCGCCCAGGTATGCCGAGATGGCACCGCGCTCCAGACCGGCCGCGAAGCGCAGCACGTCGGCTTCCACCTTGAGCTTTTCCACGGGAAACTGGTATTTCTCCTTGGCTGACACAGGCTTGCCACCGAGTTTTTGCACCGTGCTGGCGAT
>OFJB01001121.1_pt1 | contig 11144 bp, 9 predicted proteins | sample 1775081 | NCBI WGS metagenome assembly OFJB01 (sample SAMN08195771, study PRJEB24354) | sludge metagenome | isolation source: initial sludge from phenol fed wastewater aerobic bioreactor | place: India: Nagpur | collected 2016-06-05 | reverse complement strand
GAACTGAGTCTCGCCTACGATCTCGACATTCTCACGAACCGTTATCGCTATCCGGCGCTCATCGAGCTGGCGCGTCTGTCGCTGACTCAGCGCCGGTTCGCGCAGTCCGCGAAATATTTCGGACGGGCGCTCGCGACGCTCGATCGCATCGACGCGTCGCGCCATGCACCGTTCGCATACGTCGAAATGCTCGACGACTACGCGCTGGCGCTCGGCGGCGCGGGCGACGCCGAGGGCGCGGCGCGCATCATCGACCGGGCCGCGAAGGTGCGTGCGCGTCTCGACGCCGCGGACCAGCGGCAGGCAACTTCGCGCACGCCGTACGGTACCCGCTGTGGGACGGTGGCCGGGGCTGACGAATCGACGCCGGCGGCAGGGCGTACACGATGAACCACTTGCGCGTTTCGCTGGAGCACCTGAACGAGTTCGACGAAATCGTCGACGTGCGCACACCGCTCGAATTCGACGACGACCACATTCCCGGTGCGATCAACACGCCGGTACTCAGCAACGAGGAGCGCGTCACCGTCGGCACCCTGTACAAGCAGGTCTCGCCGTTCGACGCCTCGCGGGTCGGCGCGGCCATGGTCGCACGCAATATCGCTCACCATCTCGATACGACGTTCTCGGGACGGCCGCGCAACTGGCGGCCGCTCATCTATTGCTGGCGCGGTGGAACGCGCTCGGCGTCGATGACCTTGATGATGAACATGATCGGCTGGCGCGCCCGTCAGCTCGAAGGCGGTTACAAGACCTACCGGCGCGATGTGGTGGCTTCGCTCGATGCGCTGCCGCCCCGGCTCGACTATGTTGTCCTTGCCGGGCACACCGGTAGCGGCAAGACGCGCCTGCTGCATGCACTGGCGGATGCCGGGGCGCAGACGCTCGATCTCGAGGGGTTGGCGCGGCATCGCGGTTCGTTGCTCGGCGCCGTGCCCGACCGGCCGCAGCCGTCGCAGAAATCGTTCGATACGGCATTGGTTTCGGCGTTGCGCGGCTTCGATCCCGCACGGCCGGTGTTCGTCGAGGCGGAAAGCCGGCGCATCGGTCTGATTTCGCTGCCGGAATCGCTGATGACCGCGCTGCGCACCACGGCGGCGTGCATCGAGGTGAACGTCGCGCGCGACGAACGCGTGGATCTCCTGATGCAGGAATATGGCCATCTGCTCGCGCAGCCGGACTACTTTCGTGCACAGTTGCTGCGGCTGGTGCCTTTGCATGGGCGTGCCGTGATCGACCAGTGGCTGACGCTGCTCGATCGGGGGGACCATCGTGCCCTGTCGGAGGCGCTCATTGTCAGGCACTACGACCCGGCGTATTCCCGGAGCTCGCGCAAGATGTTGCAGGGCCTCGCGCAGGCGGTACCGTTCGCGTTCCACCCATCGGCGCAAGACCTGCGTGCGCAGGCGCAGGCCTTGCTGGCGATCACTTTGCCGACAGGCAGAGCCGAGCCTGCAACCGCGCCGGCGGCGTCGATGTCGGCGAGCGCCCGCACCACGGTGCCGCGATGGATCTGCCAGAACTGCTCGGCATCGAGCTGCGGCAGCAGGTCTTTCAGCGGCGTGCGCAGCAGATGCTCGCCGCCGGCAGTGACCACGCGCACATACTTGTCGGCCGCCTGCAGGAACAGCACCTCGGCCACCGGCACCATGCGGACGGTGTTGCCGCTCGATCCGGCCGGACTGATCGGAAACTGGCGCAGCAGGGGGCCGGCCGGCCGTGGCGCCGGCTGCAGCGTGGCCAGCAGTTGGCGCAATTGCTCGGCCGTGGCCTGCACGGCGCGGTCGTCGACGTCTCCTGATTTGATAGCTGACTGCGCCCGCTGGTCGAGGGCTGCACGCAGTTTTTGAACGGATTTTTGCAGGCGCTCGGGCTGCACGGGCTTGAGCACGTAGTCCAGCGCCTGGGTCTCGAAGGCCTGCAGCGCGTACTGGTCGTAGGCGGTGACGAAGGCCAGCGCCGGAAAGGGCTTGACGACCGGGTCCCAGGCGTCGGCCAGCTCGGCCGCGGCGTCCAGGCCGCTCAAGGCCGGCATGCGGATGTCCAGCAGCAGCACGTCGGGCTGAAGGCGCAGCGCCTCGCGCACGGCGCTGGCGCCGTCGCCCACGGTGGCGACGACCTGCAACTCGGGCCAGGCGCGTGCCAGTTCGGCCTGCAGCGCGGCGGCCAGCAGGGGTTCGTCTTCGGCGATCAGGGCGGTGGGGCGGGGCATGGCAGGTTCAGGGGCAGGTCGATGCGCACGGTGGTGCCGGTGCCGGGCGTGGACTGCACGGTGACCTGGCCGCGCCCGCCGTAGGCCGTGGCCACGCGCTCGCGCACCTGGGCCAGGCCGAAGTGCGCACCACCTTCCTCCGGTTGGGTCGTGTCGAAACCGACACCGCTGTCGCGCACCGTCAGCACCAGGGTGTCGCCACTGCGCGCCGCCGTCACCGCGATGTGCCCGCCGTCCAGGTGGGGCTCCAGCCCGTGGCGGATGGCGTTTTCGACCACCGGCTGCAGCAGCAGGGTGGGCACGGGCAGGGCGCGCAGCGCCTCGGGCAGATCGAGCGTGCTGCGCAGACGCGCACCCATGCGCACGGCCATCAGCGCCAGGTAGTCGGCCAGCCGGGCAAATTCGTCGGCGAGCGGGTGCATGGTGGCGCGCGAGGCGCCCAGCGTGGCGCGCAGGTAGCCGTCCAGCCGGTCCAGCATGCGCTGCGCGGCGGCGGGATCGACGGCGATGAGCGCGCGCAGGTTGGCCAGGGTGTTGAACAGCATGTGCGGCTCGAGCTGGCTTTGCAGCAGCATCAGGCGCGCCTGGCTGGCGTCGCGCTCGGCAGCGGCGATGTGGGCCTGCAGCGCGGCCTGGCGTCCGCGCGCGTGATAGTAGAAGCTGGCCACCACGCCGGCGGCAACCGTGACCAGCAGGCTCAGCACCAGGTCGCGTTGCGAGTACCCCGACGGGCTGCCCAACAGCCAGAATCCCAGCGGCCGGCCGATCAAGAATCCGGCGGCTAGGCCCACCAGGGTCAGTGCCGCTCCGCGCCAGCCCTTGGGCCAGCCGTGCCCCGGGTTGCCCGGACCCCGGTAGCAGAGCTCGCGCGGCACCAGCAGGCGGCCAAACTCCATCACGGCCCAGGTCAGCATGCCGATCGAGATCGAGTGCACCAGTTGCCGGCGATAGCCGGTGTCCGGCCAGATCATGCTGGTGAACACCGCCACCACGCAGCAGAAGGCCAACACCTGCAGGCCGTGCCGCAGCGTGTCACGCCAGTCGATGGCCATGCGGCGCCTATTCCGCCTCGCGGGCCTGGGCGCGCTGCCAGGCCGGGCGCGCCTGGATGCGCGTCAGCCAGGCCGTCAGGCGCGGGTGATCGGTGGCGGTCAGTCCGGCGCGCTCGCGCGCGGCCTGCACGGGGTAGCTCATCTGGATGTCGGCCGCACTGAAGGCGGGGCCGGCAAACCAGTCGCGGGCCTGCAGCTCGCCTTCCAGGTAGCCCAGGTGCAGCGCCAGTTGCGGGCCCACGAAGCCGGCCATCACCTTGCCGACGATACCGCGCGCCACGGGCTTGGCCAGGAAGGGCATGGGTGCGGACGCGATGCGGTCGAACACCAGCTTGAGCAGCAGCGGCGGCATGGCCGAGCCCTCGGCGTAATGCAGCCAGTAGCGGTAGCGCGTGGCCTCGGGTGTGCCGGGCGGCGGCGCCAGGCGGCTAGCGCCAAAGCGCTCGACCAGGGTTTCGATGATGGCGCCCGACTCGGCCAGCACTTCGCCGTCCACGGTGACCACCGGTGACTTGCCCAAGGGGTGAATCCGCTTGAGCTCGGGCGGTGCCAGCATTGTCTTGGGGTCACGCTGGTAGCGCACGATCTCGTAGGGCAGGCCCAGCTCTTCCAGCAGCCACAGGATGCGCTGCGAGCGTGACTGGTTGAGGTGGTGGACGGTGATGGCGGTCATGGGCGCGGATTGTCACAGCGGGCGATTCCTGAGCTTCGCACGTTCGGCCTGCAGCAGGCGCTCGTGCAAACCCGCGCCGCCGGTGTTGATCCACACCACCAACCCGTGAATGGCCAGGCCCAGGCCCCAGCCGGCCAGCGGAAAGACGAACCAGGGCCGGCCGCTGCTCACCGAGATCAGCGCCAGGCCAGCGTTGACACAGACGTACACGAGGGCGTGGACATACCAGCCCATCTTGGCGCCGGCGCGTTTGCGGGCCAGGCGTTCAAGTTGGGCGGCGTTGGGGTTGGTGGCGCCTGCAAACGGGGCCTGGGCTTCGAGGTGTGACATGAATGGATCCAGGTTGAGTCGATCGGAATTTGGGCGAGGGGGTTCAGCCGATCTGCAGCATCGGCCCGCGGGCCAGCCGCAGCACGCGCAGCGCGCGCACGGCAAACAGGCCCGACAGCAGGCCGTACAGGGCCGTCACCGCGATGGCAAAGCCCAGGTGCCGGGCCAGCGCGGGCTCCAGGGCCAGCTGCACGCCCACCCCGTACTTGATCAGGAACACGCACGGGATCAAGGCCATGGGAACCCAGCTGCCGGGCAGCAGAAACTGGCGCGAGGCGGGATCGAACCGGGTTCCCTGCGGCGCCGCGGCGCGGCTGCCCAGGGCCAGCACGGCGGCAAAGCACAGCGCCCACAGCGCCAGCAGCGCCGGCAGGTGGCCGCCGGCGGCAAAGGCGGATTGCACGCCCCACAGGGCCAGGCCCAGCATGGCCAGGGGCATCAGCGCCAGCCGGCTGGCCGCCACGCGGCGGGTGCGCGTGGCCGAGTAGCCCAGCGCCAGCAGGGCGGCCAGCAGAATGCCGACCCAGGCGGGCGTGCCGCGCACGATGTCGATGATGGCCGAGGGATGCTGGCTGAGCAAGGTGGTGAGCAGCATGGGGAACCTCCGATGGCGTGTTGAACGAATGGCGGGATGTTGCCGGCGGGCGCCCCGGCACGCCAGCGGCATGCGACGAAGTGCGCCCAGGCGGCGCCAGCGTCCTCCACGGACGATGAAATGCGCCGGCCGATGGCGCACGCTGCCGTCGGCGCATGGGGCCCCAAGCGCCCTAAAATCAACGCCCTAAGCTACAGATGCTGTAGCAATTTGAAAGGTTTGAGCGTGGACACGCTGTTGCTGCTGAAGGCTGCCGTGATGGGCGTCGTGGAAGGCCTGACCGAATTCCTGCCCATCTCCAGCACCGGCCACCTGATCCTGGCCGGCAGCCTGCTGGGCTTTGCCGACGCCAAGGCCAAGGTGTTCGACATCGCGATCCAGACCGGCGCCATCCTGGCGGTGGTGATCGTCTACTGGCACAAGATCTGGGGCACCCTGGTCGCGCTGCCCGGCAGCCGCGCGGCGCAGCGTTTTGCGCTGAACGTGCTGATCGCCTTTTTGCCGGCCGTGGTGCTGGGGCTGCTGCTGGGCCAGGCCATCAAGGCGCACCTGTTCACGGCGCCGGTGGTGGCCGCCACCTTCATCCTGGGCGCCTTCGTCATCCTGTGGGCCGAAAGCCGCCCGCAGAGCGCCGCCCGCGTGCAGAGCGTGGACGACATGACGGCGCTGGACGCGCTGAAGGTCGGACTGGCGCAGTGCGCGGCCATGATCCCGGGCACCAGCCGCTCGGGCGCCACCATCATCGGCGGCATGCTGCTGGGGCTGTCGCGCCAGGCGGCGACCGACTTTTCCTTCTTCCTGGCCATTCCCACGCTGATCGGCGCCGGTGCGTATTCGCTCTACAAGGAGCGCGCGCTGCTGTCCTGGGCCGACGCGCCGCTGTTCGGCGTCGGCCTGCTGCTGTCCTTCGTCAGCGCCTGGGTGTGCGTGCGCTGGCTGCTGCGCTACATCGCCAGCCACAGCTTCGTGCCCTTTGCGTGGTACCGCATCGCGTTTGGCGCGGTGGTGCTGCTGACCTGGGCCATGGGCTGGGTGACCTGGGCCGATTGAAGCCCGGGCTTTACATTTCTTCATCGCCCATCGACCGGGCGGGCAAGGCGGGCCGCTACGATGGGGTTTGCACGGGCCTGACCGCCCGCGCAGTGCCGTGCCCCCGAACGATGGATTGCCCCGCATGACGCCCGACCCCAGCCTTGCCCCTTCGCCGCCACCGCCCGCGCGCCGCCGCCGCTGGCTGGGGGTGGTGCTGACGCTGCTGCTGATCGCGGCCATGGTGGCCGGCGCGGTGGCCCTGGTGCAGCGGGCCCGCACGCCGGCGGCCGGCGGCTTTGGCCCGGGGCCGGGCGGCGGTGGCGGAGGCGGCGGGGTGACGGTGGGCGCCACCCGCGCGGTGCAGGGCGATCTGCCGGTGCTGATCGACGCGCTGGGCACGGTCACGCCGCCCATCACGGCCACCCTGGTGCCGCAGGTGTCGGGCGTGCTGACCGAGGTGCTGTTCACCGAAGGGCAGATGGTGAGCAAGGGCCAGGTGCTGGCGCGCATCGACGTGCGCCCCTACGAGCAAACCCTGCTGCAGACCCGCGGCACCCGCGCCCGGGACGAGGCGCAGCTGGCCGCCGCCAAGGTGACGCTGGGGCGCTACCAGACGCTGCTGGCGCAGGACTCCATTGCCCGCCAGGACGTGGACACGCAGGCCGCGCTGGTCAAGCAGCTGGAGGGCGTGGTGGAGGCCGACCGCGCCAGCGAGCGCGCCGCCGCGCTGAACGTGGACTTTGCCAGCATCCGCGCGCCCATCAGCGGGCGCATCGGGCTGCGCGCGGTCGATCCGGGCAACCTGGTCAGCAGTGGCAGCGCCACCGGCATTGCCAACATCACGCAGATCACGCCGATCGACGTGGTGTTCACCGTGCCGCAAGACCGCGTGCCCGCCGTGCTGGCGGCGCAGCGCAAGGGCCGGCTGCCCGTGGTGGCGCTGGACCGCGGCCGCACCACGACCCTGGCCGAGGGGCAGTTTCTGACACTGGACAACCAGGTCAACACCACCACCGGCACGGTGCGCGCCAAGGCGCGTTTTGCCAATGCCGACGGCGCCTTGTTCCCCAACCAGTTCGTCAATGCGCGGCTGCAGCTGGGCACGGCGGTGGGGGTGCTGGTTCCGGTCACTGCCGTGCGTACCGGCCCGCAGGGCGACTACGTGTACGTGGTGGACGACGATCGCACGGCGCACATGCGCGCCGTCACGCGCGGCATGGCCACGGTCGACCAGGTGCTGATCGCGCAGGGCCTGCAGGCCGGCGAGCGCGTGGTGACCGAGGGCGGCGACCGGGTCAAGGACGGCGGCAAGGTGCAACTGCCCGCCGATGCGCCGGCGGGCGGTGGCAAGCGCGGCGGGGCCAGCGCGGCGGCGTCGGCATCGCCGGCGGCGCTACCCGCGGCCAGCGCCGCCAGCCGCCCGTCCTGGCTCGACCGCCTGCCGCCCGAAGTGCGTCAGAAGGTGATGACCATGCCGCCGGAAGAGCGACGCGCCTATCTGGAGCAACTGCGCGCGCGCCGGCAGGCCGGGCAGTAAGGGCGCGGCGAGGGTGCGCCCATGAACGTCTCGCGCTTGTTCATCCAGCGGCCGGTGGCCACGGCGCTGTTCATGCTGGCCATCGTGCTGGCCGGCCTGGTGGGCCTGCGCTTTCTGCCGCTGGCGGCGCTGCCGCAGGTGGACTACCCCACCATCCAGGTGCAGACGCTGTACCCCGGCGGCAGCCCCGACGTGATGAGCCGCACCGTGACGGCGCCGCTGGAGCGCCAGTTCGGCCAGATGCCCGGCCTGGCGCGCATGAGCAGCGTCAGCAGCGCGGGTGTGTCGATGATCACGCTGCAGTTCGCGCTCAGCCTGAAGATGGACGCCGCCGAGCAGCAGGTGCAGGCGGCCATGAACGCGGCCGGCTCGCTGCTGCCGGCCGACCTGCCGGCGCCGCCGGTGTACGCCAAGGTCAACCCGGCGGACGCGCCCATCATGCAGCTGGCCGTTACCAGCGACAGCCTGCCCTTGACCGAGGTGCAGAACATGGTCAACACGCGGCTGGCGCTCAAGATCAGCCAGATCGACGGCGTGGGCCTGGTCACCCTGGCCGGCGGGCAGCGCCCCGCCGTGCGGGTGCAGGGCAACCTGGAGGCGCTGGCCGCCATGGGCCTGGGGCTGGACGCGCTCAGCAGCGCCATCGGTGCCGGCAATTCCAGCACCGCCAAGGGCAACTTCGACGGGCCCCAGCGCCAGTACAGCATCAACGCCAACGACCAGCTGATGACGGCCGACGACTACCGCGAGCTGATCGTGGCCTACGTGGGTGGCGCGCCGGTGCGGCTGAAGGACGTGGCGCGCGTCATCAACGGCTCGGAGAACGACCGCCTGGGCGCCTGGACGGGCGTCAAGGGCGCCGCCAGCGGGCTGTCACCGGCCATCATCCTGAACGTGCAGCGCCAGCCCGGCGCCAACGTCATCGCCACGGTGGACGCCATCAAGCGCCAGCTGCCCGCGCTGGGCCGCGGCCTGCCGCAAAGCGTGCAGCTGACGGTGCTGACCGACCGCACGCTGGGTATCCGCGCCTCGGTCGAGCACGTGGAGATGGAGCTGGTGCTGGCCGTGGTGATGGTGGTGCTGGTGATCTTCGCCTTCTTGCACAGCCTGCGCGCCACGCTGATCGCCTCCATCGCCGTGCCCATCTCGCTGCTGGGCACCACGGCGGCCATGTACCTGCTGGGCTACTCGCTCAACAACCTGAGCCTGATGGCGCTGACCATCGCCACCGGCTTCGTGGTGGATGACGCCATCGTGATGATCGAGAACATCTCGCGCCACCGCGAGCTGGGCAAGACCCCGCTGCAGGCGGCGCTGGCGGGCGCGGGCGAGATCGGCTTCACCATCATCTCGCTCACGGTGTCGCTGATCGCGGTGCTGATTCCGCTCTTGTTCATGCAGGAGGTGATCGGGCGCTTGTTCCGCGAATTCGCCGTCACGCTGGCCATCACCATTCTGTTTTCGGCGCTGGTGTCGCTCACCCTGGTGCCCATGATGTCGGCGCGCATGCTGGAGCCGCTGGATGAGGCCCACAACCGCATCGGCGCCTGGATTCAAGCGCGCATGGATTGGGTCATCGCCCGCTACGACGGCGGCCTGCAATGGGTGCTGGCGCACCAGCCCTTCACGCTGCTCGTGGCGGTGCTGACGCTGGCCGTCACGGTGCTGCTGTATGTTGTGATTCCCAAGGATCTGTTTCCGGTGCAGAGCACGGGCCAGCTGCAAGGCCAGGTGCAGGCGGCGTCCGACGTGTCTTTCGAGCGCATGTCGGCGCTGCAGGGCGAGGCCGCGCGGCTGGTGCTGCAAGACCCGGCCGTGCTCTCGCTCAGTTCGGTGGTGGGGGTGGACGCGGCCAACAACAGCCGGCTGTCCTCGGGCCGCATGGTCATCAACCTCAAGCCGCATGTTTTGTTTGGCGACTCCGAGGCCACCATCATGCAGCGCCTGCGGCAAAAGGTGGCCGGGCAGGTGGCGGGCGCCACGCTGTTCCTGCAGCCCACGCAGGACTTGACCATCGACTCCGACACCGGCCCCACGCAATACCGGTTCGACCTGGAAGGCGTGGACACGGCCCTGGTCAACCAGTGGGCGCAGCGCCTGGCCCAGCGCCTGCAAGGCGTGCCCCAACTGCGCCATGCCACCACCGAATCGGGGGCCACCGGCCCGGCCGCCATGGTCAAGGTCGACCGCGACGCCGCCGCCCGCCTGGGCGTCACCACCAGTGCCCTGGACAGCGCGCTGTACAACGCTTTTGGCCAGCGCATCGTCTCCACCATCTTCACCGAGACCAACCAGTACCGCGTGATCCTGGAAGCCGCGCGCGGCGACGCCACCAGCCTGCAATCGCTGCGCGACATGCCGGTCAAGACGACAGGCGGCGGCACCACGCCGCTGGGCGCCATCGCGCAGATCGTCGAGGAACCCGCTCCGCTGGCGGTGCAGCGCGTGGGCCAGTACCCGGCGGCCACCGTGGGCTTCGACACCGCGCCCGGCGTCAGCCTGGGCGCGGCGGTGCAGGCGGTGCGCGACGCGGCGCAGGCCGAGGGGCTGCCGGGGGCGATCACGTTGCGCTTCACCGGCGCCTCGGGGGCGTATCAAAGCTCGCTGGATAACCAGCTGTGGCTGATCCTGGCGGCGGTGGTGTGCGTGTACATCGTGCTGGGCGTGCTGTACGAGAGCTACGTGCACCCGCTCACCATCCTGTCCACCCTGCCCTCGGCGGGGGTGGGTGCGCTGCTGGCGCTGCTGCTGACCGGCCATGCACTGGATGTGGTGGGCATCATCGGCCTGGTGCTCTTGATCGGCATCGTCAAGAAGAACGCCATCATGATGATCGACTTCGCCATCGAGGCCGAGCGCGGCCAGGGCAAGTCGGCGGTGGAGGCCATCCATCAGGCGGCGCTGCTGCGCTTTCGCCCCATCCTGATGACCACGCTGGCCGCGCTGGCGGCGGCTGTGCCCCTGATGCTGAGCTGGGGCGATGGGGCCGAGCTGCGGCGGCCGCTGGGCATTGCGATTTTTGGCGGGCTGGTGCTGTCGCAGCTGCTGACGCTGTTCACCACGCCGGTGATCTATCTGTGGTTCGACCGGCTGGGGCAGCGGCTGGGGTGGGGCAGGGCGATCGAGGATGATGAATCCGGTCTTGCTCCGGTGGGGCGCGAGGAGCCATCGCCGTGACCGGGCCTGGCTTTGCTCCCTCGCCCCTTTGGGGAGAGGGCTGGGGTGAGGGGCTTGCGGCGTTGGATGGGTCGCTGTTGTTTGCGTCGCTGCTGACTCTGGATGCATCGGCTGGCCGGGATGTGCGCCCGGCGGCGCACCTACTTTCTTTTGCGTCGCCAAAAGAAAGTAGGCAAAGAAAAGGCGACCCCAAGTCTGCGACCCCTGCGCTGCGCTTCGGGGCAAACCTGCGTCACAGCGTTTGCGGGGTGCGCGGTGGAACTCGCTGCGTTCGCTGCGCTCTCTGCGCTCAAACAACCCCCGCGAGTCAGAGCACGAACGCGTGCATCCTGCGGTGCACGCGCCACCCCGCAAACGCTGCGCCGCAGGCGCAGCCACAGGGGATTGAAAACCATTCGGGCCATCGCTGCGCTCGGCCTGGAATGGGGCCGAGCGCAGCGATGGCCTGTATTGAAGTTCCCCACCCCTCTGGCCGTGCCGAGAAGCGCAGGGCGTGGGGCGGGCATGGGCAGCGCAGCATGCCCATGCTTCGTGCT
>OFJB01001120.1_pt1 | contig 11160 bp, 9 predicted proteins | sample 1775081 | NCBI WGS metagenome assembly OFJB01 (sample SAMN08195771, study PRJEB24354) | sludge metagenome | isolation source: initial sludge from phenol fed wastewater aerobic bioreactor | place: India: Nagpur | collected 2016-06-05 | reverse complement strand
TGGCGCGGCGGATCTTGAGCGCGATGTCGTCGGAGCCGTCGGTCATGTAGATGATCGACTGGCCCGAGGCGTCGGACTTGCTCATCTTCTTCTCCGGCTCCTGCAGGCTCATGATGCGCGCGCCGATCTTTGGAATATACGGCTCAGGCACAACAAACGTTTCGCCATACATGTTGTTGAAGCGAATCGCGAGATCGCGCGTAAGCTCCACGTGCTGTTTCTGATCCGCGCCGACGGGGATGTACTTTGCCTGATAGATCAGGATGTCCGCCGCCATCAGCACGGGATAGGTAAACAGCCCCGCGTTGATGTTTTCCGAATAGCGCGCGCTCTTTTCCTTAAACTGGGTCATGCGAGACAGCTCGCCCATGTAGGCGTTACACATCAGCGCCCAGGTGAGCATCGTATGCTCCGGCACATGGCTCTGGATGAAAATCGTCGAACGGTTCGGGTCGATGCCGCAGGCTAAGAACAGCGCGTAGGTTTCGATGCTGCGCCGCCTAAGTTCGGTCGGGTCCATCTTAACGGTTTGCGCGTGCAGGTTTGCAACCATGTAGTACGCGTCAAAGTCGTCCTGCATGGCGACGTAGTTTTTCAGCGCGCCAAAGTAATTGCCAATGGTCAGTACGCTCGTCGGCTGAATGCCGCTGAGCACCGCGTCTTTTTTCTTTGCAGGTGTTGTTTCCATCTATTTCTCCCAGTTTCCCTTTCCCGCGCCGCGGGAAGCAACTTAAATGTTTAAATATAATATTGGTTTGAACGATGAATCCTCTGCTTGAAATAATAGAATAAGCAAATCATCCATCGTGCTCATTCGAAAAATGGTTTGAGCAAGGAATAAGCCGAGTTCTGTCGAGTGCGACCATCTTCTGATCATTGAATCAAATGAGCAAAAGAATCCAATGTGCTCGATCGAAAAATGGTTTGAGCAAGGAATAAGCCGAGTTCTGTCGAGTGCGACCATCTATCTAGACCCATTGTCGCCAGTGGGTTCATGCGATTCCCGAGAGCGTAGCGAGCCGCTATTAAATGCTCCCATATCAATCTTGCACCGAGTGGGGTTTACAGCGCGCCTCCGTCGCCGGGACGCGGGTGAGCTCTTACCTCGCCTTTCCATCCTTACCCGTTGCCGGGCGGTTTCTTTCTGTTGCACTTTCCCTGGAGTCGCCTCCGCCGGGTGTTACCCGGCACTCTGCCCTGTGGTGCTCGGACTTTCCTCACCCGCTGTTGGCGGGCGCGGTCGCCTTCCTTACTCAAATCTCTTATTCAGTTTTCAAATGGCTTTACTTACTCGTTCGCGGAATAAAGTATCCTTCCGCAATTCTCGCATTCGACAATGCCGTCCGTCGTCGCAATCTTTTTAAGCATCACCATCGGCAGGGACATATTGCACCCGCCGCACTTGCTGTTGACAATCTTCGCAATCGGCACCGCATGGTGCAGCTTGACCTGATTGAACCGCTCCAGCAGTGCGGGATCGACGGTCTTTGCCAACGCGGCAAGATTTTGATCGTGCTTGGCCAGCTCGCCCGCGCGGGCTTCCTTCTCCTCTTCGCAGGTGACGCGCAGCGTGTCGTATTCCTTCTTCGCTTTGCTCGCGGCCCTCACCGTGGTTTGGTATTCTTCCGTTGCCTTCTCAGTTTCGCCGAGCAGCGATTTTGTCTCGCGGACGCCCTGCGAAATCTCGCGGTTCAGTCGCTCAATATCCACCTTGAGCTCGGTCATTTCCTCGGCGGTGCTCTCGTCGTCCTGGCGGATGGTCTGGAGCTCGCCGCTCTCAACCTCCAACCTTTCTTCGAGTTTTTCCACCGAATCGGTTAGTTTATTCAGCTGCTGTTCGTACGCTTCAATGTCTTCCGACAGCTTTGCGATCACCGCCTGCTGATTTTTTAGTTGCTTATGCAGTTTGTTGAGCTGCAGTCTCGCGGGGGTTGAGCGAATTTCGTTCTCAACGGCGTTTTTCGCAACCTCCGCTTCCTGATACGCCCATAGCGCTTCCATCTTTCTCACGGCTATCTCCTCCTCAAAGGCGCACGAACGGACTCACGTCCGCGCGCGATACCTGATATTGTACAGGAAAACCCGCTTCCTGTAAACGTTGAATCAACGGCTGCAGTACAACCCGCTCCGTTTCGTAGTGTCCGGCGACGATTACGTTCAGCCCGATGGTCTGCGCCGCAATCGCGTCCGAGTGTTTTAGTTCTCCGGTGAGCAGCAAATCCGTCCCCAACTCCTTGGCGGGCAGGATTGAGCTGCCGCCGCTGCCGCCCATGACGGCGACGCGGGAAACGGGCTTTTCCGGGTCTCCCACGAACTGTGCCTGCGTGCTCAGCAACCGTTCTGCATCCAACTGAAACGTCCGGACATCGACCGGCGTTTTCAGCGTGCCAATGCGGCCTACGCCTTCGTCAAACGGAATTGCGTCCCGAATTCCAAATAGCGCGCAGAGCGAATCGTTGACCCCGCCCGTCGCCGCATCCAGATTGGTATGCGCGGCGAACAGCCCGATTCCGTTTCGGAGTAGCAGGCAGGCCGCCGCAGTCTCCGGACTGGAATACGCCATGCACGAAACGGGGTGAAAGAACAGCGGGTGGTGCGTCAGCACGAGATCCGCGCCCCATTCGGTCGCTTCTTTGGCAACCGCGGTCGAGCAGTCCAGCGCAACGAGCACGCGGTTGATCTCGTCGTGATCCGGCTCAACGAGCAGGCCGGGATTGTCGAACTCCAGCGCGAGGGAATGCGGGGCAATGCGCTCCATCGCCTCTAAAAAACGGTTCAGCTTCACGGCTGCTCCTCCCAGTTTGATAAAATCTGTTGCAACTGCAATAACTGCCGATCCAACGCGTCCGAGCGCTGCGTACGGAGCTTTTTCTGAACACTTGCGAGCATGCGATCCGCCAACGGCTTCATCAGCGGCTCGCGACGCGCAAACGCCGTGTATCCAAGCAGAAAACAATCTTCCGGCCAGCCCTGCGGCAGCGGTTGTTTTTGCTGTTGTGGCTGACCCACCAAGAATACCTGATAGTGCCGCCCCGCTTCGTAAACAACGCGGTCGTCCAGCACCGGGTAGTTCCGTTCATAGAGCCAACGCCGGATGTCCTCCGCCGCGCGCATGGGCTGCAACACGCAGAGGCTTGCACCCTTGAGCGGCGGAACAACATCCAGAATCCGCGCCATCAGCGTTCCGCCCATGCCGAGGATGGCAATCGCGTCCGCCTCGCCCGTTTCGAGCGGGGTAAGCCCGTCCCCCAGGCGCGTTTCCACGCGGTCCTCCACGCCGACCTGTCGTGCAAGGCGAACCGCCTTTTCCAGCGACGGCTCGCTGACGTCGATGGCGATGCACTTCTTCGCAATCTCCCGCTGAACGAGCGCGCAGCTGAGCCGCCCATGGTCGCAGCCAACGTCCGCCACGATGCTAGCGCCGGAGAGCAGCTCCATGGCGCAGGCAAGCCGTTCACGCGGTTGTATCTCTTGTTTGTCCCTCTGCATATACGTTTATTATATGGGAGAAACCGCCAAATTGCAAACCGCCCACAGCCACATATTGTGTCAATTCTGCAAACGAGTACGCGCTCTTTCAACCAAAAAACGCCGGAATTCCGGCGTTCTTGCAAGCAAGCATCCTGCTAAATTGAGATTGCCTTCTTCGGCTCCACGCGGTCAATCGGCCCGCCGCCGAGGCAGACATCTCCTTGATAGAACACGACCCATTGCCCGGGCGTGACCGCGCGCTGCGGCGCGTCAAACGCGACATGCGCGCCCGTGCCGTCCACGGTAACATGCACGGGTTGATCCGACTGACGATAGCGGAATTTCGCCGTGCAGGCAAACGCCTTTGCGGGCGCCTCCCCCGCAATCCAGTTGATCCGCTGGGCGTCCAGCGAGAGCGAAAACAGCTCGTCGTGCTCGCCCTGCTGAACGATCAGCAGGTTGCGTTTGAGGTCCTTGCCGATGACAAACCAGCTCTCGCCGCTGCCCTCGCTCCGCCCGCCGATGCCAAGGCCCTTGCGCTGGCCTAATGTGTAATACATCAGTCCGTCGTGCCGCGCAATCATCTTTCCCGTTTCGTCCACCATGTCGCCCGGCTGCGCAGGGAGATACTGCATTAAAAACTGCTTGAAGTTCCGCTCGCCAATGAAGCAGATTCCGGTGGAATCCTTCTTGGCGGCGTTGCTCAACCCCGCTTCCTTTGCGATGCGGCGCACCTCGCTCTTTTGCAGCTCGCCAATCGGAAACCGCGCGTTCTTGAGCTGTGCCTGCGTAAGCCCCGCAAGAAAGTAGGTTTGATCCTTGCCTGTATCGAGCGCGCGCAGCAGCTTGACCCCGTCTCGCTTGTCCAACCGCGCGTAATGGCCGGTTGCCAACGTACCCGCGCCCGTGGAAACCGCAAAATCCAGAAACGCCTTGAACTTGATTTCGCAGTTGCAGAGCACGTCCGGATTCGGCGTTCGCCCGCGGGCATACTCCTCCAGAAAATAGGAAAATACGCGGTCGCGATACTCCCGCGCAAAATTGACCGTATAGTAAGGAATTCCGATGACCCCGCAAACGCTCTTAACATCCGCATAATCGCTTGCGGCGGTGCAGACGCCGGTTTTGTCGTCCTCTTCCTCCCAGTTCTTCATGAACACGCCGACGACGTCCTCGCCCTGCTGCTTGAGCAGGTAGGCCGCCACGGCGCTGTCCACGCCACCGGACATGCCAACGATCACATGACCGGTATGCAGTTCACTCATCCGTTGGTTTGCCTCGTTTCCAACGACGGAGCGTTTCGCCTTGTTCTGTTACTCGGCGATTACCGTCGTAAGCATATATCCTTCATCTTCCAGCACTTCGCCCGCTTGTTTGAGCACGGTGGCGGGCGTCATGTCGGACTTGATCTTCGCGTCGTTCATCTCAACGGAAACAACTTCAAAGCCGGATTCCTTGAGGATATTCGTCACTTTGCTTACGCAGTGCTGGCAACCCATGCCATCAATCTTCAGCCGATACGTATTCATGGATGATACCTCCTGTTTGTTTGTGTTCATTCTAACAGGGCAAGCGTTTTTGTTCGATGACTTTGTCACAATGTATAGACACGCTATTGCTTTGGTTCCCGGTTTCGCTCCCGATTGATCTTTACATAGAAGTGTATTCGACCAAAGCGTAAAAATTCCTTCCGGTGGATGCGAAATATCGAGCGGACAAAGACCCGCGGCCCCCCCGCGCGCCTTGACAAACGCGCCATTTTCCTGCGATAATATGCGTTGATTGACGACGAAGGAGCTAACACATTTTTATGGCAGTGGAAAAGACAAACCCTTCTGATAAGCCCGTTTGGTACACCATGGATCAGATTGTCTCGCTCTGCAAAGGGCGCGGCTTTGTTTACCCCGGCAGCGAGATCTATGGCGGTCTTGCCAACAGCTGGGACTACGGCCCGCTTGGCGTGGAGTTCAAAAATAACATCAAACGCGCCTGGTGGCGCAAGTTCGTGCAGGAGTCGCCCTACAACGTCGGCATGGACGCGGCGATTCTCATGAACCCGGAAACCTGGGTGGCCAGCGGCCACGTGGGCGGCTTTAGCGACCCGCTGATGGACTGCAAGAGCTGCCGCGCCCGTTTTCGCGCGGATAAGCTCATTGAGGACTACGCGCAGGAGCACAACCTGACGGATATTCGCCCGGACGGCTGGTCCAACGCGCAAATGGAAGCCTTCATTCAGGAGAAGGGCATCGTCTGCCCCGAATGCGGCAAGACCGACTTTACGGGCATCCGCAAGTTTAATCTGATGTTCAAAACGTTCCAGGGCGTTACCGAGGACTCCGCTTCGGAGCTCTACCTCCGCCCCGAGACCGCGCAGGGCATCTTCGTGAACTTTAAAAACGTGCTCCGCACCACGCGTAAAAAGCTGCCATTCGGCATTGCGCAGGTTGGCAAATCCTTCCGAAACGAGATTACGCCGGGCAACTTTATCTTCCGCATTCGTGAGTTCGAGCAGATGGAGCTGGAGTTCTTCTGCACGCCGGGCACGGATCTGGAATGGTACGTCTACTGGAAGAACTACTGCCACAACTTCCTGCTGGCGCTTGGCATGAAGGACGCGAGCATTCGCCTGCGCGAGCACGAGAAGGAAGAACTTTCACACTACAGCAAGGGCACGACGGACATTGAGTTCCTCTTCCCATTCGGCTGGGGCGAGCTCTGGGGCATTGCGGACCGCACGGACTTTGACCTCAAGAGCCACGCCGACCACAGCGGCGAAAACTTTGAATATCTCGACCCGTATACGAACGAGAAGTTCATTCCCTACTGCGTGGAACCGTCGCTTGGCGCGGACCGCGTTGCGCTCGCCTTCCTCTGCAACGCCTACGAAGAGCAGGAGCTCGAAGGCGGAGACGTGCGCACCGTGCTGCATCTGCACCCCGCGCTCGCACCGTTCAAGTGCGCCGTGCTGCCGCTGAGCAAGAAACTCAGCGAAAAGGCGCAGGAAGTCTACGCCATGCTCAGCAAAAAGTTCATGGTGGACTTTGACGAAACGGGCTCCATCGGCAAGCGCTACCGCCGCGAGGACGAAATTGGCACGCCGTATTGCGTGACCGTGGACTTCGACTCCGAAACGGACGGTTGCGTGACCGTACGCGACCGCGACACGATGGAGCAGGTTCGACTGCCCATCAGCGAACTGACCGCCTACATCGAAGCGCGGCTGGACTTCTAAACACGAAACCGAAAGCCCCCGCGTAAGCAGCGCGGGGGCAGTTATTATCCCGTCCTATCTTCGCGATATGAAAATGCAAAACGATTGGAATGGCGCATGGCAGAGATTACCGGCGTAGTCAACTCCATTATCTACCGCAACACCGAAAACGGCTGGACGGTGCTCGAGCTCGCGCTGGACGAGGGCGAAAAGCTGACCGTTGTCGGCGCGTTGCCGCTTGCCTCCGTGGGCGAGCGCGTCGAGCTCGTTGGCGAGCACGCGTCGCACCCGAAGTACGGCAGCCAGTTTAAGGCGGTCAGTTACCATACGGTTGCCCCGGCAACGCTCTCCGCCATCGAAACCTACCTCGGCAGCGGCCTCATCAAAGGCGTTGGCCCGGCGACCGCGCGCGCCATCGTCGCCGCGTTTGGCATGGATACACTCAAAATTCTGGACGAAGACCCGCTTCGCCTCTCCGAAATCCCCGGCATTGGCGCAAAGCGGCGGGATATGATCCTCGCCAGCTACACGGAAAACCGCCTCATGCGGGATATTCTGCTTGCGCTGGAGCCGTATGGCGTCACCGTGAATCAGGCGTACAAGCTCTTTAAAATCTATGGTGAGCTGTGCCTTGCGCGCGTGGAGGAAAACCCGTACCAGATCATTCAGGACGTGGACGGCATCGGGTTCGTCACCGCGGATAAGATTGCGCAGAACGTATCCGGCTTCTCGTTCGACTCCGAGTCGCGGCTGCGCGCGGGGCTACTCTACGCGCTCTCGCTCGCCGCAAGCGAATACGGTCACACTTACCTGCCCAAAACGTCGCTGCTCAACTACGCGGCTAAACTCCTCGGCGTGGAGGTAGAGCGGCTCAGCGACTCGCTGGATCAACTGGTCGCGCAGAACGATGCCGTGCAGCAGTCCGTTGGCGAAACGGAGGCTGTGTTCCTGCCGTTCTACGAGCGGATGGAGTTCAACATTGCCGAAAAGCTACTCCGGCTTTCGCAAAAGCCAATCGACAACCCATTCTACGACTTTGCCGCGGTGCAGGCCGCGCAAAAGCTGGAACTCTCCGGCCAACAGCGGGACGCGGTTCTCGCCGCGCTCAACGAAGGCGCGCTCGTCATCACCGGCGGCCCCGGCACGGGCAAGACGACGATCATTCGTTTTATCACGGCGATGGTCGAGGAAATGGGGCTCGACGTGGCGCTGACTGCGCCGACCGGGCGCGCGGCAAAGCGTATGAGCGACGCAACGGGGCACGACGCGCGGACGATCCACCGCCTGCTCGAATACGTGCCCGGCGAGGGCTTCCTACGCAACGCAGACGACCCGCTCTACAACGACATGGTCATTGTAGACGAAATGTCCATGGTGGACGTTTCGCTGATGAACGCGCTACTCAAGGCGATTCCGGTCGGCACGCGGCTCATCCTCGTTGGCGACGCGGATCAGTTGCCCTCCGTCGGCGCGGGCGACGTGTTAAGGGACATCATCCGCAGCGAGACGATTCGCGTCGTGCGGCTGGACGAAATCTTTCGTCAGGCGCAGTCGAGCATGATCGTCACCAACGCACACCGCATCAACGACGGCGCGCAACCGTTGCTGGACGTGCCCGAATCGGACTTTTTGTTTGAAGATCTCGCCTCGCAGGATCGCATTCTCGATCGCATTGTCGACGTCTGCGCCCATCCAAAGGGCGTTCTCGCGACGAGCGAACCGCTGCTGGATGTTCAGGTGCTCGCGCCCATGAAAAAGGGCGTATTGGGCGTTTGGAACATCAACACGAAATTGCAGGCCGCGCTCAACCCGCCGGAACCCGGTAAAAAGGAACACATCAGCGGCGAATCGCTGTTTCGCGAGGGCGACCGCGGGATGCAGATGAGGAACAACTATAAGGTCGAGTGGAAGCGCCGCCTGCCGAATGGAACGAGCGAGGACGGCACGGGCGCGTTTAACGGCGACCTCGGCACCATCTTTCAGATTCACGAGCTGGATCGCTGCCTGAGCGTTATCTTTGACGACGACCGGCTTGCGGTGTTTGACTTTACACAGCTGGACGAAATTGAGCTTGCGTACTGCATTTCGATTCACAAAAGCCAGGGCAGCGAGTTTCCCGTTGTCATTCTGCCGATGTTCGGCAGCGCCTCGCCCATGATGACGCGAAACCTGCTCTATACGGCGGTCACGCGCGCGAAAAAGCAGGTCGTCTGCATCGGCCGGCGCGACGCGCTGATGAGCATGGTCAACAACAACCTCACCGACCGGCGCTATACCGCGCTCTGCAGCCGCTTAGGCGAGCTCAAAGCGCTCGGCATATGAGTAGTGTCGCGGGGCGCGCTGCCGCCGCCTGCGTCGGCCTATTGGAGGAAGCGCTCTATCCCAGCCACGTTGCCTGCGCGCTGTGCAATCAGGAAGCGCTGCTGGACGAGCAGAAGCTCTGCGCGGCCTGTGCGGGTTCGCTGCTACCCTGCGGCGAGCTGACCGCTCCCCCGCCGCTGAGCGGTCTCTACGCGGCCTACCAATACAAAGGCGGCGCAGTTGCAGGCATCCACGCGCTGAAGTACAGCAATCAAACGCGGCTCGCGCTCTTTTTTGCAGACGCCATTGCGTTGCCTCCGGAGTGGGAGATCGACGCGGTCGTTCCCGTTCCGCTCCATCCGCTCAAGCAATGGCTGCGCACGTATAACCAGAGCGAACTGATCGCCAAAGCGCTTGCCAAACGCCTGTGCCTGAAGTTGAACCCGCGGCTATTGCGCCGCACGCGATTTACGCAAACCCAGACCGCGCTAAACGAGTTTGAACGCGCAAAGAACGTCGCAAAGGCGTTCTCCGCTTCGCCCGCGGTAAAGGGGCTCAACGTGCTCCTCATTGACGACGTAACGACCACGCACAGCACACTGCTGGCCTGCGCTGTTGCGCTCAAGCAGGCGGGCGCAAACCGCGTCTACGCCGCCTGCGCCTGCCACGCGGGCAAGGACGTCGAATAAAGCATACTGCGTGAGAAAAAGCCGCCCGTGAGGGCGGCTTTGTTCGGCGAATGAAGCATCATTGTCCAATCGAGGTTCGATAGAGCGTCGCCATCTCCGGAATGGTGCTCCAGCGAATGCTGCCCGATTGCACATACTCATCCATCAATTGCAGCCATTGTTCCAGCGTCTCCATATCGATCGCCTTGCCAAACGACCACACCGCGTAGAACGTATTCACTTGTTTGCTGTCCGAGGCGGCAACCACACGCGGCAAAATCGATTCCCATGCGTCAATATCCCCCTGCGTGAATTCCGACTCGTGTACCCGTTCGCCATTGAGTTCCTCGCTTGCTCCGTTCAGGCTCAGCCCGCTTGGAATCAATAGAACGCTACCGTTCGGGTCGGACAGAATCCAGTTGGAGCCGTCGTCCATCAGCCATGGATGCACGCGCTCCTCCAGCACAAACGGATACGGCGCGTGCCCGTCCGCCGGGGTTTTATACGGCTCAAACCCGTCGGGTCGCAGCGCGGGGTCGAGCGACCAGAGCCCGTAGGCCACCATGCACGAGACCGTGTCGATTCCGGCCTGCTCGCAGGCCTGTACCCAGTTTGCTTTGGACGCGGTGCCGGAGGCGAACGTTGCGTCAATGCCCAACAGCTGAAGTTTTAACCGCATTTCGCTGAGCGTGCGGGCAATGCTGCGAACGCTCGCGTTCTGCTCGCCGCCCGCGTCCGCGTGAATGCCGACCGCGTGACCGCGCCCCTGCAACTCCAGCAGTACGTTATCGTTCCAGTTGATACAGCCGTCGATGATCTCCTTGGATTCCAGCGTCATCCTTGCGCCGTAGTGTTCAAACAAGTCCGCATATTCGCGCAATAGCTCCGCGTGCTTACGAAAACTGGCCTCTTTGTTTCCGTCGTCCCAACCTTCCAGATGCAGCACGACGGTAAACTGCACAACGCCCTTTCCGTCCGGCGTAGTTGGCTCCGGCTCCGTCGTGGCCGGTGCCAGCACAGGCGCAACCGTTGGTGCTTCCGTTGGCACGATGACTGGCTCTACGGGCGCCTGCGTCACTTGCAACGCATCGCCAATAGGGTCGGCTGCCGGTTCCGCCGCTCTTGTAGAATCGGCCACAACCGGGTTGGTAAACTGTGGCGAGCATCCGGAGCACAAGAGCAAAACGGCGAGGATCGACAACACAGCCTTAAACGCAAATCGTTTCATACGCCCCTCCTGTATTCGGTTTTGCATGTTCCAGTCATTCTTGCTAGACGTAACAACAATTTAAACAACAGAAGAATGGAATGTGTTTTTCTTTTATCATAATACGAATGCGTGGATTTTCCAAGCTGTCAATAGAATCCATTGTTACGGCACATAAAAACCGCCGTTTAGGCGGTCTTCGTTTGTGAGTATCTGTTTTTTTAGCACTTGTCTGGTTTCGCTGCCCGTTACGGCTCCTGCTGCGCGCCCGAATAGAACCCCTCGTTTTGATAATCGCCGTC
>OFJB01001119.1_pt1 | contig 11164 bp, 8 predicted proteins | sample 1775081 | NCBI WGS metagenome assembly OFJB01 (sample SAMN08195771, study PRJEB24354) | sludge metagenome | isolation source: initial sludge from phenol fed wastewater aerobic bioreactor | place: India: Nagpur | collected 2016-06-05 | reverse complement strand
CCCAGCCCACCCCGCAGGGCGCGCCGCAGCGCTGGCCCCAGGCCCGGCGCGCGGGCTTCATTGCCACGCTGCTGTGCCTGGCGGCGCTGCTGGTGTGGGGCGCAGGCGAATGGGCCGAGCAAAGCGAACGCGATGCCCAGTGGGACAACCTGCGCCGCTTGGGCGAGGTACAAGCCCTGGCGCTGCGCGGCGTGGCCACGCGGTACAACTACCTGCCCTTCACGGCCGCGCAGCACCCGCTGGTGCGGCAGCTACTGCAGCGGCCCGCATCACAGGCCGTGCGGGACGCTGCCAACGCCTACCTGCAGGCGGTGAACCAGCACGCGGGCTCTGACATGTTGTACGTGATGGACCCGCAGGGCCTCACGCTCGCGTCCAGCAACTGGGATACCCCCAACAGCTTTGTGCACCAGAACTACGGCAATCGCCCGTACTTTCGCGATGCCCTGGCAGGCCAGACGGGCCGCTTTTATGGCGTGGGCAAAACCACGGGCGAGCCCGGCCTGTTTGTCTCCGCCCCTGTGGTCGAAGCGGGCCGGGTGATCGGCGTGGTAGCGGTCAAGGTGCGCATGGAGCCCATCTCAGACCCCTGGGCCCAGCTGCGTGACCCGGTGTTTGTGACGGACGAGCAGGGCATTGTGTTTTTGGGCTCGGTGCCCGGCTGGCTCTACCGCACCAGCCGCCCCTTGCCCACACCGCTGGTACAGCAGCTGCAGCACAACGAACAGTACGGCACGGGCTGGGCCCCGCGCGCCGTGCCCTGGACCCTGCGCCCCCAGGACGACTCGCCCGGCGCCGAACTGCGCCTGGACGGCCCGGGCGGCAAGCGGTATCTGGCCTTTGAGGAAAAGCTGCCCGATCTGGGCTGGACCCTCACCGTCACCGCCGACAGCCGCGTGGTGGCCTTGGCACGGCAGCAGGCCTGGGCGCTGGCCACACTGGCCTCGGGCCTGCTGGTGCTGGGCGCGCTCTACTGGCAACTGCGCGAGCGTCGGCTGGCAGAGACGCGCCTGGCCCGCATCGAACTGGAGCAGCGCGTGCAGGAACGCACCCACGCACTACAGCAAGCCCAGGCGTTTCGCCAGTCGATGGAAGACTCGCTGCTGGTGGGCATGCGCGCGCGCGACCTCGAAGGCCGCATCGTCTACGTCAACGCCGCCATGTGCGACATGGTGGGCTACCGGGCTGACGAACTCATAGGCCAGCTGCCGCCCTACCCCTACTGGCACCCCGACGACCTCGACCGGCACTGGAACGACAGCGACACCGTGCTGGCGGGCAACGCGTTTCCCCAAGGGCGTGAGAACCGCCTGCGGCACCGCGACGGGTCGGACGTGTACACCATGTTCTACACCACGCGCCTCATCGACGGCAGCGGCCAGCACATCGGCTGGATGAGTTCGGTGGTCAACATCACCGCGCAAAAGCGAGCTGAGGAACAACAACAGCAGCGCGAGACCCAGTTGCAGCGGGTGCAGCGCGTGATCACGGTAGGCGAGATGGCCTCCACCCTGGCGCACGAACTGAACCAGCCGCTCGCGGCCCTGGTCAACTACGCGGCGGCGGCACGCGCACTGGCCGCCCAGGGCAAGACCGGGCCACTGAACGACAGCCTCGAAGCCCTGTCGGCCCAGGCACTGCGAGCTGCGGACATCGTGGGCCGCATCCGCCGCTGGGTGCGCCAGCACCCTGAAAGCCGCGAGCCCTGCGACCTGTCGGCCATCGTCGAGCAGTCGCTGGAGCTGCTCTTGCGCGCCGAAGCACGCCGCCAGGGGATTGCGGTGCGCGTCGAGCAGGCCGGAGCCCCTTTGCAGGTGCACGCCGACCGTGTGCTGCTGGAGCAGGTGGTGATCAACCTGGGCCTGAACGCCTTGCAGGCCATGCAGACGCACCAGCCCCCGCCCGACGGGCACGAACTGCGGCTGCGTTTGGCCGCAGACCACGGCCACGCGCTGGTACAGGTGCTCGACCGGGGCCCGGGCCTGCCGCCCGGCATCGCCGAGCGCCTGTTCGAGCCTTTTTTCACCACCCGTTCTGACGGTCTCGGCCTGGGCCTCAACATCTGCCGGTCCATCATCGAAAGCATGGGCGGCCAGCTGCAGGCCCGCAACCGCGAGGGCGGCGGCGCTGTTTTCGAAATCCGCCTGCCGCTCGCCAACGTCCCTGAGAACCCCTGAGAATGCCGTCGCACCATGACCCACGACACCCTCCCCGCCGCCGCCGAGCCGCCCGATGACACCGTGGTCCACATCGTGGATGACGACGAAGGCGTGCGCCAATCGCTGGCGGCCCTGCTGTTGGCGCGCGGGTACACGGTGCACACTTTTGGCGGCGGCGAGTCCTTCCTGGCAGAGGCAGCGCTGGACCACCCCGGCTGCGTGCTGCTGGACCTGCGCATGGAGGGCCTGAGCGGGCTGCAGGTATTCCACGAACTCGGCCAGCGCCACAGCGCGCTCAAGACCGTGTTCCTGTCGGCCCATGGCGAGCTGTCCTCCGCCGTCGCAGCCGTCAAGCAAGGGGCGGTGGACTGGCTCGAAAAGCCCTGCAACGAAGCCACCTTGCTGGCCGCTGTGGAGAAAGCCTCCGCGCTGTCGCAAGCGCAGGCACGGCAGGCGCAACGGCAGCAGCAACTGCGCGAGCGCTGGAACGCCCTGAGCCCACGCCAGCAAGAGGTGGCCCAACTGCTGGGCACCGGCCTCAGCAGCAAGGAAGTGGCCCGCGCACTGGCGCAGCGTGACCCGGAGCGCCCCATCGACCCACGCACCGTGGACACGCACCGGTCCGCCATCTTCCTGAAGCTGGACATCCGTTCGTCGCACGAGCTGGGCATGCTGGTGGAAGACCTGGGCGTGGCCCTCAGCGCGCCTCGTATGGCATAAACGTCCTCGCCTGACCATCACCCCCTCAGGGATTCATAAGCTTTCTTACGAATTTTTTGCACAATGGCACCCATGAACCGCAGAAACATCCTCCTCGCCAGCGCCGTTGCCGCCGCAACGGTGTTTTCTCCCTCCATCGCTTCGGCGCAGGACACGGGCCAGCCCATCCGACTGATCGTGCCGTATGCCCCCGGCGGCCCCATCGATGTGACGGCCCGTGCACTGGCCGAACGCGTGCGCGATTCGCTGGGCACAGTGATCATCGACAACAAGGGCGGTGCGGGCGGCAACATCGGCGCCGACGCCATTGCCAAGGCCGCACCTGACGGGCTGACCATCGGCATCGCCGCCACCGCCACCCATGCAGTCAACCCCTGGCTGTATGCGCGCATGCCGTATGACGCGGGCAAGGACTTTGCGGGCATCACGCAGATGGTGCGCGTGCCCAACGTGCTGGTCATGAACGCCGCCAAGGCCGAGCAACTCAAGATCCACACCGTGGCCGACCTGATCGCCTACGCCAAGGCCAACCCCGCCAAGCTCAACTACGGCAGCGGCGGCAACGGCAGCGCGGGCCACCTGGCGGGCGAAATGTTCAAACAGCGCGCTGGCATCTATGCCCTGCACATCCCCTACCGGGGCGCCAACCCGGCCCAGCTGGCGCTGCTGGCGGGCGAGGTGGACTTCAACATCGACAACCTGGCCGCCGCCGCACCCAACATCCGCGCGGGCAAGCTCAAGGCCCTGGCCGTGACCTCGCTCGACGCCTCGGCATCGCTGCCGGGCGTTCCGCCGCTGTCCGCGACTTTCAAGGGCTTCTCCATCGACACCTGGTGGGGCCTGGTGGCGCCTGCGGCCACCCCCAAGCCCATCATCGACAAGCTGAACAAGGCCTTTGTGGCGGCACTGAATGCGCCCGAGACCAAGACCCGTTTTGCCGCCCTGCTGGCCGAACCCGTGGCCACCACGCCGCAGCAGTTCGACAGCTTCATGGCCAGCGAACGCGCTAAGTACCAGCAGGTGGTGAAGGCGTCGGGCGCGAAGGTGGATTGACCCCTGAGCTGCTGCGCGTCTTCCAACCAGGGAGACGCGATCCGTGGCCCGGCGGAGCCGGTTCCACGGTGGCGCTGGTGTGGGGCATCACCCGCATCACCCGGTATGGGTAAGCCCGGCGCAGGGCAAGCAGGTTTTTTAAGCTTTTTTGACCTCTTGCGCCCGTCCATCAAGCGCAAGTAGCTCCTGATTCAGGAGCAAGCACCACCCACCACACCCTCGGCCCAGCGCCCGTCGGCCAGCGGGTAGATGCTCTGCGTGGTCACCGCCTGCAGGGCTTCCGCTGCCACGCGCTCCGGCACCAGATCGGCCAAAGGACGCAGTACAAACGCGCGTTCGGCCATGCGGGGGTGGGGCACGGTGAGGGTGGGGGTGTCGATCACCTGGTCGCCAAACCACAGGATGTCCAGGTCCAGCGTGCGGGGTGCATTGCGGTAGGGGCGCTCGCGCCCGGCGGACTGTTCGATGGCCTGCAGCGCCTGCAGCAGGGCCTCGGGGGTGAGCGTGGTGGCCACTTCGGCCACGGCATTGAGGTAGTCAGGCCCACCGGCATCCACAGGTGCGCTGCCATAGAGTGGCGACACCCGCAGCACGCGGGTGCCGGGGTATTGGCCCAGGGTGGCCAGGGCCTTGCGCAGGGCGGCTTCGCGCTCGCCCAGGTTGGCGCCCAGGCCTACGTAGACCAGGGTGGGCTGTGCGCCCACGTCCCGCTCACTCACTGAATCACTCACTGGCCTGCAGCGGCAGGCGCAGCGCCTTCACCACCACCCGCACCACCACCGGGTTTGCGGCGACGGCGGCGGCGCTTTTTGGGGGCGCTGCCTTCGGTGGCAAACTCCGCGCCCTCTTCTGAAACCTCCGCATCCCCCGCAGCACGCGGGACGGCCACGGGTGCATTGCGTGGCACGCGCTTGACCACGGGCTGCTGCGCCTTCTGGCGGGCCCGCTGTTCTTCCTTGGCCTGGTCCATCAGGTCGTCGCGGCGCTCGTCGTCGGCCGCCTGGAAGTCCTGCCACCACTCGGCCAATGCTTCTTCGACCTCGCCCACATCGGCGCGCAGGCGCATGAAGTCGAACCCGGCACGGAAACGTGGCTGCATGACCATGCCGAACGGCGTGTTGCCCACGCGCTTTTCAAAGCGCGGCTGCATGACCCAGATCTCGCGCATGTCGGCGGCCAGCTTGCCCCGGCCCGACACGTCGCCGATGCGCTTGTCGAACACTTCGTCGATGGCCTCTTGCAATGCGGGCAACGGGTGCTGGCGCTGGTTCAGGCGCTCCTGCCAACCGTTGCGCACGTCTTCCCACAGCACGCAGGCCAGCAAGAAGCTGGGGGCCACGGGCTTGCCTTCGTTCACGCGGCGGTCGGTGTCCACCAGGGCGGCTTTCACAAACGGTGTGTCAGCGCGCTCCACGGCCACGTCCAGCAGCGGGTAGATGCCCTTGGCCATGCCCAGCTTCTTGAGCTGCTCGATGGTGGCGATGGCGTGGCCGGTTTGCAGCAGCTTGAGCATTTCGTCAAACATGCGGCTTTGGGGCACCTCGGCCAACAGGGCCTGCGACTGCACCAGGGGGGCGGCCGACTTGGCGTCGATGGTGAAGCCCAGCGGGCTGAGCTTGGCGGCAAAACGCACGGCGCGGATGATGCGCACCGGGTCTTCGCGGTAGCGCGTGGCGGGGTCGCCAATCATGCGCAGCGTCTTCTTCTTCGCGTCCTGGATGCCCTTGTGGTAGTCCACCACGATCTGGCTCACCGGGTCGTAGTACATGGCGTTGACGGTGAAGTCGCGGCGCGTGGCGTCCTCGTCCTGCGGGCCCCAGACGTTGTCGCGCAGCACGCGGCCGCTGGCGTCCACGGCGTGCTGCATGCCCGCCAGTTGCGCTTTGGAGGTCTTTTCGTTGCCGCTGACCTGGCCTGCGGCGCTGTTGTCGAGGTAGGCGCGGAAGGTGGAGACCTCGATCACCTCGTGCTCGCGGCCCCGGCCGTGCACCACGTGCACGATGCGAAAGCGCTTGCCGATGATGAAGGCGCGGCGGAACAGGCCCTTGACCTGCTCGGGTGTGGCGTTGGTGGCCACATCAAAGTCCTTGGGGCGCAGGCCCAGCAGCAGGTCGCGCACGGCACCGCCCACGATGTAGGCCTCGAAGCCCGCGTCCTTGAGCGTCTGCACCACCTCGGCCGCGCGGCGGTCCACCAGTTCGGGGTTGATGCCATGCACGCTGGCAGGCACCTCTTCGCGCTTGCCGAAATGGGGCTTGCCGCCCGCGGTGCCGGGCGTCGATTTGCCCAGCAGTTTGTCGATGAACTTCTTGATCATGGGTAGGGAGGGTTCAGGAGGCTGCGCGCGCAGGGGTCAGGAGGCCGTCTGGCTGGCGGGCTCGGCGGAGGGTGCCGAGAACAGGTCCAGTATGCGCCAGCCGCGCTCCTGGGCCAGGGCGCGCAGGCGCGGGTCGGGGTTGGTGGCGACCGGGTGGTTCACCTTCTCCAGCAGGGGCACGTCGTTCATGGAGTCGCTGTAGAACGTGCTCTCCACGTCGGCCCAGCTGAGCTGCCGCTCGGCCAGCCATTGTTCCATGCGGCGCACCTTGCCTTCGCGCATGGTGGGGATGCCGTCGATCTCGCCGGTGTACCAGCCGCTGGCATCACGCACCAGTTGCACGGCCAGGAGCTGCGGCACGCCCAGGGCCTGGGCGATGGGGGTGGTCACGAACTCGTTGGTGGCGGTGACGATCAGCACCTCGTCACCCGCCGCTTGGTGCTGGCGGATCAGGTCGAGCGCCTGGGGCTGGATGGCGGGGGTGATGACCTCGCGCATGAACTGCTGGTGCGCCGCTGCTGCGGCCTCGGGCCCGCGCAGGCGCACGGCCTCGGTGGCAAAGCGCACGTAGTCGTGCACGTCGAGCGTGCCGGCCTGGTAGTGGGCATAGAACTCGTCGTTGCGGCGCGCGAACTCCACCGGGTCGTTCCAGCCGATGCGGATGGTGAACTCGCCCCACTCGTAATCGGAGTCGAGCGGCAGCAGCGTGTGGTCCAGGTCAAACAGCGCAAGCCGCAGGCGGCGAGATTCAGTAGTCATTCAGTGTCACAAAGGGCAAAAAGAGGTGCGCGGCTTCATTCAGATTCGAGCATCGTCTTGAGCAGCGGAATCGTGATGGCGCGCTGGGTGCGCAGGGCAAACGCGTCGAGCTGGTCCAGCAACTGCATCAGGCTGCCCAAGTCGCGCGAAAAGCGGTTGAGCATGTAGTCCATGACTTCGTCGCCCAGGAACACGCCGCGGGCGTCGGCTTCCTGGCGCAGCACGGCTCGGCGCTCGGCCTCGCCCAGCAGTTGCAGCTGGAACACATGGCCCCAGCCCAGACGGCTGCGCAGGTCGTCGCGCAGCGGCAGGTCGGCGGGGGGCAGGTCGCCCGCCGCCAGCACCCAGCGCTGGCTGCCGCTGGCGGGACTGATGGCGTTGACGAACCAGTTGAAGGCGGTGGCCTGCTGGGCGGTGTCGTACAGATGCACGTCGTCCATGACAACGGCGGCCCAGCGCTCGTCAAAGTCTGGCGGCTCGCCCACCGTGGGGTCGAGCCAGCCCACGCTGGAGCCCTGCTCGCGCAGGGCCTGGCGCACGGCCTGCAGCAAATGGGTCTTGCCGCTGCCCGGCTCGCCCCACAGGTAGGTGGGCACCGGCGACCGCGTGGTTTCGCTGCTGCCTGCCCCGGCGGCCAGGCGCAGGTGCTGCAGCGCGGCCTCGTTGGGCCCGGCAAAAAACCGCTCCAGAGTGGGCCCGGTGGCCAGGCCAATGTCCAGCGCCAGTTGCTTCATCGTCATGCGCGGCACCCGCACAGCGCAGGCTGAACCGTGGCAGAAGGTGCGGAAGCGGCGGTCAGGAAGAGGGTCAGCAGCGGCATCACAAGTGGGTGGGAAGGCACCGGGCCGTCGATGACTCCGGCCAGGCGCGGCGACAAAGTGGCGTACGGCGCGTGGTCACCGACCGGCTCCCTGGCAGGGGCTGGGGGACAATGGCTGCGATTTTAGTCTGCTGCCAGCCCCCTGAGCCGCCGCTCGGCCCCACCCTCGCCTGCCTTGCACCATGACAGCTCCCGCCTCCCCCGCCAAGCGTCTGCCCGCGAGCATCTGGGCACTGGGCTTCGTCAGCCTGCTGATGGACGTGTCGTCCGAGATGATCCACAGCCTGCTGCCCGTGTTCCTGGTCACCTCGCTGGGGGTCAGCATGCTGGCCGTGGGCCTCATCGAGGGCGCGGCCGAGGCCACGGCACTGGTTCTGAAAGTTTTCTCGGGTGTACTTAGCGACTGGTGGGGGCGGCGCAAGCCGCTGGCGGTGCTGGGCTACGGACTCGGTGCGCTGTCCAAGCCCCTGTTTGCCATCGCGCCCACCGTGGGCTGGGTGGTCACCGCGCGCCTCATCGACCGGGTGGGCAAGGGCATCCGCGGCGCGCCGCGCGATGCGCTGGTGGCCGACCTGGCGCCGCCCGGCATGCGGGGCGCAGCGTTCGGGCTGCGGCAGTCGCTGGACACCGTGGGCGCCTTTCTGGGCCCCTTGCTGGCCATGGGGCTGATGCTGCTGTGGGCCAATGACTTCCGCGCCGTGTTCTGGGTGGCGGTGATTCCGGCGGCCCTTTGTGTGGCCCTGCTGCTGGTGGGCGTGCAAGAGCCCGCGCGCGCCGCCAGCGCCATGCGCACCAACCCCATCCGCCGCGAGAACCTGCGCCGCCTGGGTGGCGCCTACTGGTGGGTGGTGGCGCTGGGCGCCGTGTTCACACTGGCTCGCTTCAGCGAGGCATTTTTGGTGCTGCGCGTGCAGCAGGGCGGCCTGCCCCTGGCCTGGACGCCCCTGGTGCTGGTGCTGATGAACGTGGTATTTGCGCTGGGCGCCTACCCGCTGGGCAAACTGGCAGACAGCACTCGCCACACCACGCTGCTGGCCTGGGGGCTGGTGGTGCTGATTGCCGCCGATGCGCTGCTGGCCTTCAGCGACCGGGGCGCCGCCGCCTGGCTGGGCATTGCGCTGTGGGGCCTGCACATGGCCATGACACAGGGGCTGCTGGCCACCATGGTGGCCGACACCGCGCCCGCCGACCTGCGGGGCACGGCGTTTGGCATGTTCAACCTGGTCAGCGGCGTGGCGCTGCTGGTGGCCAGCGGCTTGGCAGGCCTGCTGTGGGACCGGCTGGGTGCCAGCGCCACGTTTGGCGCCGGAATCCTGTTTGCCACGCTCGCGCTAGCGGGTGTGCTGGTGCAATCCGCCCGGCACGGTCGCGCCCCAAAGCCCCCTGCCCCACAGGGCTGAGTGAGGGCGCCGAGGCGTGCCCCTTAAAATCCCCGGATTCCAGCCCGCCCGGCGGGCCTACCAGCACCACACCATCCATGAGCTCTTCTGCCCCCTCCACCCCCATCTCCTACAAAGACGCCGGCGTTGACATCGACGCGGGCGACGCCCTGGTCGAGCGCATCAAGCCGCTGGCCAAGAAGACCATGCGCGAAGGCGTGCTGGCGGGCATCGGCGGCTTTGGCGCACTGTTTGAAGTGCCCAAGCGGTACCAGGAGCCCGTGCTGGTCTCCGGCACCGATGGCGTGGGCACCAAGCTCAAGCTGGCGTTTGAATGGAACATGCACGACACCGTGGGTATCGACCTGGTGGCCATGAGCGTGAACGATGTGCTGGTGCAGGGTGCCGAACCCCTGTTCTTCCTGGATTACTTTGCCTGCGGCAAGCTTGATGTGGACACGGCCGCTGCAGTGGTTGGCGGCATCGCCAAAGGCTGCGAGCTGAGCGGTTGCGCACTGATCGGCGGCGAAACCGCCGAAATGCCGGGCATGTACCCCGCCGGAGAATACGACCTGGCCGGTTTTGCCGTGGGCGCGGTCGAGAAGTCCAAGATCCTGACCGGCAAGGATGTGAAGCCCGGTGACGTGGTGCTGGGCCTGGCCTCGGCCGGCGTGCACTCCAACGGTTTCAGCCTGGTGCGCAAGTGCATCGACCGCGCTGGCGACAGCGCCCCCGCCACGCTGGACGGCAAGCCCTTCAAGCAGGCCATCATGGAACCCACCCGCCTGTACGTGAAGAACGTGCTGGCCGCGCTGGCCGCCCACCCGATCAAGGCCCTCGCCCACATCACCGGCGGCGGCCTGCTCGAAAACATCCCCCGCGTACTGCCCGACGGCACCGCCGCCCACCTGAAGAAGGGCAGCTGGCCCCAGACCGAGCTGTTCGCCTGGCTGCAGAAGACGGCGGGCATCGACGACATCGAGATGAACCGCACCTTCAACAACGGTATCGGCATGGTGGTTGTGGTGGCCGCTGAAGACGCGGAAGCCACGACGGCCACACTGGCCGAACTGGGCGAGAAGGTCTACAGCATTGGCGCCATCACGGAAATCGGCTCCGGCAAGCCCGTTGAAGTTCGCTAAGCAAATCTTCATCACAGCCCCTCTACCCCGAGCCTGAATGACGCAGCATTTGCCCGCCCCCATCACTACGCAACCGGGCCCTTCGCCCAAGGTCATACTGGCCAGTTACATATTGATGGGAGCAGCATTGCTGCTCGTCATGCATCAGGGAATACTCCCCGGCCTGCTGTGTGTGTGCGTAGGCTTCATGCTTACCCGCTCGCTGTCGCGTCTGCTGTCACGCGCCAACCCTCGCGCCTTTGCCAGCCACCAGCTGCCACGCTGGGCCCAGGTGGTTGCCACCACCATCGTGATTCTGGCGCCGCTGGCCGCCCGCGTGGGCTTCCCGGCCGTCGCGCTGAACGTCGGCACCGGCCGCTGCGCCGAGGCCGCCGCCGCCCTGAGCGCCCACCCCGGCGTGCGGCACATCTCCTTCACCGGCTCCACCGCCACCGGCCGGCAGGTGGCCGAGGCCGCCGCGCGGCATCACTGCCCGGTGGTGCTCGAACTGGGCGGCAAATCGCCGCAGATCGTGTTCGAGGACGCCGACCTGGACGCCGCCCTGCCGGTGGTGGTCAACGCCATCGTGCAGGACAGCGGCCAGTGGTCCACGACAGCATCCGTGACGCCAGCGTGGCGGGGGTCGCCGCCCACCTCGGCGCGCTGCGCGCCGGTCCGCCCGCCTCGGACGCCGACCTGGGGCCGCTGGTCAACCAGAAACAGTACGAGCGCGTGCGCCGCATGCTGGACGCCGCCCGCGACGAGGGCCTGGCCGAGGCCGCGCGCGGCCGCATCCTGGACGACGCGCCGCCGGACGGCTACTACCAGGAGCCCGT
>OFJB01001118.1_pt1 | contig 11167 bp, 12 predicted proteins | sample 1775081 | NCBI WGS metagenome assembly OFJB01 (sample SAMN08195771, study PRJEB24354) | sludge metagenome | isolation source: initial sludge from phenol fed wastewater aerobic bioreactor | place: India: Nagpur | collected 2016-06-05 | reverse complement strand
GAAGCGAGTGCCAACAGGATGGCGCTGAGATAGGCGCAGCCTCGGACCGAGTCAAGGGTCCGGCATCGGGGAAATGACGTGACGGTGGCGCGGCGGTCGACAGGCCGGCGCGGCGCGGGCGGTCAGTGTCAGGCGATGCGGAACGGCAGCTTCAGCGTGGTGGTCTTGCCGGAGTTAAGGTCCTTGAGCGCGGCTTCCAGGACGTAGTCGCCGGCGGGCAGCCCCTTCGGCTCGGTCGCGCGCCAGTTCGTCCAGCGCAGCGTTCGTTCCGCCGGCGAATAGAGGAGCACGTCCTCGAGCACGAGCGCCTGCGCGCCGGTGCGCGAGAGCTCCGCGAGCTCGGCGCGCACGCGATCCGGGTGGAACCAGTCGTCGTCGTCCCAGTGGCACAGGATCTCGCCGCGCGCCCGGGCGACGCTGACGTTGCGCAGCGCGCCCAGCGTCAGCTTGTCTGCCGGCTCGACGACGCGGACGTCGTCGCGAGCGAGCGACGCGAGGTGCGCGAGCATGGGCTCGCGCGCGACCGGGTCGCCGCGGTCCGGCGCGTCACCGACATGCCCGAGGCCTTGGCGAAGGTGCTGGAGGACGTCGGCCGGCATCCGCGCGAGGAGCGCTTTCAGCAGTTGGCGGCCCGCGTCCTCGAGCGGTTCCAGGATCCCCGGGCGCTCGCCGTCTGGCGCGGCATCGACGAACGTTTCCCCGCCTCGCGCGAGGCCTATCTGCGGGTTCTGCGCTGGACGATCCGCATCGACGGGTTCGACGCCGGCCGCGAATTGCACGACCGCCGTTTCGAACAGGAACCGACCGACCCGGTACGGCTCCTCGTCTTCGCGCGATCCCTGCTCGAACTGAAGGACTTCGAAGAGGCCGAACGCGTCTTCTCCGAACTCGTCGAGATGAAGGAGACGCCGGACACGGTGCTGGCCGAACTGGCGCGGATCTACCTGACCCTCGGCCAGCCGATGCGGGCGCGAGAAATCGCCGCGCTCGGACAGGAACGCTACGGAGCCACCCGTCGCATCGCCGAGGTGAGCGAGCGCGTCGAGCGCGACATCGCCGCGCTGCAGAACCTCGCCTCGGTCGGTGACGGTGGCACGAGCCATCTGCCGAACCGGGTGATCGAGCGGGTCTTCGAGATCGCCCGCGAGCAGCGGGGCGACGTCGGCGCGCGCGAGCACCGCGATTTCCTCGGCCCGGTCGTGCTGATCAACGGCTCCCTCGGGTCCGGCGGCGCCGAGCGCCAGCTCACCAACACGGCGGTGCGCCTGCAGGAGGCGATCGACGCCGGCCGTCCGATCGGCGGCCGCGACGTGATCGGTCCGGTCCACGTCCTCTGCCGCTCGCTGCATTCGCGCGCCGGGGCCGACTTCTTCGCCCCGCAGTTCGAAGAGGCCGGGCTGATCGTCCACGAATATGCGGAGATGCCCGAGTTCGTCGGCCGCCCGCGTCTCTCCTGCGTCCGCGAGGTCATCGAGTTCTTCGATCACATTCCGCCGCAGATGCGCGAGGGCCTCGTCTGCACCGCGGACATCCTGCGCCACGCGGCGCCCGACGTCGTCCACATCTGGCAGGACGGCTCGGTGCTGGCGACCGGACTGGCGGCGCTCTTCGCCGGCGTCCCGCGCATCGTGCTCGGGGTGCGCACCTTGCCGCCGACCGATCGCGCCGAGCGCAACAAGCCGGAATACGAGGCGGTCTATCGCTCGCTCCTCGCGGCGCCGGGCGTCGTCATGGTCGCCAATTCCCACGCCGCCGCTCGGCGTTACGAATCGTGGCTGTCGCTCCCGATCGGCACGGTGCGGGTGATTCCCAACGGGCTGGCCGCGCTGCCGACCGAGGGCGACGAGGCGACGCTCGAGATGGCCCGCGCCTTCGATGCGCGCACCTCGCCGGACTGGTTCACCATCGGCTCGGTGATGCGCCTCGACGACAACAAGCGCCCGCTTCCCTGGCTCGACGCCGCCGCCGCGCTGGTGGCGCGGCGCCCGGACGTGCGCTTCGTCGTCGTCGGCGACGGGCCGTTGCGGCAGAAGGCGATCCGACACGCCGAGGATCTCGGCATCGCCGACCGGGTGCTCTTCACCGGGCGCTCCTCCCACGTCGGCCATTGGCTCACGCGGATGGACGCGTTCCTGCTCCTGTCGCGCCACGAAGGCCTGCCGAACGTGCTCATCGAGGCGCAGTTCGCCGGCATCCCCGTGGTGACGACGCCGGCCGGCGGCGCCGCCGAGACCTTGGAGATCGGCGTCTCCGGCACGCTCCTGAAGAGCGTCGACGACGTCGATCCGGAGGTGGTCGCCGATGCGCTCCTCACCTGGGAGCGGCGCGGCGCCGAGCGGACGGCGCTGGCGGAGCGCATCCGCGAGCGGGCGCTCGAGCGCTTCTCCATCGAGCGCATGCTCGAACTGACCATGGACGCCTATCTCGATTGAGAGGCGAGGCTCCGCGGGCGGGCGGTTTTCGCCCCCCTCGTCCCGTCACTCCTCGCCGCGCGCCATCCGCCGGAGCATCTCGACGCGGGCGATCGACACCCGTTCGCGATCGACGCCGACGCCGAGGTCGCGCAGCTTGGCGAGGCCCCGCGAGAAGCTCTCCGGGGTCATGCCGAGACGGCCGGCGATCAGCGTCTTCTCATAGGGAAAGACGACCTCGATCGCCCCTTTCGTCGGTCCGGCGAGATCGGCGAGGAACCCCGCGATCCGCCGCGTCGCCGGCAGGCTCTTCAGCTGCTCGAGCTCCTCGACCATGACCCGGAGATGCATCGAGGCCGAGGCGAGGATCGGGAAGGCGAGGTCGGGGTCGGCGGTGAGGCGCGAGCGCAGCCGTTCCGCGTCGAGGGTGAGAATGCGCGAGTCCGCCGCCGCCTCGGCGCCGGCATGGGCGGGAATGCCGAGGAGCGCCGCCGCCTCGCCGAAACTCTGGCCGGGGCCGTTCACCGCCACCACCGTGTCGGTGCCGTCCTCGGTCGCCCGGTAGAGCTTGATCCAACCGGCGACGACGATGTGCAGGCTGTCGATGAGATCGCCCTGCAGGAACAGGACCTGCCCCTTGCGCAGCGGGCGCGGCGTGCGGTCGCCGACCATCTCGCGCGCCAGCGCCTCGTCGATGTTTCGAAACAGCATGTTCCGCCGCACGATCGCGAAGTCGGCCTCGTCCATGATGGTCTCCTTCAGACGCTGCCGCTCTCGCGGGCGAAACTCTCGAGCCGCGACAGCGAGGCGATGGCGACCGAGTCGCGGCTGACGACGACGCCGTGGTCGCGCAGCGTCGCCAGCGCCCGCGAGAAACTCTCCGGCGTCATGCCGAGACGCCGCGCGATCAACGCCTTGTCGTAGGGAAGCTTGAGCGTGAGCCGCCCCTTCTCATGCGACGGCGGGGTGCGCCGGGCGGTGGCGACCAGGAAGTCGGCGACCCGCTGCGGCGCCGCCAGAGCCTTGATCAGGCGGACCTGTTCGCTGAGGGTGGCGGTGTGATGGGCGATCGAGGCGAGCAGCGCGATGGTGACGCGCCCGTCGGCGCGGATCGCCGCGCGGAGCGCCGACGCCTCGATCCGCAACAACCGTGCCTCGGTGACCGTGTCGGCGGAGACCGGATAGCGCCCGCCGATGAACATCACCGCCTCGGCGAAACTCTCGCCCGCCGTCATCACCGACACCACCGCCTCGCTGCCGTCGGGCAGCAGACGATAGAGCTTCACCCAGCCGTCGAGCACCACGTAGAAGGCGTCGGCGGTCGCGCCCTGGAGCATGACGTTGCAGTTGCGGTCCCAACGCTTCGGCACCGCGCCGGCGAGCACCACGGCGGTCACCTCGGCGTCCATCTGCCGGAACATCGGCACTTCGTGCAGCCGTTCGAGGTCGGCCGCGTCGAGGGCGGCGAGGGGGCGCGGCGAAGGGGGCACCGGGATCTCCTCGGGCTCGGTCGTCGGGACGGCGCGGGCGAGGGTCGTGCGCTCGCTGCGGGGCCGCTCGACGACATTCGTCAAGGAGGGAACCCCGTCGATCCGTCATAGTGCTCGAAACGGCGCGCCGCAACGTCGAGCGCGCGGATCGCCCTCCTCGAACCGTTCTCACAAGGGAGACACCACCGATGTTGTCCCGCCGTGGTCTGCTTCTGGCCCTCTCGAGCCTGCCTCTCGTCGCCGTGCCGGCGCCGGCCTTCGCCGCCGAACTGCCGATTCTCGGGGTCGCGACCGACGGCCGCGACCTCGCCGCCGGCGATCTCGGCGGCTGGCGCCTCGTCTATTTCGGCTACACCCATTGCCCCGACGTCTGCCCGCTCGGCCTTCAGACCATGGCCGAGGCGGTCGAGGCCCTCGGCCCCTTCTCCGCCGCGATCACGCCGGTCTTCGTCACCGTCGATCCCGATCGCGACACGCCGGCGGTGATGAAGGACTACGTCGCCTTCTTCCATCCGCGTCTCATCGGCGTCACGCCGTCGCCCGAGCAACTGGCGATCATGGCCAAGGCCTGGCGCATCAAATTCGCCAAGGTCGACGTCGGCGCGGGCCGGCCCTATCTGATGGACCACACCGCCGCCGTCATCCTCGTCGACCCGCAGAACCGGGCCGCCGGACGCTTCCCGCACGACATCGGCGGCGCGCACCTCGCCGACCGGATTCGCGGCGTGCTGATGGCGCGCGCATGACCGAGGCCCCCATCACCGAAACGGCCTCGACCGGCGCGCCGAGAGATCCGCTCGCCGACACCTTCGGCCGCCATGCCGTGGCGCCCGACCGGCGCCGCGAGTTGGTGCGCCGCACCTTCTCCGTCGTCGCGCCGCGCTACGATCTGATGAACGACCTGATGAGCCTCGGCATCCACCGGGCCTGGAAGGCGCGCTTCGTCGCCCGCGCCGCCGTCGCGCGCGGCGAGGACGTGCTCGATCTCGCCGGCGGCACCGGCGACGTCGCCTTCCGGCTCGCGGCCGAAGGCGCCCGCGTCACGGTGGCCGATCCGAGCGTGGAGATGATGGCGGTCGGCCGGGCCCGGCGCGGCGGCGACACGGTCGCCTGGGTCGAGGCCGAGGCCGAGGCGCTTCCCTTCGCGGACGCCGCCTTCGACGTCGTCACCATCGCCTTCGGCATCCGCAACGTCACGCGCATGGATGCGGCGCTGGCCGAGATCCGCCGCGTGCTGCGGCCGGGCGGGCGCTTTCTGTGCCTGGAATTCTCCACGCCGCGCCCCTGGCTCGCCCCGGCCTATCGGCTGTGGTCGCGCACGGCGATCCCCGCCCTCGGCACGATCGTCTCCGGCCGTGTCGAGGCCTATCGCTATCTGATCGAATCGATCGCGCGCTTCCCCGATCAGGCCGAATTCGCCGAGCGGATCCGCGCCGCCGGCTTCGGGAGCGTCGCCCACGAGGATCTCTCCTTCGGCATCGCCGCGATCCATCGCGGCGTCCGCGTCTGATCGACGGGGGCGGCCTTCGGCATCAGTGCCCGGTCGCCGCCATCACCCGGTCGCGGAAGGCCGGGTCGTCCCAGGCGCCGGCGCCGACCACCCGCGCCACCTCGCGGCCGTTCTCGTCCACCACCAGCGTCGTCGGCAGACCGACCACGCCGAGGTCGCGCGCCGCCTTGCGGTCGCCGTCGTGGAAGAGCGCCACCTCGCGGATGCCGAGCGCCTCGACGGTCCGGTCGATCACCGGCCAGCCCATCCGATCGAGCGACACCGCCGCCACCTTCACGCCCTTGTCGGCGAGATCGCGCTGGAAGGCGTCGATCGCCGGGAATTCGGTCCGGCACGAGCCGCACCAGCTCGCCCAGAAGTGAACCAGCGTCAGCCGTCCGGAGACGGCGGCGAAATCGCGGTCGTGCCCGTCGCGATCCTGCACGGTGAGGGCGATCGGATGCGGCGTCACCGCGACCAGATCTCCGGCGCGCGCCGGCGCGGCCGTGGCGAGGCCGAGGGCGAGGAGGGCGGCGAGGGCGGCGAGGGCGAGCTTCATGCGAAACCTCCGAGCCAGGCCAGCGCGATCAGTCCGGCCAGAACGAGTTGGAATCCGGCGGTGGCGGCGAGACGCGAGTTGAGTTCGCGGCCGACCGGCATCCGCGCCAGCCGGACCGCGAGCACGCCCGCCGGAACCAGCGCCACCGCGACGATCGCCGCCCCGACGAGGCTCGGCGAGGCCAGCGCCGCGAGGACGACGGCGGCGACCAGTTCGAGGGCGTAGAGTGCGACCGCGCCGCGCGCGCCGACGAGAATGGCGAGCGTGCGGCGGCCGTTTCGGGCGTCCTCGACGCGGTCGCGATGATTGTTGACGGTGAGCACGCCCGCCGCCGGCAGGCCGATGGCGATGCCGAGCAGGATCGTCACGGGCGACGCCGTCGCCACCGCGAGCCATTCGATGCCGACCACCGCCGCCACGCCGAAATAGGCGACGACGAAGATCTCGCCGAGCGGGGTTCCCGAGATCGGGCGCGGTCCGCCCGAATAGGCCCAGGCGGCGATCACCGAGGCGACGCCGATCGACAGGATCGGCAGGCCGCCGTGGACGACCGCGACGAGGCCGGCGGCGATCGCGATCAGCGTCGCGACGATCGCGCCACGCCGAACCTCCAGGGCGCTCATCAGCCGCGCCCCGGTGACCCGGGTCGGTCCGAGCCGGCGCGGACCGTCTAGGCCGCGCTCGCCGTCGGCGGCGTCGTTGGCGAGGTTGGTGGCGATCTGGATGGCGAGGGCCGAGATCGTCGCGGCGGCGACCGGCCCCCAGGCGATCCGCCCGAGGGTCGCGGCATGGGCGACGCCGACCAGAATCGGCGCGATCGAGATCGTCAGCGTGCGCGGGCGCGCCGCCTTGATCCAGAGGCCGAGCCGGGACGGCGAGGCGAGCGAGAGATCGGACATCGCGGGCTCCTTCACGGCAGATCGCCTCGGCGGAAGATCAACCAACCGCCGAGCGCCGACGCCGTCCCCAACACGATCGGATAGGCGAAGGCCCAGATCATGAAGCCGACCCGTCCGAAGATGTCGAAGACGGTGAAGGCGGTCGGCCCCAGCAGCACCAGCTGCGGATCGAACAACAGCATCGATCCGGTACGGAACACCTGCAAGGGGTTCAGCATGGCGATCGCCACCACGCCCTCGATCGCCAGCCGGCCGCGGATCAGGGCGCCGAGCAGGACGAGATCGAGCGCCAGCACCAGCGCCAGCCACACCAGGAAGGCGATCGTCTGCGCCGTGTCGACCGAGCGCGTCAGCGCCGAGATGAGAAAGCCGAGGCCGACGAAGACGAAGATCATCGCCATCAACAGGCCGACGTCGAAGCCGAGTTCCACCCACGGCACCGACACGCCGCGCACCACGCCATAGATCACGGCCGCCCCGAGCGCCGCGATCACCGGCGAGGCGGCGAGCACGTAGCGCCCGAAGAAACGGCCGAAATACCAGGCGCCGATCCCCACCGGCAGGCCCAGAACATATTCGAACACGCCCGCCTCGCGGTCGCCGGCGAGCGAGCGCACCGTGGTGATCAGGATGAAGATCGGCACGATCGCCATGGTGAGCTGGATGTAGGTGACGAGCGTCCGCGACAGGCCGGTGAAGCCGAGCACCCGGCTCTCGGTCAGGCCGAACACCAGGAGGAGCCCGACCAGCACGAAGAACACGGCCGCGTAGATCGCGAACCAGCGCGCTCGGAACGCCTCGGCGATCTCCAGGCGGAAGGTGGCGGCGAAGCCGTTGCGGAAGGACGAACCCGAGGGGACCGGAGCGATGGGAGCGGTGGGCGCGTGCAAGATGATCTCTCCTCGGTCAGGTCCGATGCTCGCAGGTCGCCTTGTCGCGGATCGCCTTCACCGCGGCGTGGAAGTCGAGGCGGTGGGCGGGCGAGAGCCCGGCGGAATGGGAATAGCCCATCGGCGTGGTCGCGTCGTCGCGATAATGGGCGGTCCTGGCGTCGAGCCAGCGGGCAGGGTCGGCGTCGTCGGTGACCCAGAACGGCACCTCGTCGCGGTCGGCGAGGCCGTTTTCCGAGGCGGCGAGCACGGCGCAGCCGAAATCGTCGTAGATCCGCGCCCGGTTGTTCTCCGGCTCCCACACCTCGGCGGCGAAACGCCGGTCGGCGAAGACCATGTGGCAGAACTCGCAGGTGTCGCGGCCCCATTTGATCTTGCGCGGCTCCGCCTTCACCTCCGAACAGGCGGCGAGGCCGGCGCCGAGCGCGGCGAGACCGCCGAGACGCAGCACGTCGCGCCGGGAGGCGCCGGCGAAGAGGTCACGGAGCGGAGTGGAGGACATGGTCGGCTCCCTCGCTGCCGCGCGTCGCCGTGGGCCCGTCGCCGCCGTCGCGATCCACCATCGACAAAGCGCCGACCAATCCGGCATGACGCGCCACGAAGCCGAGGAAGCGCAGCCGGTCCGGTCCCGCGATGGTGCCGGTCCAGCGCATGCCCTCGGCCACCAGCCCCCAGTCGCCGGCGGCACGGGCGAAACTCGGCTCCGCCCGCGACGTCTCGAGCGAGACGGCGAAGGTCGAGCCGAGCGCCCCGGCGTCGGCGACCGTGTCGTCGAGGACGATGCGGCCGCGTTCCAGCTCGACCACCCGGTTGACCAGCGCCGCGATCTCGTCGATCCGGTGCGAGGAGATGATCATGGTCGCTTGCGGCCGCTCGGCGAGGAGATCGAACAGGCTCGCGCGCGCCGCCGGATCGAGATTGGCGGCGGGTTCGTCGAGGATCAGCAGCCGGGTCGGCCGGCCGAGCGCCAGCGCGATCAGGAGCTTCTGCTTCATGCCGCCGGAGAGCCGCACGAACGGGCGCCGCGCGATCGCGTCGACGTCGAGCCCCATCCGCTCGGCGATGGCGCCGATGTCGTCGATCCGCGCCGCCGCCACGTCGGCGACGTAGCGCATCAGCGCGCCGACCGGCATCTCGAGGCGCGGCGCGATCTGCGGCACGAAGCCGACCAGCCGCAGCACCTCGGTGCGGTCGCGGCGCGGGTCGCGCCCCTCGATCGTCACCCGTCCCTCGTGGACGTATTCGCCGAGCAGGCAGCGGAACAGCGTGGTCTTGCCGGCGCCGTTCGAGCCGATCAGCGCCACCACCTCGCCCGGCCGCACGATCAGGCTGACGCCGTGCAGCACCTCGATGCGGCCATAGGCGCTGCGCAGGTTCGCCACCTCAAGCACGCGCCGCCTCCCTCGCCCCGTGCTGGCCGAGATAGGCTTCGAGCACGGCCGGGTCGTCGCGGACCTCGCGCGGCGTGCCCTCCACCACCGGCCGGCCGCGGTTGAGCACCAGCACGCGGTCGGAGATCTTCATCACGAGCTTCATGTCGTGCTCGACCAGCACGATCGCGATGCCCTTTGCCGCCACCCGCCGCACCAGCTCGTCGATCTCGGCGGTCTCCACCGCGTTGCAGCCGGCTGCCGGCTCGTCGAGCAGCAGCACGCGCGGCTCGGCCGCGAGCGCACGCGCGATCTCCAGCCGCTTGCAGGCACCGTAGGGCAGCGAGCCGGCCTGCATGTCGGCGCTGCCGCGCAGGCCGACGTCGTCGAGCAGCGCCAGCGCCGCCGCGCGCGTGGCGCGGTTCTGGCGCGTCACCGACGGCAGCCGGAACAGGTCGGCGAACAGGTTGCAGCGCTCGCGCAGATGGCGGCCCGCCATGACGTTCTCGGCCGCCGTCATGCGCTGGAAGATCTGCAGGTTCTGGAAGGTGCGGGACAGGCCGCGCGCCGCAAGACGGTCCGGCGTCAATCCCGTGACGTCCTCGCCGGCCAGCTCGACCCGGCCCTCGTCGCTCTCGTAGACGCCGGAGACGACGTTGAACAGCGTCGTCTTGCCCGCGCCGTTCGGGCCGATGATCGCGAAGACTTCGTTCTTGCGGACGTCGAACTCGACGCCGTCGACTGCCAGCAGACCGCCGAAGCGCATTTGCAGGCCGGAGAGTTTCAACAGTTCTGCGCTCATTGCGGCAACTCCACATGCGGGCGGGTGGCGGGCAGCAGCCCTTGCGGACGCCACATCATCATCAGCACCATCACGAGACCGAAGATCAGCATGCGGTACTCGGCGAAGTCGCGGGCAACCTCGGGCAGCACCGTGAGCAGCACGGCCGCGAGAATCACGCCGATCTGCGAACCCATGCCGCCGAGCACCACCACGGCAAGAATCAGTGCCGACTCGATGAACGTGAACGACTCGGGCGTGACCAGCCCCTGACGCGCGGCGAAGAACGCGCCGGCGAGTCCGGCGAACGACGCTCCCAGCGTGAACGCCGAGAGCTTGATGCGCGTGGGATTCAGGCCGAGCGAGCGACAGGCGATTTCGTCTGCGCGCAGCGCTTCCCATGCGCGGCCGATCGGCATGCGGATCAGACGGCTGGTGACGAACAGGGTAAAGCCGACGAGCGCGAACGCAAGCAGGTACAGCCAGATCACCATGTGCGAACCGCTATAGTCGAGCCCGATCAGTTCGTGAAAGGTCTTCACGCCTTCCACGCTCGACGAGCGCGCCATCTCGAAGCCGAACACGCTCGGCTTTGGAATGCCCGATACGCCGTCCGGGCCACCGGTGAGGCTCGTCAGGTTGTTGAGCATCAGCCGGATAATTTCGCCGAAGCCAAGCGTCACGATCGCCAGATAGTCGCCGCGCAAGCGCAGCACCGGAAAGCCGAGCAGGAACCCGAACGTGGCCGACATGAGCGCGGCAATCGGCAGGCATTCCCAGAACGTGAGGCCGAAATACTGGTTGAGCAGCGCGTACGTATAGCCGCCGACTGCGTAAAAGCCGACGTAGCCCAGGTCGAGCAGCCCCGCGAACCCCACCACGATGTTGAGACCGAGGCCAAGCACGCAGTAGATGAGCGCGAGCGTGGCCACGTCCACCGCGCCGCGCGAGCCGACGAACGGCCACACGAGACCGACGGCGAGCAACACCCACATGGCAGTGAGTTGCTGGCGACGTCCCATCGCGGGTACGGCGGGTAGCTTGATGGCGCGTCGTGAGCGCACGAGCATCGGCTTGATCAACTGGAACACGAACACGATGGCGGCGGCGATCCAGACCGGACGCCAATGCTGTTCGAGCACCACCTTGTAGCCGTCGAGCTTCAGTTGCAGGCCCAGGATGGGGGCCGTGAGGATGATCGTCACGATCGTGGCGATGACCGCGCCCTTGAGCGTTTCGCCCGCCGGAGAGCGGTTCGCCGCACCGGACTTGAGAGTG
>OFJB01001117.1_pt1 | contig 11171 bp, 10 predicted proteins | sample 1775081 | NCBI WGS metagenome assembly OFJB01 (sample SAMN08195771, study PRJEB24354) | sludge metagenome | isolation source: initial sludge from phenol fed wastewater aerobic bioreactor | place: India: Nagpur | collected 2016-06-05 | reverse complement strand
GGCCCGTAGTCGATGGGGCGGTACACCAAAAAAACGGACCTGTGCTTGCAGGTCGGTCGTGAAGCTCTTCGGCCGCGTCGTCGCGGTGCCCTCGTTCTCGAGGGGTCTCGGAGCGTCCCGGGTTTCGGTCTTCCCTTCGACGGGGTGCCGGGCGGGGGCGTCGAGGCGAAGGTCTCGGGGCCGGCCGCACGACATCGGCGGACGAGAACGGGGAGGAATACGATGAACGTTTGGTTCACGCGTCTGGTCGCGGCCGGAGCGGTCGTTCTGGCGAGCTGGCCGGCGGTCGCCGGGATCAAGGACGGCACGTTGACCGTCGCGCTCGACAGCCCGGTCGAGGCGGTCGACATCTACATGGGACCCGGCGCCGAGACGGCGATGACGACCAGCGCGGTCTTCAATCCCCTGGTCGCCTATGACGCCAAGGCCAAGAGCTATGTCGGCGTGATCGCCCAGAGCTGGTCGCAGATCGATCCCGAGACCATGGAGTTCAAGCTCAAGCCGGGCCTGACCTTCCAGGACGGTTCGGTCCTCGATGCCGAGGACGTCGCCTACACGATCAACTTCATCTCCAATCCGGAGACCAAGTTCCGCCTGAAGAGCCGCTTCGCCTTCTTCGCCGGCGCCGAGAAGGTCGACGACCTGACGGTGCGGGTGAAGACGCGCGGCCCCTATCCGATGCTGATGGCGCGGATGATCGGCGTTCCCGTCTATCCCTCGGACAAGCATTCGGCGCTCGGCGCGGACTATGCCTCCTGGGGCCGGGCGCCGATCGGCTCGGGTCCCTACAAGGTCGTGAAGTTCAACGAATCCACCGGCATCGAGATGGAGCGTTGGGACGGCTACAAGCTCGGTCCGGCGCCGGCGTTCAAGCGCATCGTCTTCAAGCCGCTGCCCGACGCCCAGACCCAGATCGCCGAAATGATGATCGGCAACATCGACGTCATGATGGCCAAGTCGCCGGATCAGGTGGCGGCGCTCACCGCCAATCCGCGCATCGTCGCGACGCCGATCTCCGACATGAACTTCCAGTACATGTATCTCGACGCGGTCGGCCATTCGGGCCTGAGCGTGTTCAAGGACGAACGGGTGCGCGCGGCGGTCTTCCATGCGGTCGATCGCGACGCGATCCGCAAGTCGATCGTGGCGGGTGGCGCCGGCAAGACGGGCGTCGCCCATGCGATGGCGCGTCTCTGCTTCCCCTTCCAGGTCGGCTGCCCCGACGGCGGCACGCCGCAGGCCTATGATCCGGCCAAGGCGCGGGCGCTGTTGAAGGAGGCCGGTCTCGCCGACGGGTTCGATCTCAAGGTGTCGACCTGGGGCTCGTCGCGTCCGATCGCGGAAGCCGTGGTCGGCTATCTCCGGGCGGTCGGGATCCGCGCCAGCGTCGACGTCCTGACCCTCGGCGCCTATCGCAAGAAGCAGGTCGAGGGCGGTCTCCAGGCGCTGGTCTCCAACTACGTCTACGGCGGCCTGCCCGACACCGGCGCGGTGGTGGACTTCTTCTTCTCCTCGTCCGACCGGGACTATTTCGGCGACAAGCGGCTGTTCGACCTGACCAAGCAGGCCAACACGACGCTCGACGAGAAGAAGCGCGGGGATCTCTTCCGCGAGACCCTCGACATCGTCGAGAAGCAGGCCTTCATCCTGCCGATCACGACGGATCCGGTGGTGGTGATCCACTCCGCCGACGTGAAGGTCGACGCGGCGACGCGCGGCAACATCCTCTTCGCCCGCTTCAGCTTCTTCGAATCCTACGGCAAGACCCCGCCGATGCTCGGTTGGGCGAAGTGAGGCGAACGGGTTCCCTCGGGACGGATGCCGGTCGGCGGCGTCCGTCCTCCCGGGCGCGGCACGACGGCGGCCGCTCCGGAGATCCCATCCGATCGATACGAAACGGCGCGATGAACGACGAGGCCGGGCGCCGAGGCCGGCCGAGAGCCGGTCGTCCGCGCCCAGACCGGCGGCGCCGGCCTGCCGGCCAGAAACGGAGCTCGAGATCCGCATGACCCCCTCCGAAGTGCCCTTCCTGCCCGTGCCCTTCATGCCGCGGCAGGTCGAGATCGAAACCCGCGCGGACGGGGTGCTGGTGGCGCGCAACGCGACCCCGCTGCGCCCGCTCCCCGCCCATCTGACGGCGCTGTTCCGCCGCAACGCCGAGCGCACGCCCGATCGGACCTGGCTCGCGCAGCGTCCGGCCGACGGCGGCGACTGGCGCCGGCTGAGCTATGCCGAGGCGCGGCGCGCCGTCGACGGCGCCGCCGAGGTGTTGCTCGAGCACAGCTGGTCGGGCCGTCCTCTGGTCATTCTCAGCGGCAATTCCATCGAACACGCGGTCGTCAGCATGGCGGCGATGCAGGCGCGCATGCCGGTGGCGCCGCTGGCGCCGGCCTATTCGCTGCGGAGCAAGGACTTCGCCAAGCTGAAGGCGATCCTCGAGCTGCTCCACCCCGCCGCCGTGTTCGTGCAGAGCATGAAGGACTACGAGCGGGCGCTGCGGGTGTTCGATCTCGACGAGGTCGTCGTCTACTACGCCGAGGATCCGGTCGAGGGGATGGCGGGGACCTCCTATGCCGAGCTGATCGGCTGCGAGCCGACCCCGGCGGTCGAGGAGTCGATCGCGCAGATCACCCACGACACCGTCGCCAAATACATGTTCACCTCGGGCTCGACCGCCGACGCCAAGGCCGTCATCACCACCCAGCGGATGCTGTGCGCCAACATCGCCATGGCCGATCAGGCGATCGATCTCGTCCACGATCAGCCGCCGCACGTCACCGTCGACTGGCTGCCGTGGCACCACGTGATGGGCGGCAACTCGGTCTTCGGCATGACGCTGGTGAAGGGCGGGACGCTCTACATCGACGACGGCAAGGCGACGCCGGAGCTCTTCGGCGAATCGCTGCGGAACCTCCGGGAGATCTCGACCTCGCGTTTCGCCAACGTGCCGGCCGGCTTCGCCATGCTGGCCGAGGCGATGGAGAAGGACGACGATCTCGGCCGCACCTTCTTCAAGGATCTGATCTTCATCGGCTACGGCGGCTCGCGCCTCGCCGACGACACCTACAACCGCATCCAGGCGCTGTCGATCAGGCACACCGGCCACCGGATCTCGTTCCTCTCCGGCTTCGGCGCCACCGAGACCGGCCCCTCGGCGATGTACGTGTTCTGGACCACCGATCAGACCGGCCTGATCGGGCTGCCGCTGCCCGGCGTCGACGTCAAGCTGCTGCCGCTCGACGACGATCGCTACGAGGTGCGGGTGCGCAGCCCCGGCATCACGCCGGGCTATCTGAAGCGGCCGGATCTGACCGCCGCGGCCTTCGACGAGGAGGGCTACTTCAAGATGGGCGACGCCGCGGTCTTCGTCGATCGCGATCGCCCGGAGGAAGGGTTCCGCTTCTCCGGCCGCGTCAGCGAGGAGTTCAAGCTCGATTCCGGCACTTTCGTGCGGGTCGGGGCGCTGCGGGTCGCGGTGGTCGACGCGCTCGCGCCGCTGGTGATCGACGCGGTCGTCGCCGGCCAGGACAAGCCCTACGTCGGCCTCCTGCTGTGGCCGAACGTCCAGGCGTGCCGGCAGTTCCTCGGTACCCCCGGGGCGAGTGTCGCCGACCTCCTCGCCTCGCCGGTCCTGCGCGCGGCGATCCGGGAGAAGATCGACGTCTACAACGCCGAGAACACCGGCAGCAGCCGTCACGTCCGCCGGGTTCGGCTGATGGCCGCGCCGCTGTCGATGGATGCCGGCGAGGTCACCGACAAGGGCTACGTCAACCAGCGCAAGACGCTGGAGACGCGCCGCGCCGACATCGAGGCGCTGTTCCGTGATCCGCCCGGCGCCGACGTCATGGTGTTTTGAGACCAGACAGAATTGGAAAGGTAATCACTATGACGATTGAGTATGAAGTCATAACGACGGAATCTCGTGATGGTGTCGCGTACGTCAAGCTGAACCGCCCGTCCAAGCGCAACGCCATCAACGACCGGATGATCGAAGAACTCGGCGATTGCTTCGAGAACCTTCCCGAGGGCACGCGCGTCGTGATCCTGCATGCGGAGGGCGAGCATTTCTGCGCCGGCCTCGACCTGATCGAGCGGATCGAGAACCGTTCGCCGGATCCGCTGAGCGGCATCCGCCGGTCGCGCGACTGGTATCGGGTGTTCGAGCGGATCGAGCATGGCGACGTGCCGGTGATCAGCGTGCTGAAGGGCGGCGTGATCGGCGGCGGCCTCGAGCTGGCGGCGGCGACCCATGTCCGGGTCTGCGAGGCCTCGACCTATTTCCAGCTGCCGGAAGGCCAGCGCGGGATCTTCGTCGGCGGCGGCGCCTCGGTGCGCGTGCCGCAGATCATCGGCGCCGGCCGGGTCACCGAGATGATGCTGACCGGCCGCAGCTTCGACGCCCGCGAGGGCTGCGACCTCGGCCTCGGTCACTATCGGGTCGGGGACGGCGAGGGGCTGGCCCGGGCGGAAGACCTGGCGCGCAAGCTCTCGGACAATTCCGAGGTCTCCAACTTCGCCATCATCAACGGCGTCTCGCAGATCTCGCAGATGGGACCGACCGGCTTCTTCGCCGAGTCCATTCTCGCGACGCTGACGGCGCGCGCCTCCAACTCCAAGCACCGCATCGCCGAGTTCTTCGACGAACGCCGGCGCACCCGTTCCGAGCGTGAGGCGCCGAGCGGCGAGTGAGCCGCCCGCGACGCCCGCATCGAGACCCGAACGCCCCGAGAAGGAGGCTGGAATCTATGGCCAAGATCATCGATTGTCACGCCCACATGGCCGTCCCCACCCAGTTGCCGGCCTACAAGGCGGGGCTCCTGTCGCATCGCGGCGCTCATGGCCGCGGCAAGGTCGGGGCGAGCGACGACGACATCCGCGCCGCCTTCGAGCGGGTCGAGATGGCGCCGATGGGGCACATGGAGTGCCTCGACAAGGCCGGCGTCGACATGCAGGTGATCTCGCCGCGCCCCTATCAGATGATGCATTCGGAAAAGCCGGCGAAGCTCGTCCACTGGTACATGGAGGAGGTCAACGACCTCATCGCCCGTCAGTGCGCGCTCTATCCGGGCCGGTTCGTGCCGATGGCGGGGCTGCCGCAGACCGCCGGCGATCCGATCGCGCAGGCGCTGCCGGAGCTCGAGCGCTGCGTCACGAAGATGGGTTTCCGCGGCTGCCTCATCAATCCCGATCCTTACGAGAACTCGGGCGAGAAGGCGCCGCCGATGGGCGATCGCTACTGGTATCCGCTCTACGAGAAGATGTGCGAGCTGGACGTGGTCGGCCACATCCATTCGGCGAGCTCGCGACTGGTCGACCGCGAGCCCTATTCGCTCCACTTCATCAACGAGGAGACGACGGCGGTCTACGGGCTGATCAAGTCGACCGTGCTCGACGACTTCCCCGAGCTGAAGATCGTGGTCAGCCACGGCGGCGGGGCGATCCCCTATCAGGTCGGACGCTTCGATTCCGCCTCGGTGCGGCGTCCGCCGCGCTTCCTCGATCGCCTGCGCCGGCTCTATTTCGACACCGTCCTCTATTCGCGCGAGGCGATCGAGCTCCTGATCAAGGTGGTGGGTCCCGATCGGTGCGTCTTCGGCGCGGAGATGCCGGGCGTCGGCTCGGCGATCAACCCGGAGACCGGCGAGACCTTCGACACGATCATCCCCCACATCCGCGACTGCGACTTCATCACCGAGGACGAGAAGACCGCGATCCTCGGTGGCAACGCGATGAAGCTGTTCAAGATCGACGACGAATGAGACGCCCGGCGCGCGCGACGCGCGAAGCCGAGGCCGCACGGTGTCCCGCGTCGCAAGACGCGCGCGACGGGAGGAAAGTCGGGTCATGTGGAGATATTTCGCGAAGCGGCTGGGGATCGCGCTCCTCGTCGTGATCACCGTCTCCGTCATCAGCTTCGGGCTCCTGCGTCTGTCGGGCGACATGGCGCAGAGCCTGGCGGGCGAGGGGGCGACGGCGGAGCAGGTCGCCGCGATCCGGCATCTCTACGGCCTCGATCGGCCGCTGATCGTCCAATATTTCGATTGGGCCTTCGACGCGGTGCGGGGCGATCTCGGTCAGTCGCTGGTCAGCAATCAGCCGGTGTTCGAGCTGATCGTCTCGCGGATGCAGGTGACGATCGTGCTGGCGGTGCTCAGCCTCGCCGCGGCGATCGCGGTCGCGGTGCCGCTCGGGGTGTTCGCGGCGGTCTATCGCAACAGCTGGATCGACCGGGCCTCGCTCGGCATGGCGGTGTTCGGCAGCGCGGTTCCCAATTTCTGGTTCGCGCTGGTGCTGATCTACGTGTTCGGCGTCCAGCTGCGCTGGCTGCCGATCTCGGGCAGCCAGAGCTGGGAGAACTTCGTCCTGCCGACGATCACGCTCTCGACCATGGTCATGCCGCAGATCATGCGGCTGACCCGCGGCGGCATGATCGAGGCGCTCGACGCGGAATACGTGCGGATGGCCTGGGCCAAGGGGCTGAGCCCGACGGTGGTGTTCTTCAAACACGCCCTGCCCAACGCGATCCTGCCGGTGGTGACCCTCTCGGCGGTGTCGCTCGGCTTCCTGCTCGGCGGGTCGGTGATCGTGGAATCGGTGTTCTCGCTGAACGGCATCGGGTCGCTCGCCTACGAGTCGATCCGGCGCGCCGACTTCCCCGTCGTCCAGTCGATCCTGTTCGTCCTGTCCTTCGTCTACGTGCTCCTGACCCTGGTGTCGGACCTGATCAACGCGCGCATCGATCCGCGCATCCGCCTGAATTGAAGGAGGCTCGATCGTGTCGAATGCGCCTGCTCCGCTGGACAACATGGACATCGCCCTGCCGACCCCTCGGCAGCAGAGCTGGGCCATGGCCAAGCGCCATCTCGGTCTCCAGATCGGCCTGGCGATCGTCCTCGTCGCCACCTTCGCCGCCCTGTTCGCGCCACTCCTGGCGCCGGCCGACCCCTATGCGCAGGATCTGACCGCGCGTCTCGCTCCGACGATCTGGCAGGACGGCGGCACCTGGGCGCACATCCTCGGCACCGACGGCTTCGGCCGGGACGTGCTGTCGCGTCTCATCTACGGCACCCAGGTGACGATGATCGTCGGCTTCGGCGCCGCCGTCTTCTCTGGCCTGTTCGGCACCACGCTCGGCATCATCGGCGGCTATCTCGGCGGCCGTGTCGACGCGGTGATCATCTTCCTGATCAACGTCAAACTGGCGATGCCCGGGGTGCTGATCGCCTTGTCGCTGGTGTCGATCTTCGGCGGATCGCTGCTGTCGATCACCCTCATCCTGTCGCTCCTCTTCTGGGATCGCTTCGCGGTCGTCACCCGCACCGCGACGCAACAGGTCCGGACCCGCGAGTTCATCGCGGCGGCGGAGTGTTCGGGCGCCTCCCGGAGCTGGATCCTGCTGCGCGAGATCCTGCCGAACATCGCCAATCAGATCATCGTCATCGGCTCGCTCGAAATGGCCATCGCCATTCTGGTCGAGGCGGCGCTGAGCTTCCTCGGGCTCGGGATCCGGCCGCCGATGTCGTCCTGGGGCATTCTCGTCTCCGAGGCGCGCGACTTCATGTTCTACAAGCCGCATCTGGTCCTCATCCCCGGTCTGGCCATCTGCGTTCTGGTCATCGGGATCAATCTCCTCGGCGACGGCATCCGCGACGTCACCGAGCCGCAGGGCAGGAACTGATCCCATGGCAGGTGAAATCGAAACCCGGCGGAAGCCGATCCTGAGCGTGCGAAACCTCGAGGTTTCGATCCGCACGGCGGTCGGCGACCTGCACGCCACCGGCGGCGTCTCCTTCGACGTCGCTCCGGGCGAGACCTTCGCCATCGTCGGCGAATCCGGTTGCGGCAAGTCGATCTCGTCGTCGGCGGTGATGGGGCTGCTGCCCCGCGCGGCGACGGCGCGGGCCGATCGCTGCGAATTCGACGGTCAGGAGATGCTGACGCTGTCGCGGCGCGAGCGCGAGAAGATCCGCGGCAACACGATCAGCATGATCTTCCAGGACCCGATGACGTCGCTCAATCCGGTCTACACCATCGGCAATCAGCTGATGGAGGTGTTCCTGCGCCACAAGAAGGGCACCCGCGCCCAGGCGCGCGACCGGGCGATCTTCCTGTTGGAGCGGGTCGGCATCAAGAACGCGGCCGAGCGGATGAAGGCCTATCCGCATCAGCTCTCGGGCGGTCTGCGCCAGCGTGTCGTCATCGCCATGGCGATGATGTGTGGGCCGAAGCTGATCATCGCCGACGAGCCGACGACCGCGCTCGACGTCACCGTGCAGATGCGGACGCTGGCGCTGCTCGCCGAGGTGCAGAAGGACTTCGGCCTCGCGGTGATCCTGATCACCCACGATCTCGGCATCGTCGCCTCGCTCGCCGACCGGGTGGTCGTCATGTACGCCGGCAAGATCGTCGAGAACGCGCCGACCAGGAGCCTCTTCCGGGCGCCGCTCCATCCCTACACCCAGGGTCTGATCCAGTGCATTCCCTCGCACGGACCGGCGGGCGCGGACGCGCCGCTGCACACGATCCCCGGAATGGTGCCGTCGCTGATCGGGCGGCACGAGGGGTGCAGTTTCCGCAATCGTTGCGCGCTCGCGCGGCCGGAATGCGCGGTCGGTGAGATCGGTCTCACCGCGTTCGAGGCCGACCACGGATATCGCTGCGTGGTTCCTCATCAGACGCTGATGGCGCATTGGCGCGAGACGGAAGGGATGAAGGCGTGATGGCGACCCCTCGCACTACCCCCATGTTGAGCCTGCGCGACCTCGAGGTGCGGTTCACCGTCGGCCGCCGGCTCATCGGCCGGCCGAAGACGCTGCACGCGGTCAACAAGCTGTCGCTCGACGTCGAGCGCGGCGAGTTCGTGTCGATCGTCGGCGAATCCGGGTGCGGCAAGTCGACCCTGGTGAAGACCCTGTTGGGCCTCCAGGCCCCGACCGCCGGGGCGATCGCGGTGAACGGCAGGGATCTCTCCGACTATTCGCGGTTGGAACTCGCCCATCTCGTGCAGCCGATCTTCCAGGATCCCTATTCGTCGCTGAACCCGCGCAAGTCGGTCGCCGCCAACATCGCGCTGCCGCTCATCCTCTCGGAACGGCCGCTGCCGGAACAGGTGACGGAGCGGGTCCGCGAGATCATGCGCCGGGTCGGGCTGCCGCAGCGCTTCGAGAACTCCTATCCGAGCCAGATGTCGGGCGGGCAGCAGCAGCGCGTGGCGATCGCGCGCGCGCTGATCACGCGGCCGAAGATCCTCGTCTGCGACGAGCCGACCTCGGCGCTCGACGTGTCGGTCCAGGCGCAGATCCTGAACCTCCTGCGCGAGCTCAGCCGCGATCTCGACCTCACCTGCGTCTTCATCAGCCACGACCTGTCGGTGGTGCGGCGTCTCTCGCAGCGGGTGGCGGTGATGTATCTCGGGCGGATCGTCGAGATCGGCGCGTCCGAGCAGATCTTCCAGACCCCCCATCACCCTTACACCCGGCTGCTGATCAGCTCGATCCTGCCGCCGGACCCGGAGCATCATCTGCCGCCGGCGCGTTGGGACGGGGGCGGACCCGATCCGACCAATCTGCCCGAGGGGTGCCATTTCCGCTCGCGCTGCGTGTCGCCGCAGCCGGTGTGCGCGACCCGTCTGCCCGAACTCGTCGCCTACGAGGGGACGCGGGTGGCCTGTCTCGCCTACGAGCCGGGCGCGACCTGGAAGCCGCAATCCACCCCGTGCTGAACGACATCGACGAGCGAGAAGGAGAGGCACCATGGCGAAGATCGTCGCTGGGTTGGCCACGGCCCACGGGCCTCAACTGCATACGACGCCGGAACAATGGCTGATGCGCACGGAATTCGACCGGCGCGCGCGCCATCCCTTCCGGGGCGGGGTCTACGGCTACGACGAGCTCGTGGAGATGCGCAAGGACGAGGACCTGGCGGCCAAGTGCACGCCCGAGGCGATGGCGGAGGCGCATGCGCGCTGTCAGGCCGGCATGAAGGGGCTCGCCGACGTCTGGGCCGGGATCGACGCCGACGTCGCCGTCATCCTCGGCAACGATCAGCAGGAGATCTACGGCGACGATCTGAGCCCGGTCTTCATGGTCTATTACGGCGTGGAGATCCCGCATCACCCCTCCTCGGAGGAGGGCCGCCGGCTGTTGCCGCCGGGGATCGTCGAGGCCGAGCACGGGCACGCGCCCGACCATGCGGTGAGCCACGCCGGGCATCCGGAGCTCGCCCGGCACGTCATCGCCGCGCTGATGGCGGCGGAGTTCGACGTCACCGCCTCGCCGACGCTGCCGGCCCACAATCCGAAGAACACCGGCATCAGCCATGCCTTCGGCCACGTCTATCGCAATGTGATGCGCGATCGGGTCATCCCCAACGTGCCGATCTATCAGAACACGTTCTATCCGCCGAACCAGCCGTCGGCGCGCCGGGTCTACGACTTCGGCAAGACGATCGGCGACGCCATCCGCAGCTGGAAGAGCGACGCGCGGGTCGCGGTCTTCGCCTCGGGCGGCATGACCCATTTCGCCATCGACGAAGTCTTCGACCGGCGTTTCGTCCGGGCGCTCGCGGAGAAGGACGCCGACTTCCTGCGCGGGCTGCCGCTGTCGGATCTCCAGGCGGGGACGTCCGAACTGAAGACCTGGATCACCCTCGCCGGCGTGCTCGAGGCGGAGACGACCCGGCTGCACGAGATCGGCTACATCCCCTGCTACCGCACCCCGGCCGGCACCGGCACCGCCCAGGGCATGTACTGGTGGCAGGTCGACTGAGGCGGACGGCCGATCCCGTCCGACCCGGCCCGAATGGACCCGACCCGACGCGCGGCGAAGCCCGCGCGACCTTCGAAATCCTGTTGGAGCGAACCCGATGACCGACGTGAATCTGGAGCGTCTGAAGAAACTCGACTGCGCGACCCTTTCGGACGCCATGGACAAACTCGGCATCGAGGGCGTGTGCCGGGGCATCAAGCCGCGCGATCAGAAGGTGAGCATGGCCGGCCGCGCCTGGAGCGAGCCGGAAACAAGAAGGACATCGACGCCTTCGGCTTCCCTCAACGTCTCTGCAAATGCTAGGCGACGCTCACCACGCTGCTGAGCAATGGACCTGCCAATAGCAGCAATAGAAGGCACATCTAACACACGCCATTGCATCGCCGGAGGAAAGCGTAGATAAGG
>OFJB01001116.1_pt1 | contig 11171 bp, 7 predicted proteins | sample 1775081 | NCBI WGS metagenome assembly OFJB01 (sample SAMN08195771, study PRJEB24354) | sludge metagenome | isolation source: initial sludge from phenol fed wastewater aerobic bioreactor | place: India: Nagpur | collected 2016-06-05 | reverse complement strand
TTCACCATCACGCTGGCCGAATCCACCTCGCGCAGGAACTGCTGGGCGTGCATGTGGTCGCGCGTCAGGATGGCGTCGGTGTGGTGGCTGCTGTAGCGGTTGATGTGCGCAATGGCCTCGTCCACTCCCGCCACAATCTTCACGCTGATGATCGGGGCCAGGTATTCCTCGCTCCAGTCCTGTTCGGTCGCCGCCACCAGCTTGGCACCCGCCACGCTGTTCAGGATGGCCAGCGATTCGGGGCAGCCGCGCATCTCCACGCCCTTGGCGGCATACACCGCGCCGATCTGGGGCAAGAACTCTGCCGCCACGCCGCGCGCCACCAGCAGGCCTTCGCTCGCGTTGCAGGGGCTGTACTTGTTGGTCTTGGCGTTGTCGGCCACCTTCACGGCCATGGCGATGTCGCAGGGGTCGTCCACGTAGGTGTGGCAGTTGCCGTCCAGGTGCTTGATCACGGGCACCTTGGCATCGCGGCTGATGCGTTCGATCAGGCCCTTGCCGCCGCGCGGGATGATCACGTCCACAAACTGCGGCATCGTGATGAGCTGGCCCACGGCCTCACGGTCGGTGGTCTGCACCAATTGCACCGCGTCTTGCGGTAGGCCGGCCTCGGCCAGCGCCTGCTGCACCAGCTTGGCCAGTGCCTTGTTCGAATCAATCGCCTCGGAGCCGCCGCGCAAGATGCAGGCGTTGCCGCTCTTGATCGACAACGACGCGGCTTCGATGGTCACGTTGGGACGGCTCTCATAAATCATGCCGAACACCCCGATCGGCACCCTCATCTGGCCCACGCGAATGCCGCTGGGCTGCTGCTTCATGCCGAGGATCTCGCCAATGATGTCGGGCATGGCGGCCAGCTGCTCGCAGCCCTCGGCACAAGTCTCCAGCACCTTGGGGGTGAGCTTGAGCCGGTCCACCATCGGGCCCGCCAGCCCATTGGCCACGGCGCGCTCCAGGTCTTTGGCGTTGTCGATCTGGAGCTGGGCCATGTTCTCGCGCAACAACCGGGCCAGCGCCTTGAGCGCTTTGTTTTTGATAGCTGCCGGCGCTTTGGCCATCAGCGCAGAGGCCGTTTTTGCCTGGAGACCGAGAGAGTGCGTGTATTCAGCGACGTTGAGGGCGTTCATCCGGCGATTTTGCCGCACTTGGTATCGGCCCGGTGGGCGCGGGCCCATGGCTGCTTTACCCTCGGGCGTATCACCCATCCTGGCCCCGCCCGGCTACGCCATGACCGACACCGCCCACACCCAGCTCACCACCTTCATCCAGGCCCTGCAAGCCTTTGAACGCGGCGACCACACCGCCGCCACCCTCAGCACCCTGGCCCGCCAGCAAACCACCCTGCTGGCCGCCCTGCCCCCGCGCTACAGCGAAGTGCTGCTGAACCTGCTGGACCGACTGGAATCGAGCGCGCTGTTTTCGGAAGAAAGCTGCTCGTTCAGCCAAAAGGATCTGGTGGCGAACTTGACGATGTGGGCTGAAAAAGCACAGGGCACATTGAACGCTGGCTGACCACTCCGGGGCCGAGCAACGCGACGGCCCGAGTGGCTGTTCGTTTCCCATCCCCTCTGTATGCGCCGAGGAGCGCAGCGGCCAGCGGGTCAGGGCTCGCGACTGTCTGAGCGCAGCGAGTTTGAGCGAGACCCCGCTGGACGCGAGCACCGCAGGTTGCCCGAAGCGAAGCGCAGGGACGCAGACAGTGGGGCCGCCTTTCTTTTGGGTACTTTTCTTTGGCGAAGCAAAGAAAAGTACCTCGCCCGCCGGGGCGACAACCCGGCTCTCACCGCGCGCACAGGCATGCCCCCAAATCAGCGAGCAAGCCCCGACAACCACTACCAATTTAATAGCTGCCTGCGCTTATCCCACATGCACTAGACACCAAGAACCTCTCAAACCTCCGCCCGCCCCAACCACTTCTCCCGCGCTATATAAGCCCGCACCCCCAGCCCCATGAACGGCTGCGGCGGCATGCGCGTCGGCCCACCCAAGGCCACGGCATGCGCCAGCAACGGATGGTCCTGCCCCAGCGCCAAATCCGCAGCCAGAGCCCCCAGGGCCGTGAACTTGACCACCCCCGCCCCATTGCACCCCGCAACGCCATGCACCTGCGGGGCCAGCCGCCCCCAGCGCGGTGCGCCATTGCGGGTGATGGCAATCGAGCCTTCCCAGAAATGCTCCAACGCCACATCGGCCAGCTGCGGAAAACGCGCCGCAAACACGGCAGCGTGCTCACGCCGCACCCGCTCGCGCACCGCAAGGCTGACGCGGAACTGCGGCGCATATTCAAAGCCCTGGCGCACCAGAATGCGGTGGTCGTCCGTGTAGCGCAGCGTGGCCCCCGTGACGGCGCTGGCGGGCGTCACGCCCCAGCCCTCGGGCGCGCCCAGGCGGCTGCGCTGCTCGGGCGTGAGCGGGGCTGTGAGCGAGCCAAAGGTGACCAGCGGAAACGTCTCCGCTCCCCAGGCGCTGCCAAACGAACCCAACTGCTGCGCAAAGCCATTGGCCGCCAGCAGCAACTGCGGGGCCCGCACGCGGCCGTGCGGGGTGTGCGCCACCACCTTGCCGCTAGATAGGTCCAGCCGCTGCACCGGCGTTTGCTCGTGCAGGGTGACATTGGCGGGCAGCGCATCGGCCAGGCCCCGGCACAGCGCGGCGGGGTTGAGGAGCACGGTGCCCGGCGTGTAGAGTCCGGCGGCAAAGTAGCGGGTGCCCAGGCGTGCGGCCAGAGCATTGCGGTCCAGCAATTCGTGCGGCGCACCCAGGGCGCGCAGCTCATCCACATGGTGCTGCAGCGTGCGCTCGGCGGCGGGCGATACGGCGCAGTGGTACTTGCCTGCGCGGCGCCACTGGCAGTCGATGCGGTACTGCGCCACCAGCCCCTCCAGGTCGTTCATGCCCGCTGTGAGCACGGCCTGGTAGTGCGCGGCCTTGCGCAGTTCTTCGAGCGAGCTGCCAATGTTGTGGGGCACATCGATGGCAAAGCCCGAGTTGCGGCCCGAGGCGTTGTTGCCCACGGTGCCTGCGTCCACCACCACGATGTGGGCGTGCGGGCGCAGCTCGGCCAGGCGGCGCGCAGCGGCCAGGCCCGCAAAGCCCGCGCCCAGCACCAGCCAGTCGGCCTGCACATCGCCCAACAGCGCAGGGCGCGGCGTGCGCGGGGGCAGGATGGCGGACCAGCCGTTGGTGGCGTCGTCGTGGGGCAGGCGCAAAGGCAGCGGGGCAGCGGCGGCCGCCATCACCGGGCCGCGCTGGTCAGGCGGCACAGTTGCAGCGCCAGACGCTGCAGGGCCTGCCAGCCGTCCTGCGGCCAGTCGGGCTGCTTGAGGCCTTTGACAATGCCGTCCACCGTGTGGGCCGACTGCAGCAGGCGCGCCAGGGCGGCGTCGCTGGCCTTGGGCAGGATGCGTTCAAACAGCCGCTCCTTGGGGCCCCAGATGCGGTTCTCGCGCAGGGCCATGGGCAGGGGGCGGCCGGCGTTCATGGCATCTTTCACGCGTTTGAGGGCGCGGATGTCTTCAGCCAGCGCCCAGTGCACCAGCACTTCGGCCTCGCCCTCGGCTTGCAGGCCATCCAGCATGCGCTGCACGCGGGCCGTCTGCCCGGCCAGCACCGATTCGGACAGCTTGAACACGTCGTAGCGCGCCACGTTGAGCACAGCGGCTTCGACCTGGGCCTGCGTCAGCTCTCCCGCCGGGTGCAGCAGGGCGAGCTTTTGAATCTCCTGGTGCGCGGCCAGCAGGTTGCCTTCCACGCGGTCGGCAAAGAACTGCAGGGTGCGCTGGCCTTCTTCGCCCGCCACCACGCGCTGGCCCTGCGCGGCCAGGCGCTGGGCAATCCACTGCGGCAGCTGGCCGCGTTCGATGGGGTCGATTTGGATCGAAACGCCATCGCCCTCCAGCGCGGCAAACCAGGCACCAGTGCGCGTGGCTTTATCGAGGCGCGGCAGCATAACCATGGTGAGCGTGCTGTCGTTGCCCCGGGCCGATTCGGCGATCTGCTGCAGGGCCACGCTGCCGTCCTTGCCGGGCTTGCCGGAGGGGATGCGGATCTCGACGATCTGCTTGTCGGCAAACAGGCTGAGCGAGCCACCAGCTGCCAGCACCGCACTCCAGTCAAAGTGGGCGCCCGCCACGGTGTAGCTGCTGCGTTCGGTGTAGCCCTGGGCGCGGGCCGTGGCGCGGATGGCGTCGGCCGCCTCCTGCTGCAGCAAGGGCTCGTCGCCATGCAGGACGTACAGCGGCGACAGGCCCCGTTGAAGATGCTGAGAGAGTTGGGCCAAGGCGACTTGCATGCGGCAAAGTTTATCGCCTGGGCAGACCCGGCATTGCGCAAATTGCCAGCGGATGCCCTCACAGTGCACAAGGGAGGCCACGAACCGATCAGCTGCGGCGCTGTTCATTGGCGCCCAAAGCCCGGAGAATTCCCCCGGGCGCCCGCGCCCTTCCCCCTCACTGCCATATCCCAGAAAGTCAGATTGCCATGCCCCCCACCGCCCTGCGCAGCGCCCAGCCCACCAGCCTGATCGGCGCCCCTACCGACATCGGCGCAGGTGCACGTGGCGCCTCCATGGGGCCCGAGGCCTTGCGTGTGGCGGGCCTGCAGGCAGCGCTGGAGTCCCACGGGCTGCAAGTGTTTGACCGAGGCAACCTGAGCGGTCCGGCCAACCCGTGGCAGCCGCCGGTGGACGGCTACCGCCACCTGCCCGAGGTGGTGGAGTGGAACCAGCGCGTGTTCGACGCGGTGTATGCCGAGCTGCAGCTGGGCCACCTGCCCATCCTGCTGGGCGGCGACCACTGCCTGGGCCTGGGCAGCATCAGCGCCGTAGCCCGCCACTGCGCGGAGGTGGGCAAGAAGCTGCGTGTACTGTGGCTGGACGCCCATGCCGACTTCAACACCAGTGCCCTGACGCCCAGCGGCAATGTGCATGGCATGCCGGTGGCCTGTCTGTGCGGGTTTGGCCCCGAGGCGCTGACAGGGCTGGCCCGCATGCCGGGTGGCGGCCCGGCGCTGCACCCGTCACAGATCCGGCAGATCGGCATCCGCAGCGTAGACGCAGGCGAAAAGCGCTTTGTGCACGAGCAGGGCCTGGAGGTGTTCGACATGCGCTACATCGACGAGGTGGGCATGCGCCAGACCATGCAGCAGGCGCTGGCCGGGCTGGACGCCCACACCCACCTGCATGTGAGCTTTGATGTGGACTTTCTGGACCCCGACATTGCCCCCGGCGTGGGCACCACGGTGCCCGGCGGCCCCACCTACCGCGAGGCGCAGCTGTGCATGGAGATGATTGCCGACAGCGGGCGCCTGGCCTCGCTGGACATTGTGGAGCTCAACCCCGCACTGGATGTGCGCAATCGCACCGCCGTGCTGGCGGTGGACCTGGTGGAGTCACTGTTTGGCAAGAGCACGCTGATGCGCGTGCCCTCGCACGGCCAGGGGCCAACGCTGAGCGCCTGAGCGCGCACATTCACATTCTTAGAGCAGCGCACAAAACTCAGCGAAGCGGCCATGGCTAGGCGTTTCGCCGCAGGCAGTACGACCAGTACGACAAGGCGAGACAACGACGCCAGGGGAGTTCTGTGAGCTGCTCCTAGCGCTTGGCAGCGGCCAGACGGCGCATGAGCTGCTGCACCAGATCCGTCCGCATGTCGCGGTAGAGCAGCGCTTCTTCGGCCTCCTTGGCCAGCGCAATGGTTTCGTTGTAGCTGATGTCGCGCTGCTGCAGCAGCTCGGTGTCCGGGATCAGCTCCACGCCCGTGGGCGTGCGCAGGCGGAACTTGATGCGCAGGCGCAGCTGCAGCTCGCGCACCTGGCCCGATGCGTTGAGCCCCACCACCGCGCGCTCCTGCTGCTCCTGCAGCAGGTCGAAGATGGCCTCTGCCGTGGGCATGCTGGCCGGGTCGCGCAGCAGCTTGAGCTGGCTGCCCGACCCCTCCAGCGTGCGCTGCAGCTCCCGCGCCAGCGGCGAACTGGCTGGTGCCACGATGTAGAGCGAGCCAAACCCGAACTCCGGCACGCCACGCAGCCGGAATCCGCAGGCCGACAACAGGGCCACCGGGGCCAGGCTGAGCAGGGTGCGTTTGTTCATGGGGTCAGACCACCACGTTCACCAGACGGCCCGGCACCACGATCACGCGCTTCGGCGCCGCACCGGCGGCCTGGGCCACGAAGGCCTCGCTGGCCAGCGCAATGCGTTCGATCTCGGCCTTGTCGGCCTGGGCGGGCACGTGGATGGAGCCACGCAGCTTGCCGTTGACCTGCAGCATGAGTTCGATCTCGTCCTGCACCAGGGCGCCAGCATCCACCTGCGGCCAGGGCGCATCCAGCAAGTCGCCCAGCGCACCGGCGTAGCCCAGGCCCGTCCACAGGCTGTGGGCGATGTGGGGCGTGGCGGGGTACAGGCAGCGCAGCAAAATGCCAAAGCCTTCGATCAGCGCCACCTGGGCACCGGCCGAATCGGTGGCCTTGAAGTCTTCCAGCGCGTTGATCATCTTCATCGCGCCGGAGACCACGGTGTTGTACTGCATGCGCTGGTAGTCGTAATCCACCTGCTTGAGCACGTTGTGGATCTCCAGGCGCAGGGCCTTGGCCTCTTTGCCAAACTGCACGTCCTGCAGGCTGCTGGCACCGGCCACGCTGGCCATGGCGGCGTCGCGGTCGATGGCCGAGAGCTTGAGACCGAAGTTCCACACGCGGCGCAGGAAGCGGTAGCTGCCTTCCACGGCCGCGTCGTTCCACTCCAGCGTGGCTTCGGGCGGGGCGGTGAACATGGTGTACAGGCGGGCGGTGTCGGCGCCGTACTTCTCGATCAGGTCCTGCGGGTCCACACCGTTGTTCTTGGACTTGGACATGGTGCCCACGCCCTCGTAGTCGATGGGTGTGCCCACGGGCAGCATGCCGTCGCCGCTGGTGGCTTCGTTCTTGAGCTTGGCGCCGATGATCTTGCCACCTTCGTCCAGCACATGCTCCACATCGTGCGGCCAGAAGTAGTCCTTGCCGCCCTTGGCGGTGCGGCGGCTGTAGATGTGGTTGAGCACCATGCCCTGGGTGAGCAGCTTGGTGAAGGGCTCATCGACCTTGACCAGCCCCAGGTCGCGCATGACCTTGGTCCAGAAGCGGGCGTACAGCAAGTGCAGGATGGCGTGTTCAATGCCGCCGATGTACTGGTCCATCGGCATCCAGTAATCCGCACCGCCGGCCACCATGGCGTCGGCGTTCTTGGGGTCGCAATACCGCATGAAGTACCACGAGCTGTCCACGAAGGTGTCCATGGTGTCCGTCTCGCGGCGGGCGGGCTTGCCGCACACGGGGCAGGTCACGCCCGCGTGGAAGCCTTCGTGCTTGTGCAGCGGGTTGCCCGAGCCGTCGGGGATGCAGTCTTGCGGCAGCACCACGGGCAGGTCTTTTTCCGGCACCGGCACGGCGCCGTGCTCGTCGCAGTGGATGATCGGGATCGGCGTGCCCCAGTAGCGCTGGCGGCTCACACCCCAGTCGCGCAGGCGCCAGGTGGTCTTCTTCTCACCCAGGCCCTTTTGCTCCAGCGCATGGGCCACGGCGCTCACCGCTTCCTTGTACGACAGGCCGCTGAAGCTGTCGGAGTTGATGGTCACGCCGCGCTGCTTGTCGCCGTACCAGTCCTGCCACTGGTGGTAGTTGAACGTTTCGCCGTCCACCAGCACCACCTGCTTGATCTCGATGCCGTACTTCAGGGCAAACGCAAAGTCGCGCTCGTCGTGGGCTGGCACGCCCATCACCGCACCGTCGCCGTAGCCCATGAGCACGTAATTGGCGGCCCAGACCTGCACCTTTTCGTCGGTGAGCGGATGGGTGACGTACAGGCCCGTGGGCACGCCCTTCTTCTCTTGCGTGGCCAACTCGGCTTCGGTGGTACCGCCGGTCTTGCATTCTTCAATGAAGGCGGCAAGAGCCGGGTTGCCCTTGGCAGCGTGGGCGGCCAGCGGATGCTCGGGCGCCACGGCGCAGAAGGTCACGCCCATGATGGTGTCGGCGCGCGTGGTGAACACGTACATCTTGCCGTCGCCGATCAGTGCGCCGTCGTCGCCAGCGATGTCGTGCGTGAACGCAAAGCGCACGCCTTCGCTCTTGCCGATCCAGTTTTCCTGCATCAGCTTGACGCGCTCGGGCCAGCCGGGCAGCTTGTCGCCGGTCACAAAGCCCAGCAGCTCTTCGGCGTAGTCGGTGATCTTGAGGTAGTAACCAGGGATCTCACGCTTCTCGACCACGGCACCGGTGCGCCAGCCCTTGCCGTCAATCACCTGCTCGTTGGCCAGCACGGTCTGGTCCACCGGGTCCCAGTTCACCACCTGGGTCTTGCGGTAGGCGATGCCCTTTTCCAGCATCTTCAGGAACAGCCATTGGTTCCACTTGTAGTACTCGGGGTCGCAGGTGGCCACCTCGCGGCTCCAGTCGATGGCCAGGCCCATGGCCTGCATCTGGCCCTTCATGTAGGCGATGTTGTCGTAGGTCCACTGGGCCGGCGGCACCTTGTTCTTCAGCGCGGCGTTCTCGGCCGGCAGGCCGAAGGCGTCCCAGCCCATGGGCATGAGCACGTTGTAGCCCTTCATGCGCAGCTGGCGCGTGAGCATGTCGTTGATGGTGTAGTTGCGCACGTGGCCCATGTGCAGCTTGCCGCTGGGGTAGGGCAGCATGGAGCAGGCGTAGAACTTCTTCTTGCGCTCGTCTTCGGTGACGCGGTAGGCGTCGGTGGCAATCCAGTGGGCGTGTGCGGCGCGCTCCACGGCGGCGGGGTCGTATCGGTCTTGCATGGAAGCTGGGAATGGGGGAAAGACGCGTGCGGGCGCGCGCAGGTCACAAGCCGGCCATTTTAGGACGTGTCTCTCGCGGCCCGGCCCCGGACGGCGTTTTCAAAAACAGGAGCTGTTCGCGCTTGAAGAACAACGATTTCAGATAGGTTTGCATCTGAAATCAAGGATAGACAAGCGCGAACAGCTCCTGTTTTCAGATGTTCTCTCCCTGCTTGAAGATCACGCGCCCCAGGGGCACGCAGTCCGGCCCGGCGCAGGCCTTGCGCGGGTAGCGGGCCTGGTCGGGGTTGTCGGCCACCAGCCACCAGCCGCCGCCGTCGCGCTGGATGCGGCGCACCAGCACCTCGCCGTAGAAGTTGATGGCGAACACCTGGCCGTCGCGCGGCGCGGTCTCGGCGGTGTCGATCACGAAGAGGTCGCCCACGTGCAGCGCGGGCTCCATCCCGCCGGCGGTGACGCGCAGCACCAGCAGCCGCGCGGGCACGTAGCCGCGCCGCGCCAGCCAGTGCCGGTGCAGCGAGAGCGGCGCGTCCTCGTCGCGCTCGTCGGGCCAGGCGGCGTAGCTGGCGATGCCCGCGCGCACGCGCAGCTGCACGGGATAGAGCTGGTACACCTCGGGCCCCGCGCTGAAGTCGTATTCGGACGCGGTCCGGGGCAGCGCGGGCGCGCTCGAAAACCAGCCCTGCATGCCGCGCAGGCACTCGATGCGGCGCACGGTCTTGTCCGAGACGGCGCGCCCGCCCCGCAGCATCTGGCGCACGAAGGCGCCACTGCGGTAGCCCAGCAGCCGGCCGAAAAAAGCCACGTTGCCCCCGGCCAGTTTCTTGACGGCATCCGCGAGGCGCGCGCGACGCGATTCCTGAATCTGGCTTTCGTCCATCGTGGCAACGTAACATGCTGTATTTCTTCATTTGCTATCATCCAAAAGTAGCAATCGCTCACAAATCATGTCCCTACTTCCTGGCTGCCCAGCTCCTCTCGACACCTCTGGCGGCGCGTGCACCCGTTCGCCGGCAGCATTTGCCGATGACTGGGGAGAAACGGCAGCCACCTGATGGAGCAGCCGCCCGCGTTCATCGAGCCGGCCGCGCAGGCGCAGCTGCTGGCGCAGACCCTGGAGCAGGCCGGCGACGCCGTGGTCATCATCGACGAGGACAGCCGGGTGGCGTTCTTCAACCCCGCCGCCGAGCGCCTGTGGGGCTGGCCGCGCGAGGAGGTGCTGGGCCGCAGCGTCAACCTGCTGCTGCCCCGCGGCATCCACGAATCGCACGAGCGCCACGTGCGGACCCACCGCGCCACGGGCGCCGCGAATGCCAAGGGCGCCCCCGGCACCCCGCACGAGGTGCCGGTGCAGCGGCGCGACGGCCGGCGCCTGTGGGCGTCGATGTCCATCTCCCGGGTCGTGGTGCGCGATCACGTGCTCTACACCGCCTTCCTCAAGGACGTGACGCAGCAGCGCGCGCAGCAGCAGCGCATGCGCCAGCTCTCGCTGGTGGCCGACCGCAGCGACAGCGCGATCATCGTCACCGGCCCCGACCTGCGCATCACCTACGTGAACGCGGGCTTCACGCGGCTGCTGGGCCATGACGGCGCCCAGGCGCTGGGGCAGCGCCCCGTGGAACTGCTGGGCGGCCCGCACACCGACCGCCGCACCATCGGCGCCATGCGCGCCTTCACCGCCACCGGCCGGGAGCTGCAGACCGAGGTGCTGATCTATACCCGCGACGGGCGCCCGCTGTGGGTCTCGGCCATGATCAACCCGGTGCGCGGCGCCGAGGGCGCGCTGGAGCACGTGGTGTGCGTGCTCACCGACATCACCCACACCAAGATGCACGAGGTGCTGCAGCACCGGGTGCTCAGCGCCATGGCGCACGACGCGCCGCTGCGCGAAACCGCCGAGCTGCTGTGCCGCGAGGTGGAGCGCATCGCGCCGGAAGTGCTGGCCTCGCTGCTGGAGGTGGATGCGGGCGGGCGGCTGCGCGTGCTCGCCGCGCCCAGCCTGCCGCCCGAGATCGAGGGCCTGACCAACGGCATCGTCATCGGGCCGCAGGTGGGCTGCTGCGGCGCGGTGGCCGCCACCGGCGAGGCGGTGCTGTCCATGGACATCGCCACCGACCCGCGCTGGGAGCCGGTGCGCGACGCCTTCATCGCCCACGGCCTGCGGGCCTGCTGGTCCAACCCCGTCAAGGACCGCGACGGCGCCGTGATCGGCACGCTCGCCTTCTACTACCGCGAGCCGCGCAGCCAGGACGCGCTGCACGAGCGGCTGGCGCGCGTGAGCCTGCACCTGTGCACGCTGCTGCTGGAGCGCGAACGCGAGCGCACCCGCATCCACCAGCTCGCCTACTACGACACGCTCACGGGCCTGGCCAACCGCAGCATGCT
>OFJB01001115.1_pt1 | contig 11204 bp, 10 predicted proteins | sample 1775081 | NCBI WGS metagenome assembly OFJB01 (sample SAMN08195771, study PRJEB24354) | sludge metagenome | isolation source: initial sludge from phenol fed wastewater aerobic bioreactor | place: India: Nagpur | collected 2016-06-05 | reverse complement strand
ACTCTCGCGCAGCACCACGGCCAGCCATTTGCCCTCGGGTGTCGGCACCAGCGCGCGGGGGGTTCGGAGGAAGAGGGGGCGGCGCAGCCAGTCTTCAAGCTGCTTGACCTGCTGGCTCACCGCCCCCTGGGTGATGCACAGCTCGGCGGCCGCCTTGGTAAAGCTGCCGTGGCGGGCGGCTGCATCAAAACTGCGCAGCCAGGCGAGCAAGGAGGGGGAGAGGCGAATATCCATTATTAATACTAATGTTTCGCTCAATATAAATGGTTTGTGATGGTGGCGTGACAGGCGAAGAATGGGGGCAACACTCTTCGAGACATAGCTGCCATGACGACTGCCCAGACCCAACCTGCCGTGGATGCCTTGCTGGCTGCCCGCTTGCGTAATGCCCAGCCTGCTTTGTGGACCAACGCAACCCGGGAGGTGCAGCCTGCCGCAGCGATGTCCGCATTGGGCAGGACTATTAGTCTGGATGATACGAAGGCAGCGGCGGCGCGTCTGGCGCGTTTTGCCGGGCTGCTGGCACACGTGTTCCCCGAGCTGGCCGCAACAGGTGGCGTGGTGGAGTCGCCCCTGCTGCCCGCTATGGCGCTGCAGCCCGCATTGGGTATGGCCGAGGGGCACGGCCACCTGTTCATCAAGGCCGACCACAGCCTGCCCGTTGCAGGCTCCATCAAGGCCCGGGGCGGCATGCACGAGGTGCTGGAGTTTGCCGAGGGGCTGGCGCTGCAGCACGGCCTAGTACAGCCCGGCGGCGACTACCGCGCGCTGGCCACGCCGCAGGCGCGCGAGGTGCTGGGCCGCTACCAGGTGGCGGTGGGCTCCACGGGCAACCTGGGCATGAGCATTGGCGTGGTGGCGTCGGCCCTGGGCTTTCAGGCCACGGTGCACATGTCGGCCGATGCCAAGGAATGGAAGAAAGAGCGTCTGCGAACGCGTGGTGTGTTGGTGGTGGAGCACGCGGGCGACTACGAGCGTGCCGTGGCCGCAGGCCGTGCCGAGGCGGCCAGCAACCCGCAGTGCCACTTTGTGGACGACGAGCAATCGTTCTCGCTGCTGCTGGGCTACAGCGCGGCCGCGCTGCACCTGCAAAAGCAGCTGGCCGAGCAGGGCGTGGCGGTGGATGCAGAACATCCGCTCATCGTTTACCTGCCGTGTGGTGTGGGCGGCGCGCCCGCAGGCATCACCTTTGGCCTGCGGCAGGTGCTGGGGCCGCATGTGTACTGCTTCTTTGCGGAGCCGGTGCAGTCGCCGTGCTTCATGGTGCAAATGATGGCCGATGCAACGCAAGGTGTGGGGCAGCACCCCTCGGTCTATGACTGGGGCCTGACCAACCGCACCGAGGCCGACGGCCTGGCCGTGCCGCGCGCCTCGCTGCTGGCGGCCGAGCTGATGCGGCCACTGCTGTCGGGCGTGTTCACTGTGGCTGACGACACCCTGTTTGCGCACCTGGTGCGGGTGCTGGACGCCTTGGGCGAGCGCATCGAGCCCTCGGCTGCCGCTGGCTTCAGCGGCCCGGCGCTGTTGACTGGCACCACGGCAGGGCAGGCCTGGCTGCGCAGCACGGGCATCGACGCCGTGTTCCACCAGGCCACGCACCTGGTGTGGACCACGGGTGGCCTGCTGGTGCCCGATGTGCAGTACCAGGGCTTTGTGCAGCGCGGGCGGGCCGTGCTGGCTGCATAGGCCTGATGGCTGCGCACCTTCTTTTCTCTTGTTTCTTTTCACTTTTGTCTGGAGCCACGCCATGAACCGCAAGCAACTGCTTTTGTCTGCCGTCCTCAGCGCCGCCCTGGGGTCCACCGCGTGGGCCCCGGCCATGGCGCAAGAGGCGGCGTTCCCCACCAAGCCGATCACGCTGGTGATTCCGTTCCCGCCCGGTGGCGCCACCGATGTGCTGGGGCGGCTGATTGGCAAGAAGCTGGGCGACAAGCTGGGCCAGAGCGTGGTGATCGACAACCGCGCGGGCGCGGGCACGGTGATCGGTGCGACGTCGGTGGCGCGCGCAGCCCCCGATGGCTACACGCTGCTGATGAGTTCGGGCACCACTTTCACCGTTAACCCCGCCGTGCGCGCCAAGCTGCCGTACGACCCGGTCAAGAGCTTTGAGCCCATCGGCATTACGGGCCGCACGGGGTTGATCCTGCTCGCCAACAAGGATGTGCCTGCCAACGACCTGAAGCAGTTTGTGGCCCTGGTGAAGGCGGCTCCCGACAAGTATTCGTATGGCTCGTTCGGCACGGGCACCACGTCGCAGTTTGCGGGCGAGATGTTCTTCCACGCAGCGGGACTGAAGATCCAGCATGTGCCATACAAAGGCAGCGCGCCCGCCATGACCGACCTGCTCGGCGGGCAGATCCCATTCACCGTCGATACCGTGTCGGCCGCGCTGCCGCAGCTCAAGGACGGCAAGATCAAGGCCATTGCGGTGACGTCTGGCAAGCGCTCGGCCCTGCTGCCCAAGGTGCCCACGCTGGCCGAGAGTGGCTACCCCGGCCTGGAGATGGACACCTGGCTGGCCATGGTGGCGCCGCGTGGCCTGCCACCGGCTGTGAAGTCGCGGCTGGAGCTGGCGCTGGCCCAGGTGGTTTCGGACCCCGAAACGCGTGACAAGATGATCGCGGTAGGGTTCGAGCCGTCCTATGCTTCGTCCAAGGTGTTGGCCGAGCTGATCGACAAGGAGTTGCCACTGATGCGCGCCATTGCACAGCGTGCCGCCATCACCGCAGACTGAACCCGTGGGACCAGAACAAGGAGACAAGCCCGAGATGACCACCACAAACCCCCAAGCCCTGGTTGAGCTGACGGCCAACGAACTGCGCCATCACATCGGCACGCGCCAGATTTCGCCAGTGGAGCTGCTCGACGCCTGCATTGCCCGCATCGAGGCCGTCAACCCGCATGTGAATGCCATCACCGCCACCTGCTACGACCGCGCCCGCACCGAGGCCAAGGCGGCCGAGCAGGCGGTGCTGCGCGGCGAGCCGCTGGGCCTGCTGCATGGCCTGCCCATGGGCGTGAAGGACCTGGAGGCCACGGCGGGCCTGCTGACCACCTATGGATCGCAGATATACCGCGAACACATTCCGGCCGAGGACAACGTGCTGGTGGCACGCCTGCGCGCAGCGGGCGCCATCGTCACGTGCAAGACCAACATCCCCGAGATGGGCGCGGGTGCCAATTCGCGCAACACCGTGTGGGGTGCCACGGGCAATCCGTTCAACCCGAACCTGAACGCCGGGGGCTCGTCGGGCGGCTCGGCCGCTGCGCTGGCGTGCGACATGCTGCCGGTGTGCACGGGCTCGGACACGGGCGGGTCGCTGCGCATTCCGGCGTCCATCTGCGGCGTAGTGGGCTTCAGGCCCTCGCCCGGTGTAGTGCCCAGCTCGCGCAAGCTGCTGGGCTGGACGCCGATTTCGGTGGTGGGCCCCATGGGCCGCACGGTGGAAGAGGCCTGCCTTCAGCTGGCCGCATCGGCGGGCATGTCGGCGGGTGACCCGCTGAGCTACCCGCTGGACCCGATGAGTTTCTTGCTGCCTGAAACCGTGGACCTGAGCCGCCTGCGTGTGGCCACCACCGAGGACTTTGGCGCCTGCGCTGTGGACAACGGCATCCGCACCGTGTTCCGCCGCAAGGTGCAAGCCATGAAGCACCTGTTTGCCCGTTGCGAAGCCATCGACATTGACTTGGGTGACGTGCACCGCTGCTTTGACGTGCTCCGCGCCGAGGCCTTTGTGGCAAGCACGCGCGAGGCCTACGAGCGCGACCCCGCCAGCCTGGGCCCCAACACCCGCGCCAACTACGAAATGGGCGCCGCTATGACGCTGCTGGACAGCGCCTGGGCGCAGGCAGAGCAAACACGCATCCTGTCGCGGTTTCAGAAGCTGTACGAGGACTACGACATCATCCTCGCGCCCACCACGCCCGTGTCGCCCTTTGCCTGGACCGAGCTGTTCGCCAGCCACATCAACGGCGAGCCGCAGGCCAACTACTACCGCTGGCTGGCGCTGACCTATGTGACTACGCTGACCACCCACCCGGCGCTGAGCCTGCCCTGTGGGCTGGACGACGCCGGGATGCCGTTTGGCCTGCAGATCGTGGGCCGGTTCCGCGCCGACCGGCACACGCTGGGTGTGGGGCACGCGCTGGAGCAGGCGTTCAAGGGCATTGCCGGGCTGGCTCGGCCCCGGCCCGACATTGCCAAGCTGGTGCAGACGCGCGCCGAACCTGCGCTGACCTCCATCGTGACCGTGGCACCCGACCCCCGCGACGCCCGCAGCCTGCCGCGCGACGACCGTGCTGCATCGGCCGCACAGGTGTCGGCCGTTTGAGCAGGAGGAGCAGATGCAAACCGTAGACACCATCGTCATTGGCGCAGGCATTGCCGGGGCCTCTGTGGCCTGGCAACTGGTGCAGCCCGGCGCCGCAGGGCAGGGCGCCAGCGTGCTGCTGCTGGAGCGTGAATCGCAGCCCGGTTATCACACCACCGGCCGCTCGGCCGCGCTCTACATGGCGACCTATGGCACGCCCAACATCCAGGCGCTGACCCGGGCCAGCCGCGCGTTTTACGATGCACCGCCGCCCGAGTTTGGCGCCGACCCCATCCTCTCGCCCCGGGGCGTGGTCTATGTGGCCGGGCCCGACCAGCTGGACTTGCTGAAACAAACCTACGAGGAAGCGCACGCCACCTCGCCCAATGTGCAGTGGGTGGGGCATGCCGAGCTGCTGGCGATGCTGCCTTGCATGAAGCCCGAGGCTGTGGCCGCAGGCATGAGCGAGCCCGAGGCGGCGGACATCGACGTGAACGCCCTGCACCAGGGCTACCTGCGTGGCCTGCGCCAGCGTGGCGGCCAGGTGCTGACCCACGCCGAGGTCACGGCCGTGCGTCGCGAAGGCACTGTGTGGCAGGTGACGCTGGCCGATGGGCGGGTGTTTGCCGCCCCCACCCTCGTCAACGCTGCGGGCGCCTGGGCCGATGTGGTGGCGGGCCTGGCAGGCGTGCCGCCGATCGGGCTGGAGCCACGCCGCCGCACGGCGTTCACCTTCCCCGTGCCAGAGGGCATGGACGCCACCCACTGGCCGGCCGTGATCGGCATCGACGAAAGCTTTTACTTTAAGCCCGATGCGGGGCAACTGCTGGGCTCACCGGCCAATGCGGACCCCACGCACCCGCACGATGTGGTACCCGAAGAGCTGGACGTGGCCACCGGGATCTATCACATCGAGGAAATGACCCGCTTCCAGATCCGCCGCCCGTCACACACCTGGGCCGGGCTGCGCTCGTTTGTGCCGGATGGCGACATGGTGATTGGCTGGGACAACCATGTGCCCGGCTTCTTCTGGCTGGCCGGGCAGGGCGGCTATGGGATTCAGAGCGCGGCGGGCGCCTCGTTGTTGGCGCGGCAGCTGTTGCGGGGCGAGCCGCTGGCAGAGGAGCTGGTGCGCGAGGGTGTGGGGGTGGAAGGGCTGTCGCCCGCGCGTTTGCGCTGAGGTGCCTAGAAGGCAGGGGGCTCTGCCCCTCAGGCGAAGGTGTTGACGTTGGTCCCCAGCGTGCCGCTGGTGGCCAGTTGGGGCTGGGGCATGGACTGCTGCATGGCGTCGATCATGGTGGCGGCCGACACGGCCTGCATGTCCAGCGCCTTTTTCAGCACCACCATGTTCAGGGCGTCGGACGTCTTGGCGCTGGCCAGGCTGGTAGCGGTGTTGACGATGCTGTTGGTCAGGGCGACGTCCATGGTGACTCCTTGAGGCAATGGTGGTTTATCGGCACTACAAAAGCGAGCTTGAGGGTTGTTACATGTGCAGGGGGCGGTGAAGCTGCGCTGTTCTGCGTTGCCTTAGTCCAGCGCAGGCACCCCCAGGGCCGGGCAGGCGGCCAAGTCGGAAGTGCGGGCGTTCGGCAACTGTCGGGCTGCGTCGCGCAAGGCGGTGCGCAGGCCTTCTTCCAGCGTGGGGTGGTAGAACGGCATGCCCAAAAGATCATGCACGGTCAGCTGCTGCTGCACGGCCAGGGCCAGCAGGTGGGCGAGGTGCTCGCCATCGGGGGCGCACAACTCGGCACCCAGCAGGCGACCACTCGCATGGTCGGCGTAAACGCACAGGCGCCCCTGGTTGCGCTGTGCGGTGCGGGCACGGCCCTGGTTTGCATAGCTGGCGGTGCCGGTGACGGTGTTGTGCGGGTCCATGTCGGCCACGCGCGGCCCCACCACCGCCACGTTGGGGTCGGCGAACACGATGGAGAGCAACGTGCGGCGCCGAAAGCGCGTGGGTGTGGGGGCCAGTGCGTTCAGGCCCGCAATGTGGCCTTCATCGGCCGCCTCGTGCAGCAACGGGGTGTGGGTGTTGGCGTCGCCCGCCAAAAACACCGGCAGGTCGCCAATCTGCTGGGTTTGCGGGTCTACGGTCGGCAAGCCGCGCGCATCCAGGGGCACGCCCAGCGTCTCCAGGCCCAGGTGTTCGATGTTGGGCACCCGGCCCATCGCGGCGATGACCTGGTCCACCACCACGCGGTTGGCGCCACTCGCCACCTCGATGCCTCCGGGCACCTCGCGCAGCTGCGCCTCGGCGCCCATGTGCAGCACCATGTCTTGTTTCAGCAGAGCGGCCAGCTCGGCATTGAGCGTGGGATCGCTCAGCCCGGCCAGCGTGTGGCCGGTGGTGAATGCCGCCACCTCCAGGCCCAGCCGCGCCAGGGCTTGCGACAGCTCCACCCCGATCGGGCCCATGCCGATCACCGCAACGCGGGGGCCGAGACTGGGTTGCTCGAACAAGGTGTCGGTGGTGAGCATGCGGTCGCCAAACGCCAGCCATTCATCGGGCACGCGGGGGCGTGACCCCGTGGTAATGATGATGCTGCGTGTGGCGAGAGCCGTGCCGTCGATGTCCACCGCACGTGGCCCCAGCAGCGTTGCACGCCCTGACATCTGGGCGCTGCCCAGCCCGTCGGTGGCCTGGGTAGCGCCTGCCACGAAGTCATCGCGCAGTGCGCGCACCCGCTGGAGCACAGCCGGCAGGTCGGCGGTCAGAGCACTCGCGCCGCGCAGACCGAATTCTTCAAAGCTGTGGCGGCGGTGGAAGGCGTTGGCTGCCTCGATCAGCGCTTTGGACGGCATGCAGCCCACGCGCGCGCAGGTGGTGCCCCAGGGGCCTTCGTTCACGATGAGGTAGCGGTCGGTGCGCTTGCGCACTTCGCGCAAGGCGGCCAGGCCCGCCGTGCCGGCGCCGATGATGATGGTGTCGAGCGGTTGGGGCATGGGGCTCTTTCGGAGTCGGAAAAGCCGGAGTGTGTAGCGTGAACGGCCCCACCGCTGTAGGCATGCACGCCGTTTTACGAGGGCGCTGTGGAGCTGAATGGCCCGGGTGCTGCTCTTCTGCGCACTTGGTATCAAGGCGCCGCGCGGTCAGTCCTCAGGGTCCGTCCAGCCCACGCGGCCTTGTCCGTGGTCGTTGATGCGTTGCACAAAGGGTGCCACTTGTGTCTGGGGCAGCCGCAGTCGCAAGGTGACCAGGGTGCCATGCTGAACGTCCACCAGTTCGGCACCTGCCGCCTCGATTTCTCGGCGCAGCAAGCCCTCCAGGGCGTAGGGCACCTGGCATTGCAAGGTGGTCATGCGCTGCAGCGTGACCTTGGGGGCGGTGAGCAGCGCCTGGGCAATGGTGTCGGTGTAGGCGCGCACCAGACCGCCCGCGCCCAGCTTGACCCCGCCAAAATAGCGCACCACAGTGGCCAGCACGCCTTCCAGGTCCTGGTGGCGCAGCACGTCCAGCATGGGGCGCCCGGCAGTGCCTCCGGGCTCGCCATCGTCCACCGCAGCAGACTGGCCGCCCGCCAGCAGGGCCCAGCAGATGTGGGCGGCGCCGGGGTGCTGCTTCCACAATGCATCGACGGCTGCCTGGGCACTGGCGCGGTCGGCCATAGGTTGCACGCAGCCGACGAAGCGGCTTTTCTTGATGATGAGTTCGCTGTGCGCGGGGGCGGCCAGAGTCTGGGGCATGGGGCGGCGAGTGTACGGCGAGCACTTGGGGTGCCAGCATAGGGCCGTGTGTGACAGAAATCACAGTCCAGGCCCTGAAGGGCATGGATCGACACCAATTGCGCCGCGAATGTGCGTTCTGTCACACACACCTTAGGCGTGCGTTCCTACACTGCGGACTTGTCGCTGTGGCCTACGCTGTTGCTACGCATTTGAAAGCAACTGGGCCATCAGAAAAGGAACCGCCATGTTTGCCACTTCGCTCTCTGCACCTTTGCCTACCTCCCTCGCCAGCCATCTGTTTGGCCGTTTCATTGCTCCCTCAGACTCACAAGCATCGGACTCCAGTGCGGTGGCATCGACCGGTGCGGTGCCAAACCCTGTGGAAGCGCAGGACGACGAAGCGATGCCGGATTTGGCTCAGCGCGTGCGGGAAATCGGCGAGTGGTGATACGGCGCCCTGCGTGATGTGACAAACCACGCAGTGGACCGAATGTTTAGTCGGCGTTGTCTGCGCCGCCTTTCTCCTCCAGGTCGCGTGCCATGAGCACGCTGGTGTAGTTGGTCAAAGGGCGCCAGTCGCACTCGCCCACCACCCGGTAACCCCAGGATTCATACATTGCTATCAAAGCGGTAGCGGGTTGTGCAGTGTCTAAAGCCATCACTCGGGCGCCTGCCTTGCGGGCATAGTCCAGGGCATAGGCGTGCAACTGTTTGCCGTAGCCCCGGCCTTTGGCGTCGGGGGTGATGCAGAACTGGCACAGCGACCACACCGCAGGCTCGCGATACAGCGGTACGGTGGACTCGGGTTGCGGCGGTCGCAGCGTGGCGGTGCCCACGTAGTCGTCTCCATCCAGCATCACCAGCCCCGTGCCTGAAGCAAATCGCTTGGCTGTGTCTTCCACGGACTGGTGGGTGCCCCAGTAGCGCAGGCCCCGCTGCGCGTGGGGTGCGTAGGCGGAGTGAATGAGGGCGGTCAGCCGTGCCAGGTCATCGTCGGCCGTGACGGGGCGAATCAAAAGCGGATCGGACAAAGTCATCGAGATGCTCCGTGGCCTCGCGTTGGGCGCTGCCGGTCATGCAGCGGATTGCGTAGCCTCATTCAAAGCTTCAGCTCCCAGGTTTCTCCCACCAATTGCTGACCAAAACCTTCGTAGGGCTCGGTCTTGACCAACTGAAAACCCCGTTGCGCATAGATACCGCGCGCCGCCGTCAGGCAGCTGTTGGTCCACAGCACCATCTTTTTGTAACCTTTTGCACGCGCAAAGGCAATGCATTCGTCGGTCAGGCGGGCGCCCAGGCCGAGGCCCCTGGCTTTGGGGCTGAGGATGAGCATGCGCAGCTGTGCGGTGGTGGGCGATTTGCGCACCACAAACACCGAGCCCACCCGCTCGCCGTCCAGCTCGGCGATCCAGGCCTTCTCCCACGCGGGCTGAAACTTGCGCAGAAACTGCGCCGCGATGTCTGCCACCAAGGCCTCAAACCGGTTGTCCCAGCCGTACTCGCGCCAATAGATCTCGCCATGCTGCTGCACCACCCAGCCCATGTCGCCGGGCAGAGGGTCGCGCAGAACGGCGATGCGCGTGCCGTCCGCGGCGTTGGAGGGGGCGGACAGCAGGGTTTCGATCCGCTCCATGGCCTCCACCACCTCTTGGCGCCGCGCCGGGTGTAGGGGCGCGAGCAGTGCGGCGGCCTCGTCGCGCGAGCGCTGCTGCAGCGGCTCGAACACCTCGCGCCCGGCAGTGGTGAGCGTGACCAGGCTTTGTCGCGCGTCCTTGGCGTTGGCGTGGCGTTCTATCCACCCTGACTGCTCAAAACGCCGCAGTATCCGGCTCATGTACCCACCGTCCAGGCCCAGCTCCCGTGCGAGTTCGCTGGCCACAGGTGCCTCGCGGTGGGCCAGTTCATACAGCACGCGCACGTCGGTCAATGACAGCTTGCTGCCCAGGTACGGGTCCAGCACGCCAATGCGGCGGGTGATGAAGCGGTTGAAGCTGCGCACGGCCTTCACCGCGCTCGGGGGAACGGGGAGGGGGCTGGGAGGGGTGAGGGCAACGTTGCTCATGAATGCCTTTGTCAGTTAATTAATTGACAAAAGCAAGTATATCCTTGATGGTCATCAAACCTGTATCAGTGAGGGGCAAGGGCCACCAAGGGGACAAAAACCGTCTGCCAACGTAAAATCACGGGTTATCCACCACAGACGCGCCCTCCAAAGGCCCCCATCGCACCGGGGGCGGCCGCGACCCCCTTTGCATGAACGCCCCCGTTGACGTCTCCTTTTTTGCGCGCGCCGCAAAGCCCTTGACCAGCTACCGTCCGTACTGGGCCAAGCGCTTTGGCACGGCCCCGTTCCTGCCAATGAGCCGCGCCGAGATGGAGAAACTGGGCTGGGACAGCTGCGACATCATCCTGGTGACGGGCGACGCGTATGTGGACCACCCCAGCTTCGGCATGGCCGTGATCGGCCGCACGCTGGAGGCCCAGGGCTTTCGCGTGGGGATCATCGCCCAGCCTGATTGGCAGAGCGCCGAGCCGTTCAAGGTGCTGGGCAAGCCCAACCTGTTCTGGGGCGTGACGGCGGGCAACATGGATTCGATGATCAACCGGTACACCGCCGACCGGAAGATCCGCAGCGATGACGCCTACACCCCCGGCGACGTGGGCGGCAAGCGCCCCGACCGCGCAGCCATCGTCTACAGCCAGCGCTGCCGCGAGGCCTACAAGGACGTGCCCATCATCCTGGGCGGCATTGAAGGCAGCCTGCGCCGCATTGCGCACTACGACTACTGGAGCGACAAGGTGCGCCGCTCCATCGTGGTGGATAGCAAGTGCGACCTGCTGCTGTACGGCAATGCCGAGCGTGCGCTGGTCGAGGTGGCCCACCGCATTGCTGCGCGCGAGCCGGTCGAGAAAATCACCGATGTGCGCGGCACGGCTTTTGTGCGCCGCCCGGACGACGAAAGCGGCAAGGGTTGGTTCGAGATCGACTCCACCACGGTGGACGAGCCGGGCCGGGTGGAAGCCCACATCAACCCCTACATGACCACCAGCGAGCAGGCCGCCGCGCAAGGCAGTACCTGCAGCAAAGACGATGGAAGTGCTACTGATTCTGTAGCGGTTGCCGCAGATAGCACTAGCGCTACCGACCAAAATAGCCCTAATCCCGCCATCCAGCCGATACAGTTCGTTGCCAACCCCGCGCTCAAGGTCAAGCTCAAGGTCCCTCCG
>OFJB01001113.1_pt1 | contig 11221 bp, 14 predicted proteins | sample 1775081 | NCBI WGS metagenome assembly OFJB01 (sample SAMN08195771, study PRJEB24354) | sludge metagenome | isolation source: initial sludge from phenol fed wastewater aerobic bioreactor | place: India: Nagpur | collected 2016-06-05 | reverse complement strand
GATCTGCTGCTCGTCCCACCACGACAGGTCGGGCATGTAGGTGATCACCGGCAGCTCGGGGTAGTCCGACACGAAGGCGGCCACCGCCGCCACCGCCTCGGCGCTGCCGACAAAGCCCACCTTCACCGCCTGCAGCGGCATGTCCTCGGCCAGCAGCTGGGCCTACTGGGCACTGGCCCCGGTGCCCAGCGCCGCGAGGCCGCCGCTCCCGCGGCGGCCGCCGCCACAGACCAGGCCAGACGCCAGCGCGCGGAACTGCTCGAACGCCCCGCCGACCTCGAGGACGCGCGCCTGCGCCTCACCCGCGAGATCGTCGCCGCCGAGGCCGCCCGCGTCGCCGCCGCCGACGCGCTGACGCTCGGCGAACGCGCCCAGGCCGAGGCCGACGCGATCGCCCGCAACGCCCTCGAGGCGCTCTCGACCGCGCGCGAGGCCAAGGGCCGCTGCGAGGAACGCCTCGTCGCCGCCGCCGCGCGCCGCGCCGAGATCGCCGAGGCGATCGAGGAGGCCTACGAGATCGCGCCGGCCGCGCTCGCCGCCCGTCTCGGCCTCGCCGACGACGCGCCGCTGCCCGACGAGACCGCGACCGAGCGGCGCCTCGAGCGTCTGCGCGTCGAGCGCGAGAAGCTCGGCGCGGTCAATCTGCGCGCCGAGGACGAACTGACCGAAATCGAGGCCCGCCGCGAGGAGCTCCTCGCCGAACGCGACGCCCTGGTCGAGGCGATCCGCCGCCTGCGCGCCTCGATCCAGACGCTGAACCGCGAGGCGCGCGAACGCCTGATGGCCGCCTTCGACCGGGTGAACGGCCATTTCCGCGAGCTCTTCACCCATCTCTTCGGCGGCGGCGAGGCCGAGCTGCAACTGGTCGAATCCGACGATCCGCTCGAGGCCGGCCTCGAGATCCTCGCCCGGCCCCCCGGCAAGAAGCCGGCGACCCTGACGCTCCTCTCCGGCGGCGAGCAGGCGCTGACCGCGCTCGCCCTGATCTTCGCGGTGTTTCTGACCAATCCGGCGCCGATCTGCGTCCTCGACGAGGTCGACGCGCCCCTCGACGACGCCAACGTCGAACGCTACTGCGACCTGCTCGAGCGCATGACCCGGCTCACCGACACCCGCTTCGTGGTGATCACCCACAATCCGATCACCATGGCGCGGATGAATCGCCTGTTCGGCGTCACCATGTCGGAGCGCGGCGTCTCGCAACTGGTGTCGGTCGATCTCGAGCGCGCCGCCCGCATCGTCGAGCCCGCCCGGGCAGGCTGAGGCCCCACTCGCTTCCAAACTTTCGCCGGAAGAGCCTATCCCTTTGTTTTCATGGGAATAAACTAAAGTCTGGTGTCCTTGACACGAAATTCCGCCGCCACTATGGTGCGCCCGGTTTCGAAGGTGGGATCGGCCGTCGCCGCGCCTGCGTGAGATGATGCCCGGAACGAGGGGTCCCGACCATGATCGAACGATCGCCGGGAAGAGATCCCGAGAGAACCGAGGCCGAGCTCTCCGCGGCGGCGAGGACACCGACCGACGAAGCGGCGCTCGCCGCGCGTCTGGAACGTCTGGGGGGGACCCTCGAGGCGCGCCGGGCGGCGGAAGAGGCGGCGAATGCCAAGGCGAGACCGGCCGGTTTCGCTCAGGCGACCAAGATCGCTTCCGAATTCGTGGCCGGCGTGATCGTCGGCGGCGGCCTCGGCTGGGTGATCGATCGGGCGCTCGGCACCGCTCCCTGGGCGTTGATCGTCTTCGTGCTTCTCGGCTTCGCGGCGGGCGTTCTCAACGTCCTCAGGGCCGAGGGGGTGGTGGCCGGAGCCGGCGCCCGGCTGCGCGAGGCGGAAAAGAATTCGGGGTCCGCGTCGGGTCGTTCCGACGAGGGTCCTGGCCCAACGGCGTAGAGCGCGCGCGTCGCGTCCGTGCTATGCGATGGGCCGAAACGAGAATCGAGGGCTCGCGTGCCGTGGCGGCGCGGGGGCGTGGGGCGGGGCTTCGAGCCGCGCGGTGGGGTTCGGTGGCCGTTCGGCGCCGACGACGAGAGAGTGGAGACTGACAGGTGGCAGCCGACAAGGTCGATCCGATCCATCAGTTCCAGATCACCAAGATTCTCCCGATTCAGGTCGGGCACTGGGACGTCTCCTTCACCAACTCGTCGCTGTTCATGGCGGTGGTGGTGATCCTGGCGACCGGCTTCCTGGTCATGGCCTCCTCGAGCCGCGCGATCGTGCCGAGCCGTTGGCAGGTCGTCGCCGAGATGGCCTATTCCTTCGTCGCCGACACCCTGCGCGACGCCGCCGGCAAGGCCGGGATGCAGTTCTTCCCGCTGGTGTTCTCGCTGTTCATGTTCGTGCTGGTCGCGAACCTGATCGGTCTGGTGCCCTACTTCTTCACGGTCACGTCGCACATCATCGTCACCTTCTCGCTGGCGATCCTGGTCATCGGCATCGTGATCGGCTTCGGTATCTGGAAGCACGGCTTCCACTTCTTCAATCTGTTCGTGCCGAAGGGTGTTCCCGCGGCGCTGATCCCGCTGGTGACGCTGATCGAGATCATCTCGTTCCTGTCCCGCCCGATCAGCCTCTCGGTTCGTCTCTTCGCCAACATGCTGGCCGGTCACATCACCCTGAAGGTCTTCGCGGGCTTCGTGGTGACGCTCTCCGCCGCCGGCGCCGTCGGCACGGTGGGCTCGATCCTGCCGCTGGCGATGGCCGTGGCGCTGACCGCGCTCGAATTCCTGGTCGCCTTCCTGCAGGCCTACGTCTTCACCGTTCTGACCTGCATGTACCTCAACGACGCGATCCATCCCGGCCACTGAGCCGGACGGACGCGGGCAGTACCCTTCAACAGACGACACCCCGAAGGAGCATTCTGATGGATCCGCAAGCTGCGAAGTACCTCGGCGCCGGTATCGCCACCCTCGGCATGGCCGGTGCGGGCATCGGTCTCGGCACCATCTTCGGCAACTACCTCGCCGGCGCCCTGCGCAACCCGGCCGCCGCCGATGGCCAGTTCGGCCGCCTGATCTTCGGCTTCGCCGTGACCGAAGCGCTCGGCATCTTCTCGCTGCTCGTCGCGCTGATCCTCCTCTTCGCCTGATCGGCGTCGAGCGAGCCTCTTCGATCACCGGCCGTCCTCGTGGCGGTCGGTGACGCATGCGACTGATCCCGTCGTCGGCTGGTCGGCGATGGAGAACCGGATCATACCGGGGCGGGCACGATGGCAGAAAACGTCCACACCACGGCCGAGGTGCAACACCAAGGTGGGCACAGCGGGGTCTTCCCCCCGTTCGACAGCTCCACCTTCGCGTCGCAGATCCTCTGGCTGGCGATCACCTTCGGCCTCTTCTACGTGTTGATGGCCAAGGTCGCTTTGCCGCGGATCGGCGGCATCCTCGAGGCGCGTCACGAGAAGATCGGCCGCGACCTCGAAGAAGCGAACCGGCTGAAGGCCGAATCGGAAGCCGCCGGTGCGGCCTACGAGGCGTCCCTCGCCGAGGCGCGCAAGAAGGCTCAGGACATCGCGTCTCAGACCCGCGCGACCCTGGCGGCTTCGGTCGACGCCAAGCGTCACGAGGCCGAGACCGCTCTCTCCGCCAAGATCGCCGATGCCGAGACCCGGATTTCGGAGATCAAAGCCAAGGCTCTGGGTGAGGTCGACGGCATCGCCGTGGAGACCACCGAAGCCCTGGTGTCGTCGCTGATCGGCGACGGTGTCGGCCGCGACGAGATCGTCGCCGCCGTCCAGTCGGCCAAGTGAGGAGAACCCCATGGACGCGACGTCTCTCGCCTCTTTGTGGGCCTTCGTCTCGCTGCTGATCTTCGTCGGCGTGATCGTCTATCTCAAGGTGCCGGCCAAGATCGGCGCCGCGCTCGACGGCAAGGTCGACGCGATCAAGGCCGAGCTCGACGAGGCCAAGCGTCTTCGCGAGGAAGCGGCCGAGCTCTTGGCCGCCTACAAGAAGAAGGCTGCGGACGCCGAGCTCGAAGCTCAGTCGATCGTCGCCGAAGCCAAGACCCAGGCGGAGCTCGCCACCGTCGAGGCCGAAAAGGCGCTCGCCGAGCTGATCGAGCGTCGCACCAAGTCGGCCGAATCCAAGATCGCTCAGGCCGAGGCTCAGGCCGTGGCCGAGGTTCGCTCGCGCGCCGCCGACCTCGCGGTCGCCGCCGCCGAGAGGATCCTGGTGAACCGCACCGCCGGTGTCACCGGCGCGGATCTGGTCGCCAAGGGCATCGCCGAAGTCGGCGCCAAGCTCAACTGAGCCACGGCCGTCGATCGAACGGACTTGCGAGACCCGCGCCTCCCGATGGAGGCGCGGGTCTTCGCGTTTCCGGGGGGAACCGGGAGGGGACGGGCGCATGGCCTCCTTCGTCTATTTCGCCTACGGCTCCAATCTCCTCGCCGCGCGGCTCGCCGCCCGCCGCCCGAGCGCCGTCTGCCTCGGCCTGGCGGTCGCTGGAGATCACCGCGTCGCCTATGACGTGCGCGCCGCCGACGGCTCGGCCAAATTAGGCCTTCGTCCGGCCCTCGGCGACGTCGCGCACGGGCTCCTCTGGCGCATCGAGGACGCCGACCGCGAGGGACTGGCGCAGGCCGAAGGCACGAACTATCGAGAGATCGTCGATTTCCCGGTGCGCCGCGCCGACGGACGCCGCGAGGCGGTGGTGAGCTGGTTGCCGCATCGCCCGCCCGAACCGGGCCGTCCCTGGCACTGGTATCGCGCCCTCGCGCTCGCCGGGGCGCACGAAGCGGCTCTCCCGCCGGAAGCCGTCGCCCGCATCGCCGACGTCGCCTTCGCGCGCGACCCCGATCCGGATCGCCCGAGTTTCGTCGCCGCGCGCGAGGCGTTGCGTCTCGCAGGCCGGCTCGACCTGCTCGACGACGTCTGAGTTCCCGGTGACGGCCGCAGCCCGCGACGTCGCGGCGTTTCAGCCGAAGAGGTCCGGCCCCTCGGCCTTCACCTTTCGCGGCTTGCGCACTGGAACCCGCCGCGCCTTCGGCTCCTCGCCGAGGGCGAGCGCCACCGGGGCGAAACTGCGTCGATGGAGCGGCGAGGCACCGGCTCGCGCGAGCGCCTCCATGTGCTTCGGCGTGCCGTAGCCCTTGTGCACCTCCAGGCTCCAGTCGGGATAGTCGCCGGCCGCCTGGACCATCAGCCGATCGCGCAGAACCTTGGCGACGATCGAGGCGGCGGCGATCGAGAGCGACCGCGCGTCGCCCTTGGTGACCGCCGTCCCGGGCGCGGGCAGGCCGGGCGGCACGTCGAGCCCGTCGATCATTACATGATCCGGCCGAACCGCGAGCCCCCGCACGGCACGGCGCATCGCGTCGAGCGTCGCGGCGCGAATGTCGGTCGCATCGATCCGTCCGACCGAGCCGAGCGCGACGGCCACGCCGTGATGCGCCAGGATCTCGTCGAAGAGACGCTCGCGCGTCGCTTCGTCGAGCTTCTTGGAATCGTTCAGCCCCTCCGGCACGTGCGCCCAGTCGAGCACCACGGCGGCGGCGACCACCGGCCCCGCGATCGGCCCGCGTCCGGCCTCGTCGACCCCCGCGATCCTGAGTCGCGGCGCCCCGAGCCCGCGTTCGAGCGCGTCGTCCGGCCCGCTGGGCGCGGTCGCGGCGCGCGGGCGCTTCGTCTTCTCAGGCCTGGTCATGATCGTCTCCCGGGAGCCGCGTGACGCCGGAGGCGTCGATGGGGAAGAACGGATTGTGGGCGACCTCCCACAGATGCCCGTCCGGATCGGCGAAATAGCCGGAATAGCCGCCCCAGAACACCTCTTCCGCCGCCTTGACGAGACGCCCTCCCGACCGCACCGCGAGGGCGAGCGCGTCGTCGACCGCCGCTCTGTCGGAAAGGTTCCAGGCGAGCGTCACCCCGGAAAATCCGGTCCCCGCCGCCTCGATCCGCGCATCCTCGGCGAGCGCCTCGCGGCCGTAGAGCGCCAGGATGACCCCGTTCATGTCGAAGAAGGTGACGGCCGGATTGCTGGAGGCTCCCGGCGTCGGCCCGAGCGCGCCGTAGAAGGCGGTCGCGCGGCCGACGTCGGCGACACCCAACGTGACCAGGGAGAGACGAAGAGACATGAGCGCACTCCACGATCAGAACAGCGACAGTTGAACCCCGGCGGCGAGCGGCGGCGTGAAACGGGTGCAATCGAGCGCGTCCCGGCGCGGCCGCGCGAAGCCGATCCGCTTCGTCGCCAATTCGAACCGGCGCTTGATCGTCTCGGCATAGGGGCCGGATCCCTTCATCCGCCGCCCCCAGGCCGCGTCGTAGTCCTTGCCGTCGCGCATCGAGCGCAGGATCGAGAGGACGTGACGATAACGGTCCGGCTGATGTTCGACGAGCCAGCCCTTGAAGATTTCCGAAACCTCGAGCGGCAGGCGCAACAGCACGTAACCCGCTTCGCGCGCGCCCGCCGCATGCGCCGCCTCGAGGATGCGTTCGATCTCCGGATCGTTGAGCGCGGGAATGATCGGCGCGACCAGGACGCCGGTCGGAACCCCGGCCGCGCTCAGCGCCTGGAGGGCGGCGAGCCGTCGCTCGGGGCTCGACGCACGCGGCTCCATCGCCCGGGCGAGACGGCGGTCGAGTGTGGTGATCGACAACGCCACCCGCGCCAGACCCTCGGCGGCCATCGGCGCGAGAATGTCGAGATCGCGCGCGACCAGTGCCGATTTGGTGACGATCGTGACCGGATGCCGTGTCCGCGCCAGCACCTCGAGCACTTCGCGAGTGATCCGCCAGCGCCGCTCGATCGGCTGATAGGGATCGGTGTTGGTGCCGAGCGCGATCGGGCGGACCTGATAGCCGGGAGCGGCCAGTTCCTGCTCGAGCAGGCGCGCCGCGTCGGGCTTGGCGAAGAGCCGTGCCTCGAAGTCGAGCCCCGGCGACAGGCCCATATAGGCATGCGTCGGCCGGGCGTAGCAGTAGGAACACCCGTGCTCGCAGCCGCGATAGGGGTTGATCGAGCGATCGAAACCGATGTCGGGCGAGGCGTTGCGGGTGATGATCGTCTTCGGCTTCTCCACCGTGACGGTGGTGGCGAAGGCCGGCAGCGGATCGACCTCGCTCCAACCGTCGTCGAAGACCTCCCGCCGCTCGCTCTCGTAGCGCCCGGAGGTGTTGGCGGTGGCGCCGCGCCCACGCCGGCGCTCGCTCGCGACCGTCCCCTCCGGGGTCGGGAGCGGAGCCGCGCCGGAGGCGGGAGGGAGAGAGGGAGTCGCCGTGTTCATGGTTCGATCATGGGCCAAGGCGAGGAACAAGACAAGAACATGCCTTCAATTTCCGCTCCTTTCGCAATGTGTCGTGCTGGCCGGTTCCGACGGCGGCGTGTATGAGACGAGGGGGAAGAGCGCGGCGTGCGGCCGCGCCGTCGCGGATGTTTCCAGTCCTCGGGGGGGCCGCCGACATGCTGTCCGTCGTCGTACCGACGCGAAATTCGGAGGAGGGGCTGGCGCGCACCCTGTCGTCGCTGGTCTCCGGCGCGGCGGAGGGAGTGGTGCGTGAGGTCGTCGTGGTCGACGAGGCCTCCACCGACGGGACGCGCGTCGTCGCCGACGCCGCCGGAGGAGTGCTTGTCGATGATGGTCTGCGGCGGGATGCCAGTCTTTGACCAGTCGAGCACCTCGCCCGAATCGCGCATGGCGAGCGCGAGCGCGACGCGCTCCGGCGTCGTCATGCCGTTCAGGTAGATGGCCATGGTGAAGGCGCCGATCTGCGCCTCCGAGATGCTGCCATCGGTGATGCCGGCGACGAAGGCGCGGATCTCGCCCTCGCTCAGCGCCTGCCGGTCGCGCTTGCGGCGGATGACTTCCTGCGGTGCGGGCATGTCAGGTCTCCAGCTTTCCGGGCGCTCCGCCCTGGCGCCAGGCGTAGAGTGCCCACGACTCGTCGTCGGGACCGGTGAAGTAGCAGCAATAGGCGTTCCACGCGTAATCGGCGGGCGGCGCCTGGAAGGGCACGCCCTTCGCCTTCAGCTCGGCATAGGCGGCGTCGAGCTCCTCGGGTGTGTCGATCCTGACCGCGACGCAGGCCTTGTGCGCGCCGGGGCCGCGAATGTTCGATATGCCGGTGTGGCGGGAAATGTGGTCGATCTCCCACAGCGCCAGGGTCAGGCCGGCGCCGGTGAACTCGGCGAGGTAGAGGCCGAGCCCGCCCCAGCCGCAGCCGATGTCGAGCACGGTCTGGCCGGGCTTGATCTTCAGCTTGGCCGCGATGTGCCGCTTCTTGGCGAGCTGCGCCTCCTCCAGCGTCATGTCCGGCCGCTCGTAATAGGCGCAGGAATATTGCATGTCCTGGTCGAGGAAGAGCTTGTAGAGCTCGCCCGACAGGTCGTAGTGGCGCTCCACGTTCTTCTTCGAGCGCCTGGCATTGTTGAGCTGCTGGAAGGGCCGCGCCGCAAGGCGCGCCTGGTTCAGCAGCTTGCCCCATTGGGAATCGAGCCAGGAAATGCCGGTGTTGAGGTAGACCAGGTGCAGGAAGGAAAGCACGTCGCCTTCCACGAAATCCATTTCCTGCTCCATGAACGCCTCCGGAATGGCAAGCGACGGGTGCAGGGTGATCGCCCGCTCGGCGCGGCGCGTATGGATGACCATGTGCACCTTGTCGCCGCTGCCGTCGCCGAAATTGCGCGTGGCGCCGTTGGAGCCGGTGATGGAAAGATTGCCGACGCGGATAAGGCGGCTGATGATGCGTTCGAGAAAGACGTTCATGGCGGAATCTTCAGACAAAAGCGTTGCTGGCGGAGTTTGCTTAAAATGAACCGCTTTGAAAAGTTGCTTTCAACATAAAAAAGCCGGGCACAAGGCCCGGCTTCTTGGTCCAGTTGGTGGGGCCGGCAGTCGGCAGTCGGAACAGATCATTCGACTGCCGATCCGACGAATGCCGCTATTCCTCTTCCGCCGCCTCGAACTCGGCGTTCGGATCGAAGAAGTTGTCGGGCCGCGCGTTCTCGTTGATGTCCTCGCCGTAGATGGCCTCGGCGGTGGTCAGCGTCTCGCCCTTGGCCTGGCGCTCGGCTTCGTCGGCGCTGCGGGCGATGTTCAGCGTCACCGTCACCTCGACCTCGGGGTGCAGGGCGAGGGCCACGTTGATGAGGCCGATGGTCTTGATCGGGTGGTTCAGCTCGACCTGGTTGCGGGCCACGCTGAAGCCCTCGGCGGTCAGAAGGTCGGCGATGTCGCGGGTCGACACCGAGCCGTAGAGCTGGCCGGTCTCGCCGGCCGAGCGAACGACGATGAAGCTCTTGCCGTCGAGCAGGTCGGCGACCGCCTGGGCTTCCGACTTGCGCTCCAGGTTGCGCGCCTCGAGCTGGGCGCGCTGGCCTTCGAACTTCTTCTTGTTGGCGTCGTTGGCGCGCAGCGCCTTGCCCTTCGGCAGCAGGAAGTTGCGGGCGTAGCCGTCCTTGACCTTGACGGTGTCGCCCATCTGGCCGAGGCGGGAAATGCGTTCGAGAAGGATGACTTCCATTTTTGTCTCCATATGCGCGGCAAGCGGCGCGGTTCGGAAGACGGGCTGGAAGCAGGGCCGGGCGCGGCGCGCCGGGTTTTCGCTGTCCTGCCCGTCGGGGCAGTTAGGGCGACGATCGACGGCGCCCAACTCGGATTTCAGGTCGTTCCGCCGATGCCGGACACCGGGGGAGTGGAACAGGCGGCGGGCCGCCTGTTCCGGTTTCTCTATCGTCGCACGATCCTGCCCGAAAAGTCCGAGACTTTTCGGAGATATGCCTTAACGCACCACGTAGGGCAGCAGGCCGAGGAAGCGGGCGCGCTTGATCGCCTGGGCGAGCTCGCGCTGCTTCTTCTGGCTGACGGCGGTGATGCGCGAAGGCACGATCTTGCCGCGCTCGGAAATGTAGCGCTGCAGCAGCCGCACGTCCTTGTAGTCGATGCGCGGCGCGTTGGCGCCCGAGAACGGGCAGGTCTTGCGGCGGCGATGGAACGGGCGCCGGGTCGGGATCTGGTTGATGTCGACCATTATTCTGCGCTCCCTTCAAAGCTGCGCGCCGGGCGCGGACCACGGTCGCCGCCATCGCGGTCGCCGAAGGAACGCGGGCCGCGGTCGCCGCGGTCGCCCCCACGGTCCCCTCTGTCACGGTCGCCGAAAGAACGCGGGCCGCGGTCGCGGTCGCCGAAGCCGCCGCGGTCGGAGCGTTCCTCGCGCTTCTGCATCATGGCCGAAGGGCCTTCCTCATGCGCGTCGACCTTGATGGTCATGAAGCGCAGGATGTCTTCCGACAGGCCCTGCTGGCGCTCGAGCTCGTTGAGAGCGGCGGGCGGGCAGGTCAGGTCCATCAGCGTGTAGTAGGCCTTCCGGTTCTTGTTGATCCGGTAGGTGAGGGACTTCAGTCCCCAGTTCTCGACCCGGCCGACCGAGCCGCCGCCTGCGGTGATGACGCCCTTGAAACGTTCAACGAGCTCATCGACCTGCTGCTGCGACAGATCCTGCCGGGCAAGGAACACATGTTCGTAAAGAGCCATTTGTCTTTGCCTTTCTTCGTTTCTCTCCCGGTTCCCGGCGGCTAAAGCCTCTGCAACTTCTCTTTGACCCGCTGATTTCCCGATAAGGGAAGACGGGGAAGAAAGGCGCATGACGAGACGGTCGAGAGCGGAGACACGGGAGGCGGGCGCCCTTGCGGCGTCGCGACGAAAGCTTGGTTTTCAGGGAAAACGGCCCTCGGCCCTCCGTTCAGCCCCCAGTCGGGACCGGCAGATTGCGCGCGGATATACAGCAAAATCGCCGGAATGCAAGGGCCGTGCCTCAGCTCGTGCCGCGCCGCATTGCGACCCGCGCCGCCGCCAGCACCATGGTCAGCCGATGGGATTTATCTCTCGTCATAATATTTGGCGGTCTCGCCTTTGAGTCCCGAAGGTGCGGTGGCGATAAAGACGTTGAGCTTGGCTTCCTCGGCCAGCGCCATGATCTGGGCCACGGTTCCGAACGGCGTATTGGTGTCGGAACGCAGGATAATGGTGGCCGAATCGGAAGCCGCCGCCAGATCGCTGAGGCGTTGCTTGAGGGCGTCAAGGGAAAGCGGACTGCTCTTGTAGAAGATCTGGCCGTTGCGATCGACCGTCACCACCACCTTCTCCACGCTCTGGCTGCGTCGGCTGTCGACGACGGGCAGATTGACCTCAACCCCTGTCACCTTGACGAACGAACTGCTGATCATGGCGAAGATCAGCAGCAGAAACATCACGTCGATCAACGGCGTCAAGTCGGGTCGGCCGTGAA
>OFJB01001112.1_pt1 | contig 11229 bp, 10 predicted proteins | sample 1775081 | NCBI WGS metagenome assembly OFJB01 (sample SAMN08195771, study PRJEB24354) | sludge metagenome | isolation source: initial sludge from phenol fed wastewater aerobic bioreactor | place: India: Nagpur | collected 2016-06-05 | reverse complement strand
CCGCAGCCAGCGCCTCGATGCTGGGGAAGGCTCGCGCCACATCCGGGGCGGTGCCCTTGCCGACGTGACGGATGGACAGTGCTACCAGGAAGCGTGCGAACGGACGGGTCTTGGCCGCTTCCAGATTCGCCAGGAGTTTACCCGCGTTCGTTGACAGCTCCCCGCTCTTGGTGGTGAAGACACCAGCAGCCAACAGCTTCTCGGCGGTCAGGTCGAACAGGTCACCCTCGTCGACCAGCAACCCCGCGCTGAGCAGTTCGTCGGCGGTCTTCTCCCCCAGCACTTCGATGTCGAGCGCCTGACGCGAGGCCAGGTGAAACAGCCGTTCGCGAAGCTGGGCGGGGCATGAGCGTCGATTCGGACAGCGGATGTCGGCATCCCCGGCCTTCTCCGGACGCAACTCGCTGCCGCAGTCGGGGCAATGGGTCGGCATGACGAAGGCACGCTCGCTGCCATCGCGGGCGTCCACCACTGGCCCAAGGACTTCGGGAATCACTTCTCCGGCTTTGCGCAGCACCACGGTGTCACCGATCAACACCCCTTTACGCTTCACCTCCGCAGCGTTGTGCAAGGTGGCCATCTCTACCGTGGAGCCGGCCACAAAGACCGGCTTCATCACCGCGTAGGGGGTGACCCGGCCGGTGCGTCCCACATTCACGCGAATGTCGAGCAGAGTCGTGGTGACCTCTTCGGGCGGATATTTGTAGGCGATCGCCCAGCGCGGCGCCCGGGAGGTCGCCCCCAGCTTCTCCTGCAGGGTTCGATCGTTCACCTTGATCACGATGCCGTCGATCTCATGGTCGGCATCGTGGCGATGCTCGCCATAGTGGGCCACGAAGTCCTGAACTTCCTGCGCACTGGCGCAGACCCGGTAGTACGGCGAGGTCGGCAGGCCCCACTGCGCCAGCAGTTCATAGCCAGCCGATTGGCTTTCGGGAACGGTTCCGAGCAACGCCCCGATGACGTGCACCAGGAAATGAGGTCGCCGCTGCGCGGTCACTCGGGAGTCTTTCTGGCGCAGCGAGCCGGCCGCAGAGTTGCGCGGGTTGGCGAAGGGAGCCTTGCCCGCCGCAACCAGACCTTCGTTGAGCTTCGCAAAATCGACCGGCCGCATGAAGACCTCGCCGCGCACCTCGACCAGGTCGGGGGCAGGGTCGGCCGACAGGACCTTCGGAATGCTCTCGATGGTGAGCACATTGCCGGTCACATCCTCACCGACCACACCATCTCCACGAGTCGCGGCACTGACCAGGCGGCCCTGTCGATAGACCAGATCCAAGGCGAGCCCATCGATCTTGAGTTCGCAGAGGTAACCGCTGTCACCCAGGTCGCTTCCGGCCAAGTTCTGGGCGCGATTCAGCCAGTGATCCAGTTCAGCGGCGGAGAACACATTGTCCAGACTCATCAAAGGCACCAGATGGGTGACCGGGGCGAAGGTGGCACTGGCCGCACCGCCCACCTTCTGAGTGGGGCTGTCGGGGGTGCGCAACTCAGGATGATCGTCTTCCAGGGCGATCAATTTCCGCATCAGAACGTCGAACTCGGCATCGGAGATTACCGGGGCATCCCGCAGGTAGTACCGCTCTCGATGGGCAGTGATCTCAGCGCTCAACTGGGCATGACGTGTGGCCGGGTCTGCATCCATGGGCAGAACCCTAGCGCCTCATTCCGCCGTTCCGGCCAGGCGGGATAGTCGGCCCTCAGCGTCGAATTCGAGCCGCAATTCGCCGTCGTTGGCGCTGACCAACAAGGCGTCTCCGTCGTCGCTGATCTCCACTCCGTCACGGCGCTCGGCGTAGGCCTCCACAGCGGTTCGCGCGTCTCGGAGGTAGCCGCTGGCCACTGCCTGGGTAATGGCCGCCGCCGTGGGGACGGCACTGGCTGGCGGCAGCGAGAACTCATCGGGGTTGTCCAGCAGGAACCAGGCGAAGGACCCCTCCCCGGTCGGCGCCCGGTAGTAGGCCGGGACGGGCAGCGCGCTCAGCGCTGCGGCGGCGAACACCAGCGACTGATCGGCCTGCTGGACGGTGTCCAGGCCGGCCTCACCGCGTTCGCCGGCGTCCAGGGATTGTTGGGCGGTGGTCAACTCCGCACACCCGAGTTGTTCTCCCAGGGCGCGCACGGAGGTGGCCGTGGCCACCACCGCCTCGGGGTAGTCGTTGATGTTGTGCCAGGCCCACAGCCAGGTGTTGGAGAATCCCGAACTCGACCCGATGAAGTGTGGACGAAACACCGCAGCAGGCTCGCGCTCGAACCAGAACGCGGCCGGATCGTTGAGGTCGGCTCGCCAACTCAACTCCCCGTAGCGATCAGCGAACACGGCCTGGATCTCAAAAGAGAGCACGACGATGTTGTCGATCAGTTGCGCCAACAACGGCTGGCCGGGATAGATGCGCACATGCAGGTCGGAGGTCATGGATTCGCCTTCCTGACGACAGCGTCGGAATGGGGGGCTGCTGTCTCAGCCTAGAGTGGCGCTGATCGTGGCACTACCCACCACCCGGTCGCCGTCGTAGAGCACCGCACCTTGACCGCAGGCGATCCCGAACGCCGGGTCGTCCAACTCGACCTGCAGCCGGTCCGCCACGACCGAGATCGTGGCCGGCATCACCTCGCCATGAGCGCGCACCTGCACCAGTCCGTGCCAGGGTCCATCGACGGGCGCCTCACACCAGCGCAGGTGCTCACCGATGATGCTGCTCACTGCCAACTTCTGGCGCCCACCGACGGTGATGGTGTTGGTTGAGGCATCCTTGGCCACCACATAGCGCGGCTGCCCATCACGGGCCGGCACGCCCAGGTGCAGGCCATGGCGCTGACCGATGGTGAAAAGGTGTTGACCGGAATGCTGGCCGACCTCGACCCCGTCGGCGTCCACGATCACCCCCGGACGCCGGCCGAGGCGCTCGGCGAGGAACTGCCGCTGTTGAAGCGCGACGGGGGCTTCGTGCGCGCGGGCTACGACGCCGAACTGGACGAGATGCGGTCGCTGGCGACGGAGTCCAGAAAGGTCATCGCGGGACTGGAGCGCGACCTGATCGAGGAGACCGGCATCCGCTCCCTGAAAATCCGGCACAACAACGTTCTGGGCTTCTACATCGAGGTGACCGCCAACCACGCCGGAATCATGACCGGCTCGGACGCGGCGAAGGCGAAGTTCATCCACCGCCAGACCATGGCCAACGCCATGCGCTTCACCACGACGGAACTGGCCGGGCTGGAAACGAAGATCGCCAACGCCGCCGACCGCGCGCTGGCGATCGAACTCGCCGCCTTCGAGAGGCTTACGGGCGAGGCGGTGGCCGAGGCGGAAAGGATCCGCGCCGGGGCCGCAGCGCTCGCCGTGCTCGACGTTTCGGCGGCTCTGGCGCTGCTGTCGGAAAGCGAGAACTGGTGCCGGCCGCAGGTGGATTCGTCCCTCGCCTTCGCGGTCGAGGGCGGGCGGCACCCGGTGGTGGAGCAGGCGCTGCGCCGCAGCGGCGAAGGCCCGTTCGTCGCCAACGACTGCGACCTCTCCCCGCAGGGCGACGCGCCGGGGGGCGGGGGGGCCGGCGCGATCTGGCTGCTGACCGGGCCGAACATGGGCGGCAAGTCGACCTTCCTGCGCCAGAACGCGGTTATCGCCATCCTCGCCCAAATGGGGTCTTTCGTCCCCGCCGCGCGTGCCCATATCGGCGTGGTGGACCGCTTGTTCTCCCGCGTCGGCGCCTCGGACGACCTGGCGCGCGGCCGCTCCACCTTCATGGTCGAGATGGTGGAGACGGCGGCGATCCTCAACCAGGCGGGCGAGCGGGCGCTGGTGATCCTGGACGAGATCGGCCGCGGCACCGCCACCTTCGACGGGCTCTCCATCGCCTGGGCGGCGGTGGAATACCTGCACGAGAAGAACCGCTGCCGCGCCATCTTCGCCACCCATTTCCACGAGATGACGGCGCTGGCCGACAAGCTTGCGCGCCTTCACAACGTCACCATGCGGGTGAAGGAATGGGAAGGCGACGTGGTCTTCCTGCACGAGGTGGGCAAGGGCGCCGCCGACCGCAGCTACGGCGTCCAGGTGGCGCGGCTGGCCGGCCTGCCCGAGGCGGTCGTGGCGCGCGCGAAGGAGGTACTGCACCAACTGGAAGCCGGCGAACAATCCGGCAAGGCCGACCGTCTGGTCGACGATCTGCCGCTGTTTTCCGTAGCGGTGAAGCGTGAGGCGGCGAAGCCTGTGGTGCCGGCGAAGCAGGACAGGCTCGGCGAGGCGCTGGCGGCGCTGCATCCGGACGAAATGACGCCGAGGGAAGCGCTGGAGGCGATCTACAGGCTGAAGGGGATGGCAGGGGAACGATAGGCCGTTGTCCTGTCGCCCAGCGCCGCTATAGTCGCTTCTCACTCAGGCCAAAGGCGGCGCCCATGAAGAAGATCGGCTTCCTCTCCTTCGGGCACTGGACGCCCTCGCCGCAGTCGGGGACGCGCTCGGGCACCGATGCGCTGCTGCAATCCATCGAGCTGGCCGTCGCCGCCGAAGAGCTCGGCGCCGACGGCGCCTATTTCCGGGTGCATCATTTCGCCCGCCAGCTCGCCTCGCCCTTCCCGCTGCTGGCGGCGGCAGGCGCGAAGACGAGCCGCATCGAACTCGGCACCGCCGTCATCGACATGCGCTACGAGAACCCGTTCTACATGGCCGAGGACGCGGGCGCCGCGGATTTGATCGCCGGCGGACGGCTGCAGCTCGGCATCAGCCGCGGCTCGCCCGAACAGGTGGTCGACGGCTGGCGCTATTTCGGCTACGCGCCGCCGGAGGGCCAGACCGACGCCGACATGGCGCGCCGGCACGCCGAGGTCTTCCTGCAATTGCTGCAAGGCAAGGGGTTCGCCCAGCCCAATCCCAGGCCGATGTTTCCCAATCCGCCCGGCCTGCTCCGGCTGGAGCCGCATTCCGAGGGCCTGCTCGAACGCATCTGGTGGGGCGCGGCCACCAACGCCACCGCCGAATGGGCGGCGAAGCTCGGCATGAACCTGCAAAGCTCGACGCTGAAGTTCGACGAGGGCGGCGAGCCGTTCCACGTTCAGCAGGCGGCACAGATCCGCGCCTTCCGCGCGGCGTGGAATGCGGCCGGCCACAAGCGCGCGCCGCGCGTCTCGGTCAGCCGCTCGATCTTCGCGCTGATGGACGACCGCGACCGCGCCTATTTCGGCCACGGCAACCAGGACAGCGACCAGATCGGCCTGATCGAGGCGAACACGCGCGCCATCTTCGGCCGCAACTACGCCGCCGAGCCGGACGTGCTGGTCAGGGAACTGGCGAAGGACGAGGCCATCGCCGAGGCCGACACGCTGCTGCTCACCGTGCCCAACCAGCTCGGCGTGGACTATAACGCCCATGTCATCGGCTCGATCCTGGTCCATGTCGCCCCGGCGCTCGGCTGGCGCTGAGACAGGTCGTCCTTTCGACGGAGGCACCATGAAACCGATCGCCGTCACCATGGGCGACCCCTGCGGGATCGGGCCGGAAATCTGCTGCAAGCTGTTCATGCAGGCGCTGCCGAGCCCGGCCTTCGTCGTCGGCGACGCCGGCGTGCTCGGCCGCACCGCCGCCGCGCTCGGGCTCAAGCTTGCGGTGCGCGAGATCGCCGCGCCCGACGAGGCGCGGGCTGAGGCCGGCGCCCTCGACGTGCTATCGGTGACGGACCTCGCCGCCGACCTGCCGGTCGGCCGCATTGACGCCCGCGCCGGTCGCGCCGCCTACGACTATGTCGTGGCGGCGATCCGGCAGGCCACGGCCGGCACGGTCGCGGCCATCGTCACCGCGCCGCTCGCCAAGGAGGCGATGAAGGCGGCCGGCATCGCCTATCCCGGCCACACCGAGATTCTGGCAGCCGAGACCGGCACGCGGGACTTCGCCATGATGCTCGCCAACGACGAGTTGCGCACCGTGCTGGTGTCGATCCACGTCTCGCTCGCCGAGGCGATCGCGCTGGTCAGGCGGGCGCGCGTGCTGAAGACGATCCGGCTGGCCGAACGCGCCTGCCACGCCTTCGGCATCGCGCGCCCGCGCGTCGCCGTCGCTGGGCTCAACCCGCATGCCGGCGAGGGCGGGCTGTTCGGAAGAGAAGACATCGAGGAGATCGCGCCGGCCGTCGCCGACGCGCGCGCCGAGGGCATCGAGGCGTCCGGTCCCTATCCCGGCGACACCGTCTTCATGCGGGCGCGGCGCGGCGAGTTCGACATCGTCGTGGCGCAGTATCACGACCAGGGCCTGATTCCCGTAAAATATCTCGGCATCGAGCGCGGCGTGAACGTCACCGTCGGCCTGCCCTTCGTGCGCACCTCGGTCGACCACGGCACCGCCTTCGACATCGCCGGGACGGGCAGGGCGGACGCCTCCTCGCTGCGCTACGCCTTCGACCAGGCGGTGCGGCTGGTCGATGCCGGCGGCAGGGCGAGCGCCGAGGGTGGATAGCAGCCATTTGCGGGTGACAGTTGTCAACTGTCCAAATCTGGACTATATACAAACCTGGACTTCAAGAACAGGATGGCCGCCATGCCGTTGGCAGCACTGGAAACAGGATATTTGCAGGCGCCGGCCGCGGCCGGCCCGGACCGGCTCGACCCGGACCGCTTCTCGCCGGGCAACCGGCGCCGCCTCAGCGGGCCGGGCCTGCGTACCTTCCTGGCCATCGCCGACCTGTGGGGGCTGAACGAGGAGGAGCGGCGGCTGATCCTCGGCTATCCCTCGCGCTCGACCTACCACGCCTGGGCGAAGGCGGCGCGCGAGCATCGCGATTTCACGCTCGACGTCGATACGCTCACCCGCATCTCGGCGGTGCTCGGCATCCATCAGGCGCTCGGCGTGCTGGAAGAAAGCGAGCAGGCGGCGGTCGTCTGGCTGCGCACGCCCAATTCCGCGCGCGTCTTCGGCGGGCAACCGCCGCTGCGGCTGGTCGCCAGCGGCTTGCAGGACGGGCTGATGACGGTGCGCCGCTATCTCGACGCCGCGCGCGGCGGGCTGCACATGGAACCCAACGATATCGACGCCGACCCCCGGCCCTACGACGAAGTGGACATCGTGCTGCGGTGAGCCTGCCTCCGGACGAAGCCGGGGACAGGGAGTCCGCGGGCAGCGGCGGGGAATCGGCGGCGTCGCCGCCGCATCCGGCCTTCCCGCGCACCCAGGCGCCGCGCCCGGCCTACCGGCTGATCCCCTCGCAATTCCCGCCCATCGGCCTGTTCGACACGGTGGCGACCGCCGCCGACCTCGGCGCGGCCATGGAACTGGCCGGCTGGACCAACGACCGGCTGGTGACGGAGCGGATCGCGCGCCTGCCGCAAGCGGAATGGGTCTACGGGCGGCCGAATTCCAGCATTGTCATGGCCTCCTTCCTACATGTCGCGCCGGGCGGCATGCGCTTCAACGGCGCCGACCTCGGCGCCTGGTACGCGTCGGCTGACATCCGCACCGCGGCGGCGGAGGTCGGCCATCACCTGCGCCGCGAGGCGGCGAGCCGCGCGCTGCCCGGTCTTCGCCGCGTCTACCGCAGCTATGCCGCGCGCCTCGACGGCGCCTTCGTCGACATCCGCCGCGCCCATGCGCCGGCGGGGCAGGGGCCGCTGCTCGACCCTCTCTACGATCCGCAGGCCTATGCCCGCTCGCAGCCCTTCGGCGAGGCCGTGCGCGACGCGGCGCTGGCGGGCGGCGGAGCGGAACCGGCGGGCATCGTCTTCGACAGCCTGCGCCTTGCCGGCGGCGTCAACGCCGTCGCCTACCGACCCTCGCTGGTGCTCGATATCGTCCAGGCTGACCACTATGCCATCCATGTCCGCCGCGACGAGCGCCGCATCGACGTCGAGCGGCTGAAGACGGGCAGCTGAAGGCGCCACGGTCAACCGGCGTCGGGCGAGAGCAGGCGGCGCAGCACCGCGAACTGGCGCCGCACCAGGCCGGGCAGGGCGGCCGCGTCGAACTCCTGCATGTGGGCGAGCGACCAGCGGTCCATCGCCTGCAACAGCGCCATGACAAGCTCGGCCTGCAACGAAGCCGGCAAATCGTCGCGCACCGCCCCGCAGGACCGGCCGGCGGCGAGCACGCGGCTTAGCCAGTCTTCGACGCCGGCCAGCACCCGCCGGAGCGCTGCGCTGCGCTCGGCGGACAGGTCGGGCAGGTAGAAGATCCGGCCGAGATCGGCATACCAGGCCTGTTTCGCTGAGGCCGCCAGCGCGCCGGCCATGAACGCCTCGACCCGCTCCCAGAAGTCGGCGCCGGCCAGAGCCTCCGGCTCGGGCGCGGCGAGGTCGCGCGCCAGCGCCGCCGACGCCTCCTCCACCACCCGGTCGAACAGCGCCTCCTTGGAGCCGAAGTAGTGATAGAACGAACTCTTGCTCATGCCGCAGGCGCGGATGATGGCATTGAGCGAGGCCTGCTCGAAGCCGTGCGCGGCGAATTCGCGCGCCGCCGTCGCCAGCAGGTGCCTGTAGCGCTGTGGCGCCATCACGCCGGGAACCCGATCACTCATCTGTGTAGTCTAGCAGACTGGACCGGACGGTCCAGATGCCTTACCTGAATTTGGACCGGTCGGTCCACCTCACTGATCCGCCGGCGCTCACAAGGAGATGCAGCATGTTCATCGAGACCTCAGTGCGGGACCAGGTGGAGAGGCAGCGCGGCGACCGGCTGCGCGTGCTCGTCGTCGGCGCAGGCGTCGCCGGACTGACGCTGGCGCAGCTTTTGCGGCGGGGCGGCCTGCACCCGGTACTGGCGGAGCGGGCGCCGGCCAAGGCGGACGAAGGCTACATGCTGGCGCTGATGCCGCTGGTCGATCCGGCCATGCAGGCGCTCGGCGTGCGCGACGCATACCGCGCCCGCAGCGTGCCCTTCCACCGCTATCGCCTGCACGGCCACAGCGGGCCGCTGTTGCGCGAATACGAGATCGACACGCTGCTTAACGCCTATGGCGACTATCGCGGTCTCGCCCGCGGCGAGTTGCTGGAGGTATTGGCCACGCACGGCGCGCCGATCAGCCACGGCGCCACGCTGAAGGCGTTGCGGCAATCGGCGGACAAGGTGGAGGCGGCGCTGGAAGACGCCGACGGCACGGCCGAAGCCGCCTTCGACACGGTCGTCGTAGCGGACGGGCTGCATTCGCCGGAGCGTGCCTGGCTACTCGATCCCGGCCAGGTGACGACCTACGACACCGGCTGGGCCGGCTGGGTGGCCTGGATCGACGCCGACGCCGCCCACACGGATCAGGGCGACGAGATCTGGGGCGCGAACTTCTTCGTCGGCATCTATCCGGTCAAGGATCGCGCCGGCGTGTTCGTCGGCGGCGACCGCGCCGACATGGCCAAGGGGCCGGCCGCCTTCGTCGCCGGCATCCGCGGCCAGTTGAGCAGCCTCGATCCGTGGCTGGAGCAGGGCCTGACTAAGGTCGAAGCCGGACAGGATCTCTATTTCTGGAAGCTGACCGATTGCCGGGCCGACAAATGGGCGGTGGGCCGCGTGGCGCTGCTCGGCGATGCCGCCGCCGGCTTCCTGCCGACCGCCGGCATCGGCGCCGGCATGGCGATGGAATCGGCCTCCATGCTGGCGCCGCGCCTGCTCGAGGCCGGCCCCGACACCGTCGCCGAGGCGCTGCTCGCCTATGAGCGCGCGCAGCGGCCGCGCGTCAAAGCGGCGCAGGACAATTCCCGCCAGCTGGCGAAGTTGATGTTCCGCCGCAGCCGCGCGCTCGCCGTCATCCGCGACCTAGCGGTGCGGCTGGTGCCGCTTTCCACCGTGCTGCAACCGATCCGCAAGCTGCTCGACGAGAGGCCGGCGCCGGCCGAGGCTCGACCGGTCAACCCTTGAATCGGTAGGCGTCCAGCGTTCCGGGCTTCATCTCGATGGAAAAACCCGGCAGTCTGGGCGGCATATAGGCGGCGTTCTCGATCACGCAGGGATCAAGGAAATGCTCGTGCAGATGGTCGACATATTCGATCACGCGCCCTTCCTTGGTGCCGGAGACGGCGACGTAGTCGATCATCGACAGGTGCTGGACATATTCGCACAGGCCGACGCCGCCGGCATGCGGCCACACCGGCAGGCCGTACTTGGCCGCCAGCAGCAGCACCGCCAGCACCTCGTTCAGCCCGCCCATGCGGCAGGAATCGATCTGCACGATGTCGATGGCCCCCTCGGCGATGAACTGCTTGAACAGGATGCGGTTCTGGCACATCTCACCGGTCGCCACCTTCATCGGCGCCACCGCCTCGCGGATCTTGGCATGACCGGCGACGTCGTCGGGGCTGGTCGGTTCCTCGATGAAGAAGGGGTTCGCGAAGGCGAGGTCCTTCAGCCAGTCGATCGCCTGGCCGACCTCCCACACCTGGTTGGCGTCGATCATCAGCACCCGGTCGGGGCCGATGACCTCGCGCGCGATGGTCAGCCGGCGGATATCGTCGGCCCGGTTGGCGCCGACCTTGAGCTTGACGTGGTTAAAACCCTGCTCGATCGCCTCGCGGCACAGCCGGCCGAGCTTTTCGTCGGAATAGCCGAGCCAGCCGGCCGAAGTGGTGTAGCAGGCATAGCCCTCGCGCTCGAGCGTGGCGATGCGTTCCGCCTTGCCGGGCTCCGCCCGTTTCAGGATCGCCAGCGCCTCGTCGGGCGTGATGGCGTCGGTGAGGTAGCGGAAATCGACGATCTTTACGATCTTCTCCGGGCTCATCTCCGCCACCAGCCGCCACACCGGCTTGCCCGCTTCCTTCGCCCACAGGTCCCACACGGCGTTGACCACCGCGCCGACGGCGAGGTGCATGGCGCCCTTGTCGGGACCGATCCAGCGCAACTGGCTGTCGCCGGTCAGGTGATGCCAGAACCGGCCCGGATCCTGCTTGATCCAGTCGAGGTCCAGCCCGACGACGCGGTGCCGCAGCGCCTCGATCGCCGCGCAGCAGATCTCGTTGCCGCGGCCGATGGTGAAGGTCAGGCCGTGCCCCTTGAGGTCCGGCCTGTCCGTGTCGAGGATGACATAGGCGGCCGAATAGTCCGGATCCGGGTTCATCGCGTCCGAACCGTCGAGGCTCTGCGACGTCGGAAAGCGCAGGTCGAAGACGCGAAGATCGGTGATGGTGGTCATGTCGGCTGCCTCGTTGCGCTCAGCGGTCCGCCCGGAATGTCTGCTTCTGCGTGCCGAGCCCCTCGATGCCGAGTTCGACGACGTCGCCGTCCTTGAGGTAGACCGGCGGTTTCATGCCCATGCCGACGCCCGGAGG
>OFJB01001109.1_pt1 | contig 11232 bp, 8 predicted proteins | sample 1775081 | NCBI WGS metagenome assembly OFJB01 (sample SAMN08195771, study PRJEB24354) | sludge metagenome | isolation source: initial sludge from phenol fed wastewater aerobic bioreactor | place: India: Nagpur | collected 2016-06-05 | reverse complement strand
CTATGCGCCCCCCGCAGCTTCTGCGCCGGGGTCGTTCGCGCCATCGAGACGGTGGAGCGGGCGTTGGCCATGTATGGCCCGCCGGTCTATGTCCGCCACGAAATCGTCCACAACCGCTATGTGGCCGAGATCATGCGGGGCTGCTCCAGAGGCTGTCGATTTTGCCAGGCTGGCTTCATCTATCGTCCTGTCAGAGAAAGAAATACCTCTGATATCATCAGTCAGCTTCTTGAAGAAGTGCGGCTAAGTGGCTGGGATGAAGTGGGTTTGATGTCCCTGTCATCCAGTGACTATAGCTGCGTGAAAGAGCTCATGTTCGCTCTGCTGGAGGCCCTGGATCAACATAAAACCCACGTTTCTCTCCCCTCGCTGCGAGTGGACAGCCTCGATCCCGATCTGGTGGGGCTGATGAAAGAGCTTGGCCGCGAAGGCCTCACCATTGCTCCGGAAGCGGGTTCTCAGCGCCTGAGAGATGTGATCAACAAAAACCTAACTGAGGCCGAGATCATCCGCGGAGTGGAGATCGCCAAAGAGCTGGGCTGGCAGAAGATAAAGCTCTATTTCATGTTGGGCTTGCCCACTGAGACCGATGAGGATATCGATGCCGTAGTGGAATTGATCTCCAAAATAAGTGCTTTGGGCCGAGGCCGAATCCAGATCAACGTAACCTTATCTCCTTTTGTGCCAAAGCCTTTCACTCCTTTTCAACGTTGCGGATTTTGCCAACCGGAGGTCCTGCTGGAGCGCGCCATCAAGATAAAACGCAGCTTCCCCCGCAACCGCAACATCAAAATAAAATACCATACGATAGAGAACTCACTGCTGGAAGCCATTCTGGCCAGAGGAGACTCCGCCACGGCCAGGCTGCTGCAAAGCGCCTGGGAAGCTGGGGCTCGCTTCGACGGCTGGAACGAATGCTTCGACTATGGCTTCTGGCAGGCCGCCCTTGAGGCCCATCATGCTGATCCAGAGGAGCTTACAGCCGGGATTCCTGCCAATCGGAACCTGCCCTGGAGCTTCATCGATACCGGCGTCTGCGAAAGCTGGCTGCAGCATGAGTATGATAAAGCCGTGAAGGGTGAAACTTCTCTTGACTGCCGTGAGCTCTGCTCGCTGTGCGGAGTCTGCGGACCGGACGTATCGACGGTGAACGCCGAACCCGGAAAGGCGCTGCCGGATTTCCCGAAATCCTCATCAGTCGGCTCCGTGCCCCATCGTGATCCCCAAAGCCGCTACCGTGTTTATTACCGCAAAACCGGCGTTCTGAGGTTCATCTCGCATCTGGACTGGATGCGCATGCTGTTCCGGCTGGTATCCAAGACCGCGCTGGACACCGTGTTTACTCAGGGTTTCAGCCCTCACCCCAAAGTGAGCCTTTCACCTCCGTTGCCGCTGGGGATGGAGAGTGGGGTGGAATTCTTCGATGTTTCTTTCTACGAACCTCATGAGCCTGAGATGATCGCGGCGGTCTATCGAGCCAACCCGGTTCCGGGCTTTGAAGTCTATGGAGTAGAAGAGCTTGGTGGCAAAGGCAGAGTTCCAGTGGGGGAGAAACTGAGTTATGAGTATCCCTCGCATCTGGCTGCGAGCGTTTTGGAAGCAAAGAGGCGCTTTGACGCCGCGGAGACCTGGTCCTTTGAAAAGGTCACTGAAACTCGCTCCAAAGCCTACGATCTCAAAGATATAGTGCTTGGCATGCGCTTGGGAACGGAACTGATAATGCTGGACAAAACCCTCACCGGCCCCTCGGTGTGGGATATCCTCACAGAACTGCTGTCCTGCTCGAAGGACAGCCTCTTTGCCGGAAAACTGCTCAGGACCGACTGGATCTGGTAAAGCGGACAGCATTGATCAGATCTTGAACTTGACCGATATCTGCACGGTCGTCTGCACTGGATAGCCTGCTTTCCTTGCTGGAGCGAACCGCGCGTTTTTCAATGCAGCGACGGCCGCCTCGTCCATGCCTCCAGATCCGGCCTGAACGCTTTTAAGCACAGTCACTTCACCCACTCTGCCGGTGGGCAGAACCTCCACCTCGAGGAGCACTGATCCCTGCAGACCAGCTTCCAAAGCGGAGGCCGGATAGATGGGCTTGACGGGGCTTTGTAGCATGGGAGCTTCGTCGTAATCGCTGTAATTGCTCACTCCACCAAGGTTTATCCTCTTTCTGGCCGGGGCTGGGCTGCTCTGGGTGGTTTCGGCATACTGAACCTGTTTGGTTTCCGCGACGATCACAGTTTTTGCCGAGTCGGCCTTGCTGCTGTCCGCTTGGGCGATTGGACGCAGATGGTAAAGGCTGTCCGCTCTGGACCTTCGATGGGGATCCGAGATCTCATAAAACTCGGAATAGATGTTTTGCAACGCTTCGTCCAGGAGTTGGATGATCTCTTTATCGCCTCCGGAGCGGGCAAAATCCGAGGCGGTCCGGCCGCTTCTGTCCTTGATCAGGGGATTGGCGCCGGATTTGAGAAGTGCTTCCACGATAGAAGGATAACCGTCTTCCACTGCCATCATCAGCGGCGTCTTGCCTTCCGCCTTGACGTCCATATCCACTCCCATCCTGGCCAGCAGTTTGATCGTCTCCACGCTTCGCGAGGGGCTGATCTTCTCAAACTTGTAATCCTTCTTTCCTTCATCCGGAAGCCTGGTTATCATTTGGGAACGGGCTGCGGCGCACAGTGCCATGCCATAATGCTCTCTGGTGATGTCACGCAGATATTCCATCGCCCACTGGCGGTCCCGGATCATCTTCTTTTCCTTGCTGCGACAGGCTGGAAGGACCACACAGAGGACCAGGACCAGCAACATGGCGGTCCTCAGTGCGCGATACGCTTTTGCTTGGTTCGGGATGTTGGCGTTGGTCATCAATTCTCCTGTAAATCCCTACGAATAAAGGCTCAGGCAGGATGTCAAGCGGAAAATGGCTTGATCTGCAAGAATGATTGAAAAAAAGCTTGACCGCTTAGCCGTCTTGATGCACCTTGCCCAAATCATCGGTATGGAGGTGTGTGATGAAAACCTTGCTGGTTACGATCGCTCTTTCAGCCCTGGCAATGGGGCTTTTCGGCCAATGGAGCCAGGACCCGGCGTCCCCGACCCCAATAGCCATGTTTAACGCCGAACAGGTGATCCCCAAAGTCGCGATCACTCCAGACGGCAAGACCTACATATGCCGTTTCGACAATTCTGGAGGAGGGTATCATGTCTATCTGCAAGGCTTTACTCCCTCCGGGCTTCCCCTCTGGGATCAGCCGGCCGGCATCCTGGTGAGTGCCAACCCCTCCATGTCCTGGCTCACGGACTATGATATGGATACTGATCAAAACGGCAACGCCGTCATTGTCTGGCAGGACATCCGCAATGCCGGAGTCAACAACGTCTATATCTATAAAGTCAATCCCCAGGGACAGTTGCTGTGGTTCCCAGACGGCATCGCGCTTTCCTATGACACCAACACGGAGATCTCCAATATGTCGCCCAGAGTGTTCAATTCTGTGGACAACAGCGCCTATGTGACCTGGCAGCGGATGCAGAGCACAACCGGGATCAAGCTGCACAGGATCAGCGCGGTGGGGCAGAAGCTTTGGGGAGAAGAGGGAGTGAGTTTCAGCCCTGCCAGCGGCTCCTACACCTGGCCTCAGATCATCCAGGCGGACGGAGACAATATCCTGCTCAAATACTACTACGACAGTGGTCCATTCTGGGCTCCAACCCGCCACCTGTATGTTGCCAAGTTCAACCCGGACGGGCAATTACAGTGGAACACAGCACTCAGCACCGCGGGTGGCATCAGCGCCTGGCAGCAGATCCTGTCCTTCGAAAGCGACGGCCAGGGTGGTGGGATCATTGCCTGGTATGACGACCGGGATTCCAACAACATCAACGACATCTACATCCAGCGGGTCGATGCCGCGGGAAACGTGACCATGGGTCAAAATGGCACACTGATCAGTCTCAGCGGCTCAACCCACCAGTTTTACCCCAAACTCAGCGTGGACCCTCTCAACCAGAGGATCTTTGCCTTCTGGAAAGAGACAGATGCCAGCCAGAACAGCTCCGGAGTCTATCGTCAACTGCTGGATTACTCTGGAAACCGCCTCTGGAGCGACAACGGTGAAGTTATCCAGGCGATTAGCTCCTATCCAGCTTCTCCGGTGGCAGCCTATCAGACCGCCTGGGGAGCTGTCTGCGTCTATGAACTCAGCACTCAGCCATCCTCCGATATGGCCCTCACCCTCAAGGCTATCTGTCTTCGTGCCAACGGAAACTCCGTCTGGGACCCTCAGACAGTGGACATAGCCCTCAACCCTAGTAGCAAATTTCACTACGACTATGGAAAAAACCGGGATGATTGGGCAGTTCTGGCCTGGGAACAAGGCTCTTCAAACATGGATATCTACGCTATGCGGTTAAATCGCGATGGCAGCCTGGGAATGCAGTATCTTCCTCCCACCGCACTCACGGCAGTGCTGACGCCGCCAAACACCGTCACGCTCAACTGGCAGCATCCCTCTCAGTTCTGGTATCCGCAATCATACCAGATCTTTATGAACGATGAACTGGCCCAGGCCGTGGAGGGAGACGTCAACACCTTCAGCCTGGAGCTGGTCACTCCAGGTAATTATGTCTTCAAAGTCAGAGCGGTTTATGATGACGGCAACTATTCCCCCTTCAGCAATCCGGCCAGCGTCCTGATCGTTTCCTCAGATGATCCGCTCGCTCCGATCGCTGTTCCGGTTCTCTCGGTATGGCCCAACCCCGTTAGATATCAGGCACAGATTAACGTGGCCGGGATCACAACTGCTGAAAGCGGAGTGCTAAAGCTCTACAACCTGCGCGGCCAGCTCATCAACTCCCAGGCTGTGATTCTGAAAGCCGGCGACAATGAACTGAGGCTGGATGTCTCGGTGCTTTCCGGATTGCCCAGCGGTATCTATCAGATCCGGCTGGAGAGCGGCCAGGTGAAATCCACAGCCAGGATAGTGAAGCTAAATTAGCATTTAGGAGGCCTCTGCCGCTCGCCTCCTTAGCATCACCCTAGCATCACCCTGCCATCTCCCTGCCCTTGGCCAGCGAGAAGGCAGGGTGGAGCTCGGGTGAAGCCTTGGTTTTGGACGCGGGATTTTGGTTTTCCTTACGTGTTTCCGGCCGTTGTTTCTGATCTTCAAGGCAGAATGAGACCGCGCTTTGGCCATCTTATACCCATAATCGGACTGGAGAAGTGATTTCTTATATTGTTGATATACAGCTGTATAGCAAAAATCAGTATAAGTTCTCACCCAAAGCTTCAAATCGATATCACGTGTCACAGAGGTCTTAAAGGTTTATAGGTTGGGGAGATAGATAGGACTGGCTTTAGACTGTGTCACAGTGGTCTTTGGACGTATTTGGACGTTTCGATATCACGATTCCTTCAAATATGCCCTCAATTTAGGGTATTTTCAGAACATCAGATTTTCTGAAATGGTTTGCGAATTTAATAGAGCCGTAACTGAAGTGCCAGGGGGCCGATCATCGTTAACCACTGACTCTGATCAGCGTCTATAAACTCGATCCGAAAGTCTTTATTGAGGGGTTGGAGGGCAACTCCTTTATGAGCCTCATCGAAGTGTATCCTTTTCAAGGTGATACCAGTCTCGTAGCGGACGGCACATATCTTCCCATCCAGACCATCCCAGGTAATCTGCTTCCTGATTAGCACTACGTCTCCATGCAGGATCTGCGGCTCCATGCTGGCACCATTGATTTTGAAGGCCATGTAGTTGTCCGTGCCGAAGGGAATATAGCGAGTGGGAACTTCGACTGTATCCGTTGGTTCTATACCTTCCGGGACATCGATGGGTGATCCAGCGGCTATTTCCGCTGCGATCGGGAACACTGAGGTACGAATGTAAGTCTTATCAAGATCATTCATTAAGACCGGTTTGCCATCCACAATCTGGACTTTCTTGGTAGTCCGGATATCATCTCCCAACTCCCAGGGAGCCAGGATGAACATACTGCCTTCACCCCTCAAGAGCCAGTTCACATTCACTCCGGCATCGATCAATCTGGCCATGAATTGAGGGTCGGGAAACCTCTCATTATTCTTGTAGCGGTCCAAAGAATTGGCAGAAATGCCAAACTTTTCTGTGAACTGGTACTGCTTCAGTTTCATTGCTTTAATCAGCATTCCCAGTCTGCTGCCGACGTCATTGGGGTCCATTATTCCTCCTATAAGGTCATTTTTCGCTTGACCTTTTGCCGTATGGGTAAGATTATGCATCCGTAGACAAGATAAATTGTCTATCTTTTTTGTCAATGCTTATTTATATAGTTGTGATTCGGCGGCGGATTCTTCCGCTCGTATCAGATAGATTTCATTACCTGCCGGAAAGAGCAGAAAGGACTTCCCAAGTTATTGCGATGCAGTTATGTAGCACCCAACAATAATATTAGGGAGGCGCTTATGAAAGCGACCAGTTACGAGCCAGGAGAGGGTAGGGTCAAGGACGACCTCTGTGACACACCGACCTCTGTGACAGGTGTCACACACCCCTCCAATCGGAGAAAAAAGCCGCCGATGCTGATCAGTAGATATGTTGAACGCTGTGACAGATCGACAGGCCTAAAAAAGGCCACCACTGTGACAGATTATCCGACCTCTGTGACACGCCACCGGAGTGGAGGTGTCACAGTGGTCTTACCTGTAGCTGAAGATTATTGGCAGAGGCTGAACATGAGCAAGAACAAGATTAGGTCAGTCTGGCTGACCGTGGAGCGGGCAGCGGAGTTGATGAGCTGCTCCACCCGCACCGTATGGCGCTATATCAAGCGCAACCAGATCGAAGTGCACAAGCATCTGGTCGAGCAGGATGGTTACAAGGTCATGAAGACCTTCCTGCTCACCGAGCCTTCCTTATATATAAAGGAGATGGCAGACTGCCAGGCCAGACATCTGGTGCCAGCCGGCTTTATTGAGATCACTCTCAAGGTGGATGGCAAGGACCTGCACAGTGCCTTGATCTACAAATACAGTGAGGAGGACAAGCATGAGCATCTATGATGAGATCGATCCCCTGGCCTATGCGGAGCTCTATCAGAGCATCTATCCCGATTGGAAGGGTAAGCAGGAGCTACTGGACCTGATCGGGAATACCCAGGAGATCAAACCCAAGGCAAAACCTCAACCAGCACCTATCAGCGAGCCTACTGAGATCATTAAGCCTGATCCTGGCATAGTCCTGGAAGGCGAGGTATGCGACCTGAGAGACGATCAAGAGGGATACATCGACTTCACTCCGGAAGAGCGGGTGCCCGTTAAATACGATAACGAAGCCAAGCTCCTCGGTTACTTCTGCAGCACTGTGCTGGATCGGCTCCATACCTGTGAATCCAAAGGCCGGGAGTGGGAACTGATCACTGAGGAATACAATCAGGGCAGTCTGGTGCCGGAACTATATGCCTTAAAGGGAAAACGCACCGAAAGAGCTTTGCGTATCTGGCTGGGGCGCTATGAGCAGAGCAAACAGGATATGTATGCCCTCCTGCATGGCAACCGCTATCAGAAGCGGCAACGCAAGATCACCGAGTTGGAGGGCAAGGTGCTGTTGGTGATTCTGCTGCATCCCAACCGTATCAGCATCGGCAGCGCTCTCAAGTTCTTGAAAGCCAAAGCCGAGTCCGGTTTGATCGACTCTCCCAGCTCAGTACCGACCTTAAGAAGATGGGTCGAGGAATGGCGGGACGATAACCTGGCGATCTGGGAACAAGCCAGACAGGGCAGCAAGTATGTGGCTGAGCATATCATCAAGACCATCCATCGAGATAGCAGACTACTGAGTGTGGGAGAAGTATGGGTAGCCGATGGTCATACCTTGGCCTTCGATATCGTCAATCCCAAGACCGGTAAAGCGCAGCGCATGACCATGATCATGGTCTTCGACTGGGCTTCAAGATATCCGGTGGGTGCCACGCTCGCCTTCACCGAGGACAGCCAGCACATCCAGGCTGCCTTCCGCAACGGCTTCCTCAACTGGGGAGCCCTGCCCCAGTATGTCTATCTTGATAATGGCAAAGCCTTCAAGAGCAAGCTGTTCCACGAACAATGGGAAGGCCATGACCTGGCCAAGGAACTGGGTGGTATCTTCCCCAAGCTAGGGATCAAAGCCCAGTTCGCCGAGAGCTACAATGCCAAGGCCAAGGTGATCGAGCGGTTCTTCAAGACCTTCCAGGAGCAGTTCGAACGCTTCATCAGCAGCTTCCGGGGAGCCAATGTAGCCGATAAGCCATCCACTCTGATGCGTAACGAGAAGTGGGCAAAGAAGCTCTATACCTCAGATCCTCCCACTACCGACGAAGCGATGCAGATGATCGGCTACTACATCAGATACGTATATGGCAATACTCCCCACCGGGGACTGGATAACCGCAAGCCCTGGGAGGTGTTCAATTCGGCTCCCAAGCCAGCTGACAGACTGGTCAATCCCTCCCGGCTCAACTTCATGATGCTGAGCGTGGAGCGCAAGGCCATCCGCAACGAAGGCTTGGTGCTGAATAAGATGAAATACTGGCATCCTGCCTTGGTTGAACACATGGGCAAGCCGGTGGTAATCAGGTACGATCTGGCTGACGCAAGATGGGTGCTGGTCTATAATGAAGCGGATGTCTTCATCTGCCAGGCAGCCCTGCGGCAGACCCAGCATCCTTTCATCCAGGCCGATATGCAGAACAGCAAGTCACATAAGGAATACTGCCAGGAATACACTCAGATCAAGAAACTGCAGCGGTTGACCGAACAGCGGACCAGGATGTTCGTCCGCAGCAATCAGGAATCGGTGGATAAGCTGCTTAAAAGCTACGTGAACGAGCTCCCAGCCGATAACAACCCCACCTTCATCCAACCAGCCATGATCGAGGCTCCAGCACCGGGTCCGGAAGAGGAGATCGCCAGGCTGGAGCAGATAGTAATCGAGCAGGATCAGCAAAAAGCCGAAACCCAGCCTGAACAGACCAACAACGATCAAAATCAAGCTGTTATCGAGGGATCAAGCGAGTTCGATCCCTTCGACGATGAGGAGTTCAAGAAAATGCTCAAGACGATCGGAATCAAATAAGGAGGATTAGATGAAGCAAGGAAAACTTGTCCCGATCCACAACGTCCAGAAAGCCGATGAGTGCATCGACTTCCTGCTCAAGCGCCCCCGCCTGGAGATGGTGGGACTGGGTATGCTGTATGGCAGACCCGGCCTCGGTAAGACCACCTATGCCAGCCGCGTCTCCTATACCCGGGGATATGTGTACATCAGACTGGAAGCAACAACCACACCCAAGACCTTCGCCAAGGAACTGCTGCAGAACCTTTACCGGAGCCTGGGCATGGGTGATTATCTCCCAGTGGGAACCACCAACAACATCTACAAGCAATGCATCCAACTGCTCCTCGATAATGAGGACACCGTCATCATCATCGATGAGATCGACTATGCCTTCCGCTATCCTCAATTACTCGGATCGATCAGAGATCTGGTGGATGAGACCTTCGCAGTGGTGATCCTGGTGGGCATGCAGAATGCAATGGACAGGCTCAACCAGATCAATGCCTACTACTTCGACCGCTGCAACTACTTCTATGAGTTCGAAGCAGTTAGCAAGGACGATATTAGAATGTTAGGCACGGAACTGATGAACATCCCCTGCCCGGAGTCTCTGGTTAACTACATCAACCACAACGCTGCCGGCAACCTGAGAAAAGCCATCAAGATAATGCACATGCTCGAAGCCAGCGGCAAGATCAATCCCATCCAGGCTATGAACCATATCCAGGGGGCCTTATGAACGAGCAAGGTATCTTGATCGACCGCTTTGTAGACCGCTTCGTTAGCTACTTCAACTTAGATCTGATCTGTGAATGCACCGGAGTAGACCGGGATGTGGTTCAGGAGCGCCTTAACCAGCTCATTATGGGCAATGTGATCCGCAGGGTATCCAAATACGAGGATATCTATGTAACTAACCGGGGCCGGTATGCTACCAAGGTATCAACCATCCATTGCGGTAACTGGTCATTCGACCTCAAGGCCTGCCAAGATATCTGCTTCCTGCTCGAACTAAGCCAGATAAAGAGCATCCGGCAATTGGCTGCCAAGATGCAGCGTAGCCGCCAGTGGGCATATCTCTACCTGGAGGCTCTGATCTCAGTCGATGCGGTGGGCATCAGCAAGTCGGGTTACTATACAAAGAGTTTAAGTAACATCTTTAAGGTCGGCTCGGTGATCAAGAAAGGGATCATTAGCGAGAAGCGGGCCGAGTGCGGCATCCAACCCAAGAGCCGCAATAAGAAAACCACTCAAACCACTAACCACAAGTAAAGAGCGAGGGCATTCTATGACTCAGGAACAGCGGGAACGCAAACTACGTCAACAGATACATGGCCTTCGGGTCAAGAAATTTCACTGGCCGCTCGATGCTTTCAAGTTCATCATCAAGGGTCTGGGCTATGGCGAGTCGCTTCGGGCCTTACCTGAGGATCGCTTAACTGAGTTAAAGGCACTCCTGCTCAAGTACCGCAAGCATGGCAGACCTCAAATCTTTAGCTTCGACCGCCAGGGCAAGTATATGTTCTATCTCATGAAGACAGCGGGCTGGATCGAATCCGAACTGAGGGCATTCATGATAACCCACTACTCCAAAACCCACTGGAACCTACTCAACAGGAAGGAGCGCAGAGCTGTGATTGCAATGCTGCAGAACTACATCAAACAGAATGAAAAGAAAGCCAAAAATACAAGCAAGAAGGAGACATCTAATGGACACCCCCAAAACCCCCAAGGCTAAGAAGGCCATTCCCACTCGTATTGACGCTAACGGACAGAGCATCCCAGTCTCGATCATCAGGCCGGAAATCCTCAAGCAGGATGCCATCGTAACCAAGACCATTACCAGAGCCATCAAGCTGCATGACCGCATGGTAGCTGACAAGAACCAGTTCTTTGAGGACGTGGAACTATATCTGCAGCAGGCAGCTGAAAAGAACGGACTCGACTGGAAGGGCAATGCCGTCCTCAATAGCTTTGACGGCAAATACCGGGTCGAGATCAGGTTCAAGGAACGCATCCAGTTCGGCATCGAACTCCAACTTGCCAAACAGAAGATCGATGAGTGCCTGAAAGCCTGGTCTGCCGACTCCAACGTCAACCTCAGAGCCATTATCCGCGAGGCCTTCCAGGTCGACAAGAAGGGCGAGATCGCCAA
>OFJB01001108.1_pt1 | contig 11232 bp, 12 predicted proteins | sample 1775081 | NCBI WGS metagenome assembly OFJB01 (sample SAMN08195771, study PRJEB24354) | sludge metagenome | isolation source: initial sludge from phenol fed wastewater aerobic bioreactor | place: India: Nagpur | collected 2016-06-05 | reverse complement strand
GTAGGCGGAGGAGACGAGGAGGGGAACGCGCAAGCCGCGGCCCCTAGGCCCCGGCCTCGAGGGCCAGGAGGGCGCCGGGGGAGAGGGCCTTGGCGCCGTACTTGCCCCTGATCCTGTCCAGGGCCGGCTGGAGCCTCGCGAGCCGCGAGTCCTCGGGCTCGAAGAGGTCGAGCTCGGGCCCGGCCGGGAGGAATTCCGATAGCTCGAGGCAGAGGCGCCTCACTCGGACCCGCCTTTTCCGCGCCCGGGCCAGGGCGGCCAGGGCCAGGTCGAGGCGCTCGTCGTCGCGCGCCCGGAGGCCCGGGGCGCGGGCCGAGCCCGAGCCCCGCTCCCCGTCGGCGTAGACGAGGGACACCGAGGCCCTGGCCGCGCCCGAGCCGCCGGCCCGCAGGGAGAAGCCGAGGCCGGCGGCTAGGGCGCCCAGGCGGAGGCGCAGGACCTCGGGGTCGCTCGTGTCCGGCTCGAGGAGGGCCTCGCCGCGGAGGACCCGCCGGCCGAGGGGCTCGGGGTCGACGGGGGAGGCGTCCAGGCCCCTCGCCCTGGCCGCGAGCTCGGGCCCCCTGGGGCCCAGGGCCAGGGCCTCCGGCCGCGAGAGGCCGGCGAGTTCGCCTATCTCGTCGATTCCGAGGAGGAGGAGTCGGGAGCGGAGGACGGGGCCGACCCCCGGGAGGAGTCCGACGGGCTGGCGCCCGAGGAGGAGGGACTCCTCGCCGGGGGAGAGGGCGACGAAGCCCCCCGGCCTGAAGACCCTCGTCGCGACCTTGGAGACCGTCTTGTTGGAGGCGAGGGCCAGGCAGGGCCGGAGGCCCGTCTCCTCGGCCATCCTCGCACGGAGGCGCTGGGCCGCGTCCTCGGGCGGGCCGAAGAGGCGGCCCGTGCCCGCGAGGTCGACGAAGAGGTGGCCCGCGCCGGCCCGCTCGACGAGGGGGCTGAACTCCAGGGCGGCGCGCGCGAGCCGCTCGTCGGCGAGGTCGCGCAGCTCGGGCCGCGGCGGCCGCGCCGCGAGGCCCGGGCAGAGGAGCCGCGCCTCCCTCAGGGCCATGCCGCGCCTGAGCCCCTCGCGGTGGGCCTCGGGCGAGAGGTCCAGGACGAGGGCGCGGGGCGCCCCCTCGTTGGCCACGACGAAGGGCCTCCCCCTGAGGCTCCCGTCGAGGCCCTCCTCTATGGCGGCCATGAGGCCGACGGCGTTGACGTGGAGGATGCTGCCGGAGGCCATGTCCGGGCCCCTTAGGCGAGCCTCGCGGCCTTGGCGAGGCGGGCGAGCTCGCGCGCGTTGTCCGCCGCGTCCCCCCTGCGGTGGTTGTTGAAGAAGACGAGGAGCTTCGAGGCCTCGGCGCTCATCGCCTCGAGCCTCGGGATCCAGGCTCCGAGCTCCTCGGGAGAGTAGCGGTACTCGTAGCGGGAGCCAGAGTCCCCCGTCCACCAGGCGGCGGCGTTGCGGCCGTGGAAGCGGACGTAGGCGAGCCCGGCTGTGACGAGGTCGGAGAGGGGCGGAAGGCCCTCCAGGCGGGGCAGGTCCACGGAGCAGAGGGCGACGCGGCGCTCCTTCAGGCCCTCGATGACGCGGGCGCCGTACCATTCGGCGTTGCGGAACTCGACGGCGAGGGGGAAGGAGGAGAGCTCCCCGAGGAGCCGCCCGAGGTAGCGCCGCTCCTCGTCCTTGTAGTGGAAGGAGAAGGGGAATTCGAGGAGGACGGCGGCCAGGCGGCCGGCCTCGAGGAGGGGGGCGGCGCCCCGGGCGAACTCGAGGGCGGCGTCCTTCCACTTGGCGGGATCGACCTTGTGGGTCAGGGCCTGGTTGGCCTTGATCGAGAAGTCGATGGGCCGCCTCGTCCTTCCGAGCATGCCGCGGATCTGCTCGGCCTTGGGCATCCCGTAGTAGGAGAAGTTGAGCTCGACCGCGTCGAAGACCTCGCTGTAGGCGCCCAGGTACTCCTTCCGCCCGAGGCCCTTGGGGTAGAGGACTCCCTCCCATTCGGGGTAGTCGTAGCCCGAGGTGCCGATCCTTAGGGCGCAGGCGGGCGGAGGAAGGCTGCTCATGCCCTAGTTGTACTACACGCACGTGTAGTAATCAAGGGATTTTCCCGCCCCCTCCGCCGTTTGCGGGCGCGGCTCCCGCCGCCTATTCGACGAGCTCGTCCTCGCCCTCGAGGACGAGGTCCCCGTCCTCCCAGGCCCGTTTCAGGTAGGCCAGGAACTCCCGGGCGGCCTCGGCCGCGTCCTCGCGGCGCACGGCGCCCAGGACGGCGTACTCGTCCAGGACGAGGGCGCGCCTTCCCTGGGAGACGCTGCCGAGGACCTTCGCCTTGAAGTCCTCGCCGCGGCCCTTGAGGAGGAGGGCCAGGTCGCGGTCCTGGAAGTCCCGCAGGGCCTTCTGCAGGTACTTCCCCGGGACCCGGAGTACGTCGTCCAGGGTGAAGAGCCGCTCGCGGACGTCCTTGGAGAGCTCGGGGCTCTCGTCGTCCAGGGCGTCGAGGACTCGGCCCTCCAGGCGGGGGTCGACGTGGCGGAGGATGCCGGCCAGGGCCGCCCTGCCGTCGATCTCCTCGACGGAGACGGTGCCTATCTTCCTGATCCGGTCCTTGAGGCCCTCCTCGACGCGGCGGATGATCTCGGGGCTCACCTTCTCGAGCCGGGCGATGCGCTTCACGAGCTCGATGCGGAGCTCCTCGGGCAGGCGCTCGAGGAGGCCGGAGGCCCGCCGGGGCTCCAGGTAGGGGAGGATGACCGCGAGGACCTGGGGCGACTCCTCCTTGAGGATGAGCTGGAGCTCGCGGGGCTCGAAGTCGTTGAGGAAGCGGAAGGGCCGCAAGGTCTCGGGCGCCGCCTTCCGCATGAGGTCTCGGGCCCGGTCGGGGCCGAAGGCGGCGGTGAGATTCACGTCTGGCAGGGCGGCCAGGGCGTCGAGCGCGTGCGCGAGGTCGCGCGTGACCGAGGCGGGGTGCGCCAGCAGCGCCACGCGCCGGCCCGCCAGCGGGGCGCGCAGGGCGGGGTCTTCGAGGAAGCGTTCAAGGCCGAATTTCATGCGGGGTGGATCGGAGGGGAGGGCAGGCGCGCGGACCAGCCGGCGCGGTGGTGAAAGTCGGGTTGCGCACGCGGGTGTCTCAGCGCCCAGTAGCTGAGCTGGCCGTCGATGGCCTCGATGACCGCGCTCAGGCCGAGCAGGCCAGCGCCGGGCGGCAGGGCGCTGCACGGCAGATCGACCTGAAGCTGCAGCGTGGCGCCGTCCTGCGCGCGTCGGATGCGCGGGGCGGGCAGGGCGGGCACTTGGGCGTCGCGTATGCGCTCGGCGCTGAAGGCATAGGCCGCCCAGTCGCCCGAGGGAGAAAAATTGAACTCGTGGTACGCCGGCGAGCCCTCGGCGCCGACGAAGGCCTCGAAGCAGGTGTGGCGCCACAGGTCGTCCGTGGCGGCGGGCGTGGCGGCGGGCGGCGGCAGGCGCAGGGCGGCGAGATCGCCCAGCAGCGCGTAGTGCAGCCGCCACGCGTGCGGGCCCGATGCCTCGACGCGCACCTGCAGGCAGCGCACGGCCGCGCCGGGCGTGGCCGGGTGCGCCAGCAGCCGGTGCGTGGCAACAGCGGGCGCGGTCACTTGAGGAATCCGATGAACGAGGTGATCGCCACTGCGTTGAAGAAGTCGATGAACAGCGAGCCCACCAGCGGAATGACGAAGAAGGCCTTGAACGAGGGCCCGTTGACCCGCGTGAAGGCCTCCATGTTGGCCATGGCGTTGGGCGTGGCGCCCAGGCCGAAGCCGCAGTGCCCGGCGGCGATCACCGCCGCGTCGTAGTCCGAGCCCATCAGGCGGAAGGTGACGAAGTAGGCGTAGGCGAACATGATCACGCTCTGCACCAGCAGGATGACCAGGAGCGGCCCGGCCACGGCGGCCAGCTCCCACAGCTTCATCGACATCAGTGCCAGCGTGAGGAAGAAGGCCAGCGACACGTTGCCCACCACCTCGAACTCGCGCTCGGGCAGGTGCCAGTTGCGCCAGTCGATGAGGTTGCGGATGATGGCCGCCACCAGCATCGGGCCCAGGTAGGCCGGCAGGGTGATGTGCAGGCTCTGGAGCCAGTTGACCAGCAGGGTGCCGACGCCGATCGAGACCAGCAGCAGCATGGTGGCCTTCAGGATCGCGTCGTCGCTGGTGACGTGGCGGGTCTTTTCTTCTTCTTCGTCGGCGCTGTCCTGGACCGCGCCGAGGTCGTGCGGGAAGGCGCTGCCCTGGATGCCGTGGCGGCGCATCAGCAGCGTGCCCACCGGGCCGCCGATCACGCAGCCGGCCACCAGGCCGTAAGTGGCCGCCGCGATGGCCGCAGGCAGGGCGCCGACGGCGCCGGCCTGTTCCAGCAGCGGCCCGAAGGCGGCCGCCGTGCCATGCCCGCCGGTCAGCGCGATCGAGCCGGCCGCCAGGCCGATCAGCGGCGAAACGCCCAGCGCCTTGGCCAGCACGGCGCCCACGCCGTTTTGCACCAGTACCAGGCCCACGGCGCAGGCCAGGAACACCACCACCGCCACGCCGCCCTTCTTGAGCAGCTCGAAGCTGGCCGTGAAGCCGATGGTGGTGAAGAACACCAGCAGCAGGAAGTCGCGCATGTGGCCGTCCAGCGTGAAGCTGAACCAGCCGCCGGCATGGCCGACCAGCGCGACGAGCGAGAACACCACGCCGCCGATCACGGGCGAGGGGATGAAGTAGCGCGCCAGCAGCTTGACGCGGTTCTTGATCCACTCGCCCAGCGCCAGCGTGACCGCGGCCGTGGCCAGGGTCAGGGCGATGTTCATCGGGATGACGGTCATGCCGGGGCCCCGGCATCGGGCTGCAGCACCAGCTGGGTCTGCGTGACCACGGCGCACAGCTTGCCCTCGGCGTTGGTGATGGTGGTTTGCCACACCTGGGTGCTGCGCCCGCGGTGCAGGGCCACGGCCTCGCCCGTCACCACGCTGCCTTCGGGCGCGCCGGCCATGAACTTGGTGCTGGAGTCGGTGGTGGTGGTGCTCTGGCCAGGTTTCAGATTGAGCACCGTGCCCACCGCGCCCAGGGTGTCGGCAAAGGCCATGAAGGAGCCGCCGTGCAAGCGGTGGCCGGCGGTGCAGAGGTCGGGGCGCACCGTCATCTCGGCGCGCACGCGCTCGGGCGACACCTGAAGCAGGCGCACGCCCATCAGGCCGGGCAGCAGGGGGGCGAGCAGGGCTTGCAGGGTGGCGAGATCGAGCATGGCGCGAAAAGCTTGCGGGGTGGGCAGCCCAGCATAGCAGGGCACGTATCGGCCGGGTGCAGGGCGTGCCTACAATCCAGCGCACACGAACCGTCAGTTGGCGGAACCCCTGAACCCCGCACAAGAAGCCAAGGAGTTTGCCCATGACCGAGTCCAGCCTGATCCGAACGCGCGTCGTCTGGGCCGCGCTGGCGGCGGCCCTGCTGGCCAGCGCCTGCGGCACGGTGGACCTGGGCCCGCGCTACAACCCGCCGCCCATCCGCATGCCCGGGCCCCTGCCCGCCGCGCCGGCCACGCCAGCGCCGCAGCCAATGGGCGCGCAGTCGATGCCGGTGCCGCCCGCGCCCCAGTCCGCGCCGCAGCCCCTGCCGCCGGTGACGGAGTCCGCGCCGCCGGCCAACCCCAACCTGGTGACGCTGACCACCACCCTGGACGGCGCCAGCGTGATCCCGCCGGCGCGCAGCGGCGCCAGCGGCCGGCTCGATGCGCTGTACGACAGCAACACGCGCGTGCTGCGCTGGAAGGCGTCGTGGGACGGCCTGGCGGGCGCCATCACGGCGGTGGAGTTTCACGGCCCGGCCGACGCGGCGCACAACGCCCCCGCCACCATGATCTGGCCCAGCCCTTTCGGCGTTCGCTACGAGGGGCGCGCCACGCTCAGCCCGCAGCAGGCCGCCGACCTGCTGGGCGGGCGCTGGTACGTCAGCGTGTTCACCAGCAGCTACCCGCAGGGTGAGCTGCGTGGGCAGCTGCAGGTGGTCAACTGATGCGCGCGCGCCTGGTCATTGCCCTGGCAATGGCGGCCGTGCTGGCCGGCTGTGCCGTGGGCCCGGGGCCGCGCCCGGTAGCGCCCCCGCCGGTGCCCGAGCGCCTGCCCGAGCTGGCCGCCTTCAGTGCGCACCTCAGCGGGCGTGAGGCGGTGCCAAGCAACGACAGCGGCGCACGCGGCGAACTGGTGGCGGTGCTCAACCGCAACACCGGCTTGCTGCGCTGGAAGCTGCGCTTTTCAGGCCTCAGCGGGCCGGTGCGCAGCGCCAGCTTTCACAGCCCGGGCATGAGCGGCGAACTGGCGCCGGCCGTGCTGTCGCTGGGCCGCTCGGTGATCAGCCCGTCCGAGGGTCGAGCCATGCTGACGCCGCACCAGCGCGCCGACCTGCTGGCCGGCCAGTGGTACGTCAACCTGACGACGGCCAGCTACCCCGATGGGGAATTGCGTGGTCAGCTGATCGAGCAGCGCCGCTGAACGTCGGCATCACTCGTCGGTCGGCTGCTGGTATTGGCTGACCAGTTGCTGCTGCACCGCAGGCGGCACCGCCGCGTAGTGCGACAGTGCCAGTGAGTAGTGGCCCTGGCCGGCGGTCATGGCGTTCAGCCGGCTCTGGTAGTCGGCCAGTTCGGCCAGCGGCACCTGGCCGCTGATGGTCAGTTCGCCATCGCGGCCGCTGTCGGTGCCGCTGACGATGCCGCGGCGCGCCGACAGATCGCCCGTGATGGCGCCGGTGGCGCTGTCGGGCGCGGTGATTAGCAGGCGCGCGATCGGCTCCAGCACCACGGGCCTGGCCTCGCGCATGGCGGCCTGAAAGGCCTTCTTGCCGGCGGTGACGAAGGCCACCTCCTTGCTGTCCACCGGATGGTGCTTGCCCTCGTGCACGATCACGCGCACGTCCTGCACCGGGTAGCCGGCGATCACGCCCTCGGTCAGCGCCTCGCGCACGCCTTTTTCGACCGCCGGCATGAACTGGCCCGGAATGGTGCCGCCCTTGACCTGGTCGACAAACTCGAAGCCGGCACCGCGCGGCAGCGGCTCCACGCGCAGGTGCACCTCGCCAAACTGGCCGGCGCCGCCGCTCTGCTTCTTGTGGCGGTATTGGGCGGCGGCGTTTTGCGTGATGGTCTCGCGGTAGGCGATGCGCGGTGGGTGTGTGTCCACCTCGAACTTGTGCACGTCGCGCAGGCGCTCCAGCAGCACGCGCAGGTGCAGCTCGCCCAGGCCGCGCACGATCGTCTCGTGCGTGCCGGCCGCGCGCTCCAGGCGCAGGCAGGGGTCCTCGGCCACCAGCTTGCCCACCACCTCCCACAGGCGCTGCTCGTCGCCGCGCCGCTTGGGGGTGATGGCCACGCCGTGCACCGGCACCGGAAAGGCCATGGGCTTGAGACGGATGGAATCGTCCTCGGCCGCGTCGTGCAGCACAGCGTCGAACTGCAGCTCGTCCACCTTGCCGATGGCGCAGATCGCACCCGGCCCGGCGCTGGCCAGTTCGACGTGCTCCTTGCCCTGCTGCAGGTACAGATGGCCCACCTTGAAGGGCTTTCGTCCCTCGCCGATGAAGAGTTGCGAGCCCGGCGCGATGGTGCCCTGGTGCACGCGCACGAAGCCCAGCTTGCCCACGTAGGGGTCGATGCTGAGCTTGAACACGTGCGCCAGCACGTGGGCCGCCGGGTCGGGTTGCGCGTGCAGGGGCTTGGCCGCCTCGCCCTCGCCGTTCAGGAACTCGGGCGGGTTGCCCTCGGTCGGGCTGGCCAGCAGGCGGGCCATGACGTCCAGCAGTTCCTGCACGCCGGCGCCGCTGCGCGCCGACACAAAGCACACCGGGACCAGGTGGCCCTCGCGCAGGGCCTGCTCCAGCGGGGCGTGCAGCTCGCCGGCGTCCACGTCGCCCTCGTTCAGGTAGCGCTCGACAAAGGCGGCATCGACTTCCACCACTTGCTCGACCAGGGCGCGGTGCGCGTCGTCCACGGTGCCAAAGTCGCCTTGGCCCGTGCGGTTGTAGAAGCAGTCCAGCACCTGGGTGGCGCCGGCACCCGGCAGGTTCAGCGGCAGGCAGGCCTTGCCGAACGTGGCCTGGATGTCGGCCAGCAGGCCGGGCAGGTCCACGCCGTCGGCGTCGATCTTGCTCACCACGATCAGGCGGTCGAGCTGGCGCTCGGCGGCCTGCTCCATCATGCGCCGCGTCATCGGCTCGATGCCGGTGGCGGCGTTGATGACGATGGCGGCGGTCTCCACCGCTTCCAGCGCCGGCAGGCTGTGGCCGATGAAGTCCAGCAGACCGGGCGTGTCGATCAGATGGATGCGGCAGCCGGCGTGATCGAGGTGCAGCACCGAGGACTGCAGCGAGTGTTGCGCCTTGACTTCCATCGGGTCGTGGTCGCTCACGGTGCTGCCGCGCTCGACGCTGCCCATCGCACCGATGGCGCCGCTGGCGTGCAGCAGGGCCTCGGCCAGGCTGGTCTTGCCGCTGCCCGACGCGCCCACCAGGGCCAGCGTGCGCAGGGCTTCGATGGATGCGTTTGCGTCGATGGTCATCGCGGTTCACTCCTCGAAGGTCGCTTCATCATGCCAGCACGGGCGCCAGAGCGCACACAGGCAAACCCGCGGCGGTGCTGCCAGAATGCGTGCATGACCGACATCGCCACCCCGTCCCTGCCCACGCAGGCCGCCGACGTGCTGGGCCTGTGGCTGGGCGCCTATCCTGTCGAGGCCGCCGCCATGCAGCGCGTGCAGGCGCAGTGGTTTCGCAAGGACGAGGCCTTCGACGCCCTGCTGGACCAGCGCTTCGGCGCCACCCTTGCGGCGGCACGCGCTGGCCGGCTGGACGCCTGGGCTGCGAGCGCCCAGGGCCGGCTGGCGCTGCTGATCGTGCTCGACCAGTTCAGCCGCAACGTGTTTCGCGGCCGGCCAGAGAGCTTTTCCGCCGACCCCCAGGCACTGGCCACCGCACTGGAGGGCATCGACCAGGGACACGACCAGGCCGTGCCGCCCATGGCGCGCATCTTCTGCTACCTGCCGCTGGAGCACGCCGAGAACCCTGCCATGCAGGCGCGCAGCGTGGCCCTGTTTGCCGCCCTGCGTGACGCGGCGGGCGCCGAACCCAGGGCGTTTTTTGACGGCACGTTGGAGTACGCCCACAAGCACCAGGACGTCATCGCGCGCTTTGGGCGCTTTCCGCATCGCAACGCCATCCTGGGGCGCGCCAGTACGCCCGATGAGGAGGTCTATCTGGCGCAGCCGGGGGCCGGCTTCTGACGCCGGCCGGGGCGGCTGCGAGCAACGCCGTCTCAGTTGCTGGTGCAGCGCCCCGCATTGCCGGCCGCGTTGGTGGTGCAGTTCATGTGCGGCGGCGGCGCGGTGTGAATCTCGTTGGTGACCGATGTCGAGGTCGATTTGTTGAACTCGATGGTCGTGACCGGCTGCACCGGGGCCGTCCCCACGCCGTGAGTGCCCATGGCGGCGTTGCCGGCCATGCTGCGCTGGAAGTTGGCGGTGCGCTGCTGGTCGATGTGCTGCATGGCGCTTTGCATGCACTGCGAGTAGGCCACCGAGTCGGGGGCAAAGCCGTATTCGGCACACTGCGCGCGGCTGCGCCGCAGGTCGTCCTCGTGGATCGACTGTTCCATGCCGGCACAGCCGGTGAGGGCCAGCAGGGTCAGGGCGGCAACCGGGGCAAAGCGAGTCATGGCGGACCTTTCGATGGGGCGCGCGCCGCAGCGGGACGCGGCCTGGAGGCAGGCGACGGACGCGAGCCCGATTGTAGGAGCGCCAGGCCTGTGGCGAGTGCCTATGTGGTGCGTGCTGGCGTGCGGCGCGGAAACACCAGGGTAAAGCAGGTACGCCCCTGGCCCGACGTGGCCGTGACCTGGCCGCCGTGGGCTTCGACGATGGCGCGCGTGATGGCCAGCCCCAGGCCGGAGCCCTCCGTATCCGGGTGCGCGCGAGACGCATCGGCGCGATAAAAGCGGTCGAACAGGCGCGGCAGGATCTTGGCGTCGATGTCGGTGCCCGTGTTTTCTACCGCCACGCTCGTGGCCTGCGCCGCACGGGTGATGCGAACGGTGATGGCGCCGGCCTCGGGCGTGTGGCGCAGCGCGTTGGACAGCAGGTTGCTGACCGCACGACGAAACATCAGGCGGTCGCCGTCGATTTCGCCTTCGCCTTCCACCAGCAGCTGCACGCGCTTTTCCTCGGCCACGGCCTCGTAGAACTCCAGCAGGGCCTGCGCGTCCTGGCGGGCCGAGAAGTGCTCGGTGTGCGGCAGATCGACTCCCCGCTCGGTCTTGGCCAGCAGCAGCATGTCCGACACCATGCGCGCCAGGCGCTCGAACTCCTCGGCGTTGGACGCCAGGATGTCGCGGTAGGTCGCCGCGTCACGCTTGGCTGCAAGCGCCACCTGGGTTTGCGTCAGCAGGTTGCTGATGGGGGTGCGCAGCTCGTGCGCCAGGTCGGACGCGAATTCGGTCAGGCGCTGAAAGTCGGCCTGCAGCCGATCGAGCATGCGGTTGAGCTCCTGCGCCAGGTCGGCCATTTCCACCGGTACGGCCGCCACCGGCATGCGTTCGCCCATCTTGCGGCTGGTGATCAGGGCGGCGCGCGCCTTCATCTCGCGCAGCGGCGCCAGGCCCTGGCGTGCCGCCCACCAGGACAACAGGCCGCACACAACGAAGGCCGCCAGCACGTACAGGGCCAGGCGCTGGCGCAGCCCCTGCAGAAACTCGGCGTGGTGCCGGGTATCGGCGGCGATCAGCACCTGTGCGGGCGCGCTGCCGTAGCCTGGCACGACCTCGAAGCTCAGGGTGTGAAATTCGGTGCCGCCGTGCCGCCAGACGCCAAAGCGCGCATGCCCGCCGGCCAGCAGGGCGTCGTCGCCGGCCAGCTCGGGCAGCGTCGCAGTCGGTTGAAACACGATGCCATGCTGACCATCGCGCACTTGCACGATCAACCCGTCGTGATAGCTCAAGGCCTCCTGCAGGCGCGCGCGGGCGTCAGCCGCCGAGTCGGCGCGCCGCAGGATCTTCTCGATCAAATGCTGCTTGTCCTGCAGCGCCATGCGGTCCAGTTCGACGAAATGCCGCTCGGTCTCGACCATGAACAGCGCGCCCAGGCCCAGCACCACCGACACCGCCACGGCGGTGAACAGCAGGGTCAGGCGCGGCGTCAGCGGCAGGCGGCCCCAGCGGATGCCCAGGTTCAATCAATCCTCCTGCGGCGTGTCGAGCACATAACCCATGCCGCGCACGGTCTG